>ENA-OBIT01000688-OBIT01000688.1-metagenomes-genome-assembly--contig:-NODE-688-length-14082-cov-11.1315_pt1 | contig 14082 bp, 9 predicted proteins | sample MGYA00153386_OBIT01 | MGnify analysis MGYA00153386
CGCGTTGCAGGCCGTAGATTCGCGAAAAAACCCGGTTTCTTGGGTCGGATTGCGTAAGTCTCATCATTAAAGGCAATTAGTTCGCCAAGCGACAGGGGCCAGTTTGTATCGACTCGCATCAAAATTTAGGGTTTCACAGAACTAAAACAATCAAGGTAAAGCGCTCCTTAAGAATCTGGCGCTTTACCTTGATTTTCGAGCGTTTTGAGGCTTTAGTCTTCCGCAGCTTCACCGCCAACAACGACATTGCGAATCCGCAAACTCGGGCCGCCGCAGTTTATTATTTACCGCTATGATTGGTTAAGCGCACCGGCCTGCTGTTTCTGTTGTCGCTGGCTTTTTTGCCGCGACCGCACAGAACCCAGAGCTCCCATTCCCAATAGGGAACCTAGCACTGTCGCAGGTTCGGGTACAGGGGTGAAAGGGTCTGTTAGTTGTGCTGAGGCAGCTCCACCGATCGAGCCATTGACTCCCGCGACATTCTTACTGAAAGTGCCTGCTCCTGTTGCCGTATTAATCGCAATTTGTTGTTTGCCAGCATAACCGTATAAAGTTCCTTGATCAAATAGCAAACCATACACTTGAGAGAAGCCAATATTACCTATTTTGGCACCAGAACCGTTGAGAGCGATCGACCATAAACTATCACCGCCTCCTGATGTAGCCAGAAATCGATTATTGGCCACATCGTATGCTATGTCTCCACTGCTGCTGAAACCTGCAATATTAGCTATTAGGCTTGCAGCACCAGTTAAGGTATTAACTCCGTAGAAACCAGAAGATCCAGTTCCGTAAAGGCTGTTATTGCTACCAAACCCCAAACCATTGATAAAAGCTCCGAAGCTGCCGATTGTTGAGAATGTGCCTAATGCTGGATTGATGCCGACTAAATTTCTAGAGTCACTGGCGAAAAGCTTATTGTCACTTGACAAAGCTAGATCAAACATAAATCTACCGCGGGCAACCTCTGTAAATCCCCCTGTTGAGGTATTGATTACTCCGACTTCTCCAGCGTCGGTAGAAATGAAATTCAGCCCTGCTTTTGCCACTTCCCCTGTACCTAGTGTCATCGCTGCTGCACCAAAAGTTGCGATCGATAACTTTTTCATGAAAGTTGAAGTACCCATGATCCTAATTTCTCCCAATTAAAGTGAATATGTGCCGCGCTGAGACTCTGTAGTTATCTAAGTGTTATTACTAATGGCAGATTATCCTATTTGTGCTGTGAATATCAATGCTTTACAGTAATCTTTACGAAAAACACACATAATAATACTTAACAATATAAGTGAAAATACTTAAATTCAGCCAATAGAGAAGAGTTCAGCAGCGTTTCTAGGGAATAACTCGCAAGAATTAAGACGAGACTTTATGAATTTTCGGTAAAGAACAACCCTTGAATTTCAGATTTGTGAATTTTCTAGACTTATGAGTAGAAATTTAGTTACAGTTTCAAACCGCCTAAAAAAGCTATGCGTTACCCACATCTTTCTTAATAATCTTGAAAGCATTGTGCAACAATGCTTTCAAGATTCATTTTCCCACAAGCCTTGACAACTATGCTCGTTGAAAAAAAAGTAAAATTTATTGAGAACTGGTGATCGAGAAATGGGCGTTTGATGGCGTAAGAGTGATCGATCTCCAAAGGTTAAGAAAGGTGTGGGTAACGCATAGCTAAAAAAGGAGGGCTATACGCATTCCCAAGCTTTAATCCTCCTCAGCAGCTTCGCCGCCAACAACTACATTGCGAATCCGCAAACTAGGGCCGCCGCAGCCAACAGGTAAACCGCTTTGTCCACCCTTACCACAGCCGCCGGATTCATCCCAGTAGAAATCGTCGCCGATCGCCTCAATATCGGCTAAAGTGCTGAAAACATTACCCGAAAGAGTCACATCCCGCACTGGTTGGGCCAATTTTCCATTGCAAATCATCCAAGCTTCGCCGGCGCTGAAAGTAAACATTTCACCATTAGTCATGCCGCCTTGCCAATTGCGGGCATAAACACCTTCAGAGATGCCAGAAAATAGATCGGCCACCGGTGTTGTACCCCGTTCGATCCAAGTATTAGTCATGCGGACGATCGGCGGATAATGATAATTCAAACAACGAGCATTCCCAGTGGGGACTTCTCCCAATTTCCCAGCAGTCTCGCGGGAGTGCAGCCGCCCGACTAAAGCGCCATCCTTAATCAACTGAGTAGTAGTAGCCGGAGTGCCCTCATCGTCGTAGAAATAACTGCCACGGTGTCCCGGAGGCGCAGCACCATCGAAAATTTGCAACTCTTTGGGGCCGAACTGGCGGCCGAGAGTCATCACTTCCAAGATGTCGGGATTTTCGTAGGCCATGTCAGCTTCCGAGAGATGTCCGAAGGCTTCGTGGACGAATAATCCGCTGAGAATTGGGTCGATGACGACAGTGTAAGTGTTGCCTTGGACGGGTGGTAAGGCTAAGGAGTCTACCGCTCTCTGGGCGGCGCTGCGGACTTGAAGATCCAGCTCGGTTAAGTCTTCGTAGGCTTTGCGGGAACCGGTGGTTTCGCGGCCAGTTTGTACGGTTTCCCCACTGCGGGCTGTGGCGGCAAAGCGCATTTCCATGTCTACCCAACCTTGTTCGAGCATTGTGCCTTCGGAGGTGGCGAGGATCATGCGCTGGGTGCTGTCACCGTAGCGGACGGAGACGGTGGCGATACAGGGGTCTATGCTACGCAGGATTTGGGCGTAGCGATCGCACAATTGCTTTTTTTCAATCAGGGGAACCAAACGGGGGTCTGTTCCTGTCAGCGGTAGGAAGCAAATGTCTTGTACTGGGGTAACGGGTGCGAGAATCGTTTCTTCTTCCCCGATCAGTTTGGCCGCGGCGATGGCTTCTTCAATCCTTTCGGCGAGGGTGGAAAGTCGGTTAAAACTGGCAAAGCCCCAGCCGCCTTTGTGACAGGCTCGAACTTGGCCGCCAATTGAGACTCCTTCGCTGAGGGTTTCGATTTTTTCGCCCCGCAGCAGAATGTCGGTGCCTTCGGCTTCTTCGAGGCGAATTGCTAGATAATCTACCTGGTTGCGGTAGCGTGCCATTAAGTCTGACAGCAGATTTTTTGAGTCGGCGATCGAGGTGGGCATAAGGAAAGCACGGTGTTAACTGACTTCATTTTGCACTTTTGCAAGGGCGATCGGTCTAATCGATCGAAATATGGGCCCAAGCGCGGAGATTGCGACTTGTTTGGTACGGTTTGCCAATATCGGCAATTGACAAAGGTGGATATGCTGTGAGTTAGGAGGAACGCACAAAAATTCAGCCGGATTTTTTAATCCTTTGGATGCCTAAATCCTGACTCCTAGACTTAAATAAATACTTCATCCTTCATGCCTCAGAAGGTGGGTTTATAACTACTATGAATACTTACTTTTTACCCACAATTAGCGAGATTTTAGCCTCCGAAGGCTCAGAAAATGACCTCATCTTTGATGCTAAGTTGGGCCCAGAAAACAACCGCCCGAAGTGTCCAGGAAGTCGCGGGGCTTCCCGGCTGAAAGCGGAACAGGAATGGTACGGGGCGATCGCCACTTTGAATCAAATGCTCGATCGGCAAAAACCAGCACAAACAACAGATTCCCTTCTTCCCAATTCCTGTCATGGATTAGTCTTATCCGGCCCATCTTCCGTTTTAACTAACCCCGCTTTAACGAACGGCTTTGCCAATTGGATTTTTACCAGTATTCCCGACAACGATGCAGCTTTGTGGTCTTTTCGGGCCAGACAAAGTTTAGCTTTACTACCTGCTGCTGATGTCGAAATATCAGTGCCTGCGGCGGCCCCAGCATTGGCTTTGGCGATCGGCGATCCGCTGGCAAACGAGCAGTTTTGTTTAGTTTTAACAGCAAAGTTTAGTCTGGTGATGGTTTTAGGCGAAAATGCGATCGGCATTCCAGCTTTTCTATTTTCTTTCGATCCGCAAGTAGTGGCAAAAGCTTGGGAAGTTTTGCGACACAGGGTGATTGACAGCGAAGGTTTTTCAGGAAAATCTGACGGCGATATTAATCTAGATGTCAGTCAATTAATTCATAATTCAACTAAATTAGATACGCTGTTTCAGCAGTTTTTACCTATTGTTCCAAATTATAAAATAGTCACACAATTCAGCCGTTTATTATTGAATAATTTGCCGATTTGGAAAGAGGAAATAGGTAGAGTTAAGGATGAAAAATTTGATGAGGGTTGGAGGGGAAGGCATGAAAAGTTACAGGCGAAAAATCTCAACTGTAAATCTGTGATTCCTCACGTTACCAAAGAGGTAGAATTGCTACAGGCGATCGCCCACGAAGTCCGCACTCCTTTGGCTACTATCCGCACTCTGACTAGATTGCTGCTGAAACGCCCCAAACTCGACCCGGTGGTAATCAAGCGTTTGGAAATGATTGATGCTGAGTGTACCGCTCAGATCGATCGCTTCGGCTTAATTTTTCGCGCCGTAGAAATGGAAATGTCCCAAGCCAAAAATTCGGCCCTGCACCTAACAGCGATGTCCCTCGGTGAAGTGCTGCTTCATAGCATTCCACGCTGGCAAAAACAAGCAAGTCAGCGCAATCATACTTTGGAACTAATTGTCCCGAAAAAGTTGCCTGCGGTTGTCAGCGATCCGACGATGTTGGATCAGGTTTTAACTGGTTTAATTGAGAATTTCACTCGAACTTTGCCGTCGGGGAGTCAGATTCAAGTGGAGGTGACATTGGCGGGCGATCGGGTAAAGTTGCAGTTGGAATCGAAACATCCATCCGACACTGAGGGCGAAGCAACTTTTGCATCTGCGGGTAATACTCCTCTAAGGTCGATCGGGCCTTTGTTGATGGTGCAACCGGAAACGGGAAGTTTAAGTTTAAATTTGAGCGTAACTAAGAACTTATTTCGCGCGGCTGGCGGGAAGTTAGTGATTCGTCAACGGCCCCAAAAAGGTGAAGTGATGACGGTGTTTTTGCCGCTGCAATAGTTATTGGTTAGGAGTTTCAGGGTGATTATCATCTACTGGGGAATCTGTGGGGCGATGGCTGGGAACCCTCGCCCGTGCTACGGCTTTTTTTCACTGCGAAGGACGGTTAACTCGAATCAATTTACCGCTCAAAGTATCGATCGCAGAAATAGCATCATTAATTCGCGTCGCCAGCCTTTCAAAATTTGGGTCTTCCGTGCAAACAACAATACCAGCATGGTCATAGTTTTAAAGATGCAGGCGCATGAAATGACGGCGATTGCGTGTCAAAACTATTCGGTTATTGCTAACAGCAAAAGCTAACATATCTTCGTCAGGAATTTGAAGATTTGCATTCCCTGCTTCCTTCGCTGTTAATACATCGTGACCCAAAGCCCGCAGTAATGCCACCACTGCTAACGGGAAGTTTTCATCTGTGTAAAAACGTGCCAACTTTTAATAAACCTCGCTTGATTCCATCACTTCATCGTTTTCTCTAATTGCCTGTTCAATTTCCTCTGGGTAAGCATCGGCATAAGCCCACGCATTTACCAAATCAGCGGCGGTTAGATCGGGAAATGATTCTAGGATGATAGCATCGGAAGCACCTAAACGGCGATCGCACACCAGCGACCAAACTGGTATGCGAGTATTGCCAATACAAGCATCGCCTCCGCACACTGCGAGAGTTTTTTTAATCCCTAGAGAACCGTTGGTTAAAGTTTGAGTTAGGATGCTGATGAGTTTAGCTTTATCAGCCGGATTTAAGGTTGAAACTTGAGTTTCTAATTCTTGTATAGTCATAAATGCGATCGCTCGGATTTGATATTACTTAGATTATAGCAAATTCGAGCCATGTTTTAGGTTGCCTCATTTCTTGGGAGTTAAGGTAAGGAGTTGTTTTTCTAATTTTTTAGTGTCATTTTTTACGTTCTCAATCATTAATCAATTAAAATCTCAATTACAAACTCCGTTCCCTTGGATGGTGCAGAAATACAACTCAGTTTACCTCCGTGTTTTTCTTCGACAATTTGACGGGCAATTGCCAGTCCCAATCCCGTGCCTTGACCGACCTCTTTCGTGGTAAACAAGTGGTCAAAAATATATGCTTGAACTTCCTCTGACATCCCCGGCCCATTATCTTTAATCCGAATTACTGCCATTTGCCGATCGCCCGAAACTTCAGTACAAATTGTAATAAGCTGAGGATTGGTTTCAATTTCAGCAAACGTTCGCCCAACGCAGGCTGCATCTAAAGCATCGATCGCATTGGCAATGATATTCATAAATACTTGATTTAATTGTCCCAAAAAGCACTTGACAAGCGGCAATTTACCGTATTCTGTAATCACTTTAATTGCCGGACGTTTCGGGGAAGCTTTGAGGCGATATTTCAAAATCAACAGCGTACTATTAATCCCTTCATGGATGTCGCAAGCAACTTTTTCAGCGGTATCAGCTCTAGAAAAAGTGCGGAGGCTATTGCTAATCTCGCGAATGCGTTGCGAGGCTATTTTCATCGATAGGATCAGCTTTGGCAAATCTTCCATCAGGAATTCTAAGTCAATATCTTCTGCATGATCGCTAACTTCTGGTATTGGTTCAGGATAATATTTTTGATAGTATTCCAGATGAGCGATTAAGTCTTGAATGTATTCTTCGATGTTGTTGACACTGCCGGTAATAAAGCCAATGGGATTGTTGATTTCGTGGGCGACACCTGCAACTAAATTGCCCAAAGTTGCCATTTTTTCATTCTGCACCATTTGCAATTGAGCTTGTTTTAATTCATCAATGGTTTGTTCAAGTTCTTGAGATTTTTGGAGCACGGCGGCTTCGGCTTGTTTGCGATGGGTAATATCTCGCGTCATTCCCACCGTACCAATAATATTGCCATTGGGATCGCGCATGGGAGTCTTAGTCGTATATAGATTTACGATCTGCCCCGCAGAATTCAATACATCTTCCTCAAACTTTTCGGCAATTCCCGATCGCAAAACTCGATCGTCCCACTCCCGAATGTTCTGGGCAAACTCTAGAGGAAGAACGTCAAAATCAGTTTTGCCAACTATCTCGGCTTCCGACGATAAACCGAGCAACTGAAGCGTGGCAGAATTTGCAAAAATAAAGCGGTGTTCAGTATCTTTTGCAAAAATCATATCGCTAGTAGCTTCGACGACACTTTGCAGCAGCAGATTGCTTTGTTGGAGATTGATTTCGGCAAGTTTGCGATCGCTAATGTCGCGGAAGTACCAGATTCTGCCACATTCATCTCCTGATGGTAATTTCACAGTAACAGAAGACCGTTCCAAAATGCGTCGATCTTTGAGGATAATTTCATGGTAGCTAGCTTCACCTGGATTTTGATAGAGATACTCAACCATTGCCAAAAATTCATGCGGTTGTTCTAGTTGATCCAATACAAATCCCAAGAGTTGAAAATCGTCCTTAGTTTCAAAAATAATCTGAGGAATGTTCCATATCTTGACAAATCCTTGATTATAAGCACTCACTTGCCGATTGGCATCAATCACGAGGATGCCATCTAAAGAGGATTCTCTCTGTGCTTCCAAGAAAGCAGCACTTTTTATGAGTTGCGTTTGGCTATCCTGTAAATCTTTCAGCGATCGCTCCAACTGTTGGGCATGGAGCTGAGATTGTTTATACAGTCTGGCATTTTCCATAGAAATCGCTGCTTGGGCGCACAATAGTTGAATGAGTTCCGTGCGATCGCGCGTAAATGCCCCGATCGTTAGCTTATTTTCCAGATACAGCAACCCGATTAATTTACCTTGGGCTAAAATCGGCGCACACAGCACGCTTTTCGGTTGTTCCTGCATCAAATACGGGTCAGCACTAAAATTATTTTGTGCGGTTGCATCGTCGATAACAACAGTTTTTAAACTGCGTTCAACGTAGTTTATTAGTGTTACTGGGATTTCTTGAACGCTTGACAGTGGCACTGACAATATGCTAATGTTTTGACTAGCATTTGCTAGAGCTTTCACCATCAAAATATCGTCTTGCAATAACAGCAGACCAGCCTTTTTTGCCCCGGCATTTTCCATCACTACTTGCATAAAAGTGGAAACTAATTGCTCTAGTTGAATTTGACTGGATAAGGCTTGCGAGGCTTTGAGAATGGTGGCGAAATCAAGAGATTCGGAAATGCTACTGCTGCTAGAACGAGTTGTGTGGATGGTGCGATCGAGGATGGAGGAGCGGGAGAGAGTTTCCAGGCGGGTGTCACTGATGGAAAAATGATCTTGTTGTGCCTGCAATATGGCAGTAAGGAGTTGGGGATAGCGGGTTTCTAAGTCATCGATTTTGGCTTTCGCGCCCCATCTGGCATAACAGTAGTAAGCTGGTTGCATATACGCTTGAGCTACTTTTTCTTTGCCCCAGTCGAGGTAAAATTTGGCTGCGAGTTCGTTGGCTAATGCCTCTTCGTTGAGGAATTGGTTTTCTTTGGCAAGTAGAATTGCGCGATCGTAATAGTCGATCGCTTCTAGTTTTTTCCCCAGTACCCGATACCGTTCTGCTTCTACCAAAAGAAACTTATGTTCGTAATTCATCGGGGCATAGTACCCCCATTTCTTCAACTTTTTCTGATTCGCCTTAATGCACTTGAGAATTTGCTGGCGCTGTGAAGAGGTTGCAGTCTCGTAAATTGCCAGTTGCGCGAGAGAATCGTAAAAGTTGTGCAGCACCGTTGGAAGCAAGGCAACACAGTTATCAAAGTAAGGTTTAGCAGCGTTTGCATTCTCAACTGCTTCAGCATAATTTCCGAATAAATAATCAAGATGCTGCTGACAAAGATAACTAAAAAATAACCCTGTGCGATCGTTCGCCGCCACCTGTGCGGGAATATCTTTGGCAACCTGATAGCTTTCGACGGACAAGCAACTCGGATCGCTAGCATCACCCAGAAGATTTAAGATCGCTTGATGGTATATCTGGATGTATAGCGAGCCGTTTTTTTGGTTTAAAGGAGCGATCGCCGTTATCAAAGAACGAATTCCTGCTTCTGCTTCCCTTAAGTTATCCCCTGTCCAGTAGCGATTGTAAGAATGAACCACAACTGCCCAAGCAGCATATTCGACATCTCCCGTTTCTAAACCGCTCTGGTAAGCTGTTAACAGCGCTGGCATCGTATCCGTAATGCGATCACGCCAATGGCTGATAAACGCATAAGTCATAAATAGCACTTTCGCTCTCAAATCCGTCGCATTAAAACGCTCTAGTAATTGCAGAGAAAGTTGTCCAAACTGATAGCCTGCTTCGATATCCACGAGTATGCCGCACAGGATCAGTCCGTACCAAGCATAGCCAAAAGCTGATAGAGCGGTATTGCCGTACCGTACAGACAAATTAACCCGCTCAAATACCAGTAGCGGCATCAACTTCGGAGCACAAAGATAGGCAGCAGAAGCAGCACTAGAAAGAATTCGCATCGCTGCCAATTTGTTAGGATCTGTCATGTTTGGCAGATTTACCAACTGTTCCGGTTTCTTGTTACCTAGAATCAACTTAGTTTTGGCTAAACCCAGCAATACTTGAGGCTGAGTCGGGTTTTTGGGAAGCCGAATCCCAAACTGTCCGAGTACATCAATTGCTATATAAACGGCATCCTGTGGCTGGCCTTGGGCAAGGTAAGCGAGGATTTGAATCTCGTAAGTACTAACTTTGTCAATCAGTTGGTTTGCTTGTTGCAAAATTGCACTAATTAGCTGTTTTACCTGTTCAAATTGGCTGCACAAATACGCTGCTTCGGCTGCCAAATTGTGCAGTGCCAGCGTCAGAGTATATTGTTCCTGCCAGCTATCGGCTGGTAAGCTCCTAATACCTGTATTCACAAATATCAATGCCGCGTCAAAGGCTGCGGCGGCTTTGGCAGATTTTCCCGCCTGCAAGTTCAGGGCGGCTAGTTCATAACGTGCTTTTTGATCCGAAATCAGCCCGCTGGCAAAGTTGAAATGACCGACAATATCAAAAATCCTTTCCTGACGTTGAGTTTCACTACTTTTTTGCAGCAACAGTTGCCCTATTTTCAGGTGAGTGGCTTGTTTTCGATCTTCTGGAATTAGGGAATAAGCCGCTTGTTGAATGCGATCGTGTAGAAATCGGTAGTTAGGTAGTTGAGCGCTGGTAGTTGGCAAGATATCGGTTTTTTCCCGATGTTCTTTTCCTTGATAAAACTTGTAAATTTCACTTGTTGGTAAGATGAATCCTTCTTGCAACAATTTCCACAAATTTGCAGCAGTTTCTTCTGGCGACTTCTCGCTGACTACCGCCAATGTATTCAAATCAAACTGCGCTCCAATGCACGCAGCCAACTTCAGCACATCCTGAGTTTCTGGCGGCAACTTCTGCAATTGCAGCGCCATAAACTCCACCACATCATCGCTGATACTTAGGGCTTTGACTTTGGCAATATCACACTGCTATCCGCCTTTACTTCTCCAAGGGAGGGAGGGTAGGCACGGGGGCACTACCCCTACAAAACTCTGGTTTTCCGTAGGGGCAATCCCCCTGTGGTTGCCCTCATGGTTAAACACAATCAGCCCATCTTCCTGTAGCGATTTGAGAAATTGCGTGGCAAAAAAGGGATTGCCTTTGGTTTTTTGATCAACTAACTCGGTTAATGGCTGAGCCAAAGTGCGATCGCACAAAAGCGTATCTGCGATCAAATCATTAACATCGGATTGACTCAATGGCTCCAAAGTAATAGTATTTACGGTTACTTGAGCTTTTTCCATTTCTGCTACCGCCAACATAAACGGATGAGCCGGAGATACTTCGTTATCCCGATATGCGCCAATTACCAGCAAATTCTGACTGTCTTTTTCGCTCATCAACAGTTGTATTAATTTCAGGGATGCTGAATCTGACCACTGCAAATCATCCAAAAATATCACTAAGGGATGTTCTTTTGTAGCAAACACAGAGATGAATTTCTGAAACACTAAATTGAAGCGGTTTTCGGCGGCATTTCCCAAAAGTTCAGAGACTGGCTGTTGTTTGCCAATAATTCGTTCTAGTTCGGGAATTACTTCTACAATAACTTGACCGTTTTCGCCAACAGCATTCACAATTTTGCTTCGCCATTGCTCTAGCTTAGCATCGCTTTCTGAGAGTAATTGCTCCATCAATTCTCGGAAGGCTTGCACAAAAGCACTAAAGGGAATATTGCGTTGAAATTGGTCGTATTTGCCTTTGATGAAATAACCACGTTGGCGAACTATGGGTTTGTGAACTTCGTTGACAACAGCGGTTTTGCCAATGCCAGAAAATCCGGCAACTAGCATCAATTCACTTTTTCCCTCGTTCCCAGGCAGAGCCTGGGAACGCATTTCTAGAGGCTCTGCCTCGCTGTTTTTCTCATGCCAATTCTCGTTCCCAGGCAGAGCCTGGGAACGCATTTCTAGAGGCTCTGCCTCGCTATTTGAGGGAGGCAGAGCCTCCTGATATTCATTCCCAGGCAGAGCCTGCGAACGAGACGTAATAGCCTGGGAACGAGATATAGAAGCCTGGGAACGAGGGTTTGCTACTCGATCGAAGGCTGCTAATAATTCAGCTACTTCGTTCTCTCTCCCGTAGAGTTTTTCGGGTATAGTAAAGCGATCGCAAATATCCCTTTCCCCCAAAACAAACGCTTTAATATCACCAGTTTCTTGTAATTGAATCACGCAAATCTCTAGATCGTGTTTCAGCCCTAATGCACTCTGATAGCGGTTTTCCGCATTTTTCTGCATCAGTTTAGAGACAATTTCAGATAAAGCTAGCGGAATCTCTGGATTAATTTGATGTGCGGGAATTGGCAGCTTAGCGAGATGACAGTACACCAATTCCATTGGATCTTCGGAAATAAACGGTAACTGACCCGTTAATAATTGGTAGAATGTTACACCCAGGGAATAAAAGTCACTACGATAGTCAATGCCACGATTCATTCTGCCTGTTTGTTCTGGTGAGAGATAGGCGATAGTTCCTTCAAGAATGTTGGGATTGTGGATTTCTTGGGTTTCTCTCAGTAGCAGGGAAGCGATACTAAAATCTATAAGTTTGACTTGTTTGCTATCTGGATTAATCAGGATATTAGCGGGTTTGATATCTTTATGAATTACTAGGTTTTGATAGAGATAGTGTAGAATGTCTGTTAGTTGCAGGGATAAGTTAAGAAATTCTGCTAAAGGTAAAGATCGATCGGGTTGGTTTTGATCTGTGTCTGCTGGCTGTTGACTCGCGCCCTTAAGATAAGCAGACAGGGAAATTCCACCAAAATCCTCCATGATCAGGGCATAGCTATTGCCGTATGCTTCTAGACTCAGGGGTTTGACGATGCTGGGTAGGTTAAGATTTTTGGCGATCGTATATTGATTGCGAAATTGCACCAATTCGCTAAAATTGGGCAAGGGGTTGTGTAGCAGTTTAATAACGACAGGTTGCCCATCCGTCTCCCGGATAGCCCTATACACCAAGGTTCTCAAACCTACATAAAGTTGCTCTAGTATCTGATAACCTGACAAATTTGCGATCGTATCCATATGTTAGTCGTCCTTCCTATTTCTAAAATAACACTCGAATAAGATCCACAGATGCCGAGCCTAGCAACACAAGTTCGAGTATTATGTACTATTTTATACTATGTTTGATGGGATGACCACAATCACAATTGTTTGATGCGATCGCACTTGAGATTCCAGACTTCTTAAAAAAGTCTGGGTTCTGGGTATATTAATTTTATTCATTATTCTTTCTTCTTTCTTCGATATTATTGTTTAACTGGAAGAGTTATAACAAACTCAGTACCTGCTCTGAGGACAGAATTAACTGTAATATCACCGTGATGTTTTTGCACCACAATTTGACGCACAATAGCCAAGCCCAATCCTGTCCCCTTACCCACACATTTTGTAGTAAAAAAGTCCTCAAAAATCTGCTCTTGCAAGATTTTATTCATCCCCACACCGTTATCCTTGATGGAAATAAATATTTGTTTTAAGTCAGGAGATAATTCAGTGGTAATCATAATTTTATTAGCAATCTCATGATAAGTGTTACCTTTATTCGACTCATCAAAAGCATCGATCGCATTACTCAGCAGATTCATGAATACCTGATTGAGTTGTCCTGCATAGCATTCAATTTGGGGTAAATCGCCATAATCCTTAATGACTTCAATTTCTGGGTGAGTATCGTCGGCTTTGAGGCGGTGCTTCAGAATCATGATGGTGCTGTCGATGCCATCGTGGATATTGCAAGATACGGGGCGGGGCGATCGCTATCACCGCGAGAAAACGTCCGCAAGCTCGTACTTACGTCCTTAATCCGCTTCACTCCTTCTTTCATAGAACCGACTAATTTGGGCAAGTCTTCCCGGATGTATTCCAACTCGATCTGCTCCATTTCTGCTGTAATTTCAGCATCGGGCTGGGGATACTTTTGTTGATACAAATCGATTGATCCAAACAAATCGTTGATGTAATCTAATACAGGTTGAATATTGCCACCGATAAAACCGATCGGGTTATTAATTTCGTGAGCAACTCCGGCTACTAAGTTGCCTAAAGCAGACATTTTTCCCTTTTGGATCAGTTGAATTTGAGAAGCTTGTAATTGAGCGTTTTTTTAAGATACTTGTTGTTCTAAGTTGTGAGTCAAAAAACTCAACTGCAAATGAGTTTTCACCCGCGCTAACACTTCTTTTTATTGAAAAGGTTTGGTGATGTAGTCTACTGCGCCAACTTCAAACCCTTTAATCTTGCTGTCTGCATCAGACAAAGCAGTCATAAAAATGACCGGAATATCGCAAGTTTTGGGATTAGCTTTGAGGCGCACAGGTTTCAAATCCGTCTATTCCGAGCATCATCACATCCAGCAAAATCAGATCGGGCGATCGCCTTTCAAGCTGTTTTAGGGCGCGCTCACCACTGGTAGCGATCGCCACAGTGTAACCCGCATCACTCAACGCTTCGGAAATCACATCCAGATTTGTCGGCGTATCATCAACAATCAAAATTAAGCCAGTCAAATGTGTTTGCATTATCTAGTTACCCTGATTAGTAATATATTCTTGAATTAATAACTCTATCTTCTCAGTTTTAAATTGCTTTGCCAACTG
>ENA-OBIT01000690-OBIT01000690.1-metagenomes-genome-assembly--contig:-NODE-690-length-14074-cov-3.76304_pt1 | contig 14074 bp, 12 predicted proteins | sample MGYA00153386_OBIT01 | MGnify analysis MGYA00153386
TGGCGCTGTCGGTGCTGACGGTGTGGATGTTGCTGGGCACTTGGCGACATGTGCGGCGGCGCTCGCAGATTCAAGGCGCACTGGTGCAGGAAACCAACTTCCGCCGCGCGATGGAGAACTCGATGCCCACCGGCATGCGCGCCATGGACCTGGAAGGCCGCATCAGCTACGTCAACGCCGCGTTCTGCCAGATGACGGGCTTTGCCGCGCCTGAACTCGTGGGTCGCCTGCCGCCCTATCCATACTGGCCGGCTGACCGCGTCGAAGAGAGCAGCCGCCTGCTGCAACAGGAACTGCAAGGCCGAAGCCCCAGCGGCGGCATTGAAGTGAAGGTGCTGCGAAAGGACGGCACGCCCTTTGATGCCCGCATGTATGTCTCGCCGCTGATCGACCCCAAGGGCCAGCAAACCGGCTGGATGACCAGCATGACCAACATCACCGAGGCCAAGCGCATACGCGACCAGCTCTCGGCCAGCCACGAGCGCTTCACCACCGTGCTGGAAGGGCTGGACGCATCGGTGTCGGTGCTGTCGGTGCAGCAAGGCGAGTTGCTGTTCGTCAACCGCAGCTACCGGCTGTGGTTTGGCGCCGATGCCAAGGGCCACCAGCAACTGGCCGGCAGCGTGGCCGGCGCGCCCTTCGAGGCTGAGCGCGACGACGAGGTCGATCCGCTGTCAGGCCTGCCCACCGAGGAGCTGACCGCCGCCGGCGTGCATCCGCGCGAGGTGTTCATCGAGTCTGTGCAGAAGTGGTTCGACGTGCGTTCGCGCTACCTGCAATGGACCGACGGGCGTCTGGCGCAGATGCTCATCGCCACCGACATCACCACCCGGCTGCGCGCCGAAGAGCAGGCCGCGGCGCAGGCCGAGAAGGCGCAGGTGACCAGCCGGCTGGTGACCATGGGCGAGATGGCCTCATCGGTGGCGCACGAGTTGAACCAGCCGCTGACGGCCATCACGAATTACTGCAACGGCATGGTCTCGCGCGTCAGTGCCGACTCGATCAGCCGTGACGACCTGGTTGCCGCGCTGCAGAAAACGGCGCGCCAGGCCGAGCGGGCCGGGCAGATCATCAAGCGCATCCGGGCCTTCGTGAAACGCAGTGAGCCGCAGTGCCAGCCCGCGCAGGCGCGGCAGATCATCGACGACGCGGTGGAACTGGCGGGCATCGAACTGCGGCGGCGCAACGTGGCCATTCACACCTATGTGGCGCAGCGACTGCCGATCATCATGGTCGACCCGATCCTGATCGAACAGGTGGTGCTGAACCTATTGAAGAACGCTGCCGAGGCCATCGACACCGCCGGGCTGCCGCCGCCGCGCCGGCACATCGAATTGCGTGTGGTGCCGCGCCACATGCCCGAAGAAGGCGGCGTCATCGAGTTCAGCGTCACCGACATGGGCCCGGGGATGAAGGACGAAGTCATCGCGCGGCTGTACGAGGCGTTTTTCTCCACCAAGGCCGAGGGCCTGGGCATCGGCTTGAGCCTTTGCCGCTCCATCGTCGAAAGCCACCGGGGCCGGATGCGGGCCCAGAACCTTTACAATGGAAACGTGGTTGTCGGGTGCTGTTTTTCGTTCACCGTGCCCGTCGATGTGACATCACGGGCCGACGCCACCTCCGCCCCGTTAGAGGCCGATCTTCCCCTGAATTCCACGGCGGTTTCTGAATGAGTTTGATCCCCAAAAAAGGCAACGTGTATGTCGTCGATGACGACGAGGCGGTGCGCGATTCGCTGCAGTGGCTGCTGGAAGGCAAGGACTACCGGGTCAAGTGTTTCGACTCTGCGGAATCGTTCCTGTCACGTTTTGATCCGCGTGAAGTGGCTTGTTTGATCGCCGACATCCGCATGGACGGCATGAGCGGTTTGGAACTGCAGGACCGACTGCGCGAACGCAAGAGCCCTTTGCCCATCGTCTTCATCACCGGCCACGGCGACGTGCCCATGGCCGTGACGACCATGAAGAAAGGCGCGATGGACTTCATCGAAAAGCCGTTCAAGGAAGAAGAGTTGCTGAGCCTGGTCGAACGCATGCTGGAGCAGGCCCGTGCCGCCTTCAGCCAGCATCAGGAACAAGCCAGCCGCGACGCCCTGCTGGCGCGCCTGACCACGCGCGAGGCCCAGGTGCTCGAGCGCATCGTGGCCGGCCGGCTGAACAAGCAGATTGCCGATGACCTGGGTATCAGCATCAAGACGGTAGAGGCGCACCGCGCCAACATCATGGAAAAGCTCAACGCCAATACCGTAGCCGATTTGTTGAAGATCGCGCTCGGCGCTCAAAACAAAACTTGATCAAGTCTTTCCACAATCTCGAGGCCGCAACGACGCGGCCTCTTTTGCTTGCGCCGCAACCCATGACCGCCCAACTCATCGACGGCTTGGCCCTCTCGCAAACCATGCGAGCCCGGGTTGGGCAGCGCGCAGGGGAACTGGCTGCCGCCGGCCGGCGGCCGGGGCTGGCCGTGATCCTCGTGGGCAGCGACCCTGCCAGCACCATTTATGTGCGGAACAAGGTCAGGGCCTGCGCCGAACACGGTCTGCATTCGGTGCTGGAGCAATACGACGCCACACTGAACGAAGCGAAGTTGCTTGACCGCGTGGCCGCGTTGAACGCCGACCGCGCCATCCACGGCATCCTGGTGCAGATGCCGCTGCCGGCACACATCGACCCGCACAAAGTCATCGCCGCCATTGCCACGACCAAGGACGTGGACGGCTTCTCGGTGCTTTCCGCGGGCGCGCTGATGGCCGGCCTGCCCGGCCTGCGCCCGGCCACGCCGCATGGCTGCATGAAACTCATCGAAAGCACGGGGCAGCCGTTGCGGGGCAAGCATGCCGTGGTCATCGGCCGCAGTAACACGGTAGGCAAGCCGATGGCTCTGCTGCTGCTGCAAGCCCACGCCACCGTCACCGTGTGCCACAGCGCCACGCCCGACATCGCCGTGCATACGCGCCGCGCCGACGTGGTGGTGGTGGCCGTGGGCCAGCGCCACACGCTGACAGCCGGCATGGTCAAGCCTGGCGCCATCGTCATTGACGTGGGCATGAACCGCGACGAGGCCGGCAAGCTGTGCGGGGATGTCGACTTCGTCGCCGTGCGCGACGTGGCCGGCTGGATCACGCCCGTGCCTGGCGGTGTAGGGCCCATGACCATCACCATGCTGCTGGTCAACACGGTGCAGGCCGCCGAAGCCTCGTTGCCATGATCGCCATGAACCCATTGCTCGTCGACACCGAACTGCCGGCCTATGCCGACATTCGCCCGGAACACGTGACACCGGCGCTTGACGTGCTGCTGGCCCAGGCCGATGCGGCGCTGGAACGCAGCGTGGGCCCCGGGGTCGCGGCCGACTACGACGCCATGGCCGCCGTGCTGGACACCGCTGTGGAACGGCTTCGTTGTGCGTGGGGCCAGGTGTGCTTTCTGCAATCGGTGGCCGACACACCATTGCTGCGCGCCGCACATGCGCACAACCTGCCGAGGGTGATCGATTTCTACACCCGCCTGGGCGCCGATCCGCGCCTGTACGCCAAGTACAAGGTCGTGGCTGACAGCCCGGCGGCGACTACATTCAGCATGGCCCGCCGCAAGGTTTTGGCCGACTCGCTGCGCGACTTCGTGCTGGGTGGCGCCGAGTTGCACGGCGCCGAGCGAGAACGCTTTGCCGCCATCCAGGACCGCAGCGGCGCGCTGTCGCAGCAGTTCGGCGACCACGTGCTGGACGCCACCGACGCCTTCGAGCTGTTCGTCGCCGAAGACGATCTGCACGGCGTGCCTGCCGATGTGGTTGAGGCTGCTATTGCCAGCGCCGCGTTGATCGGCCACAGCGGCGGCATCGACGACAGCGGCCCGATCGGCCCGATCCGCCCCACCGGCCCGAGCGGCCGCAGAGGCTGCCGGCTGACGTTGCAAGCGCCCTGCTTCGGCCCAGTGATGCAGTTCGCCAGCCAACGTTCGCTGCGCGAACAACTCTGGCGCGCCCATGCCACGCGGGCCAGCGAGTTGGGGCCGGCCGAGCACGACAACTCCGCCGTCATCAGCGAACTGATGTCCCTGCGCCATGAAGAAGCGGCGCTGCTGGGCCTGCCCAGTTACGCGCACCTGTCGCTGGTGCCCAAGATGGCCCACAGCCCCGACGAGGTGCTGGGCTTTCTGCACGACCTGGCTCGCCGCGCCCGCCCGCACGCCGAGCGTGAACTGGCCGAGTTGCGCGACTTTGCCGCGCGCGAACTCGATTTGGCCGAACTGATGCCCTGGGACCGCGCCTTTGTTAGCGAACGGCTGAAGCAGTCGCGTTTTGCCTTCAGCAGCAGCGAGGTCAAGGCCTACTTCACCGCGCCACATGTGTTGAAAGGCTTGTTTGAACTGATCGAAACCCTGCTGGGCGTGGCCATCGTCGAAGACACCGCGCCGCGCTGGCATGACAGCGTGCGCTTCTTCCGCGTGCAGCGCTGCGGTCAGAGCGTGGCAGCGTTTTACCTCGACCTGCACGCCCGCCCCGGCAAGGGCTCGGGCGCCTGGATGGATGACGCCAGGCAGCGCTGGCTGCGGCCCGACGGGCGCTTGCAACTGCCCATCGCCCACCTGGTGTGCAACTTTGCGGCACCCGTGGGCGACCAGCCTGCGTTGCTGACGCATGACGACGTCATCACCCTGTTTCACGAATTCGGCCATGGCCTTCACCACATGCTGACGCGCGTGGACGAACTGTCGGTGGCCGGCATCGCCGGTGTCGAGTGGGACGCGGTGGAACTGCCGAGCCAGTTCATGGAAAACTTCTGCTGGGAATGGAGCGTGCTCGAGCGCATGAGCCGGCATGTGCACACCGGCCAGCCGCTGCCGCGCGAGCTGTTTGAGCGCATGTACGCCGCAAAGAATTTCCAGAACGGACTGCGCATGCTGCGCCACTGCGAAATGGCCATCTTCGACATGCGCCTGCATCTCGACCCTGCCCATGCCAGCCGGGCGCAGGCGCTGGCTGACGAAGTGAACGCCGAACTGTCGCCGATGCCGCCGGCCCCGTTCCTGCGTTACCTGCACAGCTTCACCCATCTGTTCGACGGCGGTTATGCCGCTGGTTACTATGGCTATGCCTGGGCCGAGGTGTTGTCGGCCGACGCCTACGGTGCGTTCGAAGAAGCGGGCGTGTTCGACCCCGCCACGGGCCAGCGCTGGCGCGAGGAAGTGCTCGAAGTCGGCGGCAGCCGGCCGGCCATGGACAGTTTCAAGGCCTTTCGCGGCCGTGAACCCCGTCTCGACGCCCTGCTGCAACACCAGGGCCTGGCTTGAGCGCGCCGTTCTTGTGGGATAGATTCAACACTCGCGCGCCCACCGGGGTGCGCTGCCGAGAAAGGCAGGCCACCGTGCAGATGACGTCAACCCCCGCCATGACCCGCCACGTGCTCTGCCGGCCTGTGCAGCGCGCCTTGCTGGCCATGCTGGCCTTGGTGCTGGGCCTCGGCGCGCTGCCGGCGTGGGCCCTGTACAAGGTGGTGTTGCCCGACGGCAGCGTCACGTACACCGATCGGCCGCCGGCCGGCAACACCGCCCGCATCACCGCACTGGGCAAGGGCAGCACGCCCACCGGGCAGGCCGACGTGGCCCTGCCCGTTGATCTGCGCCAGGCTGCGCAGCGCTACCCGGTGGTGCTGTACACGTCCACCGACTGCACCCCCTGCGAAGCGGGCCGGCGCCTGCTGGTGCAGCGCGGCGTGCCTTACACCGAACGGCGCATCGTCACCGAAGAGGACGCTTTGTTGCTCGAACGACTGTCGGGCGGCCGCACGGTGCCGTCGCTGACCATCGGCGCGCAACCGGTGCGCGGCCTGTCGGAAACCGACTGGGTGGCCTACCTCGACGCTGCCGGCTACCCGCGCGAATCGCGCCTGCCGCGCGGCTGGCAGCCGGCTGCACCGGTGCCGCTGGCCGACCGGGCGCCGGTGCCCGCGCCGAACACCCGCCCGGCTGCGCCGCAGGCAGACGCCGGCGCCGTCGAGCCAGTCGCTCCGGGCGGCGTGCGCTTCTAAGGCGACGTGGGCGCGATGCGCCGCGCCAGCCACGCGCCTGCGCCCACGGCGCCGGCCACCGCCCAGAACAAGGGTGCTGCGCCCACCAGCGAACCGGCGGCACCGAACACCAGCGGCATCACGGTGCTGGCAGCGTTGATGGCCATCGACCGCAACGCCAGCGCCTCGCCGTGCCGACCGTCGGGCGTGATGTCGTGCAGCGCGCTCATGATCATGGGCTGCACGCAGCCCAGCGTCAGCCCCAGCAGTGCCGCGCAAACCGCCATCTGCCAGGCCTGGCCGGCCAGCGGGTAGAGCACGAACACGCCCGCGGTTCCGAGCATGGCGCCCACCAGCACCGGACCCTGCTTCATGCGGTGGGCGACCAAGGGAATGGCCAGGCGCACCGCACTGACGGCGAGCGTGAAGGCGCCCAGGATCAGGCCGATGGCACTGGCCGAAAGTGCCAGCCCGTGGCCCAGGATGGGCACGGCAAAGCTGTGTACATCCCAGCACATCGACAGCAGCCAGTTGACGACCAGCAGCCGCTTCATGCCAGGCGCCCGCAGCAGGTCCCATGCAGCCTGGCCGGCTGGTGCCACACGCGGCGCCGGCATTGGCAAGCGCGGCACCAGACGAGCCGACAGCAGGGTGGCCAGCGGCAGGCAGCTCAACATCACATAGGCGGCGGTGAAGCCCTGGGCGTCGATCAGAAAGCCGGCCGAGACGGGGCCCAACACATTGGCGAATGACGGCGCCACGCCCAGCCAGCTGAACACGCGAACCCGCTCCGTGGCGTCGCCCGCGGCCAGACCCGCAGTGCGCTGAATGACGATCATGCCCATGTTGGCGCCGGCGCCGGTGAGCGACGCCGCCGCGCACAACAACGCAAAGTGCGGCCAGCCGCCGATCAGCGTCGACGCCAGCGCCAGCAGCATGCCGCCCCCGACCAGGGCCACTGCCAGATGCACCGGGCGGTGGTAGCCCTGGCGGTCGGCCAGGCGGCCGGCATGCAATGCCAGCAGCACCGGGGCCGCGGCAAACAAGGCCAGCAGCAGGCCCACGGCCCAGGGGCTGTAGCCTTCGCGCAGGGCCTGCAACGTGGCGGCCATGCGCAAACCGGCCATCGCCGAATGCAGGCCCAGCTGCCCAACGATCAGCGCCAGCAGCACCTGCCCGGCTGACCGCGGGACAGCGGCCGTGCGCTCACTCATCCGTGGCGTCGTCCTCGCTGCCGGCGGCCAGGCCGGGCAGCAGCTGCGCCACACGCGGCTCGGGCATCGCCTCGACCGACTTCAGCCGGCGCGTCATGACGTTGGTGCGTGTCTGCGCCGCGTCGATGGTGTCGCTGGCTTCCTTCAATTTCTTCTGCGTCTTCGACAGCACCTCGCCGAACTTGCCGAATTCGGTCTTCACCGCGCCCAGCACCTCCCACACCTCGGCAGAACGTTTCTCGAGCGCCAGGGTGCGAAACCCCATCTGCAGGCTGGTCAGCGTGGCCAGCAGCGTGGTGGGCCCCGTCAGCATCACCTTGAACTCGCGCTGCAGCGCCTCCATCAGCCCGGGCCGGCGCAGGGCCTCGGCATACAAACCTTCTGTGGGCACGAACAGGATGGCGAAGTCGGTGGTGTGCGGCGGCGCCACGTACTTGTCGCGGATGCTTTTGGCCTCGAGCCGCAGCCGCACCTCGATGGCCTTGGCTGCCGCTTCCACGGCCACCGGATCGGCGCGTTCCTGGGCTTCGAGCAGGCGTTCGTAGTCGTCGCGCGGAAACTTGGCATCGATGGGCAGCCACAGCGGCGCCGCACCGATGTCATCGTCGCGCCGCTGGCCCGGCAGGCGCACGGCAAACTCCACGCGGTCGGTGCTGCCCGGCACGGTGGCCACATTGACGGCGTACTGTTCGGCCGTGAACACCTGTTCCAGCAGCCCGGCCAACTGCACTTCACCAAAAATGCCGCGCGTCTTGACGTTGCTCAGCACCCGCTGCAGCGAGCCCACGTCGCGCGCCAGGCCCTGCATCTCGCCCAGGCCCTTGTGCACTTGTTCCAGCCGGTCGGCGACCTGCTTGAAGCTCTCACCCAGGCGCTGCTCCAGCGTGGCGTGCAGCTTCTCGTCGACCGTGGCGCGCATCTGCTCCAGTTTCCTTTCGTTGCCCTCCTGCAGGGCCAGCAGGCGGGTTTCGACAGCCTGGCGCATCTCGGCCTGGCGGCGTTCGTTGGCGTCGGACAGCAGGCGCAGCTGTTCGCCCTGGGCGTCACCAAAGCGGCGCAGTGCGGCGTCTTGCGATTCACGCGCGGTTTGCGACTGGACTGCGGCGGCCCGGGTGCTTTGCACCAGTGCGTCGCTCACTGCCTGCTGCGTGGCAGCCAACTGGCCGCGAAAGGAATCGATCTGCTCGTTCTGCGTGCGCGCCACGTCGCTGCTTTGCGCCAGCAGCATCTGCTGAAAGGTGGCCAGGTCAGCGCGCGTGCCCTGCCCTTGCCGGCCGAGCTCGTCACGCAGTTCGCGTTCGAGCCGGTCGATGCCGGCGGATGCGGTGTCGGCCTGCCGCCGCAGCGCCACCCACAACAGCAACACCAGGTTCAGCGCCAGCAGTGCCAACGCGATCAGAGCGAGCATCGGGTGGAATGTCTCAGCCACGGTGCGCGAGCACCTCGGGGTTGATCGGCGTCGGCGGCACACCACCTGTGAGTGCGGCAATCAAGTTGTCGGCCGCCAGGTCAGCCATGGCGCGGCGCGTGGCCATGCTGGCGCTGGCGATGTGCGGGGTGAGCACGACGTTGGGCAAGGTCAGCAGCGCCGGGTTGACGGTAGGTTCCCCTTCAAACACGTCCAACGCAGCGGCGGCGATGACCCGTTCACGCAAAGCCACGGCGAGTGCGGCGTCGTCGACAACGCCGCCGCGGGCGATATTGGTCAGCGTGGCGCTGGGCTTCATGGCGCGAAACTCGGCAGCGCCCATAACGTGGTGGCTGTCAGCCGAATAAGGCAGCACCAGCACCAGGTGATCGGCCTCGCGCAGCAGGGTGGCCTTGTCGACATGGCGCGCGCCCAGCGGCGCCTCCAGCTCAGGCGGGAGGCGGCTGCGGTTGTGATAAATCACCTTCATGCCAAAGCCCAGCGCCCCGCGCCGTGCGATGGCCTGGCCGATGCGGCCCATGCCCAGGATTCCCAGGGTGGCGCCATGCACATCGCTGCCGGTGAACATGTCATAGGACCAGCGCACCCATTCGCCACGGCGCAGCGCGTGTTCGCTCTCGACCATGCGGCGCGCGGCGGCCATCAGCAGGGCAAAGCCGAAGTCGGCCGTGGTCTCGGTCAGCACATCGGGCGTGTTGGTAGCCAGCACACCGCGCGCGGTGCAGGTGGGGATGTCGAAGTTGTTGTAGCCGACCGCCATGTTGGCCACGACGCGCAACTGGGGGTTGGCGTCCAGCACCGCCGCGTCGATGCGGTCGGCACCGGTCGTGAAGGCCCCCGCCTTGCCCTGCAGGCGCCGACTCAATTCGCCGGGGCCGTAGGCCGCGTCGGTGGGGTTGTCTTCGACCTCGAAGTGCTGGCGCAAGCGTGCAAGGACCTCGGGAAACACCGCTCGGGTGACCAGCACGGCCGGGCGGGTGTAGTGGGTGCTCATGGGCTGATATCAGTCGAGAAAACGCACAAAGCCCGCGACCAGCTCACGTTCGGTGTGCAGCGTGTTTTCCGCCGCGTCGGGGTCGGCATGCCCCAGCGACATGCCGCACACCACCATCTGCTGTTCGCCCAGGCACAGGTGCGCCGCAATGATTCGGTGGAACTGCGTGAAGGCCGCTTGTGGGCAGGTGTCCAACCCGCGGCCGCGTGCGGCGACCATGATGTTTTGCAAGAACATGCCGTAGTCCAGCCAGCTGCCTTGTTGCATCACACGGTCAATGGTGAACATCAACCCCACCGGCGCGCCGAAAAAATCGTAGTTGCGGCCGTGCTGCGCATGCATGCGGTCTTTGTCAGTGCGGCCTATGCCCAGCAGCGAATACAGGTCCCAACCCACCTTGCGCCGGCGGTCGATGTAGGGGCTGCGCCACTCGGTCGGGTAGTAGGCGTACTCCTCGGTGTGGCGAACACGTTCTTCGGGGTCGTCGTAGGCGGACCTGATGGCACGCGACATCGCGGCCTTCGATTCGCCCGTCAGCACATGCACCTGCCAAGGTTGGGTGTTGGTGCCTGAGGGCGCGCGCGCGGCCACCTGAAGAATGGCCTCGATGGTCTGGCGCGGCACTGGGGTGGGCAGGAACGCACGCACCGAACGGCGTGACCGGATGGCGTGGTCGACGTCCGCGGTGGCGGGGCTGGCAGGGGTGGCAGGGGTGGCAGGGGTGGCAGAAAGTGTCATGGGTTCATTCAAGTGTTTGCAAGGGTTGCAGCGCGGCGCGCACGGCCGCAGGCAGCGACAGGGGCCGCCGGCTGGCGCGATCGACATACACATGCACGATATGACCGGCCGCGGCGCTGGTGGGGTGGCCCGGCACGAACAGGCCGATCTCGTAACGCACACTGGACCGGCCCAGGTGCGCCACACGCAGGCCGGCTTCGAGCGACTGCGGAAATGCCACTGGCACGAAGTAGTGGCACTGCGTTTGCACCACAAGCCCGATCACGCTGCCGCCTTCGATGTTCAGCGCGCCGGCTTCGATCAGCCAGCGGTTGATCACCGTGTCGAAGTAGCTGTAGTAAACAACGTTGTTGACGTGGCCATAGACATCGTTGTCGGCCCAGCGCGTCTGGATATTGCTGAAGCGGGGGTAGTGCGACCGGGGGCTGGGGGCGACGCGCAAACTCATCGCACGGATTCTGGGGCCGGCTGCGGCGCGGGCGACTAGCGCCGCGAATGCTGCCGATGCTGCCAAAACATGCAGGCCAACTCCAGCGTGCGGCGCTGGATGCTGACGGTGGTGGCCAGATCGCGGCCGTAACCGCCGGCCATCAGCACGGCCACCGGAATGCCCCGTTCATGCAGCGCCTGGAACACGCGGCGATCACGTTCAGCCAGCCCGGCGGCGGTCAGCTTCAGGCGGCCCAGGCGGTCGTTTTCATGCGGGTCGGCGCCGGCCAGGTAAAAGGCCAGGCCCGGTGGCTGCGTGGCTTGCATCGCCCACGCTCGTGCCAGCGCCGCGTCGAGCGCGGCCAGGTAGGGCATGTCGGTGCAACCGTCAGGCAGGGCCACGTCCAGATCACTGGCTTCCTTGCGGAAGGGGAAGTTCTTGTCGCCGTGCAGCGACAAGGTGAACACGCTGGGGTCGTCGGCAAAGATGGCCGCCGTGCCGTTGCCCTGATGCACGTCCAGGTCGACCACCAGCACGCGCAGCAAGCCGCGGTGGGCACCGTAGCCGTGGCGGTGCCATTCGGCCTGCATCAGCCGTGCGGCCACTGCCACGTCGTTGAAAACGCAGTACCCCGACCCCTTGTGGGCATACGCGTGGTGGGTGCCGCCGGCCAGGTTGGCGGCCACGCCTTCGTGGCTGAACAGCGCAGTGCGCGCCGCGGCAATGGTGGCGCCCACCGAGCGCCGGGCGCGTTCGACCATGCGTGGCGACCACGGGAAGCCGATTTCGCGCTGCTGCGCCGGGCTAATGGTGCCTTCGGCCACGGCGGTGATCCACGCCGGGTCGTGCGCCAATGCCAGTTCACCGTCGCTCGCGGCAGGCGCTTCGGTGATGCGAACCTGCGGCAACGTGGCCTCAGCGGCGTCGCGCAGCAGCCGGTACTTCGACATGGGGAAGCTGTGTCCCGGGGGCAAGGGCAGCACAAATTGGTCAGAGTGGAACGCGCGCACCAGGCGAATTCTAGAAAGCGCCCTCTACTTTCGTGCGCCGCAGCACAAATCGCTTGCAAACGTGGGTGGTAACCCTATACTTCGGTCCATGTTGCAGCGCAGCAAAGCAGTCGGAACAGCGCAGCAGCCGCCCAGAGATAGCGTTTCAATCGCATCCAAACCGCTCTACAGGAGAATTTCCATGAATTTCACCAACGACCAGATGATCGCCGCCAACAAGGCCAACGTTGACACCCTCTTCAGCTTGACGACGAAGGCTTTCGAAAGCATCGAAAAGCTGGTTGAGTTGAACCTGCAAGTGGCCCGCACTTCGATGGCCGAGGCCGCGGAAACCACCCACGCCGCCCTGGCCGTGAAAGACGCGCAAGAGCTGATGGCCCTGCAGGCCAGCCTGCTGCAGCCGGCTGCCGAAAAGGCCGCCGCTTACAGCCGCCATGTGTATGACATCGTGGCCGGCGCCAGCGCCGAAGCCACCAGGACCGCCGAGGCCACGATGGCCGAAGGGCAAGCCAAGGTGTTGGCGATGGTGGACACGGCGGCGAAAAACGCGCCGGCTGGCAGCGAAAACGTGGTGGCACTGGTGAAGTCGGCCGTGGCCGCTGCCAACAACGCCTACGAGAGCGTGCACAAGGCGAGCAAGCAGGCGACTGAGGTGGCTGAATCCAACTTCAAGGCCATCAGCGCCAGCGCGGTCAAGGCCTCCCAGTCGGCCACGCAAGCCGCTACGAACGCCACCAAGAGCAAGCGCTCGGCTTAACTTTGACTCTGACTTGGAAACAGGCGCTAGGCGCCTAGCTCCTGGCGTTTTAAGGATTGCAAAAAGCCTGGTCTCACGACCAGGCTTTTTGCCTTTGAAGGTCAGTGGGTCAACGCGCCGCAATGCGGGCGCGCAGTTCAGGCAAATGCCGCAAGGCTGCCTCTCGACCGGCCAGGATGGCTCGCTGGCGGGCACTGAAGTCGGCGCTGGACACGCCGGCTAGCACGGGGCGCAGCACCAGATCGGCATCACGCAGTTCAATCTGGGTGATGCTGCGGCTCATGATGGCAAAGGTCTGCAGCAGCATCTTCATCACGTCACTGGTGGCGTTGCCGTCGGGCGGCTGCGAGATGTCCACCGCCAGCACCAGTTCAGCCCCCATCTGGCGCGCAAAGCGCACCGGCACCGGCGACACAAGGCCGCCGTCCACGTACTCGGCGGCCCCGATCTTCACCGGCTGAAACACCGCCGGCACGGCGCTGGACGCGCGCACTGCCGCGCCGGTGTCGCCACGCTGGAACAGCACCGCCGCGCCGCTGTCCAGGTGCGTGGCCACGATGCCCAGCGGCAGCTTCATCTGCTCGATGGCACGGCCCCCGGTCTGTTCACGCACATAGCGCGCCAGCGCCTCGCCACGGATCAAACCGCGGCTTGGAAATGCCCAGTCGGTGATGGCGCCTTCGTCCATGGCCAACGCCAGCGTGGCCATCTCGGCGCCTGTCTTTCCCGATGCATACAGAGCGGCCACCAGGCTGCCGGCCGACGTGCCGGCGACCAGGTCGGGCCGGATGCCGGCTTCTTCCAGCACCTGAATGACGCCGATGTGCGCAAAGCCGCGGGCCGCCCCGCCGCCCAGCGCCAAGCCGATGCGCGGTGCGCGCGGTGGCGGTGTTGGTTCCACCACCGCCGCTGCCGCCGGAACGGGCAGCACGGGCGGCGCGCTTTGGCACGCGACCAGCAGCACCGGCGCAAGCATGGCCAGCCCGCCGCGCCATCGAAACCATTCAAGGTGCATAAGCTTCCAAGAAAAAAGTAGTTCTTGAAATATAGGTGGGGCTTCTAGAGTGCCAGCACGAACACACACCGGCTTCCTTGCATGTACCGTTACACCGACTTCGACCGCCGCTTCGTTCGTGCCCGCGCTGCCCAGTTTCGTGACCAGTTGCGGCGCTTCCTGGCCGGCGAGCTGTCTGACGACGACTTCAAGCCGCTGCGATTGCAGAACGGCTGGTACATACAGCGTCATGCGCCCATGCTGCGCGTGGCCGTGCCTTACGGCGAGTTGAGCAGCCAGCAATTGCACATGCTGGCCCGCATTGCGCGCGAATTCGACCGCCAACCCGACCCCGGCACGCCAGGCGCCACGCGGGGCGGCTTTGGCCACTTCACCACGCGGCAGAACCTGCAATTCAACTGGATACCGCTGCACCGCGCTGCCGACGTGATGGACCTACTGGCCGAAGTCGACATGCACGGCATCCAGACCAGCGGCAAC
>ENA-OBIT01000695-OBIT01000695.1-metagenomes-genome-assembly--contig:-NODE-695-length-14027-cov-5.49807_pt1 | contig 14027 bp, 14 predicted proteins | sample MGYA00153386_OBIT01 | MGnify analysis MGYA00153386
AGCGCCTTCCCACCCAAACCCGTGCGACTCTTCAAAGCTGTCAGCAAAATGCGCCGCGTAGCTGTAAAGCTTTTTCGGGATGCAACCCACATTGACGCACGTACCGCCCATGTCAGCCACTTCAGCCAAACCAACCCGCGCCCCACGCTGGCCTGCCATGCGCGCCGCCCGAACGCCGCCGCTACCGCCGCCCACCACGAAAAAATCAAAATCAAATGTCTGCACAGGGTTTTCCTTATGTTTCAAGCTGCGCCCATGATAATTGGGGATGACTACATCTACAGACTTCGCCGCTTTATCCCTGCCCGCCCACGTGCTGGCCAACCTGACGCAGCTGGGCTACACCCAGATGACGCCGATTCAAGCCGCAGCCCTTCCGGTTGCGTTGCTCGGCAAAGACCTGATCGCCCAAGCCAAAACCGGCAGTGGCAAAACCGCCGCCTTCGGTATTGCGCTGCTGGCCAATTTGAATGCGCGGCGCTTCGCCGTGCAAGCGATGGTGCTGTGCCCCACACGTGAGCTGGCCGACCAGGTGGCCACCGAGATCCGCCGCCTGGCGCGGGCGGAAGAAAACGTCAAGGTGGTGGTGCTGTGCGGCGGTGTGCCGCTGCGCAACCAGACCGCCACTTTGGAGAACGGCGCGCACATCGTTGTTGGCACGCCAGGCCGAATCATGGACCACCTTGGTCGCGGCCACCTGAATCTGGAAGCCATGAACACGCTGGTACTTGACGAGGCCGACCGCATGCTGGACATGGGCTTTTTTGAAGACATCGTGACCGTTGCCAAGCAGTGCCCCAAAGAACGTCAGACGCTGCTGTTTTCAGCCACCTACCCGGAGGGCATTGCCAAGCTGAGCGCTCAGTTCATGAAAGCGCCGCAAACCATCACCGTGCAGGCGCAACACGAAAAAACCAAAATTACCCAGCGCTGGTACCAGGTGCCTGATAGCGACCACGATGAAGCCAGGTTAGGCGCAGTGGCACAAGTGCTGCGGCACTTCAGACCCGCCAGCACACTTGCGTTTTGCAACACCAAGTCGCAGTGTCGCGCGCTGGTGGCGTATTTGAAAGAGCAAGGTTTTAGCGCGCTGGCCTTGTTTGGCGAGTTGGAGCAGCGCGAACGCGACCAGGTGCTGGTGCAGTTTGCCAACCGCTCATGCTCGGTGCTTGTAGCCACTGATGTAGCTGCGCGCGGCTTGGACATTGTGCAGCTCGCTATGGTTATCAATGTTGACGTGACGCCAGACGCTGAAGTCCATATCCACCGCATTGGCCGCACCGGCCGGGCCGACGAAGAAGGCGTGGCCATCAGCCTGGCCAGCATGGACGAGATGGGTTACGTCGGAAAAATTGAAGTGCTGCAAAAAGCTGAGTCTGAATGGCACAAACTGACAGAGCTGACCCCTCTAAGCGCCGACCCGCTGCTGCCGCCCATGGTCACGCTACAAATCGTCGGTGGCCGAAAAGAAAAAATCCGCGCGGGCGATGTGCTGGGCGCGCTGACGGGTGCAGACGGAGGCGTGGCAGCCTTCACGCGCGAGCAGGTCGGCAAGATCAACGTCAATGAGTTTTCAACCTACGTGGCGATTGAAAGAAGCATGGCTAGAGCGGCCCAGCAAAAGCTGAGCAGCGGCGGGGTGAAGGGCAAGAGCGTGAAGGTTCGGTTTATGGATGAAGTTTGATGGCAGTCAGTAACGCTCTTGCGGTAGTCATCGGTTCAGGCGGCGGCTTAGGCGCCGCCTTGCTCGGCCAGTTAGAACGCGATGACAACTTCTCCCAAGCCGTAGGCCTCAGCCGCAACACAGAAGTTAGCGTTAACTACCTTGATGAGTCCAGCATCGCCAAAGCTGCTCAGTCGATTGCCAGCCTTTGCGCAACCTCGAACCTGCAACTGCGGCTGCTGTTGGTCGCGACAGGGTTTTTGCATGGCGAGCAAGGCCAGCCAGAGCGCAGCTTTACCAATCTGGATGCTGGTTACCTAGCCCAGGTTTTCCAGATCAACACCCTCGGCCCAGCGCTGGTGATGAAGCATTTCTTGCCGCTACTGCCCAAAACCGGGCGCTGTGTGGCGGGGTTTGTATCTGCCAAAGTGGGCAGCATCAGCGACAACGCTTTGGGCGGCTGGTACGGCTACCGGGCCTCCAAAGCGGCTCTGAACCAGCTGGTTAAAACCGCGTCGATTGAGCTGACGCGGCGTAACAAGGACAGCATTTGCGTCAGTTTGCACCCTGGCACGGTGGCAACAAAGCTCAGCGAGCCGTTTGCCAAAACGGGGCTGAATGTGCGGCCAGCGATTGAGGCAGCTGACGACCTGCTCGCGGTGCTGGCGGGTTTGAATCCGGCGGATACGGGCTGTTTGGTCGACTACAAGGGTCAAAAACTGCCTTTTTAAGGTGTTTTGACCTGTTTTCAGGTGTCAATTTAACCTCCAGACTAATGAATTCGGGCGCAAGCAGCTCCTGAATACATAGCATCTGCAACACGCCATTCAAAATAGAAAGCGCTACATCACCGCGTGATGTCACCGCGTTTCAACCCAAGTCCGCATTGCGCGTCGATCTGGACAAGCCAAAACAATCCCCAATGGTCTTCGCCTCCGCATTGAGGGGAATGACCGTTTGCAGCTTTCGGCGCTATGAGTGACCTTACTTTGCAAAGCTCTTTCGAGCTTGTAGCTACGGTCAATTCGTCAAAATGCCTATACTTGACTAAATTAGTAAGGTATCTATTCGGGCTGCAAAGCCTCCATGTTTACCGGCTCGGGCGAATCGCATCACGCAGCCTGTCGGAAACGAATTCAGCGGATGGGTCGGTACTTTGTGAATTGCCTGCTGGCGCTTTTGGCAGGCGTGTTTTCCAACCAGGAGTTCAACACATGACCATGACATTGACCGAAAGAGCCGCCACGCAGATCCAGCGCCAGCTCGACAAACGGGGTGCAGGTATCGCAATGAGGATCGGCGTCAAAAAAGTGGGCTGTACCGGACTTGCCCATACGTTTGAACTGGTTGACGAAATTCGACCGGGTGAACACAGCTTCACATCGCACGGTGCGCTCTTGGTGGTCGATGCCGATAGCCTGGAGTTTCTTGACGGCTCAAACATCGACTTCGTCACTGACGGCCTCAAGCAAAGTTTCAAGTTTGACAACCCCAACGTCGATAGCCAATGCGGCTGCGGCGAAAGCTTTAACGTCAAGAAAAAGGCAGGTCTCGCCAAAACGTAAGCGACGCCAACGTTTCGCCGCCCGCGTTTTCTTCAAGCCATATCACCAGCCAAGAGGAACATCATGAGTGCATTACCACAGCAACTTGTCAACCAGCCGTACAAGCACGGGTTTGTCACCAACATCGAATCCGATGTCGCGCCCAAGGGCTTGAGCGAGCAAACCATCCGAATGATCTCGGCCAAGAAAAACGAGCCCGCGTGGTTGCTCGATTTCAGGCTCAAGGCCTACCAGGCCTGGTTGCTGATGACCGAGCCGGCCTGGCCCAACGTGCATTACCCGAAGATCGATTTCCAGGCCATCAGCTATTACGCCGCGCCCAAACAAAAGCCCAAGCTCAGCAGCATGGATGAGGTTGATCCCGAGTTGCTGCGCACCTTTGAAAAGCTCGGCGTGCCGCTGCACGAGCGCATGGCGCTGGCCGGCGTGGCGGTCGATGTCATTTTTGACAGCGTGTCGGTGGCCACGACCTACAAAGCCAAGTTGGCCGAGGCAGGCATCATTTTTTGTTCGATGTCCGAGGCCGTGCTGGAACATCCGGAGTTGGTGAAAAAGTACCTTGGCACGGTGGTTCCCAAAGGCGACAACTACTACGCTGCGCTCAACTCGGCGGTGTTCACCGACGGCTCGTTCTGCTTCATCCCCAAAGGCGTCAAGTGCCCGATGGACTTGTCGACCTACTTTCGCATCAACACCGAGGAGTCGGGCCAGTTTGAGCGCACACTGATCGTGGCCGAAGAGGGCGCTTCGGTGTCATACCTTGAAGGCTGTACCGCGCCCGCCTTCAGCAGCAATCAGCTGCATGCGGCGGTGGTGGAACTTGTCGCGCTTGACAACGCAGATATCAAATACTCGACGGTGCAGAACTGGTATGCGGGCGATGAAAACGGCATCGGCGGCATCTACAACTTTGTCACCAAACGCGGACTGGCCAAAGGAGTGAATTCGCGCATTTCCTGGACCCAGGTCGAAACCGGCTCGGCCATCACCTGGAAGTATCCGTCGGTGATCCTGCGCGGTGACAACTCGGTCGGCGAGTTCTATTCGGTGGCCGTCACCAACCACCTGCAGCAGGCCGACACCGGCACCAAGATGATCCACCTGGGCAAGAACACGCGCAGCACGATCATCAGCAAAGGCATCTCGGCCGGACGGTCCAGCAACAGCTACCGCGGGCTGGTCAGGGTCGCACCCACCGCCGCCGGAGCCCGAAATCACTCGCAGTGCGATTCGATGTTGATCGGCGACAAGTCCGGCGCCCACACCTTCCCGTACATCGACGTGCGCAACCTCACCGCCCGGGTCGAGCACGAGGCATCGACCTCGAAGATCGGCGAAGACCAGCTGTTCTATTTCGCGCAGCGCGGCGTCGGTGCCGAGGCCGCCGTGTCGATGATCATCAATGGCTTCTGCAAGGAGGTCTTCCAACAATTGCCGATGGAGTTCGCGGTCGAGGCGACCAAGCTGCTCGGCTTCAAGCTTGAAGGGAGCGTCGGATGATTTACCCCCACAGCCCGGTTTTGCTGGAAGTGCGTGGTCTGTGCGCCAGCGTCGATGGCACAGAGATTCTCAAGGGCCTGGACTTTACGGTCAGGCGCGGTGAAGTGCACGCCATCATGGGACCCAACGGTTCGGGCAAGAGCACGTTTGCCAAGGTGCTGGCAGGCCACACCGCATACGCGGTGACCGCGGGTACCGCGAGGCTGGACGGGCAGGATCTGTTTGCGCTGGTGCCAGAGGCGCGGGCACTGGCGGGCGTGTTTCTCGCGTTCCAGTATCCGATCGAGATTCCCGGCGTCGCCAACAGCCAGTTCCTGCGCATGGCCTACAACACGCTGCAGACCCATCGTGGCCAGGACGAACTGGACCCGCTCGAGTTCGACGACTTCGTGCGCGAGAAGATGAAACTGCTCGAGATGCGGCCGGAATTTCTCGGCCGCGGAGTCAACGAAGGTTTCTCCGGCGGCGAGAAGAAGCGCAACGAGATTCTGCAGATGGCGCTGCTGGAGCCACGCCTGGCGATCCTCGACGAGACCGACTCCGGCCTCGACATCGATGCGCTGCGGATCGTTTCGTACGGGGTCAATCAGCTGAGCCACCGCGACAACGCCCTCGTGTTGGTCACGCACTACCAGCGCCTGCTCAACCACATCGTGCCCGATTTCGTCCACGTGATGGAGGCGGGCCGCATCGTCAAGACCGGCGGCAAGGAACTGGCGCTCGAACTGGAGGAACGTGGTTACGACTGGATCGGTGCCGAGCATTCGGCCGAGCCGGTGGCCCAGGGCCGCGCGCAGCCCCTGGCGGTGACCCCGTGAGCGCGGTGATCGCCATGCGCCGACCGGCTGTGGCGGGCAGTCTGCGCGCGCTGTGGGCCGACCATCCCCGCTTGCCGCGCAGCCCTTGGGCCTGCGTCAATGCACTGCGAAGCCAGGGGCATGACGACCTCGGCTCGCTCGACATGCCCACATCGCGCGACGAGGCCTGGCGCTTCACCGACCTGACGCCGCTGGGCAAGCTGTCGTTGCAGGCAGCCCGCAGCGCGGGCCCCTTGTCGGCTGCCGACACAGCCGAGTTTCAGCTTGACGATGCGGCGACACGGCTGGTGTTTGTTGATGGGCGTTATTCGCCCGAACACTCCAGCCCGGCCGTCGATGCGGGCGGCATATTGGTGGCCAACCTGCCCGCGGCTCTGGCCGCTCAAGCCGCGCAAGCCGCGGCTGTCGAGGCGCATCTCGGCCGCCACCAGCCCTTGGGCAACGATGTCTTCGCGGCATTCAACACGGCCTTCCTGCAAGATGCGGCGGTGATCCTGGTGCCGCGCAACGCAACGCTTGCAGCACCGGTCCACCTGTTGTTCATCTCCAGGCAGGCAAATGTCGTCAGCCACCCGCGTTGCCTGCTCATCGCAGAGTCGGGCAGCAGCCTGACGCTGATCGAGGACCATGTGTCGCTGCAAGGCGCCGCCTACCTGAGAAACAGCGTGACCGAGATCGTGCTGGCCGAGCAAGCGACGTTGCAGCACATCCGCGTGCAACGCGACGGCACACAGGCCTTCCACTTCGCCAACACGACCGTCTCGATGGGGCGCGCCAGCCACTACCGGTCGGTCGGCGTGGACATGGGCGCGCAGCTCTCGCGCCATCACCTTGACGTGGTGCTGGGCGAAGGGGCCGACTGCACGGTGGACGGCCTGGCCGTGGTCTCGGGCAGCCAGCTGGCCGACACCCACAGCTGCATCGTCCACGCGCAGCCGCACGCGCGCAGCCGCCAGCTGCACAAGTGCATCGCGAATGACACGTCACGCGCGGTGTTCAATGGCAAGGTGAAGGTCAGCGCCGGCGCGCAACATACCGATGCGGCGCAGATGAGCCGCAACCTGTTGCTCGGCACGCGCGCGCGCATCGACACCCAGCCGCAACTCGAGATCCTGGCCGACGACGTGAAGTGTGCGCACGGTGCGACGGTGGCGCCGCTCGACACCGAGGAAGTGTTTTATCTGCAGAGCCGCGGGTTGTCCGACAGCGCCGCGCGCGACCTGCTGACCTATGCCTTCGGCGCCGAGATCATTTCGCGCATTCCCGTCGCCTCGCTGCGCCGACAGTTGCAGCAACACATGCTGGCGCAAACCGGCAGCCGGCCATGAGCGCGCGCCAAGCCGACCTGAGCTGCGTCATGGCGCCAGACCGATTCGCCGAAACCTTTGATTTCGACCGCATTCGCGCGGACTTTCCGATCTTGCGGCAGCAGGTCAACGGCAAGCCGCTCGTCTACCTGGACAACGCCGCTTCCAGCCAGATGCCGCAGCCGGTGATCGATCGCCTGGTGCACTACCAGTCGGCGCAGCACGCCAACATTCACCGCGGGGTGCACACGCTGTCGGCACTGGCGACGGCCGAGTACGAGGCGGCGCGGTGCAAGTTGCAAGGCTTCCTGAACGCCGCCGAAGCACGCGAAGTGATCTTCACCAGCGGCACCACCGACTCGATCAACCTGGTGATGCACGGTTACGGCCGCAAGTTCATCCATTCCGGGGACGAGATCATCCTGACTGCGCTGGAGCACCACGCCAACATCGTGCCGTGGCAGATGCTGGCCGAAGAAACCGGCGCGAAGATCCGCGTGGTGCCGATGACCGACACCGGTGAACTGTGCCTGGACGCGTACGAGCAGTTGTTCAATGCGCGTACCCGCATCGTCGGTGTCATCCATGTCTCCAACGCACTCGGCAGCATCAACCCGGTCAAGCAGATGATTGCCGTGGCGCACGCCCACGGCGTGCCGGTGCTGGTCGACGGTGCGCAGGCCGTGCCCCACATGCCCGTCGACGTGCAGGATCTGGATTGCGACTTCTATGCGTTCTCGGGGCACAAGTTGTGTGGGCCGACCGGCATCGGCGTGCTGTACGGCAAGGCGAAGTGGCTCGAGTCGATGCAGCCGTTCAAGGGCGGCGGCGACATGATCCTGTCGGTGTCGTTCGAGCGCACCGTCTACAACACCATTCCGCACAAGTTCGAGGCCGGCACACCGCCGATCGCTGCGGCCATCGGCCTGGGCGCCGCGGTCGATTACATCGGCGCCATCGGCTTGACGGCCATCGCCCGGCACGAGCACGAACTGTTGCAACACGCCACCGCACTGCTGGGGCAACTGCCCGGCGTGCGGCTCGTCGGCACGGCACGCAACAAGGCCGCGGTGCTGTCGTTCGTGCTCGACGGTGTGCACCCGCATGACGTGGGCACCTTGCTCGACCAGGAGGGCATCGCGGTGCGCACGGGTCACCACTGTGCGCAGCCGGTGATGACGCGTTTGAATCTCGCGGCCACGGTGCGTGCCTCGTTCGCGTTCTACAACAGCCACGCAGAAGTAGACGCGCTGGTTTCGGGTGTGCGCGCCGTGCAGAAGGTATTTGCATGACAGCCGACCCGACCGGGCTCTACCAGGAAGTCATCCTCGACCACAACCGCAAGCCGCGCAACTTCGGCCCGCTCGATCAGGCCAGCCACCGGGCGGAGGGCCACAACCCGCTGTGCGGCGATCACCTCAGCGTGGCGCTGGGCATCGAAGACCGGACGATCGGCCGCATCGCTTTCAAAGGCGAGTCGTGTGCGATCTGCAAGGCGTCGGCGTCGATGATGACGGTGGCCGTCAAGGGCAAGGCGCTGCCGCAGGTGCAGGTGCTGATCCACGAGTTCCTGGCCATGGCCACCGGCAAGCTCGACCTGGATGGACCCCACCAGATCGGGCGTCTGGCCGTTTTTTCCGGCGTGCGCAACCTGCCGACGCGGGTGAAGTGCGCCATCCTGCCCTGGCACACCCTGCAGGCGGCGATCGACTCGAAAGCGTCGGTCTCGACAGAGACCGACACCCACCCGTCACCCGATCGGACGGACACACCATGACAGCGCCGCACAGGCGGCCGGAGAGGCAGTGATGCCAAAGATTGCAGAGATCGAAGACACGCCCAATCCGAACGCGGTGAAGTTCACGCTGCACGAACCGCTGACCTGGGGCATTTCTTGCTCGTTCGAGAACGCCGAACAGGCCGAGCGCGACGCGCTCGCGTCGGCGCTGTTCGCCATCGAGCACGTCAGCAACGTGTTCTACGTCGACCGCTGGCTCACGGTGACGCAGGACGGCAACGCCGACTGGCCGGAACTGGTGCGGCTGATCGCCGTGCCACTGCGCGCCGCCCCGGCCGCCGCCGCGCAGTCGGCCGCCGCCGTATTTGCCGCGCGTGAATCGATCGCCGATCTCAGCGAGCAAGACCAGGCACGCCTGGAAGCCATCTGCGATTTGCTCGACGCGCGCATCCGGCCTTCGCTCAAAGCCGACGGCGGTGACCTCCACGTCGTGGGCTTGGCCGGCAACGAGCTCCGCATCCACTACCAGGGTGCTTGCGGCAGTTGCCCGAGTTCGATTTCCGGCACGCTCAGCGCCATCGAGAACCTGGTGCGGACGATCGAGCCGGACATCGCCGTCGTCGCCGTGTAGCTTTCGCGCGGCCATTCATCCCCCAACGTCAAAGGCAAGGAACACTTCCATGCAAACCACCGACTCCGCGCCTGGCGTATCGCCCCAGCCAACCGCCGGCCGCGAGGGGTTGCCGGGCATCCGCCACATCGTTGCCGTGGGCAGCGGCAAGGGCGGCGTCGGCAAATCCACGGTCAGCGTCAATCTGGCTTTGGCGCTGCAGCAGCGCGGCATGCGCGTCGGGCTGGTCGACGCCGACATCCTCGGCCCCAGCATCCCCGGCATGCTGGGCATCCCCACCGGTGAGCCACCGCAGATGACGCCCGACGGCCGGATGATCCCAGCACAGCGCTTCGGCCTGAAGGTGGTGTCGATGGGCATGCTGACCGGCGACGACCAGCCGGCGGTTTTGCGCGGGCCGATGGTGGGCAAGTACCTCAAGATGTTTGTCGCCGGCGTGCAATGGGGCGAACTGGACTGCCTGATCCTCGACCTGCCGCCGGGCACCGGCGATACCCAATTGACGCTGGCGCAAAGCATGCCGCTGTCGGGCGTGGTGATCGTGACCACACCGCAGGCCGTGAGCCTGAAGATCGCCCGCCGGGGCCTGCGCATGTTCGAGAAGGTGCAGGTTCCGATTCTGGGCATCGTCGAGAACATGCGCAGCTTCACCTGCCCGCATTGCGGCGAGATGACAGACATCTTTCGGCACGGCGGGGGCGAACAGATGAGCGAGGAACTCGGCGTGCCGTTCCTCGGCGCATTGCCCCTCGACGCGGAGGTCGTGACCTGCGGTGACGAGGGACGTCCCATCGTCGTCGCCCAGCCGAAGTCGACCAGCGCTCGCGCCTATGGCGCCATCGCCGACGCGCTGCTGGCGCAACTTCAGGAGGCGCAAACCGGGCTCGAAGCTTTCGTCTGGAAGTGGGAGAGCAACCAAGGCGCGCCGGCCTGGAATGAAGGTGCCGTGCAGCCGCGCGGCGCACGCAACATCCCGGCGGGCCTGCTACGCCGCGATCTGCGCACCTTGTCGCTGCTGTGGCAAGACGGCCATCGCGACGACTTCGATGTTCGTGACTTGCGCCTGGCCTGTCGCTGCGCCCTCTGCGTCGAAGAGATGAGCGGTCGCAAGCTGCTCGATCCGCAAACGGTGCGGGCGGATGTGAGCCCGCGCCAGATCGTCAGCGTCGGCCGTTACGCGATCCAGTTCGACTGGAGCGACGGCCACAACAGCGGCATCTATTCCTTCAACGACCTGCGCGCCCTGGGCGAACGCGCCGCGCTGCAAAGCGTCGAAGATGTCTGAATCCCCGGCGGTGAGCCTGGCCCGGGCCGATCAGCCGGTCAGCATCCGCGCCGAGGTGTCTCTCGCCGACGGCGACACCTGCAAGTTCACGGTCAGCCGCAGCCTGCATCCGGGCGGCCCGTTCTTTCTGGCCAACCGTGAGCAGGCGGCCGGCTCGCCGCTGGGCCAGCGGTTGTTTGCGCTCGGCAGCGTGTCCAGCGTGCTCATCGCCGGGAACGTGATGACCCTCAGCAAGGCGGCTGGTACCGAATGGATCGGGCTGAAAACGGCCGTCGGCGCGGCCATCCGCACGCAGCTGCTGAGCGGGGTGCCGGCGATGCTGGAGGCGTCCGGTGCTTCCGGTGCCTGCATCGCATCGCCAGTCAGGTCAGACGCCGAGCTCGGCGCAGCCGTTCAGGAACTGCTGGACCGGGAGGTCAATCGCGCTGTCGCCAACCACGGCGGCAAGATTTCGCTGGTAGAAGTGCGAGACCGCCGGCTTTTCATCACCATGAGCGGCGGCTGCCAGGGCTGCGCCTCGTCGCAAGTGACGCTGCGGCAAGGCTTCGAAGTCATGGTGAGAAGGGTCGCCCCGGAGATCACCGAAGTTGTCGATGCGACCGATCACGCCGCCGGCCACCAGCCGTTTTACCTTCCTGCTGCGACTGTCGACGTGTAGTCGTGCCTCTTCCTTCTCCCCTCTTCCCTCTTCCCACTTTCCCGAACCCACCACCATGCAACAGCAATCGTCACAGACGCTGTCCGCGATGAGCAAAACCTCGACCAGCAAAGACAAGATCAAATTTCTGCTGCTCGAAGGCATCGATCCATCGGCCATCGACGTGATCGAGGCGGCGGGGTACACGCAGATCGAGAGCCTGCCGGGCGCCTTGTCCGGCGAAGACCTCAAGCAAAAAATTTCCGGCGCGCACTTCTTGGGTATCCGGTCGCGTACACAACTGACCGCGGATGTGCTGGCCCATGCCACCCGGCTCGCGGCGGTGGGCTGCTTCTGCATCGGCACCAACCAGGTCGATCTGGACGCGGCGCGCGCTCTCGGCATCGCGGTGTTCAACGCGCCGTTCTCGAACACCCGTTCGGTGGCTGAAATGGTGCTGGCCGAAGCCATCCTGCTGATGCGCGGCATCCCGGAAAAGAGCGCGGTGGCGCACCGCGGCGGCTGGCTCAAGTCGGCACACAACGCCTACGAAGTTCGAGGCAAGACCTTGGGCATCGTCGGCTACGGCGCGATCGGTACGCAGCTCTCGGTATTGGCCGAGGCCTTGGGCATGCGGGTGATCTTCTTCGACGTGGTGAGCAAGTTGCCCCTGGGCAACGCAAGCCCGGTCGCGCGGCTCGACGACTTGCTCGGCCAGGCCGACGTGGTCAGTCTGCATGTGCCGGAGACCGAAGCCACACGTTGGATGATGGGTGCGGCGCAGATCGCCGCGATGAAGCCAGGCGGCGTCTTGATCAACGCCTCGCGCGGGACCGTCGTCGACATCGAGGCCTTGGCCGAAGCGTTGCGGAGCCGGAGCTTGCTGGGTGCTGCCATCGATGTGTACCCCGAAGAGCCACGCAGCAACGACGATCGTTTCGAGTCGCCGTTGCGGGGCCTCGACAACGTGATCCTGACGCCGCACATCGGCGGCTCCACGGTGGAGGCGCAGGAAAACATCGGCGTCGAAGTCGCAGCGAAGTTGGTCAAGTACAGCGACAACGGGACGTCGACCTCTTCGGTCAACTTTCCCGAAGTCGCCTTGCCCGCCCACCCGGGAAAGCACCGGCTTTTGCATGTTCATCGCAACGTACCGGGTGTTCTTTCGGAAATCAACCGTATCTTCTCGGACCGCCACATCAACATCGCCGCGCAGTACCTGCAGACGCGTGCGGATGTGGGGTACGTGGTGATCGACATCGATGCCGAACACTCTGACCTGGCGCTTGCCAAGCTTGCCGACGTGCAGGGAACCTTGCGCAGCCGCGTCTTGTTCTGAACGGGCCGCGACCGGCAGGCAGCCGACCCCAGCGGCCGTGGTCGACGGGTCCTGATCGGTCACGGTTGGGCAGCGTCAGTCCGCTTGCAGGGCGCGCCGGGCCAGTGGCCCGACTCCGCGCCAGGCACGAACCGCCCACTGGACTGTTCGTGTCCGGGCTCGGCTTGCAGCGTCTGGCCCCGGGCCGGTGCACTAGGCGGTGCCAGCGCTTGCAATCCCAGGTGCGTGAGGATCTTCTCGATCATTCGTCGCTCCAGGATCGCAGCAATTATTTTCAGCTCGCCGCCGCGATCCGGGCAGTGTCCAGATCGAGATCGAACACACGCTTGAGCAGGCGTGGTCCACTGCGCGCCGCGCAGCGCCGCGAGCGCGTCAAGTCGACGTTTTAGTGAGCACTCGCGCCGCTGCCCAAGACCCCGCTATGCGCGATCGGCGCCGCAGCCGTGGCGGGATTTTTCTGGCGCGCGGCGTTGTCGAGAATCAGCCGCACCGTATCCTGCGGGGCGTCCCAGTGCGGAAAGTGGCCGCAACGTTCGAACCATTGCAGGCGCGCATCGGGAAAGAGGGCCAGTGCCCTCTGCGCTTGATTCGCAAAGCACACCCTGTCGTTGCGTCCCCAGCCGATGACGAGCGGTGCTTCGATGCTGCCGCCAAGTGCGCCTTTTTGCTCTTCGCCATAGGCAAGGTCATACAGCAACTCATCGAATGCCGTTGCCTGCGCGTAAGCGCGCATTTCCTCGAGAACGACAGCGGGATGCAGTGCCCACGGCCGCCTCGAGAATTGAGCCAGCAGCATCGTGCGCGCAACTTTGCTGCGGGAGATGGCCGGTATCAGCGGCTGCAACAGACGTACCGCGCGAATTGAAAGCCAAATAGAGGAGAAGAACGCGTGCCGCTCCCACCCACGCCAAAAGCCTCCGGGATCGAGAGAGACGACCGATCCCACAACGCCGCCGCGACGTGCCAGCTCGAGCACAAGGCGCCCCCCCATCGAACTGCCGACCACGTCGATGCCGCGCAGGCCCTGCGCATCGATGAACGACGTTACGGCATCGCTTAAGGTGCGGATGGAGGTTTCGCCCGCCAGCCGCGGCGTGTCGCCGAATCCGGGCAGGTCGATTGCGATCAGGTCGCGGCGCTCGGCAAGCGCTGGCCAAATTGTGGACCACGACTTGGCGTTGCCTCCCAGGCCGTGAATAAGCAAAAGCGGCTTGCCCGAGCCCGATCGCAGATATTTCATTTCCATCGCTAAGTCCCCTGTACGACGCCTCTTGCACACGACCTTCAGGAGCGGCGTTTGACATTGCCGTTACTGACGTCTTCGTAGCCATAAGTTTCTCGGGTTTGGACTGCTGACCCTGGCCGCCAATCCTTCACTAAAGGAATGGAAGCAGGCAGCCAGCACTCTCCCTGTCGAGGCGCAAAACGGGCTCAGAGCTTGGCGACTGCCTTGCTCTGCAACGCATCGCGCAATGCCTTGCCGCCTTGAGCTTGTGCGTCGGCCGCCTTCTTCACAGCCGCGGCCATTCCGAAGAACTCGTGCG
>ENA-OBIT01000699-OBIT01000699.1-metagenomes-genome-assembly--contig:-NODE-699-length-13948-cov-6.0154_pt1 | contig 13948 bp, 10 predicted proteins | sample MGYA00153386_OBIT01 | MGnify analysis MGYA00153386
TGGCGAAGGGCACGCTCTTGTCGGTGCCGGCCACGCTGAAGACGCCGTTCTCGAAGACCACGTCGGCATCACTCGCTTCCATCAGGTGCGCGGCGATCTTCTTGCCCTTGGCGATGACCTTGTCCAGCGCCTTGACGATGGCCGTGCCGCCCACCGCCAGGCTGCGGCTGCCGTAGGTGCCCATGCCGAACAGCACCTTGCCGGTGTCGCCGTGCTCGATGCTGATGTCTTCCATCGGGATGCCCAGCCGGTCGGCCACCACCTGCGCAAAGGTCGTCTCGTGGCCCTGGCCGTGGCTGTGGCTGCCGGTGAACACCGTTACTTTCCCGGTGGGGTGCACGCGCACCTCGCCGGCCTCGAACAGGCCGGCGCGTGCGCCCAGGGCGCCGGCCACGCTGCTGGGCGCGATGCCGCAGGCTTCGATGTAGGCGCTGTAGCCCAAACCGCGCTTCAGGCCCTTGGCTTCCGATGCGGCGCGGCGGGCCCCGAAGCCGGCCACGTCGGCCAGTTCGATGGCACGGCGCAGCGTGGCGTCGTAGTCGCCGATGTCGTAGGTCAGGCCCACCGGGCTGGCATAGGGGAAAGTGGTGATGAAGTTGCGCCGGCGCAGATCGGCCGGGTCGATGTCCAGTTCACGCGCTGCCGTTTCGACGATGCGCTCGACCACGTACGTGGCCTCGGGCCGGCCGGCCCCGCGGTAGGCGTCCACTGGCGCCGTGTTGGTGAACACCGCGTTCACGGTGCACACGATCTTGGGCGTGCGGTACTGCCCGGCCAGCAATGTGGCGTACAGGATGGTGGGCACCGCCGTGCTGAAGGTGCTGAGGTAGGCGCCCAGGTTGGCGGTGGTGTCCACGCGCAAGCCCAGGAACATGCCGGCCGCGTCCAGCGCCAGTTCAACCGTGCTCAGGTGGTCGCGGCCGTGCGCGTCGGACAAGAAAGCTTCGCTGCGCTCGGCCGTCCACTTGATGGGCCGGCGCACGCGCTTGCTGGCCCACACCAGCGCGGTTTCCTCGCCGTACAAGAAGATCTTGCTGCCGAAGCCGCCGCCCACGTCGGGTGCCACCACGCGCATCTTGTGCTCGGGGATGCCCAGCACGAAGGCGCACATCAGCAGCCGCTCGACGTGCGGGTTCTGGTTGGCCACGTAGAGCAGGTAGCTGTCGTCGCAGGGGCTGTAGACGGCATTCGCCGCGCGCGGCTCGATGGCGTTGGGCACCAGCCGGTTGTTGCGGAAGGTCAGCCGGCTGACATGCGCGGCGCCGACGAAGGCCGCATCGGTGCCGTCCTTGTCGCCGATCTGCCAGCGGTAGCAACGGTTGTCGGGCGCGTCGTCATGCACCTGCGAGGCCACGCGGTTGACGCTTTCCAGGTCGATCACGGCAGGCAGCACGTCGTACTCCACCTCGACCATCATCGCCGCGGCCCTGGCTTGTTCCAGCGTCTCGGCCACGACCAGTGCCACGCGGTCGCCCACGTAGCGCACCTTGCCGTCGGCCAACACAGGGTGCTTGGGCTCCTTCATCGGCGTGCCGTCGATGTTGTTGATGCCCCAGCCGCAGGGCAGGCCGCCGATGGCCTTGAAGTGTTCGCCGGTGTAGATGCCCAGCACGCCCGGCGCGGCGGCGGCGGTGGCGGTGGACAGCGACACGATCCTTGCGTGCGCATGCGGGCTGCGCAGGAAGAAGCCGAAACTTTGACCGTGCAGGGTGATGTCGTCGGTGTATTGACCGACGCCGGTGAGGAAGCGCGCGTCCTCGCGGCGCAGCACGCTCTGGCCGACGAACTGCTGGCGCGCGTTCATGCGGTTTCCTTCATGGTGTTCATGGCCGAGGCACCTTGCTGCACCGCACGCACGATGTTGTGGTACCCGGTGCAGCGGCAGAAGTTGCCTTCCAGCCCGTCGCGGATCTGCGCTTCGGTGCCGTGGGCGTGGTGCTGCACCAGATCGATGGCGCTCATCACCATGCCCGGGGTGCAGAAGCCGCACTGCAGGCCGTGGCACTGGTTGAAGGCGGTCTGCATCGGGTGCAGGGCGCCGTCCGGTGCGGCGACGCCTTCGATGGTGGTCAGCGCCCGCCCGGCGGCCTGCACCGCCAGCATCGAGCAGGCCTTCACCGCCCGGCCGTCGACATGCACCGTGCAGGCACCGCACTGGCCGGTGTCGCAGCCCACGTGGGTGCCGGTCAGGCGCAGGCTTTCGCGGATGAATTCGGACAGCAGCGTCTGCGGCGGCACGTCGCGCGTGACGGACTTGCCGTTCACGCTGAGGGTGAGTAGGGTCATGCGGAATGTCTCCAGGGGGATGTGGTGCAGCGGGCCGCTGCAACATGGCCGCGGCGCGCTGTCGAGCATAGGCTTTCGGGGCTCGGCCGCATCAGGGAAACCGATGATCGTGGGGTATTCGTGGGTGGGCTGCGCGCTGCGAAAGCTAACGCGTTTACCACCGCGACCTCGACCGCTTACGCGACCGCGACCGCGCTCAGCCGGCGGTCGCTGCCTGCCAGGCGGGCAGCCGGGCCAAATCGCCGCCGACCATGGCGGCTGTGTACTCGGCCTCGACGGCGTCGACGATGCGGCCCCAGTCCAGCCGGCAGGCCGTGATCCGCGCCTGGGCACCCAGCGCACGCGCGCGCGGCAGTTCCCCGACCAGGCCGCATGCCACGTCGCAGAAGGATTCGTGGTCCGCCATGCGCACCAGCAGGCCGTTGTCGCCATGGCGGATGAGCTGGCCGGCGGCGGCATAGTCGAAGCCGACCACCGCCAGGCCACTGGCCATGGCCTCGGGCACGACGTTGCCGAAGGTCTCGGTCACGCTGGGGAACAGGAAGATGTCGGCCGATGCGTAGTGCGCTGCCAGGTCTGCGCCATGGCGCATGCCGGCGAACACCGCGCCTGGGCAGCACTGGGCCAGATGCGCGCGGTCGGGGCCGTCGCCCACCAGCACGAGGCGCACGCCCGGCACCTCGGCGCGCATGGACTCGAAGGCCGTCAGCAGCAGGTCCAGGTTTTTCTCGGCGGCCAGCCGGCCCACGCACAACACCACGGGCGTGCTGCGGTGGGCGCCCCACTTCGCGCGCAGCGCGTCGCTGCGGCGCGAGGGGTCGAACTGGCGGGTGTCGACACCGCGTGACACGACACGCAGCCGCTCGAAGCCGCTGGCCGCGAGTTCGCTGCGCAGACCCTCCGTGGGCACCATGGTGCAGGCCGTGCGGTTATGGAATTTGCGCAGGTAGACCATCATCGGGTTGTGCAGCCAGGCCAGGCCATAGTGGCGCATGTAGGCGTGGAAGTTGGTGCGGAAGTCGCTGACCACGGGCAGCCTCAGGTGCGTGGCTGCCTGCAGCGCCGACCAGCCCAGCGGGCCTTCGGTGACGACGTGCACCACGTCGGGCCGGTGCGTCGTCCACAACTTCACCAGCGCGCGCGTGGACGGCAGCCCCATCTTCAGTTGCGGGTAACGCGGAATGGGCAGCCCGCGCACCAGCACGTGCAGCATCCGGTCCGCGTCACCGGCGCTGTCGTGGCGGCCCTGCCGCGGGCGCACCAACTGGAGTTCGTGACCACGGCCGTGCAGGCCGTCGACCACGCGGGCGATGGTGGCGGCCACGCCGTTGACTTCAGGCGGATAGGTCTCGGTGACCACCGCCACGCGCAACGATCGCCGTGCCGGGCGCAAGCTGTCCACCACGATGCTGTCGTCCTGCTTGAGTAAAGACCCCATGCCGTGGATGGTGCAGTGGCTTCGCAACAGTTCGATGACAAGCCGGGCTGGAATCGAAACGACACACCACCGTCACGCCGGATTCATGCAGCGTCGTCACAGTGTCGTCAGGCGGGACCCTCCGCACGGCCCTTCAAACAGCTTAAGGAGCGTGACGTTGAACAACTTTCTCAAGGCCTTGGAGACGCAGCGCTGGGACGACCACCGCTACTACCACCACAGCCGCATCAACCAGTCGCTGCACCTCGTCAGCGCGCTGACTTTCATCGCCGCCTATGCGTTGTTGTTCGTCGACCCGGCGACGGCGGCGCTGCTGGCCTGGGGCATCTCGATGACGAGCCGCCAGGCCGGCCACTTCTTCTTCGAGCCGCGGGGTTACGACCATGTCAACCTCGCCACGCACGAGCACAAGGAAGAGATCAAGGTCGGCTACAACCTGCGCCGCAAGATCGTGCTGATGACGGCCTGGGCGCTGGCACCGGTGGTGTTGTGGCTGACGCCCTCCGTGGGCGGGCTGATCGAGCCTGCGGTAGGCATGGCGGGCTACGTGCACGACGTGGGCATTGCCTGGTTGGCCCTGGGCGTGGGCGGCTTGCTTTTTCGCACCCTGCACCTGTTCTTCCTGTTCGACGTGCAGACCGGGCTGGTGTGGGCCACCAAGATCATCACCGACCCGTTTCACGACGCCATGCTGTACTGGCGCGCCCCGCTGCACCTGCTGCGCGGCGAACTGATCGACCCGATGCACCACGCCAAGCGCGGTTGAAGGGCCCGGGGCGCGACAGGCTTGCAGCGCCGCGCCCCGCCCCGCCCCTGTCGATCAGAACCGATGCCGCAGCATCTCGCGCAACAGGCCGCGCCGAATGGTCTGGTTGGTCAGCGCCGCGTCCTGCCACCACCAGCCGTCGGCCTGCATGGCCAGGGCGGCGGCCACGAAGCGCTGGCACACGGCATCGAAGTCGGCCTGGGTGTAGTTCAGGCTGAACACCATGCGCCCCGTGCCCACCCAGCTGAGTGCCAGGCCTTGTTCACGCAGATAGAACTGCAGCATCCAGTTGTAGCGGCTGGGCAGGGTGTAGAAAACCGTCCAGATGCTGGACAGATTGGCCACCTGCACCGGCACACCCGCGGCCTGCAACTGGGCGTTCAGCTGCGCGGCGCGGCCGTCCCAGACGCGGTCCAGGTCGGCATACATCGCGCGCACCGGCTCGCTGTGCAGGCGTTCCAGGAAGACCTGCATCGCGCCCATTACATAAGGGTGCGCATTGAAGGTGCCGCGCGCGAAGCAGATGTCGGCCGGCCGCTCTTCGCGGAAGCGCTTCATCCAGGCGTGCTTGCCGCAGACCACACCCACGGGCAGGCCGCCGCCCAGTGTCTTGCCGTAGGTGACGAGGTCGGCGGCCACGCCGAAGTATTCCTGCGCGCCGCCCGGTGCCAGGCGAAAGCCCACGAACACCTCGTCGAAGATCAGTGCGATGCCGCGTGCGGTGCAGACCTCGCGCAGCTGCTTGAGCCAGGCGGTGTAGGCCTGCCTGCGGTCCGGGTCGAAGTGCGCGCGGCGGCCGCTGTCGAGCAGCGCGCTGTCACCGGGCGCCGACTTGTTGGGGTGCAGCGCCTGCAGCGGGTTGACGAGCACGCAGGCGATGTCGCGCCGCTTGCGCAGCACGCGCAGCGTGGCCTCGTCCATCTCCTTCAGGGTGTAGGTGTGGCCCGGTGGCAGCGGGTTGCCGGGGCCGGGCTGCACGTCTTCCCACCAGCCGTGGTAAGCGCCCGAGAAGCGCACCAGGTACTTGCGCCGTGTGTGGTAACGCGCCAGGCGCACGGCCTGCATGACGGCTTCGGTGCCGCTCATGTGGAACGACACCTCGTCCAGCCCCGAGATGCGCTTCAGCTGCTCGACGTTCCAGGCTACCGCCGGGTGGTAGCTGCCCAGCACGGGGCCCAGAGCGGCGGCGCGTTGCGCGCCTTCGCTGATGCAGGCCTTGTAGAAGTCGTTGCCGAAAACGTTCACGCCGTACGAGCCGGTCAGGTCGTAGAAAACCTGGTCGTCCAGATCCGTCAGCGTCACGCCGTCGCTGCGCTGCACGAAGCTGCCCACGCTGATGTGCTGGCGCAGGTAGCCCGCGTACTGAAACGGCACGCGGTAGGCGCTGGTGAACTGCAGGTCGGAGATGCCGGCGCGGGCCCGCTGCGTCAGCGCTATCGACTTGGCGTGGCGGCTAGTCAGCTGGCCGGCCAGGCGCATCAGGCCCGCGCGGCGGCCAGCCTGCACTTCGGCGGGGGCGCCGTCGCTGCCGAAGAAGCCGGCTTCGTCGTAGCAGTAGCCCGGCACCTGTGCGGCCACGCGCTTGGCCATGCGCGAATGGCCGGTCAGCGACGGGTGCTTGGCCAGCGAGAGTTCCAGCCGCTGGCGCACCTTCGGAAAAGCCGCCATCAGGCCGGCAGCGGCCAGCGCAGTCAAGAGCAGAGGTTCGACCATGTCATTCCCGGTGGGTGAAAGAACCTTATGTACGACTTTGTATTGACAGGCCCATGAAAAACACGCTGAAGATCGAAGACAAGCCCGTGACGCCACCGCCCCGGTGGCGCGAGCGGTTGCTGCTGCAGGAGGACTTGAACTTTCTGCTCACCAACCGCGTGCCCCGGATCGCGCTGACCCGTTTCATGGGCTGGTTCAGCAAGATCCGCCACCCCTGGGTATGCCGGGCCAGCATCGCCGTGTGGCGCGTGTTCACCGAGCTCGATCTCAGCGACGCGAAGAAGGCGCAGTTCGACAGCCTGCACGACTGCTTCACCCGCGAACTGAAACCCGGCGCGCGCACGGTGGACGCCGACCCCGCCGTGCTGTCCAGCCCTTGCGACGCCATCGTCGGCGCCTGCGGCACGGTGGTTGCCGGCAGCGTGCTGCAGGCCAAGGGCATGCCTTACCGCATGCAGGACCTGTTCGGCCAGGCCGAACGCGCCGCGCCCTTCGAGGGCGGCAGCTATGTCACGCTGAGGCTCACGTCCAGCATGTACCACCGCTTCCACGCGCCGGCCGACGGCTGCATCGAGCACGTGAGCTACCTCAGCGGCGACACCTGGAACGTCAACCCCATCGCGCTCAAGCGCGTGCAGGGCCTGTTCTGCCGCAACGAGCGCGCCGTCATCCGCATGTCGCTGGCCAGCGGCGCACCGCTGGCGCTGGTGCCGGTGGCGGCCATCCTGGTAGCCAGCATCCGGCTGCACTTCTTGAACGTGCTGCTGCACCTGCGCTGGCCCGGGCCGAACGAGATGCCGTGCGACGCCACGGTGCGCAAGGGCCAGGAACTGGGCTGGTTCGAACACGGCTCGACCATCATCGTCTTCGCGCCGCCAGGCTTCACGCTGGCGCCGGGGATCGCTACCGGCCAACCGCTGCGCATGGGCCAGCCGTTGATGTGCATGCCGGCCGCTGCGCCCTGAGCTCGCGGCCCCGGGGCGCCGACATGCCGGCGTCACAGAGCGGGCCGAAGATGATGGTCCATGACTAGAGTCGATCTTGTCTGGTTCAACGCGGGCGGCGGCCACCGCGCCGCGGCGCAGGCGCTGGAGCAGGTCATGCACGCGCAGGGCCGGCCGTGGCAGGTGCGCAAGGTGAACCTCACCGAGGTGCTGGACCCGACCTGCGTCTTTCGCCGGCTGACCGGCATCGAGCCCGAAGACCTCTACAACAAGCGGCTGGCAAGCGGCTTCACGCTGGGCCTGGCGCAGGAACTCAAGCTGCTGCAGGGCTTGATCCGCGTCAGCCACGCCGGGCTGGTGCAGCGGCTGGCGGCGCACTGGGCACAAACCCGGCCCGACCTGGTCGTCTCGCTGGTGCCCAACTTCAATCGGGCCTTGCACGACAGCCTGGCCCAGGCCCGCCCGGGGGTGCCCTTCGTGACGGTGTTGACCGACATGGCCGATCACCCACCGAATTTCTGGATCGAGCCCGGCACCGGCCAGCACGCGGTGTGCGGCACCGAGCACGCCGTGCAGCAGGCGCTGGCCGCGGGCCTGCCATCGGCGCGCATCCACCGCACCAGCGGCATGATCCTGCGGCCCGACTTCTACCTGCCGCCCGCGTTGGACCGCAGCAGCGAGCGCCAGGCTGTGGGCTTGGACCCGCACACGCCCACCGGACTGGTGCTGTTCGGCGGCACCGGCTCACGCGTGATGAAGCGCATTGCGTTGCGCCTGCCCGACACACCGCTGATCCTGATGTGCGGTCGCAACGAGGCGCTGGCCGACCAGTTGCGTGCTTTGCCGGGCGCCTGCACCGGCGCGCCGCGGGTGGTCGTGGGCCACACGCCCGATGTCGCGCGCTGGATGCGGCTGGCGGATTTTTTCATCGGCAAACCCGGTCCGGGCAGCCTGAGCGAGGCCGTGCAGATGGAGCTGCCGGTGCTGGTCACGCGCAATGCGTGGACCATGCCGCAGGAGCGCTGGAACACCGACTGGGTCAGGCAGCAGGGCCTGGGGCTGGTGTGCCGCAGCTTCCGGCAAGTGGGTGCGGCCACAGGCGAGTTGATTGCGCGCCTGCCCGAATTCCAGGCCCGCGTGCAGCAGGTGCGCAACCGCGCCGTGTTCGAGGTGCCGGCGATCCTTGAAAGCATCCTGGCGGCTTCCCGGCCGGCTACGACGCGATGGCGATCGGCCGAGCCGGTGTCACCGGTCTGACACCGGCCTGTCACGTCGCCGTTGCCCGCCGACATCACTATCGACCATCGAGGCCGCCATGCGACGTGAAGACTTTCCCCTTGCAGCCGTAAAGGTGGACGAACCCGCGGACGAACCCGCGGGCGTGCTTCGCGTGCGCACGGTGTGGATTTCCGACCTGCACCTGGGCACCCCGGGTTGCCAGGCCGAGGCGCTGCTCGACTTCTTGCGCGACGTCGAGTGCGACACCCTGTATCTGGTGGGCGACATCATCGACGGCTGGCAACTGCGCCGCCAATGGTTCTGGCCGCAGTCCCACAACGACGTGGTGCAAAAGCTGCTGCGCAAGGCGCGCAAGGGCACGCGGGTGGTCTTCGTGCCGGGCAACCACGACGAATTCGCGCGCAAGTACCTGGGCCACAACTTCGGCGGGATCGACGTGGTCGAGGAATGCATCCACCAGCTGGCCGACGGCCGGCGGCTGTGGGTGACGCATGGCGATCTGTTCGACGGCGTCATCCAGCATGCCAAGTGGCTTGCCTACATGGGCGACCATGCCTACGAGTTCACGCTCAAGATCAACCGCCATCTGAACAACTGGCGCGCCCGCCTGGGGCTGCCGTACTGGAGCCTGTCGCGCTACCTGAAGTTCAAGGTCAAGCGCGCGGTCAGTTACGTGGGTGATTTCGAGGCGGCGGTGGCGCGCGAGGCGCGGGCCCGCGGCCTGCAGGGCGTCGTCTGCGGCCACATCCACCACGCCGAGATGCGCACCATCGACGGCATCCTGTATTGCAACGACGGCGACTGGGTCGAGAGCCTCACCGCCCTGGTCGAACATACCGACGGGCGGCTGGCGCTGATCGATCGTAGCGACCGCAGCGACCGGAGCGCCTCCAGCTCCCGCGTGCGCCCGGCGCTGGTGCCCGTGCCTGCCGTGGTGCAGCCCGAGCTGGCCTGAGCGCGACTGTCACGCTCGCTTCATCGATCCGTCGCCGCGCGGTCACCGGCCCGCGTCAGCATGCTTGTATGCAGATTGCCACCCATGCCTCGACCGCCGCCATGCCCGGCGCCCTGCGCGGCGGCCAGGCGGCGCAGGCGTCCACCCGCATCGAAGCGGTCTGGGCGCAGCACCATGACGAAGTGCAGGCCGCGCAGCGCTTGCGCTGGCGCGTCTTCGCCGGCGAGATGGGCGCCACGCTCAAGCCCCCGCCAGGCACCCCGGCGGGCCTGGACGCCGACCTGTTCGACGCCCACTGCGAACACCTGATCGTGCGCACCCTGCCCAGTGACGACGGCCCGTCACAGGTGGTGGGCACCTACCGCGTGCTCACGCCGTCGGCGGCGCGGCGCCTGGGGGCGCTGTACAGCGACGGCGAGTTCGACCTCGTGCGCCTGCGCCATCTGCGGCCGCACCTGGCCGAGCTCGGCCGGTCCTGCACCGACCCGCAGTGGCGCCAGGGCGGCGTGATCCTGACGCTGTGGAGTTCGCTCGGCGAATTCCTTCAGCGCCACGGCCTGCAGGGCGTGATCGGCTGCGCCAGCATTTCGATGCGTGACGGCGGCCGCCAGGCCGCAGCGCTGTGGCATCACCTGCGCCAGACGCGGCTGGCCGCGCCCGACCTGCAGGTGCGCCCGCGCCGGCCCCTGCCGCTGCCGCCCGTCGCCGCCGGCGACACGGTGGAAACCCCGCCGCTCATCAAGGGCTACCTGCGCTGCGGCGCCCAGGTGCTGGGCCCACCGGCCTGGGACCCCGACTTCGGCGCTGCCGATCTGCCGATGATGATGCGGCTGGCCGACCTGCCACCGGCCTACAGGAAGCGGTTCATCACGTCCTGAACCACTGCGGGTGCCCGTAAACGTGTCGATACGGTAGCAGTGACCCACCCGCGCGCAGTCGGCTTGGCTGTGCGAGCGAGAAGGTGCACTGCTTCCATCCCCTCCCGCTACCATGTCGGCACCGTGAACGACGCCGCCATCCAACTCATCTGCAGCAAGCTGGCACGCCACAGCGGGCTTGAACTGGCCTTTGTCTTCGGCTCCGTCGCGCAAGGCAGAGCTAGCGCTGACAGCGATCTGGACATTGCCGTGCAGGCAGCGCAACCGCTCGGTTCGCAGCAGAAGATGGCGCTGATCGGCGATCTCGCCGAAGCCACGGGCCGACCGGTCGACCTGATCTATTTGCGGAAGGTAGGCGAACCTTTGCTGGGCCAGATCCTGAGCTACGGCCGCCGGCTGCTGGGCAGCGAGGAAGCCCATGGCCGCTTGCTCAGTCGTCATCTCATCGATGCCGCCGACTTCCTTCCCTTGGCGCAACGCATCGTCGATGAACGGAGGCTCGCTTGGATCGGGAAGTGAGACCTCGCCGATCGGCTGCGCCGTGCCGTGGGCTTCAGGAATATTGCCGTACACAACTACGAAGCCATTGATTGGGGCATCGTGTTTTTGTTGACAAGCGACTCTTTGGCCGACTTCGAGTAGTTTGCGACTCAGGTGAGCGCCGGGCTCTGAGCCGACGCAGATGGCCGGCGTCGGCGCGATCCCTGCCGCCCACGCCTGATGCAGTGCGCCGCCACGCCCACCCGTCAGGAATTCGCCCGCACTTCCTCGATCGTCGTCACCCCCGCCAGGACCTTTTCGATGCCGTCCTGGCGCAGCGTGCGCATGCCGTCGGCCAGGGCCTGCTTCTGCAGGTCGTCGGCGCGGGTGCCGGTCTGGATCAGGTGGCGCAGCTGCCGCGACACCGTCATCAGTTCGTGGATGCCGGCGCGGCCGCGAAAGCCCGTGCCGCCGCAGTGGTCGCAGCCCGGGCTGCGGTACAGCGTCAGCCTGCCGTGCGGGCTGTTCGCGCCATTCGCGCCATTCGCGCCGTCGCTGCCGAATCGCTTGCGCCAGTCGGCCAGCACCACTTCGTGGCTGGGCGCGCCGTCCACGCCTTGCATGACGTGCAGGTAGTCGCGCAGCAGTTCTTCCTCTTCTTCCACGGTGGCCTCGCGGGCGACGCGGCAGTGCGTGCACTGGCGGCGCACCAGCCGCTGGGCCAGCACGCCCAGCAGGGCGTCGGCGAAGTTGAAGGGGTCCATGCCCATGTCCAGCAGCCGCGTCACGGTTTCGGGCGCACTGTTGGTGTGCAGCGTGCTGAGAACCAGGTGGCCGGTCAGGGACGACTCGATGGCCACCTGCGCGGTTTCCTGGTCGCGGATCTCGCCGACCATGATCACGTCGGGGTCGGCACGCAGAAAGGAACGCAGCGCGCGCGCGAAGGTCCAGTCGATGCGCGGGTTGACCTGCACCTGGCGCAGACCGGCCTGGGTGATCTCGATCGGGTCCTCGGCAGTCCAGATCTTGCGCTCGGGGGTGTTGATGCAGCCCAGCGCCGAGTGCAACGTGGTCGTCTTGCCCGACCCGGTGGGGCCCACGCACAACAGCATGCCGTGGGGGCGGTGGATGACTTCCTTGAAGCGCTTGTAGTTGCCCGGGCTGAGGTTAAGGTTCTCCAGCGGAATGGGCTTGCTCGACGCCAGCAGGCGCAGCACGGCGTCTTCCAGCCCGCTGTTAGTGGGGACGGTCACCAGGCGAAGTTCGAGGCGCGAGCCCTGCACGAACTTGCCGAAGTTGATCTTGCCGTCCTGTGGTTTGCGGCGCTCGGAGATGTCCAGGTCGCACATGATCTTCAGCCGCGCGATCAGCGCGCTGCGGTAGGTGTGCGGCAACTCCATGTAGGGGCGCAGCTGCCCGTCCTTGCGGAATCGGATGCGCACCTTCTCGCGGCCCGGCTGGGTCTCGATGTGGATGTCGGAGATGCCCTGGCTCTGCGCCTCGGAGATCATCGAATTGATCAGGCGCACCAGCGTGTTGTCGCTTTGTTCCAGTGGCGCTTCTTCGGGATCGGTGGGCCGGGCGTCGACCTGTTCCATCGACGCGAGCAGTTTGTTGGCGTCACCGGGTTCGTACTCCACCGCGTTGTCGTAGCGCAGGGCCGCACCGCTATGCCCGGCACCGATGCGCGCGTAGGCCTGCTCGATGGCCGCGGGCAACACGCCGCCACGCGCCAGCACCGGCACCACCTTGCATTGCGCGGCAAATTCCAGCTCGTCGATGGCGCGGCGGTTGGACGGGTCTTCCAGCGCCACCACGATGCGCCCGGCGCGCATCATCAGCGGCAACGCGGGCACGCGTGTCGCCACGGCGTAGGGCAGGCGCGAGACGCCCTCCACGTCAGCGGGGAAGTTCGTCACGTCGACCAACGGGTAGCCCATCTTGCGTGCCAGCGCGGTCTGCAGGTCGGCGCGCGAGACCACGCCGCCCCGCACCAGCAGCTCGCCCAGCGGTGTGCTGCGGTCCTTGCGCTGCTGGACCAAGGCGTCTTCCAGCTGCGCTTCGGTGATGAAGCCCAGCGCGGTCAGCGCCTCGCCGATGCGCACCATCGGCATGCGTGCCTGCTGGTCGATGGCCATGCCGAGTTCTTCGGCGGAGATGATTTGGCGCACCAGCAGCAGGTCGCCGAGCTTGCGGTTGCGCAGCACCCGCTGCTCGGCCAGCGCGGTATCCACCTGTGCCGGCGTGGCGGCGCGGTCCTGCACCAGCGTTTCACCCAGTCGCAGGCCGATCTCGGCGTGGTTGTAGGCCGACCGCGGCACGAACACGCGCTGCACGGCGCCCAGGTTGTTCAGCGGCTCGAACAGGAACAATCCCCAGACCTCTTCCTGGTGTCCCAGCGTGGTGCCGATCCACACCGGGGCGTCCTTGTAGGCCACGGAAAACGGCAGCGCCGGGCGGTGTGCGGTGAGCGTCGTGGGCGCAGCACCGGCCGGGTCGGGCGTGGGCGCCAGGGGTGCCAGCAGGCGCAGGCAGCGGAACTGTTCGAAGCGCACCGTGTGCACCACGCGCGAAGGCGGCACCGCGACCGTCAACACGCCGGCGTCGGGGTCCAGGCCCATCAACCGGCCCGTGGTGGTCTTGCCGTTGTGGCTTTCCAGCTCGCAGATGTGGCCGGCGGGGCGCTCGCTGGGTGCCGGGTAACCGGCCAGGCCGGGCGTGGGCCAGACGAAGGCCTGGTGGGGGTTCGATCCATTCGCGGCGGCGCCCCCAGGGGGCAGCAGCGACAGGGGTGTCGTCGAAAGATCTGACATGGGGTGTACCTGCTTAGCGGTGGTGGTGGCCAGCCGCTGGCAACGTTACTGCGGCCAGTGGCACGGCGGCACGTGGGGGTGCTACCGGGTTGATCGTGGATGCGGCGGTCGGCGCAGGGACGGGCGCGATGCTGCCAGCGGCCGGCGCATTGACGACGATGGTGCGCTGCGGCGCCTGCGCCGCGTCGGTGAACGAGGCCAGCGCCTGGTCGGTGGTGCGCTGCCAGTCGTCGGCGTTGCGGATGATGGTGGGCTTGATCAACACCACCAGTTCCTTCTTGCGCGCGCTGTCTGCCGTGTTGCCCAGCAGGTTGCGCGTGACGACGTTGCCATTGCTGCCCGGCAGGCCCGAGGCGCGGCGGGTCGATTCGCTTTGCATCAGCCCGCCGATGGCCACGATGTTGCCGTCCTGCACGCGCACCACGGTGTCGGTCTC
>ENA-OBIT01000702-OBIT01000702.1-metagenomes-genome-assembly--contig:-NODE-702-length-13904-cov-11.5259_pt1 | contig 13904 bp, 10 predicted proteins | sample MGYA00153386_OBIT01 | MGnify analysis MGYA00153386
GAGGCCGTCTTGACGGATTTTTTGTTGAAGTTGAGAAATCCGATCGCCCGCAGCACCAAATTCATTTTGCACCTGATACGTGCCGATAATACTTTGCTCGATCGCCCAACTGCACTCTAACCAACGCAACTTTCCCGCCGCACAGGTTTCTGCCAACAAATGCGGGTTTCTGTATGTTGCTAAAGCTTCAAACAGCATCCCCCGCGCTTCAACAATTTCCCCTTTTCTGAGGTGAATATCTTCAAACAGCAATGCTGATCGCATTCGTTTAATTGCATTATCAAATAACTCGTAAGCCTTCCCTAACACTAGGCGATGGTGGTCAAATTTTATATCTGCAACCGCTTCGGCAATTAATTTCTTAATTGCCGCGCTTTCGCCTTTCACAAGTTCTTCTAAGTTGATGAATCCTTTTTCTACTTTAACGTCCAGCCTCTCAACTGCTTTTTTTAGTTTCAATATTTGGTGCAAATTCACCGCTGATAAGGCTACCCCGGCGAAAGTTCCGACACCAATGACGGCTGTAGTCGCTTGCAGCACTCCCATACTGGCTTGGACGGCTTGAAAGCCCATGTGAATTTGCTGCCTCTGCACCTCCAAATCAGCTTCGACGGCTTCAACGCCTTTATGGTTTTGGTACATCTGCAAACAGCCCATGATAAGCTGCATGGGCAACACTAAGGGGGAGAGAGGGCTACTATTGACGATCGCACCCACAGCATGGGCCGCAAACTGTCCCGTCGCTGCATCCCTCACCATGCCGATCGCCACTCCAGCAGAGTTAAACACTTGTATGTACTTACCAGCCTCTATTCCAGCCTGTATCGCTGCGGGAAATACAAAGTTCATCATCAATTTTTATCCAGGTAGCATTCGAGAGAATAACTCATCTATTATAGTAATGTAAACGAAAAAATATCTGTAGCGCTGCAAATGGATACTTCAGTAATTAGTCCCCAAACACTTGAGCTGATTTCGCGACTGACTGGGCAAAAACTGCACCAAGAAGACATCACTCCCCCTGTACTCTTTTTGGCGGTGCTGATCACGGTGTTGCTGGGAGTCATCCATGCCGATGGTACTGTTAGCGCTGAGAAAACGCAGCGATTGTGGAATTTGATGGAACTTATCCCCGCTAACCACAGTTTTCGCCAATTGGTAATGCCCATAGTTAACTGCGTGGAAGAACAGCAAATTTATAAAAAAATCCAGGTGTTGCTAGCGCTGACAGCGTGTTTTTCTGAGGAGGAAAAACTGCTGCTGATTAGTTTTGGCTATCAGATGTCAGCAGCAGATGGAAAAATGGACGATCGCGAAACAGGATATTTGGCACTTATCGGTAACAGACTGGAAATAGATTCCCGATACTTGGCAGTTTTGTCAGCGAGTTTTAATAATCAAACAATCAGCGATACAGCAGCTTTAGTAGAAGTCCACTCGTTACTCGATCCAGCACAATTTCAATCTCTCGATTCTTTGTTTGTCCGTGCTGCTAGTCACATTATTGAAGATTTACCGGCTAAACCGCAATATAAAAAAAGTCAACTGGATTCAGTTCAGATTATTGCAGATTTACCAGCAGAACTGAAACAGGAAATAAATCAACTGGATTCAGTTCAGATTATTGAAGATTTACCAACAGAACCTAAACAGCCAAACAATCAAAATCATTCCGTATCCTCATATCAGGAGTTGCAAAAATTTCAAAAGTATCGTCAAGAACTGAACGCTGTTTGTAGCAGACTATATTTAACTCTGCGAGATGGAAGCGATCGCAACGTGCTATCTCCTACTTTAACAGCAGAAGTAGAAAAAGAATCTCGCAAATTACAATCTCAGCGGTTTCGCGTGGCTGTTGTCGGCGAGTTTAGTAAAGGCAAATCTACTTTACTCAATGCTTTGCTGGGCGAGAAAATTCAACCAGTGCGGGCGACTCCCTGTAGCGGTACGGTGACTATTTTGAAATATGGATCGAAGCGCCGGGTTATTTGTTATTACAAAAATGGATATAAGGAAGAGATTTCGCCGGAAGAATATCAAGAGAAAGCTTCTATTTCTAGAAAGGCAGCTTCTGGTTCTATTGCAGATGAAAAAGCCACATCAGAAATCGCAGAAATCGTTTTTGAGCATCCCGAATTAGAGTTGTGTAGCAATGGCGTAGAAATTATTGATACTCCCGGATTAAACGAACAAGCGGAACGCACAGTGGCGACTCAGCAAGTTCTGAAAACGGCTGATGCAGTTATTTTTTTGACTCAGGCTAACACTGTTTTAACACAGACAGAACAAGAACTGCTTTTGTACTTAAAAAAAGAATTGAATTATGGTGAAGAGAATGAAGGTGCAAGAAACATTTTTATTGCAGTGAATTTTTTCGATGGGCTGGAGAGTGAAGAGGATCGCAAGGATGTAAAAGAAAGGGTAGAAAAAATTGTTAAGGGGGAAAAACCAATTATTGCTGGTGAAAACCGGATTCATTATATCTCGGCTAAATCAGCACTCGATGCTATTTTAGATGGGACGAAAAATGAGTATTTGAAATCTTTTCAGGATTTTACCAAATCTCTAGAACAGTTTTTGATAGAAAAACGGGGCGCGATCGCACTTCAGGAATCTGCCGCAGGACTTAAGCAAATCATTGATACTGGTTGTGAGGAATTGAATCAATACCAGAAAATGTTAGATGGTAAATTGACCCTTCCCGAAGCAGATAAGCAGAAAATTTTTGAACAAATGGCGGAAGTAAGCGGCCGCGATGTAAAAATTAGACTATTAGCAAAAAAACTGAGGGAGGAATGTTTAGAAGAAATTCGTGAATCTTGGAATGAATGCAAGAAAGGATTAAAAGAACGGATTATTTTAAAAAGTGCTGGCTGGACCTCTAAACATTCGCACCTTTTGAGTCAAGATAAGTTAGTTATAGATTATGCGAATCAATTTGTTCGAGAATTAACACAAGATATTAATGACTGGACTAATCAAAAACTCTCTGAAATTGTGAAACAAAAAATGGGAATTTTAGATGACCAAATTAATGAGAATATGGAACCGATTCGTAAAGAATTTGAACTTTTTGATAAGCGACTTAACACTAACCTTTTTACTCAATTCAATAACTTCGCAACATCAGGTAATCGGGGTGGAATTAGGATCACTGGAATCGGAATTGCCGCATCAATTAGCACTATAGGCGTAGACGTAGGCGGATTCGTGGGCGGTACTTTGGGGATTGGTGCAGCAGTCGGTGCTGCGTTGTTTTTTTTGACTGGAGTTGGTACTATTCCAGTAATTTTGGGTGCTTTAGTTGCGGCTGCTGGTGGAGGTCTGGGCTGGAGTCAGTTAGATGGCGATGCAGTTAAAGCTCAAATAAAGCAAAAAGTCTTTGAGTTGGGTTTTCCGAAGTTCGAGGAATCTTCCCAGTCTCTTTTTATTAAAAATATACAACAAAACATTATTGCAGTATTTGAAAAAAGAACTGAGGCTACTAGCGATATGATGTCAAAAGCTATCTCGCTGTGGGAAAATTTATTAGAACAGCAGGAAAAGCGCGATCGCCAAAATCAAGAAGAATCCGAAGCCCAAAAAGTTTGGTTGGCTGACAAACGTCGAGAACTCGAACAAGTACAAAATCAAATTGAGGCTATTTTAAATCAGAGCGATCGCTAATTCAATGAGTAATATCAATTCCGGTTGCACCGGAATTATAGAGGAGACGGCAGTGCCGTGTCCCTACCCAAAATAACATTGTAGGGAAACGGCACTGCCGTCTCCTAATTTCGGGTAGTAATAATTCTGATGCTACCGGATTTGAGATAACGGGTAAGCGCAAAAAAACCATAGTACCTTGTAAATACTATGGTTTTTGTGGCAATGACCTACTTATTACTGGTGTTTCTACGCCAAAACTGGCACTGGTTGCGGCCAGCGATTCATGACTTTGCCAATCACCGCCAATTCTTCCATCAACTTATCGAACTGATCCGGTGTTAAAGATTGGGGCCCGTCAGACAAAGCTTTTTTGGGATTCGGGTGCACTTCAATCATCAGGGAATCAGTACCAGAGGCGATCGAAGCAAACGCCATTGAAGGTACAAACTGCGCCCAACCGGTGCCGTGACTGGGGTCAACCATAATCGGTAAGTGAGTCAGAGTACGCAATACTGGAACCGCCGACAAATCGAGCGTATTGCGCGTATACTGCCTGTCATAGCCGCGAATGCCGCGCTCGCACAAAATCACGTTCGGATTGCCAGCAGCCATGATATACTCGGCTGCCATCAACCATTCTTCAATGGTGGCGGAAATGCCGCGCTTCAGCAAAATTGGTTTGTCTTGAGCTCCGACTTTCTTCAACAGTGAGAAATTCTGCATATTTCTCGCCCCGACTTGAACTACGTCGGCTACTTCGACGATCGCACTTAAGTCCGCCGCATCCATAACTTCGGTAATAATTCCCAAACCGCTAGCTTCCCGCGCCGCCGCTAACAATGCCAAAGCACTCTCGCCGTGTCCTTGGAAAGCATAAGGAGACGTTCTCGGTTTGTACGCTCCACCTCGCAGAAAATGAGCGCCAGCAGCTTTAACTCGCATTGCCGTTTCGACAATCATTTCTTCGTTTTCCACCGAGCAAGGCCCAGCTACGATCACGATCGGGTGATTTAGACCGATCGTCACGGTTCCCAAAGGAGTCGCGACTGCTACGGCGCTGGGTTCTCCTTGGCGGTATTCGAGACAAGCGCGTTTGTAGGGTTTTTCGACGCGAAGCACTTCTTCAATCCAGGTACTCATTTCGCGCAGTTGCATTGGTTCGAGCTCTACGGTGTCGCCCACCAAACCCATGACGGTTTTGTAACGCCCGACGATTTTTTCTGGTGTCAAACCCCAGTTAGTGCGGAGCTCTTCGTCTAGGCGATCGATCTCGGCTTCTGGAGTGCCGGCTTTCATTACAATAATCATATTTTTTCCTTTTGGTTTGTTGCGCTAAGACACGCATTTTGACATCCTCACTGGGCTGAAGCCACAGCAATTCCTAAACCTCACGATTTAGGTTTCTGCTTCATAGCACCTGCCTCCACCCTCAAGGAGTTTTATGGTCTTACAGTCGCTCCACAGACTATCCCCGCTAGCCCAGCGGTTCTGATGTGTCGAGAAATCTCAAGATTTCTGCTTGTTTGTGTCACTCAGGGATGTTCTATCATTGCCCAATAGTGCTTTTCCCGGTCTACCGATTTTGCTGCGCCGCCAGTCGTTTGCTGGACTTCGCTCGTATAGGCTGTCTGATCCATCGTCACGGGTGGGTCAACGACCACCTTAACTATACCGGAAAACTTGTAAAGCCGATGCTCAAAGCACGGGGTTTCAGACCCAAATTTTCGATGACACGGATGGAATCCGAAAAATAGATGTAAAGGCGATCGAATGAGATCGGGACGCGGCGCCGTACTCATTGGTGTCAACTTAACGTTAAACCGTTGAGAAATCTCGTTTACATCTAAGTCCAGATCCCCCTAAATCCCCCTTAAGAAGGGGGACTTTGAGAAGACTCCAGTCCCCCCCCTTCTTAAGGGGGGCTAGGGGGGATCTGAGGCCAATAGTCAAACACAAGTCTCTGACTGGGTTTAACCTTAAGTTGACACCGATGACCAATGACTAATGACTGCTAACTAATAACTAACTTTTTGGTTTGGCGGCACGCCACGCTTCTCGCATCCGTCCAAAATTAGTATTGAATTCTTCTAACCCGAGACTGCTTCCTGAAATTTCTTCATCCCAGGAAGCTGAAAGAACTCCGTAACTCAATCCCAGAACTCCTAAACCAAAACAGCCCATACTTACTAATAAGACTGCTGTGTTGGGTAGGTCAAACAAGCCCTTGCTAACAATTAAATAACTCACAAAAAATGTGGAAATTCCCAGGAGTGTCGGTACGCCGCAAAATAAGGCGATGCGCGATATCATACGTTTGCTTACTACTTCTGGGATCGATTGTGACTGTTTGCCCCCGGTTTTGTTGACTGGGGGCTGCTTGTCTTCTTTGACTGGATTTTCTACGGTTTCTGCTGGCTTTTTGGGCGTTTTTTTACGATTTGCGATCGGTTCAAACGGTAAGCGCTGGCGGGGTGGTTCGGAGGACATATTCTATCTCTAACCTGAAATCTCGAACTTGTATTCAATTAAGTCTTGGTTTGTGTCCAAGGTTCTTGAATATTGTCGCAAATTTTTGCCCTTGTATTTAGCCGCGAATGCCTAGACGGGCAATCAGTGCTTTGTAGCGTTCGACACTTCCCTTTTGGATGTAGGCCAGCAGGCGCTTGCGGCGGCTGATCATCATCATCAAACCGCGGCGGGATGCGAAGTCTTTTTGGTTGATTTTCAGGTGGGCGCTGAGTTTGGTGATGCGATCGGTCAGCATGGCGACTTGGACATCTGCTGAACCGGTGTCTGTTTCATGGGTTTGGTAGTCGCCCATGATTTCTAGTTTGCGCTGTTGTGTAAGTGGCATGAATTGATTTTATGTTTTTTTGTACGATGTCACAATCTGCAATGATATCACAGCGAAAGCACCAGTAGGATAAAATTTTTGTCAAAGATGGGTTTGTTGGCCGGGCAGAATTTGGGTTTTTATCGGCTCAAATAGCCGATCGCCTCGCGTATCCAATCTTCAGCATTACCTTCGGCGCAGAAACTGCTGTCTTGACTGAGGGTTTGCAGCGCTTGCAATACTTCGGCCCCAGTGTAACCCATTGCCAACAAAACCATCTCCACTTCTTCTTGAATAGCTGGGGGGACTCCGGCGGCGACGGGCGTTGTCAAACCTGCCTGCTGTCTCCATTCCGAGAGTTTGTTTTTGAGTTCGAGGGCGAGACGTTCGGCGGTTTTTGCGCCCACACCGGGGGTTTTGGATAAAATGCGGATATTGCCGCCGACGATCGCCTGGACTAAATCTTGCATTCCTAAAGTGTCCAACAGGGCGATCGCCAGTTGAGCTCCAACACCGCTAACACTCGTCAACTGCCGAAACAAATCGCGTTCTGCCGCGCTCCCAAAACCGTACAATACGATTTGGTCTTCCTTAACTTGCTGGTGAGTAAAGATTTGGGCGACTTCGCCGGATGCTGGCAATTGACCGGTGATGCGGGGCAAAATCTGGATTTCATAGCCAATTTGATTGACTTCCAGAATCAAGATGACGCGGTTGCTGCCTTTAGCGATATTGGCGACTATACCTTTGAGATAGTTAATCATAAAATTAATAATAATACACCGCTATTGGCTTTCATCAAAATCGGCGATGATGCTAACGAGCTCGGATTCATTCGACATCGATGCCCTCCCACATTTGAGAAAGAGGTATTCGCTGTCCGGCTTTGGCTTCCTGCAACGCTCTTCTGAGACTAGCTTTTACTTCTTCCACTGGAGTATCATCGGGGTCTTCTTCAGCTTCATCTGTAGGTTTGGGAAGAAGGACGATGATTCGCACGGGGCCAGGATTTTCTGCGATTAAAGGTCGATCGAGCAATAATTGACCTTTTTCGTCGATCGTTCCTGTAACTTCAAAGGCTTTCATTTATTTATCCTTGATTTTTTACATCAATACTATTATATAACTCACCGCGATCGATCTTATTTGTTAACTCAAAATCAGATGCTGTTTAACCAAAGACAAATCCGTCTTGCCAAAATTCACAACCAAAGCCACATTTAAATTTTCCAATGATTTAACAAACCACATAATTTCATCCGAAGCTTTACCTTCATAATGATTAAACAAAACAGAAAATCGCTTTTCCAACTCTGGTTTAGCTTTGCCCGAAAGCAGTACAATTTTGAGTAGTAAGCCCATTGTTCGGCTGGGGCCGAGGTTGTGCACCAAGTCGTAAAAAACGTAGTGGCTGGGGTGCTGGGCATTTTCCACTACTAAGAAGTTGAACAATTGGTGGCAAGTCCGAACTAACAATACATTATTTAATTTCACCGAGTCATGTTCGGGGAATGTATTTTTTATATGCTTATGCAAGCGTTCATTAAATTGACGCCCGCCGTATTCTGGTTCTACCGACGAAATCAAATATTCATATAAATGCACCTTAAATGAGCCGTAAGATGGAATCTGTCTGGCATCTCTCAGGAAAAATTGAGCCGATTCTTTGTAAGTGCGATCGCCCGTTACTCTTCCGGCAAATTCCCTGACAGCTAAATGCAGTTCTGCATCGTTCAAAAGTGTGGGATTTGCCGCCCGCTCCACAATTCCGATCTCTGTATTTTTCGGCTCAACTAAATAATTTAGATATTGAGAAAGATTCTTTTCAAATTGTCGCTGTCTTTGAAATTCTAGCCGTTTGATGGTTTGCTGGTCTTCCTCAATACTACCCTTGCTCAGCAGAGAATGCCCGTACAAATAAGGATACCGAGAAATTAATTCGCCTAAAGGAGAATGAGTATCTTTTTTCTGCGGTTCCGGGTCTAGATGTACAGCTTTTACTAAGCGTTCTAGGGTCTGAAATTCTTCGCTTTTAGTAAAGAAGGCTATCTGTTCTTGCAAGCGTTTGACGATGTAAAACTCCATCCCAAACCGGGGAGAAGTCTGCTTAAATAAAGCTACCAAATTGGCGATCGCCAATTTGTTTTGTGAGTGCAATTGCCAGCGGTTGATCGGGATGTAGCAGCAGCGGTGGAGGATATATTTAAAGTCCTGATCCGATCGCTTGACGGAGACGATACTGTACAAAGTTGCTTCAATCTCGCGATCGGGATAGCCCATACCGTCAATAAATAGCTTTCGGAACCGCTCGATCACCTGTGCCGCAGATTCTGTTTGCACGCAGGAGACGATGTGATCGTACAATCTCTGTTCGTTGCTGCCAGTTGGAACAGTATCTGAGGGCGGGGTGAGAATACTGCTGTCTGCATCGGTGTCTAGGCTGCTGTCTGCAACTTGTGCCGCAGCGACTGTGGGTTTTTCTTCAAAAGCTCGATCGGGATTTAAGAACCAATAGTGTTCTTGGCTTAATTGTTTATTTGCCGCCCAATCCAAAGCTGACTGCAAACTTTCCCCGGTCAATAACTGCGATTTGTCTTCGCGATCGGAAGCCAGCCATGCCGCCAGCGCCTCTCGGTACGGAGCCAAATTTCCTATTTCTTTTTCCACCCAGAACTGATTGAAAACAGACTGATAAATTAAATTAAAAACTATTAATTTACCCTGAGATTTGACAACCAGTCCTGATAGTTGTAATTCGCTTTGTTCGAGAGAGTAATCAATAGGTACTCCCGGCGTATCCTCGGGTTTCTCCTGGTCTGGCGGTTGCAAAATTTGCTGATACAGTGTTAACAGACGGGTGAGATCGCAGCGACTGTGGAAAATGCGATCGCGTAGAGCTGTTAAATGTTGGGGTTCGTCCTGTTCTTCCCAATTTTTAAGAATTCTATGTTTGAGCAGTTCTTTAACCTGCTGCGCTTCGCAATTTCTGCCAATAAAAAGCCCGTATTCAAGTACCAAGTGGCACAGCTTTTGAGTCATAAACGGTTGCCCGCCCGTCCAAGCTAATATTTCTTGGAGCACTCTTTGAGGACGAAAAGCTTTGAGTGCTAATCCTTTTGCTAGTGGTAAACATTCGTCTAGTTGCAATCGAGTTAAATTAATCGGTCGTCCAATATTAAAAGGGTTGCACCTTTGATCTCGGAGCAATTCTGACGGGGCGGCTACTCCGAAAACAGCAAAAGTTAGGCGATCGTACTCCGGTTGTTCTGCCCGCTTGAAATAACAAGTCCGAATCAAACCAAAAAAATCACTGGTACTGAAATTGAGGCGGCTGGCGCTGTCAATGTCATCGATGAAAATTACCAGATTTTGCCTAATTGACTTGAGCAGAACTTTTTCGATAAATATCTCCAATCGCAGCACCGGCGACAGGAGTTCGCGATCGTTCCACCACTTGATGGCATCAAACCTGTTTGTCAGGTGTAAACTGCTGGCCATGCGGTACATGATTGCGGCATACCACTTTTGGAGGGAGATATCTGGGCTGCTGATGCTTCTCAAGTTGACGGCGGCAAAAGCTGTACCTTCTGCTTGCAACCTTTTGGCCGTTTGCACAAGCAGGCTGGACTTTCCCATTTGCAGCGCACTCAACACGTAGCAAAATTGTCCGGCTTTGAGTCCTTCGTAGAGTTCGCTGTCTGCCGATCGCCTGACATAGGTGGGCGCACCGGCAGGCAAATATCCTCCGACTTGATATTGGTAGCTTAAGTTAACTTCTGCTGTCCTCTGCGAATTCATCAAGATACTGCGCCTCTATGCTGTGCGATCAAAAGGTTACAAATTGCAATCATTGCCAGCTTATATCATTTTAGATTTTAGATTTTAGATTTTCAGACTTGGGAATGACTTATTCAACAAGGGTTTGGAGTTGGCCTACAGTTGCCTTGTTTTTTTGAACTGGTCTTACTATGGTTGAAAATTTTTGTTGATCTTTCTCTATTGTCCACTAATTCACCTTTCTCCTGCTCAATCTTTACCGTATCTTTGCAACTGTTCGCCTCACATCCTGCGAGGAGGGCAGGATCGTACCCCCGATACCTGATTCTTTACACTCGTTCACATAATTATCTGAATTTTCACTTAACCGGATTGAAAATACCAAAACGCCATTTTGTTCACATTTTTTTACAATAAAACTTGAGAATTCACCCAGTGGTATGATGTTATTAGGGGAACTCATAATCACAGCGCCGTCAACTTTCTGCCTTCAGATCCGGCTGCCAATAAAAAACCCCAGCGTTTTGCTGAGGACTGCTTGAGTGGGAGATATCGTTAATCTGCGTTTTTTTTTAGTTGACTTAGATTGCATGGAATTCCATGCTGCTGACACTTCCCGGGCTTCCGCAAGCGCGGGGATTCTTAAGGACAAACCTTTCTGGACGAATCCAGAAAAAGTTTAATTCTTAAAGGCGCTGTCAGTGCGCCGTTATCCACTCGCTCAACTATAAAAGTTAAGTCTGTGGCTAATTGTAGAAGATGCGCCCTGATGATTTAACTACCCGATGGATTAGCACCCTGATGGCATAACTCCCTGATGGATCGACGCCCTGATGGCTTTCGCTCCACTACCCGAAAAATTCCGGTTGATGGATGATCGTGGACATTAGTAACACGTCACTTCCGGCGTTTCCGATCGCAAGCGGGTGTGCCTGTCTAAATTGATTATGGCAGGCAGATTTATCAGAAGACAAGTGGGCTATTGCATCAACCCATTTCTGACAGATCGGGTTTGCCAAAAAGTGCCAATCTACGCAAATCAGGGTCATCGAACATGAAAAACAGCATCTTAGTATTAGCGGTAATTGCCTCGGGTGGCATCGGCTTTTTTAATGCAGCCAGCGCCAGCGCAACTGCGATCGTTCTACAACCTTCATCAGCCAGCAGTTTGACGGTTTCCGGGAGTCGTCCCGACTTCAACTACACTGGAACGAATGAGGATGGAGACAAAGAAGAGGTAAAGACAGGTAAAGGCTAGGAAATAATCGGCGCTCTCAGTGGTTGGCTCTCAGCAGTTGTGGTTGTCGTTGTTGTCGTAACCGCCTCCATCGGAGGCGGTTAAAACTTGATCCCAATATTCAGTCTACCTAATCCAGGGGGTTGGAGTCAGTTTCAAAGAACTGTGAATGGGAAATAAACAGGTAAGGCGAGTCTGTCGGTGGAGTTTCCTTTCTCTCTGGACTTCCTTACCTTCTGATGTTTGGGATTCGGATCTGGCACAATCGTATTTCATCTCTTAAAAACCCAATGGAAAATACTCTCGAAACTACTCGCAGACAGCGGGTATTGACACGAACCCAGGAACGGCGTCAGGCGACACCCAAAGAAAAAAAGTTAATTCACCTACTAGCCAATATGGCTTGCAGTTTGGTGAACTACGACTACAAACACGCGACGACTAAGGGAGTTATCCCGCCTTCGGAACGCAAGCTTATAGCTGAATGGCACTACCTGCGAGTTCAGCAAATTCGCCGAATCGAACGCTCTTTAGAACCTGTAGCGACCCTCAAGCGCGTGTACTACAAGAGTATTCTTAGTCCGAGGGATCTGAAGTCTTTAAAACTTCTCTGGCTGGATGAGGACAAAAATCGCGTCAAACGGGTCGATCCTGAGTTGGATGACATTCTCAGCGAAGCTTTGGATCGGGGAGATACTTTAAAACAGCTATTTCAGACGATCGAGGCCAAAGAACGCAGCTTTGCGAAAACTCCCTGCCCCGGCATTGTACCGTTTTGGGTGAAAGAGTGGGAAGATTCGGAATATGATATCAACTATTTTCCGCCTTCGTTCTCTGCATGGGCTGCGATCGTGGACGATTAGGCTCAAGAAACACTCTTTTAAATGGCTCGATCGTAAATTGCTGATAGTCAGCTCATTTGTGATTGCTGCGATCGGCTCAAGGGCGGTGCGCGCGATCGGGTAAACTAGGCCCGGTTGCGCGCAGACATCTGAGTACACAGAAGTGAATCGGAGTCAGTACCATTGTACAATGAGGGAAAACCAGGGCTTCAGCTAATAGCTGATAGCTGATAGCTGATAGTTTCTATGACTGACTCGATTTCTACTTCTTCATTAGACTCGGCGACCGATACAGCCGAATTCCGCTCTCAGTTACGATCGGGTTCGGAAAAAAGTCAACTGCAACTGCTACAACAACAAATAGCAGATTCCGGTTGGGATGTATTGATGGAATTTTTATTAGAGCGCAAGTCGGAGCCACCGACTGCGGTAATGGGTAAGGCTTACCAAGTTTTGTACAGTGCTGACTCTCCGAGAGCGACGGCATTTTTGCAAGCGAATTTTCCCACGGGAATTGTGCCGCTGCGATCGGACTCTAGCATTGATTACACTCCGCTACAACAATTATTGGTGTTACAGGAATTTCAAGAAGCCGATCGCTTGACTTTAGACAAGCTTTGTGAATTGGTCGGTGAAACAGCTTCCGCGAGAAAGTGGCTGTATTTTACGCAAGTTGAAAGTTTGCCCGTAGCAGATTTGCAAACAATTAATACGCTATGGAAAGTTCATTCCGAAGGCAGATTTGGATTTTCGGTGCAGCGAGAAATTTGGCTGGCTTCGGGCAAGAATTGGGATAAGTTGTGGCCGCTAATTGGCTGGAAGAAGGGGAATAATTGGACGCGCTACCCGCAAGAATTTATTTGGGATTTGAGCGCGCCGAGGGGTCATTTGCCGCTGTCGAATCAGTTGCGGGGAGTGCAGCCGTTTTCGGCTTTGATGGCTCATCGGGCTTGGTTGAAATGAAGGGTTTGGGGTTTTTTGAGGGCTGTTACAGCGTATTCCTGGTTTCGGTAGGGACACGGCAATGCCGTGTCCCTACGGGGAGCGGGGGTGTACTCGATGAAGGTGGAATCTGCTGTAGATACCCGACTTCTTTAAAAAGTGGGATATCTGGGTATTAGGAAAATTGGAAAATTTTATATAATACATCTATCAACTAATTAGCAAGAGGGCTAGGAGTCATGGTAGGCATAGGAACTAAACTCACTTTAGCAGAATTTCTAGATTTGCCCGACGGAGATGTATATTATGAATTGGTAGATGGTCTAGCAGTTCCTAAAATGTCTCCTAAATTTTTTCATTCGACTTTACAGTTTGCTTTGTGTCGCGTAATTCGTGCATGGTGTAAAGGACAGGGGCGAGTGTTGCCAGAATGGGCAATTTTGTTAAAACGTCAGGGTAAAGATTGGGCACCTGTTCTAGATTTAACGTATATTTCCTATGAACGTTTACCGAAAAGTTGGCGGCGGAATGAAGCTTGTCCGGCAATTCCTGAACTGGTAATTGAGATTATCTCGCCGGATCAAAGTATGAAGGAATTTGAAGAGAAGGCGAAAGATTATTTGGC
>ENA-OBIT01000703-OBIT01000703.1-metagenomes-genome-assembly--contig:-NODE-703-length-13876-cov-4.45351_pt1 | contig 13876 bp, 11 predicted proteins | sample MGYA00153386_OBIT01 | MGnify analysis MGYA00153386
CTTGTGGGACTGGCACTGTGGGGTCTACAGCGAACACCGGTTCCAAGTCCAGCGATGCTGCCACAGTATCGGCCAGTTCGTCGCCCGAGCGCCACGCCGCCTCGACGCTGGCCTTGCCGAAGAAATCGCCGCACACCCCGATACCCAGCTTGCGGTCCCACCAGCATTCCTGGGGGTCCTGCAACCCATGCCCGACTGACGCTGCATAGCGCCAGCGATGCACGCTCGCATGGTGGAAGTTGACCGGGGTCAGGTGCGGCATCTGCAGACGCAGCGCGGCGCTCAACTTCGACGCCACGAAATCCGGCTCGTCTTCCACATGAGCCATGCTCCAGTCGGCGGTGGCATGGGCCACCCATGTAGCGCAGTCGGGGCTGCCGGGACGACCTGGTTTGCGGTCATTCCGAGCGACCCAGTCCAGCGGGCCTTGCGCGGGGAGCGCAGCGTCCCATGGCCAATCGATGTCGTCGGTGACCGCCAGCAGTGTCCAGCAGGTCGCCATGCGAACCGCAGCCAGCGTGTTGGCCCAGTCGTCGTGATGACCGGCCAGCAGCAATGCCGCCTGTGGAGCAGGCATGGCCAACATGACGTGGTCGTACGGTCCGGACAGATGATCGTTGTTGTGCACCAGATGCCAGCCGTCGATGCTTCGGTGCAGCCGCTGAACGGGCTGCTCCAGCCGCACCGCCAAGTCATTCACCAAGTGCCGCACTAGTGCACTCATCGCAGGAACGGCGACATAGCTCTGTGCGGGTCTGGGCACTGGCAATGTGGAATGAATTTTGGCGCGCCACGGTGCCACTTTTCCCGCGGCTTCCGCGGAGGCCAACATGGCCCGGAAACGAGGGTGCAGTGCCGAAAAATGCTGTGCCCCGTGGTCCAGTTCGGCGGTACGCAATTTGCCGGCCGGGTCGGTCCATTGCACACGACGGGACGCCATGCGGCCACCAACGCCGCGTGACTTGTCGAACAACTCCACGTGCATGCCAGCTTGGCGCAAGCTGGACGCACAGGACGCTCCGGCAATGCCGGCTCCGATCACAGCGACACGGGCAGTAGGCTGAATGAGTGTCATGGCGCGATCTTTCGTTTAAGTTGGGGGAAACCAGCAATCTGCGTTCCCGAGGAATGTCTTCACATTGAAACGGACTATACGACTTGGCCCGAGATAAAGCGAGTCATATGCGTATCAAAAAAGAAAATGTTCAACATAAGCGGGTCAATAGCGGTTCATCTGATATCGTGACGGAAGTCAAGTCATCTACACCTCAGGATTGCAACATGTCAGAAGACACTCCGTCAGTCCCGGCCTTGCGTCTGCACAAGCTGCGAAGCGGTACGGCCGCCCGTCTCGCCGGTCTGCCCGCGACCACCCTGCGCGTCTGGGAGCGGCGCTATGCGGTGGTCGACGCACCAAAGGCACCAAATGGACAGCGTCTCTACGGCGAACTCGACGTGCAACGACTGACGCTGATGAAATCGCTGACCGGTCGCGGTCATCCGATCGGCACGATCGCGCGCCTGGACTTGCCTGCATTGCAAGCTCTCGCCGCCGGCACACCCAGGTCGCCGGTGCAAATGCCAGCGGCACGACCGCGGCTGGTGGTGGTCGGGCGCAGCGCCGCACAGAAACTGAAGCTGGTGGCTGCCTTTGAAGTCATCGCCGTGCACGACGATCTTGATGCGGCCGAGGCACCTGGCACCATGTCCGTGAAGGCTGACCTTCTACTGGCGCACCTGCCGTCGCTGCAACCCGCCAGCGCGGCTCGCTTGGTGACACTCAATGCACGGCTTGGTGCCGGTGCGCTGATCGTGGTTTACGGCTACGGTGCGGAACGGGTGGCCGAGTCGCTTCGATCCGGTGGCGCCATCGTCCGACGTGACCCGGTGTCGGGCCGCGACCTCGCCCATCTAGTAACCGCCACGCTCGCGACGGCCGTGCCGGCCGAACACGCTCGACGGCCGCCGGCGTCGCCACGCGCGTTTTCCGACGACGCGCTGGTCGACATTGCCGAGTCACCGTCTTCGATCGCCTGTGAATGCCTGCGCCATGTTGCCGAACTGGTGCAGCAACTGACGGGCTTCGAGCGCTACAGCGCCGATTGCGTTTCGCGCAGCCCGGCCGACGCCGTTTTGCACCTCCGCCTCAGCGAGACAGCCGGCGTCGCCCGCACCATGTTCGAAGCCGCGTTGCAGGCCATGCTGGCCGAGGCATCGCAAGCACCGGCCGGCTGAACCTCGACCCTAATTGCATCCGTTTGTCAGATCTGCTCGACTCGGGCTCAGATAAAACTCTATTGCGTCGATACATCAGGTAGAGCTGGTCGGGCGATGGGCGTTCGGCGGTTTCATTCCGGCGAGGTGGCATGTCGTGGCGAAGAACCTGCTGTCCCAGTCCCTGTCCCTGTGCCTGTGCCTATACATGGCGTTATGGGCTTGCGGTGCGCGCGCTGAGATTCCGTTCGAGTCGGCGCACGCCGTTGTGATCGACGCCTCGACCGGCGAGGTGTTGCTGCAAAAGGATGCGGTCGCGGTGGCACCGATCGCATCACTGACCAAGCTGATGACGGTGATGGTCGTGTTGGATGCCGAACAGGATGCCGCCGAAAAGATTCGCATCGATCTGTCCGACATGGACACGCTCAAGCACACCCGCTCCGGCGTGCCGATCGGTGCGGTGGTGACGCGGGGCACGCTGCTCGAACTGGCGCTGATCGCCTCCGACAACCACGCAGCCGCTGCACTGGCGCGCTCGTATCCGGGCGGCAAAGCACAGTTCGCAGCCGCCACGAAACTCAAGATCCGCATGCTCGGGCTGGACAGCACAGTGCTGGAGGAGCCCACCGGGTTGTCTCCCAACAACCGCTCCAGCGCGATGGACATGGCCCGGGTGCTGCGCGCCACTTCCGGTTATCCGCTGATCTCACAAATCACCAGCCAGCGCGGCTGGGCTGTGGCGACCAGCGGGCGAGCCTGGGAGGCGCGCAACACCAATCGCCTGGTCGGCACACCGGGCTGGGACATTTTGGCGTCGAAGACCGGCTTCACAAACGACGCCGGTCGTTGTTTGGCGATGCAGCTGCGCTCGGCCGGCCGCACCGTGATCGTCGTTTTGATGGGCGCGACCGCTTCCGCGGCCCGATCGCTGGACGCCCTCAATGTGCGTCGCTGGCTGGCCGGACAAGCGCCTTTGCCGGCACGACTTGGCCCACAACGCCTGACCGAGCCCATGACCTCAACGCGCCTCCGGTCGACTCGCGAACGCAAAGGTGTCTAGCCAGCGGCCCCGCGTGCCACGTCGTCCTGAGACGACACGGCACGTGGGGCCGCTTGCCGGTCAGCGCGAGTGGGTGTTGGTCTTGTAAATGCCGACCGGCGGCGGTGGAGCCACCGTGATCTTGGTGTCGGCCGTGATGTTCATCGGCGCATCTTTTGCCCAGGTGGCTTTGGTGCGCGGAGAAACCGCCACCGCAGGCTTGGCCGGCTTGGCCGCGGAGGTCGACGTGAATGCGCTGGCTTGCGCCTCGCTTGCGAAATAGCGAATCACCCGGTGGCTGATCTTGGCGCGGTGCAGTTTTCCGGCTCGAACCAGCGCTTCGGCCACCGGTCCCACCTGTTTGGAGGTGTGCCCGTCGACTTCGCTGGTGGCAAAACCGCTGCGAGCCGCGGCCAGCCGGAGCAGGTTGTCCTGCAGGGCCGTGTTGTCGGAGTTCTTGATCATGGGCTCACCTTTCAAATTATTGATGGACATGAGGTCGGGAGCCCGCAAATGCAAGCTCGGAATGCGTTGGTTCGGCCGTACCGCAAGCGTCGACGGCCAAGTCTCGGGATTGATCTGGCCATTCAGCCAAACCGCGGTAGACGTCAGGGCGGCGATCGGCCAAGTATCGATTGAAGTCGAACCCCACGTGCCGCCTCGACACCGTGGCCAACAGCAACTCGGCACCACCGCCCGCTTGCGCAGTCACGGTGCCGTCGGGTGCTGCTACACAACTCAAGCCACTGTACTCAATTTCAGCTTCGTGGCCACAGCAGTTGGCGTAAGCCACGTAAAGCTGGTTTTCGCAGGCCCTGGCGGGCACCAACACGCGCTGGACGACCTCGAAGCCCTTCATGTTGGCGGTAGGCACCAGCACCAGGTTGGCACCGCGCAGAGCGCATTGGCGCACCGCCTCGGGAAATTCCAGGTCGTAGCAAATCAGCAGGCCGATCTTCCAGCCCAACAGCGAGATCACCGGACCGTCGCCGTTCGACGCGCTGAACATGGCGCGGTCCAACGCGCCGTAGAGGTGCGTCTTGCGGTACAGGCCGAGACTTTCGCCCTTTGGGCCAGTGGCTTGCACGGCGTTGTAGACGGCGCCGCTCGAATCGCGCTCGGGAAATCCCCAGACGATCGCCAGCCCGGTTTCAAGCGCCAGCAGGGCAATTACGCGGGCCGACGGACCATCAGCCGGCTCGGCCAGACGCTCTGCCTCGGCCGCACCGATGTTGTAGCCAGTCAAAAACATCTCCGGGCACACCAGCACTTGCGCGCCGGCGGCCGCCGCCTCCAGCGCGGCTTCACGCAGCCGGGCCAGGTTGCCCTTCACGTCGGCGGACTGCTGTGTGCATTGCCAGAGTGCCAGGCGAAGATTCTGAAAGTCCATGTCGGCAAAGTTCATTGCGGAAGTTCAATCGGGCCGAGTGCATCGAAGCGATCGCCGGGGCCGGGGTTGGACGGGAAAGTCCGACCACCGAAATGTGCCACGATGCCCCAGACCGCGTTGAGCGAGGTCTGCACCGCCCCTTCGGCCCATGCGGGAGTCCACGAGACATCGTCGCCCGCGATGAACATGCCGCGCTGCGATGCGGGCAGGTGGCGCTGCATGAAATGCGCATACATGCGTTGGTTGTAGCGATAGTGACCGGGCAGGGCGCCCTTGAACGCGCCCAGGAAATGCGGGTCGGCCTCCCACGAGATCGTGATCGGCTCGCCGACGATGTGACCGGCGATGTCAAGCTTCGGATAGATCTTCTTCAGCGCGTCGAGCGCCAGCCGCACGCGCTTTTCGGGCGGATGCGGGAGCATCTTCAGGGCGTCGCCCATCCAGGCATACGACAGGCAGATCACGCCCGGCCGGTCGTCGCCGTGGTCGAACAGGTAGGTGCCGCGCGTGAGGCGGTCGGTCAGCGTCATGCTCATCACGTCGCGGCCGGTGTCGGGGTCTTTGTCCTTCCAGAACGGGCGGTCGACCATCACGAAGGTCTTGGACGACTGCATGTAGCGGGTGCGGTCGAGCGCCATCCACATTTTTTGCGAGAACAGCGATTCCTCGCAGTCGATCTGCGTGGTCAGCAGCCAGCTCTGGCAGGTCGCCAGCACAGCGCCGTAGCGACGCGCGTCGCCCCAGCGGTCGGTGACCTCGAGCACGCCGTCCGCCGTGCGGGCGATGCGCGCCACGCCGGCGCGCGGCGCGCCGCGGTGCAGCGAGGTCAGCGTCGTGCCCGCTGGCCAATGCGCCAACGTCTCTGGCGCGTGTGTCCACAGACGCCGAGGCAACTGCTCGACGCCACCGCGGATCAGGCGCTGGTTCTCGTCGCAGTTGGTCAGCACCACGCGCAGGATCTCGAGCATCGAATTCGGGAAGTCCGAGTCCCAGCCGCCGGTGCCGAAACCGACCTGACCGAACACCTCGCGGTGCAGGAACGACAGCCGCGAAAACGACTTCGACGTCGCCACGAAATCGTAGAAGGTGCGGTCGTCCCACAGCGGCACCAGTGCGTTCCACAGCGTCTTCAGCGTGCCCACGTCGCGCTCGCGGATGGCCTGCTGGATCTCGGCGAACTGCGCCCGGTCTTGCAGCGCATCGGCCCAGGCCGCCGCCACCTCGCGGTACAGCAGCGGCAGATCGGCCAGCGTGCGGGCGTAGTGAGTCGTTCCTTCCAGATCGACCACGGTGCTGCCGGCAGCGGGCGTCAGCGGGTTCGGGAACGGATCGCTTTTCAGACCGAGCAGATCGACATAGTGGAAGAAGCCGGTCGACGACACCGGGAATCGCATGCCGCCCAGTTCGGCCACCACGCCGCTGGCCCCTTCGAAGGCTTGCGAGCGAAGCCGGCCGCCCATCTTCGAGGCCTCGTACACCACCGGTCGCAGGCCCAGCTTCATCAGCTCATAGGCTGCCACCAGCCCGGCGATGCCGGCGCCGACGATCGCCACCTCGGCCCCAAAGTGCAGCGGCGGAATTTCGCCCAGCCCGTCCGGGTGGCGGATCCAGTCGTCGTAGGCGAACGGGAAATCGGGGCCGAAGACCGTGATGGGCTTCGAGTCGTTCATCGTCAATCAGGTCTCCGGCTCGCAGCCATGCTTGCAGGCGGTCGTCGTGCGGCGGATTAGAACCCTTCGACGGGGCTCGGGGTGGACTCTTGCTATCTCTTTTTGGCATAGCCCATGGGCGACGGATTGAGCTTGCCAGCGCAGACGCGCAAATCTATCGTCTGCGTCTCGAGCCGCTTCGTCGCGATTGCGGAACAGTTACCCCAGCCTGAAGGTCGACCATGCCCCATCCATCACCGTCCCTGCTCGGCGCCGCCTGTGTCGTCGCCGCGCTGCTCGCCGCCACCACACCCGCGCTGGCCCAGAACGCGCCACTGCAGAAAATCGGCAAGGGCGAGGGGCGCGTCGACATCGTCGCTTGGGCCGGCTATGTGGAGCGTGGCCAGACCGACAAGGAGTACGACTGGGTGACCGGCTTCGAAAAGGAGACCGGCTGCAAGGTCAACGTCAAGACTGCCGGCACGTCGGACGAGATGGTGGCGCTGATGAATGAAGGCGGCTTCGACCTCGTCACGGCTTCGGGCGACGCGTCGACCCGCCTGATCCGTGGCAAGAAGATCGCGCCCATCAACGTGGGCCTGATCCCGAGCTACAAGAACGTCGACCCGCGCCTGCAAAAGGCGCCGTGGCACTTTGAAAACAACACCCATTACGGCGTGCCGTATCAGTGGGGCTGGAACGTGTTGATGTACAACACCGACGTTTTCAAGGGCAAGCCGCCCACCAGCTGGAGCGTGGTGTTCGAGGAAACCGTACTGCCCGACGGCAAGAGCAACAAGGGTCGCGTGCAGGCCTTCGACGGCCCGATCTACATCGCCGACGCCGCGCTCTACCTGATGAAGAAAAACCCGGCGCTGGGCATCAAAGATCCGTTTGAGCTGAATGAGGCGCAATACAAGGCCGCGCTCGACCTGTTGCGCGGACAGCGCAAGCTGGTCGGGAAGTATTGGCACGATGCGATGGTGCAGGTGGACGATTTCACCAACGAAGGCATCGCGGCGTCCGGCTCGTGGCAGTTCCAGGCGAACGTGCTGAAAAGCAAGAACCGCCCGATCGCGACCACGGTGCCGGTTGAAAACGCGACCGGCTGGGCCGACACCACGATGCTGCACGTCGACGCCAAGCACCCCAACTGCGCCTACTTGTGGATGGAGCATTCGCTCAACCCGAAACTGCAGGGCGATTTGTCGGCCTGGTTCGGTTCGGTGCCGGCGGTGCCGGCTGCCTGCAAGGGCAACAAGCTGCTGACCGACGCGGGCTGCGCGGCGCAGGGCTACAACGACTTCGACCGCATCTCGTTCTGGAAGACGCCCACCACGCAGTGCAAGACGCAGAACAACGAGTGCGTGCCCTACCACCGCTGGGCGTCAGACTACATCGCCGTGCTCGGCGGGCGCTGAGCCGGCGATCCGCGCGCGGGGCAAACCGCCCCGCGCCCACGCCGTGCGCTGCTGCTGGCACTGCTCGGCGTATCGAACACCACGATTGAGCGCATGACCGCTGCCGTCACCCTCGACCACGTCTCGTGCCAGTTCGGCAGCGGCGCCGCCGCGGTGCGCGCCGTCGACGATGTGAGCCTGACGATCGATGCTGGCGAATTCTTCACGTTGCTCGGTCCCTCGGGTTCCGGCAAGACGACATGCCTGCGCATGATCGGCGGCTTCGCGCTGCCGACCGCGGGTCGGGTGTTGATCGGCGGCAGCGACGTCACGCTGCAGCCGCCGTATGCGCGTCCCGTGAACACCGTGTTCCAGGACTACGCGCTTTTTCCCCACCTGAGCATTCGCGACAACGTGGCGTATGCGCTGATGGTGCGCAAGGTGCCGCGCGCCGAGCGCGAGCGGCGTGCCGACGAACTGCTGACGCTGGTGCAGCTGTCAGGCGTGGGCGAACGCCGTCCTGCCCAGCTGTCGGGCGGTCAGCGCCAGCGCGTGGCGCTTGCGCGTGCGCTGATCAATCAGCCGCAGGTGCTGCTGCTCGACGAGCCGCTCGGGGCCCTGGACCTGAAGCTGCGCGAGCAGATGCAAAGCGAGCTGAAGGCGCTGCAGCGGCAGCTCGGCATCACGTTCCTGTTCATCACGCACGACCAGCACGAAGCACTGTCGATGAGCGACCGCATCGGCGTGTTCAATCAGGGCCGGCTGGAACAGGTCGGCACACCGCAGGGCGTCTACAACGCGCCGACCACGCGTTTCGTCGCGCAATTCGTCGGCGCAGCCAACGTGCTCGACGGTGCCGCGGCACGGCACCTCACCGGCCGGCCTGCCGCGATGCTGCGCCCCGAGCGCATCCGCCTCGGCGCGGCGCTCGATGCCCGCGCCTCGGGCGTGGTGGCCGAAGCGCAGTATTTCGGCGCCTTCACGCGCATCAAAGTCGACACCGCCGGCGTGCAGTTGCAGGCCGACCTGCCGGAAGGCGGCGGCAGCCGCGCGCCCGAGGCCGGCCACCAGGTGTTTCTGCACTGGGACGAGCGCGCCGTGCATCCGTTGGCTCTGGCCGCGGCCTGAATCGGCTCGGCCCGCGATGCAACCGCCGATGCCGGCCTTCATGATGTCGTGGCCATCATGGGCACTGCCGCGCCGGCACGCGAATCGCCCGATCGCGGGGCCGGTGTCGCGCGCCGCGCCTGCGCCGCCGTGCCCGGCCGTCCGAAAGGCGAATGCCGGAGTGCGCCGCATGAAGGCCGCCCGGTGAATTCGGCCACCACCTTGCCCGCACTCACCGCGCTGGGGCTGCGCAGGCGCGGCTCGGACCTGCTCTACACGCGCCGCGGGCTGCTGATGTTCGGTCTGTTGGCGCCGGTGCTGCTGTGGTTCGGCGTGATCTATCTCGGCAGCCTGCTCGCCCTGCTGGCCAATGCTTTTTTCGGTCTGGACGACTTCACCGGGCAGGTGGTGCGCGAGTTCACGCTGCGCAACTTCGTGGCACTCACGCAGCCCGCCAACGTGGACGTGGCGATTCGCACCGTCACGATGGCGGTCGCCGTGACGATCGCCTGCACCGTGCTCGGCTTTCCGCTGGCCTACTACATGGCGCGCCACGCCCGCGGCGCGCAAAAAGCGCTGCTCTACATCGCCGTGATGCTGCCGCTGTGGAGCAGCTACCTGGTGCGCCTGTATGCCTGGAAGCTGTTGCTCGCCAAGGAAGGCGCCGTGTCATGGCTGGCCGGTCAGCTGCACGCCACCGCGGTGCTCGAGGCCGTGCTCGCCATTCCCGGCATCGGTGGGCCGTCGCTGAGCATCTCCAACCTCGGCACCTTCATCGTGTTCGTCTACATGTGGCTGCCGTTCATGGTGCTGCCGATCATGGCGGCGGTCGAGCGCATTCCCGGCTCGTGCATCGAGGCCTCGGGCGACCTCGGCGCCGGCCCGCGCGCGACGTTCTGGAACATCACGCTGCCGCTGGCGATGCCGGGCGTGGCGGCGGGGTCAATCTTCACGTTCTCGCTCACGCTGGGCGACTACATCATTCCGCAGGTGATCGGCAACTCGACGCTCTACATCGGTCAGGTTGTCTATCGGCAGCAAGGCGTGGCCGGCAACATTCCGTTCGCTGCCGCGTTTTCACTGGTGCCGATCGTCGTGATTGCGCTTTACCTGTGGTTCGTCAAGCGCCGGGGCGCCTTCGATGCGCTTTAGCCGCGCGCCCGGTCGCCACTCGGCCGGCTGGGCCTTGCGCCTCGCCGCCTGGTCGGTGGTGCTTTTCCTGCACGTCCCGCTGGCGCTGATCGTGCTGTACGCGTTCAGCGCCGAGGACAAGAGCTACATGTTTCCGCCGCCGGCGTTGACGACGCGCTGGTTCGGCGTGGCCTGGGGACGCGAAGACGTCTGGTCGGCGATCGGCTTGTCGTTCCAGGTCGCCGCCTGGAGCACCGCCATCGCGCTGGTGCTGGGCACGCTGGCCGCGGCGGCGCTGGCGCGTGCGAAGTTCTTCGGACGCGACGCGGTGTCGCTGCTGCTGATCCTGCCGATCGCGCTGCCAGGCATCATCACCGGCATCTCGCTGCGCTCGGGCTTGCACACGCTCGAAATCCCGTTCTCGTTCTGGACCATCGTGATCGGCCACGCCACGTTTTGCGTCGTCGTGGTGTTCAACAACGCCGTGGCACGCTTGCGCCGGTTGAACCCGAACCTGATCGAGGCCTCGATGGACCTGGGCGCCGACGGCTTCCAGACCGTGCGCTACATCGTGCTGCCGCAGCTCGGCTCGGCGCTGCTGGCCGGCGCGCTGCTGGCTTTCGCGCTGAGCTTCGACGAAGTGATCGTCACCACCTTCACCGCCGGGCAGCAGACCACGTTGCCGATCTGGATGTTCCAGGAGTTGATCCGCCCGCGCCAGCGCCCGGTGACCAACGTGGTGGCGGTCGTCATCATCGCGTTGACTTTCGTGCCGATCCTGGCCGCTTACCTGCTCACCCGTTCCGACGAACCGAACCCCCGCTGAAGGAGCCTTGCATGTCCACCATCTTCCTGCCTACCCAACTGCTGATCGACGGCGCCTTCGTCACGGGCGAGGGCGAGCCCGAGCAGGTGCTCAACCCCGCCACCGGCGAATTGCTGACCACGGTGCACGAAGCTTCGGCCGAGCAGGTGCACAAGGCGGTGTCGGCCGCTTACCGCGCCTTCGACGCCTGGAGCGAAACCACGCCGATGGAGCGCTCGCGCCTGCTGCTCAGGCTGGCCGACGCGATCGAGTCGCGCGCCGAGCAGTTCGCCCGCCTCGAGTCGCTCAACTGCGGCAAGCCCTATGCGCGCGCGCTCGGCGACGAGATTCCCGCCATCGCCGATTGCTTCCGCTACTTCGCCGGCGCCGCGCGCTGCATGAGCGGCACCCTGGCCGGCGAATACCTGGCCGGCCACACCAGCATGATCCGGCGCGATCCGGTCGGCGTGGTGGTGTCGATCGCGCCGTGGAACTATCCGCTGATGATGGCCGCGTGGAAGATCGCTCCAGCGCTGGCCGCCGGCAACACGGTGGTGCTCAAGCCCAGCGAACAGACGCCGCTGACCTCGCTGCTGCTGGCGCAGGTGGCCGCTGACATATTGCCGAAGGGCGTGCTGAACGTGGTCTGCGGGCGTGGCCCCACGGTCGGTCAGCCGCTGGTCGAACACCCAAAGGTGGCGATGGTCAGCGTCACCGGCGACGTGTCGACCGGTCGCAAGGTGTTGCAGGCCGCCACCGGCACGCTCAAGCGCACCCACCTGGAACTCGGCGGCAAGGCGCCGGTGCTGGTGTTCGACGACGCCGACATCGCCAGCGTGGTCGAAGGCCTGCGCACCTTCGGCTACTACAACGCCGGGCAGGACTGCACCGCGGCCTGCCGCGTCTACGCCGGCGGCAAGGTCTACGACCGCCTCGTGGCCGATTTGTCGAGCGCCGTCAAGACGATCAAGATGGGCACGCAGGACGAGCCCGACGTCGAACTCGGCCCGCTCATCAGCGACCGCCAGCGCAACCGCGTCGCCAGCTTCGTCGAGCGGGCGCAGTCGGCCGGTCACATGGAAATCACCGCCGGCGGCAAGGCCCGCGCCGGTGGCGGTTTCTTCTTTGAGCCCACGGTGGTGGCCGGCGCACGGCAGGACGACGAGATCGTCAAGCGCGAGGTGTTCGGCCCGGTGGTCAGCGTGACCCGCTTCACCGACACCGAGCAGGCCATCGCCTGGGCCAACGACAGCGACTACGGCCTGGCCAGCAGCGTCTGGACGCAGGACGTCGGCCGGGCCATGCGCGTGGCCAAGAAGCTGCAATACGGCTGCACCTGGATCAACACCCATTTCATGCTCGCCAACGAAATGCCGCACGGCGGCATGAAGAGCAGCGGCTACGGCAAGGACATGAGCATGTACGCGCTGGAGGACTACACCGTGGCGCGGCATGTGATGGTCAAGATGTGAGGATGTATCACCATGACTTCACTCTGTAATACCTGGAGGAAAAGAGCCTGGCAACGACGATGACCAGCAAGTGACAGGTGACGATCCCCAAACGGACACGCGATGCGATGCATTTGGTTCATGGTGAATCTGTGGAGTTCTTGCTGAACGGCTCCGGCGAGGTGGTGCTCCAGCCGGCACCGCCTGCCACAGGCGCACGCAGCCCGGCCGGCGACCGTTTCGACGCGGTTCGCGGTCGGGCTGACGTGCCCTGGCGAACCGATGCATTGATGAAGCTTCTGCGCGCCGACGATTGATGTTGTTGGTGGACACCAACGTCCTGGTGGACGTGCTGCAAAACGACCCGCAGTGGGCCGACTGGTCCACCACGCAATTGCGCGCCCAGGCCAAGCCGCATGCCTTGGCCATCAATCCGGTCATTTATGCCCGGATGTCACTTTCGTTCGCGACCATCGAAGCGCTCGACGACGCAGTGCTGACGATGGCGCTGGAACAGCGCGGGATTTCTCGGCCCGCGCTTTTCCTGGCCGCCAAGGCATTTGCGCAGTAACGTCGGCGCGGGGAGCAGCAAGGCACCGGTGCTGCCTGACTTCTTCATCGGCGCCCACGCTACCGTCGAAGGCCGGCCCTTGCTGACGCGCGATGCCGGACGCTTCCGAAGCTACTTCCCGACACTCGAAGTCCTGGCCCCGTGACAGCGGTAGCCGTCTCACTCGAAACGGGCCGGCAGCGCGCCACCGGGTTTCGCACGGTGATTGCCACGCGCTGGCGGGCCCGATTCGCGGCCTGATCGCCGGCAGATCTCAAGGCAGCAGCACGGTGCGGCCTCGGATGGCGCCACTGCGCAGCGCGGCCATCGCCTCGTTGACCTCTGCCAGCGGGCGCGTGGTCACCGGCAGCGCGGGCAGCGTGCCCTGGCGCGCCAGGGCCATCATCGCGCCCATCTCGGCCAGGCTGCCGACGTACGAGCCCGTGATCGTGACCGCCCGCAGCGGCAGCATGGCGGGCATCAAGGGCGCTGCGCCACCGAACAGGCCGACGCACACGAGCTTGCCTGCCTTGCGCAGTGCCGTCAGGCCGAACGCGAATGTGGCGGCGGAACCGACGAAGTCGATCACCGCGGCCGCGCCGCCACTGGCCCGCATGAAGGCCCGGGTCGCAACGGTATCGGTGGGGTCCAGGCAGTCGGCGGCGCCGGCTTCAAAAGCCAGGTCCCATTTGCTGCGATCGATTTCGGCCACCACCGGTCTGACGCCCAACACCGCGGACGCCATGCGCACGCCCGACAGGCCGACGCCGCCGGCGCCGATGACGAGCAGCGTGTCGCCGTCGCCGAGCGGCGCGCATTTCTGGAGCGCGCTGTAGGCCGTCAGTCCCGAGCAGGCACAGGTGCATGCCTGCGTTTCGGGCAGCGGGTCAAAGGCAAAGAGGTAGCGCGGATGCGGCACCAGCACATGGTCGGCAAAGCCGCCATCGCGGTTCACGCCGAGGGTGCGCGGCGCCAGGCACAGCTCTTCGCGGCCGTGCTTGCAGGCCCTGCAAGCGGCGCAGCCGATCCACGGGTACACGACGCGCCGGTCGCCCACTGCGACGCCAATGACATCCGGGCCAACGGCCGCGACCGTGCCGGCGAACGGCGCCTGTGAGCTGCCCGCTCGCAGCAGGT
>ENA-OBIT01000704-OBIT01000704.1-metagenomes-genome-assembly--contig:-NODE-704-length-13827-cov-6.17492_pt1:5000-13827 | contig 13827 bp, 9 predicted proteins | sample MGYA00153386_OBIT01 | MGnify analysis MGYA00153386
CCGATCCCCTGCCCCGCCCGCCCGCGAGCCATACCAATAAGCTCAAGCGCTCGCTAAAACTGCTTGCCTGGTTCGCAGCCCTGGTGGCGGGAATCGCGACCTTGCTCGTCGAACGCGGCCAGGCCGAGCTCCACATCCACATGATGATCGCCACCGCGCTTGGGATGGGGCTGGCGGTATTCATCGGCGGCGCCTTGATGCTGCTGATCTTTTACAGCGCGAACAGCGGCTACGACGAGGCTGCCGCGCGCTACGACCCGGAGGACCATCAATGACCGACCACGCCCGCGAACCGATGCTGCGGGTTGTCCCGGGCCCCGGCGACATCAACGCCAACGGCCATATCTTCGGTGGTTGGGTCCTCAGCCAGATGGACATCGCGGCCGGCATCCTCGCCTCGCGCCGCGCTAATGGCCCGGTGGCGACGGTGGCGATCGACAAGATGGAGTTCCTCGCGCCGATCCACCTGCGCGACCTGATCAGCGTCTATGCCAGCGTCGAGCGGGTCGGCCGCACGTCAATGGCGATCCGGATCGAAGTCGTCGCCACGCGAGACCGCGGGACGGTGGATGTGAAGGTGACCGAGGGGGTGTTCACGTTTGTGGCGCTGGACGAACAGCATCGGCCGAGGCCGGTCGATTCGGTCTAATCCTCGTCGCGATACCGAACGCGTAATGTGCGAGTGGAATTCTTCGGAAGCGTCAGCGTCCACCACCAAAAGCCATCGTGCCTGACCATTTTCAAGCTTGAGCTTAAGATGCGCTCGGGGCCGCCCAAGCGTGCCTCGAAGGCAACCGCAAACGGCTGGTCGTTGGTCACCACCAACTCTTGTTCGAGGTCGTTATCGTCTCGTTCGATATCCGTTTGTTCGACGTGGACACCGGGCATGTCGCTTAGTTCAACATCGACTGTCTCCCCAACGGCGCGGTCAGTCATTTGCCCCTCGCCCAACAGAAAGCGATCCCCGCCCCGATTGGTGTAAAAGGTGAAGCCCCCAGCCGGCAGCGGCAGGCCCAAACCTTCTTTCTCTCGATTCTCGAACCTGAGAACACGATTGGCGAGTGTTGGCTCGTCGGTGGTGTTTCCAAACGAACTCTTCCAACGATAAAAGCTTCGGAACTTGGCACGAGGTTGCTCGAGCAGAGCGACTTGCTTCTGCGAGTTTGAGGCGAAAGTTACTGGAATTGGAATCCGGTAAAGCTTGAGATCGCCCAATGTTTCGCGCTTGGCCATAATCCCAGATCCAGTGACGACAATCGCGTCATCGCTATCCATTTCGGGCATTGGCGGCGGCGGAGCGTTCGGCGCGCGCATACGCGCCCCGATTTCGTCAGTAGGTATCTCGTGCGTCCGCTGGCTCGGCCAGCAGTTCAGTTGGATGCCACGCGCCTCAGGCTCGAGCCGATCCGTCTGCTCGCGGTTCAGCCTTCCTGCCACTGCCATGGTATCGGCATCTACAAAACCGGTGTCGTCGCCATTGGCGAGCGTCAGCCAGGCGAACAGCGACAGCGTCTTCTCGTCCGGCGCCAGGGTCGCGACATAATGCGCGCGCCAGTCGAAATTGCTGGTGAGATAGGTCAGCGTAACATCCGCCTCGACCGGATGATCGGCCCGCGTGCGCACCGATAAAGTCGGCTTGGCGGACAGATCGGCCGGCACGCGCGGGGCGAGCAAGGTCTCGCTCAAACCGGTGCAGCGCAACGCCTCGATCCCCGCTTCGGTCTGGACGATGATCCCGCTGCCCGAGGCGCGGACGATTGCTTCCTGCTCGACCACCTTGCCGGTCGCCTTCGACGTGCGGCGCAAATGCACCCGCTGGCCAAGATACGCGTCGATCAGCGTCCCCGGCGATAGCAATTTGGCATCGCGATTCTTTTCGCTGACGCCGTCGCCCAGCCCGCTAACCACCGCGCTCTGCGGGATCAGCCCGCCGGCGACGCCCTCGAACCGCAAATCGACCTCGCCCGCTGGAAGCATCACGTGGCGAGTCTCAGTGACCAGGGCAAAACCACCCAGCCAGCTCAGCTCCATCGCGCCTTGACCATTCGGATCGCGATAGACCGTCACCGCCACCTTGTCGGGCTTGGGCGAAATGACGATCGCCTGCGCGGGAGCGAGCGAGGGTGAAAGAGCCAAAATTGCAAAGAATACCGCTCGTCCCGATCTCAGGCGCGCGAATGTCCCCCGGACATCCGCTCGTCCTGAGCTTGTCGAACGACTGTCCTTTTTCTTCGGACGGAAGGAAGAAAAGCAGCCCTTCGACAAGCTCAGGGCAAACGGAGTTGGGAGGAACACTGATCGCTCAGTAGCGCGTGTCGAAGGTGGCGGTGACCTGGGCCGATCCATTGGCCGGCACGACGACGTGCCATACCGCCTGGTCGGCGTCGCGCCGCTCGCTCTTCATATTCTCCTCGGCAATCCGCACATCGCCCCACAGCCCGTCCTGGACCAGATCGACCGTCACCGGCTTGGGCCCGGCATTGGTCAATGTGTAGCGCATCCGCGTCTTCCACCGGCTGTCATTGACCCGCGTCCGCTCCTCGACCGTCGATCGAACCTTGACGTCGAACGCCTCGCCCGTCGCCAGGCTCAGGCTCGACCCCATGGGCGTGTGGCCAATCGCATGTTCGCCGACGAATTGCGGATTGCCGCGCGCGTCGCGCTGATAGACACGCACCGTCCCAGCCGGCAGCGCATCGCCCAACCCGCCGACCCGCGAGCTCGAAAAGCGAAGCACGCTCGATGCGCTCAGCGGCTGCTGCGACGACCCCAGCCAGCCATTGCGAAATTCGTAGCCGCGATTGGCCGGCGCGCCGTGGATGTCGAGAAAACTGACCTGCTTGGTCTGTTTGTCGGCAATCATCGTCCGCTCGGGTAGGGGATAAAGATAGAAGCCGCCGAGCCGCTCGCGGTCGGCGGTCTCGGTCCCCGCCTGAACTATCCCGCCCGATGGGGAAGCCGGAATGCGCCCGTATCGCGGCTGGGCGGCATTGGCGACCGCACCCGCGACCAGCAACGTCCGCGCATTGATGTAGGGCGTGCCGCTCTGGTTGTTGAGCGTGATCCAGCCCTGGACGTCCATCTGGCCATTGACCTCATCGAACAACGCAACATAATCCGCCGACCAGTTCAGCCCGTTGCTGAGATAGTTGAGCGTCACCGGCTGCGACCCGCCGCGCGCCGCCTCCAGCGTCACCGACAAGGTCGGGCGGGCCCGCAGTTGCGCCGGCACCCGGTCGAAGATCACCCGCGTTGGCAGGCCATCGTCACGCAGCACCTCGATCCGCTCGCCGATCTGCATCACCACCCCGCCATTGGCCGCCAGGATCCGCGCCCGCTCGCGGGTCTCGACCCCGCTTGCCGGATTGACCCGCACGATCGTCACCGTTTCGCCGACCGCTTTCTGCATCAATGCCGTGGGGGTCAGCAGGTCGAAGTCGAAATTCTGCTCGACGATCCCGATCCCCGCCCCGGTCAAGGTCACCGTCTCGGGCCGGATCTGCGCCGACACGTCGGGGAAGTCCTGCTTCGACCGGCCGCCCGGCAAATTGAGCTGGCGGCGATCCTGGATCAGCGCCCGACCGTCATTATAGATCGTCACCGCGACATCGCCTTGCGCAGTCTTCGATGGGCTCGGCAGCACCGGCTGGATTTGCGCAGCCAGTGGCGCAGCCACGGCCAACCCCAACGCTATCAATCGACGCATAATAATCTCCCGCAACGCCTGCCCGACGATGAGATGTTGTCGCGCCATGTCAAGCGAACAGCAAAAAGGCCCCGCACACTGAGGTACAAGGCCTTCCTGCGCTTACGCACCATTTACGCCTAGAAGTCGATCTGTGCTCGTACCCCCGCCGTATCGACGCCATAACGGCGCTCATCGACCGCCTTCGATGACGTAGAGTCGACGAGCGCCGCCTGCGGCCCGCCGGTGATTTGAGCGTGCGAATATTGCAGGAAGAAGCGCATATAGTCTTCGGGGATCCACACCACGCTCGCGAGGAAGCCAAGCTGTTTGCCTCCGCGACCAAGCCGCGTGTTGACGGCAGCGAGCGAGCAGGCGCCAGTGATGAAGTTGTTGGTACAGCCGTTCTTAAGTTTGCTGCTATCAAGGTCCAGATAGTCAACTCGGCCATTTAGCTCAAGCGCTCCCCAGCCGCCCTTGCCAAACGGTTTGAGCACCTTCGTGCGATCCCACAGCCCATTCTTGTAGCCACGGGTCTCGCCAGTGAAGAAATAGCCGGCTTCAACATAGCCGCCCCAGAAGCTCGGGTTGCCGGTCGGAACCACCTGATTCGCGGCGAACACGCCAAGCGCATCGACCGGATCATCGGTCGCCGGGTTGAATGTAACAGTGTCACCCGCGCCATAGGCGTTGGACTTCAGATACTGCCCCTCCGCGGTAACATGAAACGATTTGAAAATTCCAATGAACTCGGCACCAAAGATGTCGTCGCTCTTCGCCGCGAAGTTTCCGGTGTCCACGAAACGCACGTCGGTCAGTTGCGTAAACGGACGAGCGCGATAACGGGCGATCTGGTTGACTGATGGCTGCCCGGCCGAGGACGATGCTGTCGCCCCGTTGTTCGATTGGAAGTCGCGATGCTGGTAATTGAGCCCGAAGTGCAACTGATTTCCGGCCGACAGAGGCGAATAAACCGCGCGCGCGGCACCGATCCATCCATCATTGTCCAAGGTTAAGTCGATCGAATGGGCGGCGAACAGGCCAGCGTTAGCGCGGAAAGTGCCCGCCTTATTAACATAGCCTGCCGAAAGGCCAATTCGACGGGTATTAATGAAAGCGTCGTTGAACGCCGCGCGCTCCATGAAACTGGTAAAACGCGAACTGGTGATTTGTTCGAGTCCATCCAGAGATTCGTGGTTGCCGATGGTCAGCGACCAAGGTTTGTTGGCCGGCGCATAAGTGATGATAGCATCGCCAAAACCAACGGCCGCATTGGCAAAATCCATTTCGAACTTATAGCCGAAACCGCCGGGAATGGTCCCCTCTGCGCCGAGTCGAATCCGACGAACACGAGTGTTGAATCCAAGATTGCGGGTGACGATTGAATCGTTCGGATTGGAGGTAAAGCCAGCGTCATACTGAATCCGCCCGCGCGGCTTGAATGACCAGCCGGCATCCTTATCCTCGAACAATGGGGCGCCCTTCCAGGTCGGGGTTGCCTTGACCATTGATACCTTGATCGCGTCGAGCTGTGCCTGGAGCGCTTCGACCTGCTGCGACAGTAACTCGATCTTGGCCTGGGCGTCGTCGACCGGTTTTGCCGCGGCGATCGCCGCGTCGGCTGCCGCGTCGGAGGGATCGGGCTCGGTCGGCTCGGCAGTCGCGGCGGGCACCGGATCCTGCGACCAGGCCGGTGCGGACAGGATCAGCGCGCTGCCGGCAAGCAAGGCGCGAAGGGCGAGATGGCGCATCATTGACGTTTCCTTCTTGCCGAGCTTACCGCTGGGCGGGCCGCGGCGTCACGGATTTATTTGAGCGAACCGAGGTCTAGCGGGCTGAGCATGCGCGCCGCCTGCTGGGCACGAGCGCGGACGGCGTTGGGTGACGACACCATGCCTCCCGCGAGCAAATAGCCCTTGGGGCCGAACGCGCTCTCCTTGGTGAACTCGAGCGCATAGGCACGAACCGCGGGGATCGCACTGGCGTGGGCGTTCTTGATGTAGATGTAGAGTGGACGCGCCCCTGGATATTGGAACGAGCTGATCGTCGCATAAGTCGGCGACACCGCCGAAATTTGCAGGCCCTTCAGGCGGTTGGCATTCTCTTCGAGATAGCTGTAGCCGAAGATTCCGACCGACCCCGGATTAGCTTCAAGCTTCTGAACGATCAGATTGTCATTCTCGCCGGTTTCGACATAGGCGCCGTCGGTGCGGACGCCGGTACAGATCGCCTTGAACTTGTCGGCATCGGACTTCTTGAGCGCGGCCATGCCGGGATTGGCTTCGCAGGCCGGGGTCATCAGCAATTCGCCAAGCGCGTCGCGCGTGCCCGAGGTCGTCGGCGGGCCGTAAACGTGGATCGGCAAGTTCGGCAGCCGGGCATCGACGTCGCGCCAGGTCTTCGACGTGTTGGGCTTGCCGAACGGAGTCTTGGCGAGCGCGAGGTAGATGGCGCGAAGCGATACGCCGGTCATGCCGGTCGCCTTCGAGGTCGCCAGGGCGATGCCGTCGAGCCCGACCTGGATCTCGGTGATTTGGCTGACTCCGTTGGAGGCGCATAACTTGGCTTCCGAGGCCTTCATCCGGCGCGAGGCATTCTCGACGTCGGGGAAGCGCTCGCCGACACCGGCGCAGAATAATTTCATGCCGGCGCCAGTGCCGGTCGATTCGATGATCGGCGTACCAAGCGAAGGATTGGCGCGAGCGATCCGTTCGGCGACCATCTTGGCGAACGGATAGACGGTCGACGACCCGACAGCGCGCATCTGGTTGCGGGCGTTGGCGGCCGACGAACCGGCGATCGACGCCATGATAGCGATGCCGAACATCGCGGTTTTACCGGTCATTTTTATATTCCCCCTCGGCGCATACTTCTGCTGCCGCGCCGTCAAATTTGGGCGCGCGAGACTGTTGTATGACTAGATTGTTACAGATTCTTGACGCAGATTTCCGGGTAACAAAAAGGCGGCTAGTCCAATGGGCCAGCCGCTTTTTCATCAAAGTCCGACCCTTAGCTTGCGCTCGCGTCGTCGCTGCCAGCCTCTTCGACGCGCGGGCGTCGAGCACGGCGCTTGGGCGCAGGCGCTTGTTCTTCTACCGACGGCGGGAAATCCCTGCTGTCGTCAGTCCCGATCGCGGGCGGAAGCACGGCGAAATCGATCCGCTCGCTGCCATTGTCGCGGGGTTGCGGGCGGCTGCGGCCTTCGTCCTCGTCACGGGGACGGCCATTGGCGCGTTCGCGGCGCGGCTCGGGCCGGTCGTTTCCGGGGCGTGACCGGGCGCGTGGCGGCTGTTCGTCCGAGCGGCTGCGTTGCGGCTGTTCGTCGGACCGGGCGCGGGACTGTTCGTCCGATCGAGCGCGGGACTGGGGCTGCGGTTGCTGCTCATCGTCCGAATCGCCGTCATTCTCATTGTCGCCGTCCATGTCGGCGTCCATCCGGTCGTCGCCATTGTCGTCATCATAGCCATCATCGTCGCCGCGCTGGCGCCGCTGCTGCTGCTCGTCGCGCGGGCGGCTGTCGCCCAGCACGCGGAAGTAATGATCGGCGAACTGCAGATAATATTCGGTCTGGACCCGGTCCCCGGCAAGCTGCGAATCGCGCGCCATGCTCTTGTATTTCTCGAGCAATTGCGCGGCATTGCCGCGCTGGCGGTTGTCTTGCCGATTACCGCTATTGTTGCTGCCCGACATGCCCCGGGGTTGCTGTCCACCGCGACCGCGACGGCGGCCGGTCTGACGATTATTGATCAAGCTAAATTTCCTCGTCGCACTGGCGCATGTCGCGCCTGAAAACCTCTTACTCGAAGGCCTTTCCGTTCCGTCCCCCCAAGGCAGTCCGTACATGGATTGCGCCCTGGCCCCTGCTGATCGTGCACATGATGAGAGTCGCGTCACACGGCCGATTTCGTCGGGGGTAGCGGCGGGGAGCGCTGCGATCGTTCGGACGCGTCCCCATTGCTGGAGCAAGATGTAGGGCCTTAAATCGGATAAACCAAGCACTTTCGACTAATGATTCAAATCAATAGCGCGCGCGGCCTACCCGCCATATCATGCGCCAGTCGCACCTGATGCCCCGCGGCTTCGAACAATTGCGCCGCGCTAACTGCCTGATCATGCCCGATTTCTATCGCCGCCAGCCCGGCAGGCGCGATCAACCGGCCGATCACCGGCGCCAACCGGCGATAGTCGTCGAGCCCTTCGGGCCCGGCGAACAACGCCTCGGCCGGTTCATATTCGGCCACCCCCGGCCCGAGCTCGGCTTGCTCGGCGACATAGGGCGGGTTGATCAGGACGAGGTCGAACGTCTCGTCGATCCCTTCCGCCCAGTCGCCGATTCGCAACTCGGCGCGCGGCGCGAGCCCGAGGCGCCTGGCATTGGCGCGCGCATAGCCCAGCGCTTCGTCCGACGCGTCGATCCCCAGACCGGTTGCTGACGGCCATTGGTCGAGCGCGGCGAGCAGCAAGGTACCCGGTCCAGTGCCAAGGTCGAGGATCCGCTTGGGCCCGTCGGTCCCGGTGAAATGGCCGATCGCGGCGGCGATAAGGGTTTCGCTATCGGGCCGCGGGATCAATGCGCCCGGGCCGACCGCCAGCTCGATGTTCCAGAACGCCCGCCGCCCGGTGATATAGGCCACCGGCTCGCCTTCAGCGCGCCGCTCCACCAAGTCGCGGAAATGCGCCGGCGCCGACCCGCTCGGCGGCGCGAGCAAAAGCACATCGCGCTCGATGTCGAGCGCGTGCGCCATCAGCAATTCGGCATCGAGCCGCGCCGTGTCGCTGGTCGGTTTCAGCCGCTCGGTCGCGTCGGCCAAGGCGCGGTTAAGCGGGTTCACGCCCGCGCCTCATAAATCGTCGAGGCTCGCCAGCCGCTCGGCCTCATCCTCGGCGATCAGCGCCTCGGTCAGCTCGCGCAGTCCCGGCCCTTCGAGAATCTCGGGCAATTTGTGGAGCGTCAGGTTGATCCGGTGATCGGTCACGCGCCCCTGCGGGAAGTTATACGTGCGGATCCGCTCCGACCGATCGCCCGACCCGACCATCGACTTGCGCGCCCCGGCCCGCGCACTTGCCAGCCGCTCGCGCTCGAGCTCGTAGAGGCGGGTACGAAGAACGCGCAGCGCCTTGGCCTTGTTCTTGTGCTGCGAC
>ENA-OBIT01000705-OBIT01000705.1-metagenomes-genome-assembly--contig:-NODE-705-length-13800-cov-4.0339_pt1 | contig 13800 bp, 16 predicted proteins | sample MGYA00153386_OBIT01 | MGnify analysis MGYA00153386
CGTCGGCGGCGCTGTCACCTTCGAGACCTTATCACGCAGTTCGATCCGGCCAATCCCTGGCTGCGCCTGCTGCGACCGGCGAGCGCACCGCCCCGAGCCACGTGGACCCGCCGGTCACTGCGCAGACTGCGCGCCAGCGCGGCCGATGCAACCGCGGCAGACGCAGGTGCGGCCGCGCTGCGCGTCGGGCAGCCGGTCGAGCAGCTCGCTGGCAACGCGCACCGAGGCACACCAGCACGGCGCGCTGCCAAATGTGCCGCTCGCCACCGCGCAGTCGTTGGGCCCGCCGCAGACGGGGCAGTGTTGCCCCGGCACGGCTGCCGGCGCTCGCGAGTCGTTCATCAATGTCACCGAGCTTCCATCGACTGTGCTTGCGCAGACGATGACATCGCCCGCATCACACGTTGTACACAAATGACCTCCGGCCCGCCGGCGGGCATCGCAGTTCTGACCGCGCCGAGGCCTACCAAACCAGGATTCTGCGGGTCGCCACCGCGCGGGGTGATTCCGGCCGGGTTGGCGCCATGCGCGGCCGCGGCAACGTCACACGGTGACCTCCGGAACAGCGCAGCCGAGCCGTCGGCACCTGGTTCAGGTGTCCGCCCCGGTGCCTTTCGCGAGCCGCGCCACCAGCTTCAACAAGGTCGGCACGCGACGCTTGCCGTGCATGCCGCGCAGCCTGGCTTTGGCGGCACCGAGGTCGATGCCGACGCAGGTCACCCACAGCGGCCGCGCGTCTTCCTCCCTGATCAATTCGAACTGCGCGGGCAGGCCGGGCAGTGCCGCCTTCGCGGCACCGATGACGGCCACGCGGCCGCCGAGCGCGTGGTACAGATGGCGCCCCAGCGCCGGTGTTTCGTGCACATCGGCGTGCACGAAGCCGTCGAACACGATCAGGTCGGGCTCCAACGAATGTTCGCGCAGCAGTTGCAGCAGGCCAGACAGGTCGCGCAAGTCGAGCTCGCCGCGCGCGGCCTTTTCCAGGCGGGCGATGCGACTGATGTATGTGCGCGTGGCCTCCGGCGCGTTCCAGTCATCGAAGGCCACGGCAGCCGCCACGGCACTGTCGCCATCGTGATGCACGGCCACCGCCAGTTTCATCGCTGCCCCGGGTGATCGCGCCCTGAGCGGCACGGCATTGCCGGTGCATGGCTGATGCATGGCTGGTGCATTGCCGGCGCATGCCCGACGCACCGTGCGGCACCGATGCTTCGGTCAGCACCTTCGAGTCGCCACGGATCTCGACGCCGTCGCATCCCGAACCGAAGGCCCGATCCTGCGGTTCGCCTTCCGCGTGGTCGCCGGCCCGGTGCAAACCTCCGCCACGCCGTCTCGTTGCGAGGGCGGGCAAGGCCGTCAGGCAGCCAACGTCGCGGGTTCATGTTTCGCACCGTGTCAGACACCGCATCGGGCTGGCCAGATCGACACGGGCTCCGTGCCGGGGAGGCGCGGGCCACTGCTCGCTGGTCGGCGGCCAAGCCGCGCCACGCGCCAGCCAGGTCGCCGCCGACAACCAGCCGCCGTGCGTGACGATGATGCGCGCCGACCCGGGTGCGAAGCCGGACACCCGTTGCAGCAACGCATGCACCGACTCGCCGCCGCCCGCCGGATGGTGCCCAAAGTCGGCGCACCAGGCGTCGATGTCGTCGCGGGTCACTTGCGACCACGGTCGCCCGTCCCATTGGCCGAAGTCCAGCTCGGACAACGCCGCGTCGACCCGGTGCAGCCAGCCCCAGCGCGCCAGCCACGTTCCGACCGCGCGGCTGCGCGCCAGCGGCGATGTGACCACGCTGCGCGGCAAGGCGTGGCGCCGGGCGTAGAGGCGGATCTGGTGCGCCATGCGCTTGGCGCGACGCGGGTCGGTGCGCAGGTCGGTGCGGCCGATGCATCGCCCCTGTGCGCCATCGGCCCTCGGGTGACGCCAGGCATGGAGCATCTCAACGGCCGGGTCGGTGCCGGCGGCGCTCATTGCGAGGCCACAGCGCTGAAGGCCAGCAGCACGGCCATCTCGCCGAGCTGCTCGGCCGTGCCCAGGGTGTCGCCGGTGTAGCCGCCCAGGCGCCGCTGCAGCCAGTGACGCATCAACACGACCAGCACGAGCAGCGCGCCGGCAGTGCTGCCAATGGTGCCGACCGCTGCCGGCCCGGGCAGCGCCGCCAGCGCCGCCAGCGCCAGCAGCGCGGCCGCACTGCCCACCGCCCAGGCGGCGTCGGCGCGCCGGACTTGACGCGCCAGTGGCTTGGCCTTGGCATGCGCTTCATCGCCGGCATAGGGCAACAGCGCCATCAGCGCGACGGCCGCCGCGCGGCCTGCCGTGTGGGCCGCCACGCAGGCGGCCAGCGCGAGCAGCGGGTCACGCGCCAGCAACTCGGCCAACAGCAACACGCGCAGCAGCAGGCCCAGCACCAGCACGGCGGCACCGTAACTGCCGATGCGCGAATCCTTCATGATCTCCAGCGCCTTGTCGCGCGGGGCGGCGCCGAGCAGCGCATCGAAGGTGTCTGCCAGCCCGTCTTCATGGAAGGCCGCGGTCAGCCACAGCGTCGTGGCCACGGCCAACGTGGCGGCCACCGCCGGCGGCCAGACGAGCTGCGCGCACCACGCCATCACGGCACCCGCCGCGCCGACCAGCATGCCGACCAGCGGAAAGTACCGAACCGCGCGATTCAGCCACGCCGGCTCGTGACCCACCCAGCCCGGCACGGGCAACCGGGTCAGGAATTGCCATGCGACGAAGAACAGCCGCAGCTCGTGCACCAGTGCGGCCACGGCGCGCGGCATCAGTCCGGGCGCCGGCTGACACCGGCCGACTCGAAGCTGGCCATGTCTGAAAGCACGCGGCAGGCCGACTCGAGCAGCGGCCAGACCAATGCGGCACCGGATCCTTCGCCCAGACGCAGGTCCAGGTCGAGCAGCGGCTGGGCGTTCAGGTGCTGCAGCCAGCGGCTGTGCCCAGCCTCGCTGGAGCGGTGCGCGTAGACGCACCGCTGCAGCAGCAGCGGCGTCATGGCCGCGGCCACCGCGACCGCCGCCGTGGTGATGAAGCCGTCGACCACGATCACCCGGCCTTCGGCTGCAGCCTGCTGCAGCGCGCCCACCATGGCGGCGATCTCCAGTCCGCCGAGCGCTGCCAACAGCTGCAGCGGCGTGGCGGCCCCGGCATTGGCGTCCAGCGCACGCTGCAGCACGACGCGCTTGTGCGCCAGGCCGGCATCGTCCAGCCCGGTGCCACGGCCGATGCACAAGCCGGGCGATTCGCCAGTCAGCCGCGCCATCAGCAGCGCGGCGGCCGAACTGTTGCCGATGCCCATCTCGCCGAGCAGCAACGCATTGCCGGGCAATGTGCTGACGAGCCGGCGGCCCTGCATGATGGCGGCCTGGCATTGGGCCTGGCTCATCGCCGGGCCGGCGCTGGAGTCCGCCGAGCCGTGTTCGGCCCCGGCGACCTTCAGGCACACCAGCCGCGGATGCGGCTCGAACTCGGCGGCCACGCCGCAATCGGCCACCGTGACGTCGATGCCGTGCTGACGCGCCAGCACCGACACGGCGGCGCCGCCGGCCAGAAAGTTCAGCACCATCTGCCGCGTGACCGCGGCCGGAAAGGCCGAAACACCTTGCGCCGCGATGCCGTGATCGGCGGCGAAGACCACGAGTTGCGGCGCCCGCAGTTGCGGCAATGCGCGGCCCTGGATCAGCGCGATTTGCAGCGCCAGCGCCTCCAGCCGCCCCAAGGCGCCACGCGGCTTGGTCTTGGCATCGAGCGCGGCCTGCACTTGTTCGCGCAGCGAGACATCGCCGAAAGCATGCAGCGGCAGGGTCGGTTCAAAGGTTTCGGTCATGGTGGTTTCGACGGGCAGGACGTCTGCCGGGGGGTCAGTGCATGTCGAGTGCCAGGGCCACGCGCGGCCGGCCGGCGGCATCGGTATCGATCCGGATCGCACCGGCAAACACGCCCACCAGGGCTGCCTGCACGGCCGGGTCAGAGGGTGGGCCGTCGGCGCGCAACCGACCCTGCTCGAGCACCAGCAGACGGTCGGCCTGCAGCGCGATCGGCAGGTCGTGCAGCACGGTCAGCACGGCGCGCGCTTGTGCGGTGTCGCCTGCCAGGCGGCGGAACAGCCGGGCCAGCGCCACCTGGTGCGGCGCGTCCAGGTGCGTGGTGGGCTCGTCCAGCAGCAGCAGCGGAGCCTCGGTGGCCAGCACACGCGCCAGCAGCACGCGCTGGCGTTCGCCGCCCGACAGTTCATGCAGCCGGCGGCACTGCCAGCCGGTGCATTCGGTGAACGCCATCGCCCGTTCGACGGCCGCGTGGTCGGCCGCGCCCGGCGTGCCCAACAGGCCCAGGTGCGCGATGCGGCCGAGTTCCACCGTCTCACGCACCGTCAGCTCGCCGGTCACATCGCCTTGCTGCGACAACCAGGCGAGCCGCCGCGCGCGTTCGACCGGCGGTGCCCGGTGCACATCCTGCCCCTGCAGCATCACCCGGCCCGAGACCAAGGGCTGCAGGCCGGCCAGCGCGCGCAGCAGGGTCGACTTGCCGGCGCCGTTGGGGCCGACCAGCGCGGTCCAGCCGGCGCCGATCTGCAGCGTCACGCCGTCCAGCACGTGGCGCCCGCCCAGCAGAACGCGCACGCCCTCGGCCTGCACCAGCGTGGTCGCCGCTGCCGCTCCGCGCTGACGTGCGGTCGTGCCGGTCGCGCCAGTCGTGCCGCTCGCGCAAGTCGCGCCAGTCGCGCCAGTCGCGCCAGTCGCGCCAGTCGCGCCAGTCGCGCCAGTCGCGGCGGCCGTGTCAGCGCGCTTCCTGCGCAGCGGCGTTGCGCGAGCGTTCACGGGGTGGCCCGCTGCTTGAGCAGCCAGAAGAGATAGGCACCGCCCAGCACGGCCGTCACCACGCCCACCGGCAGTTCTTCGGGTGCGATGAGCGCACGCGAGATCACGTCGGCCACCAGCAGCAACGCCGCGCCCATGCCGGCGCTGGCCAGCAACAGCCAGCCGTGGCGGCCCGGCGCGTTGCGGCGCACCAGATGCGGCGCCACCAGGCCGACAAAGGCGACCAGGCCGGCCTGTGACACGGCCAGCGCCGTGCCCAGGCTGAGCATCAGCACGAGGGTCAGGCGCATGCGGCCCAGGTCCAGCCCCAGGCTGACGGCGCTGTCCTCACCCAGCGTCAACGCATCCAGCGCGCGGGCATGGCGGTGGGCGACGACCAGCAGCAGCACCAGACCGGCCGCCATCAACGCCAACGCGTTCCAGCCCAGAAAGCTGGTGCTGCCCAGCATGAAGGCCTGCTTGCCGCGCAAGGCATCGGGCGAGGCCACGGTGATGAGGTCACTCAACGCGCCCAGCAACACCCCCACCACCACGCCGGCCAGCAGCAGGCGCAGGGTCTGCACGGCGCCGCGGGCCAGCGTCAGGGTCATGGCCACGCCGATCAACGCACCGAGGAAGGCCACCGTGACCAGCCCCACGCGCTCGAGCCAGACCACGGTGGACAGGCTGATGGTGGAGCCGCCCAGGGCCGCTGCGGCCAGCACCAGCACGACGCCCAGACCCGCGCCGGCGGCACTGCCCAACAGGTAGGGGTCGGCCAACGGGTTGCGAAACAGCCCCTGCGCGATGGCACCGGACAGTCCCAGCAGCGCCCCCACCAGCGCCGCGCCCAGCGTGCGTGGCGCGCGGATCTGGCCCACGATCAGGCCGGCGTCGCCGCTGCTCAGGTCGGCCCAGAGCCGCGCCGGTGACAAGCCGGCCGAGCCGGTCGCCAGGCCCGCCGCCAGGCCGAGCGCGATCACCAGCCCCATCAGCCAGCGCAAACGCGTGCGCCGGCGGGCATCGTCGTCGGCCGGCACCTTGGTGCCGATCGCGCCCTGCGCCGCCGAGCCGGCCTGCGTGCTCATCGCGGGGCCGTCGCCGCGGGCCCGCCCGTGCCTGAGCCGGCCTGCACCGTGCCCAGGCGCACCAGGCAGTCGGCGAGCAGGTTGGCCGCTTCGCCCAGCCGCGGGCCCGGCCGCACCAGCACCTCGTACTGTGCGGAGTCGAAGCCGCACAGGCGCTGGTCACGCACAGCGGCGAGCGAGCTCCAACCCGGTCGCCGTGTCAGTGCCATCTGTTCGCGCTGCAGGCCCATCATCAGGTCGGGTTTGGCACGCACGACGTACTCGGGGTTCAGCCTGGGAAACGGCCCCAGCCCGGCCGGCACGATGTTGCCCAGCCCCAGCCGGGTCAGCGTCTCGCCGATGAACGAGCTGCTGCCTGCCGCGTACGGACCGCCGTCGATCTCGAAGTAGACGCGCTGACCCCGCAGACCCGGTGGCACGCGGGCTGCGGCGCTGTCCATCTCGCGCTCCAGGCGCGCCCATGCGACGGCGCCCTCTTCGGGTCTGCCCAGCAGGCGCGCCAGCACGTCCAGCGTGCGCCGCACGTCGGCATGGCTGTCGGACTTGAATTGCACGACGGTCAAGCCCAGCGCTTCCAGCCGCTCCATCGCGCGCGTCGACGTCGCCGCCAGGATGACGTCGGGCTTGAGTGCAGCGATCGCTTCGATTTGGGCATCGTCCAGACCGCCCAGGCGCGGCAGCCGCGCGACGGCATCAGGCCAGTTCGAATAGCGGTCCACGCCCACCAGACGCGGTCCGGCGCCGAGCACCCAGGACAGTTCGGTGAGCGAGGGCAGCATGCTGACGATGCGCTGCGGCGGCGCGGCAAAGCGGTGTTCCACGCCGCGATCGTCGCGCAGCACGATGTCGGCGGCGGCGGCCTGCCCCGGCAGATGCAGACAAGCCACAGCCAGCCAGAGCAAAGCGAGCATCGCAGCCCGGTGGCGCGCCTTCACGCGCATGGCGCCACCCGCATGTCGATGTCGGCCAGCCTGCGCGTGGCAAGCACGCAGGCTGCAGCCACCTGCTGCCGCAGCCTGCCCGGCGCCTCCGGGAACTGCCGCAGCCCGCACCCCGCGATGCCGCGCGCCTGCCGATTTCGCAAAACACCACCGGGGATCAGCTCGCGCATCGCCGGCGTCTCACAAGCCGCTGAAACGCAGCACGCCTTCCGCGCGCAAGCCCAGCGTGCGACGACGGCCCGCGCACGATCTCGATGCGCTCGATGCGCTCGATGTTGTCGATGCTGTCGATGCTGTCGAGAGGGATGTTCTCCCAGACCGGCGCGCCGGTGGTGGCCGATCCGTCGCGCGCGCCGTTGATCAGCAACAGCGTGTGGCACGACTGCAAGCCGCGCATCGACACCGGGCTGGCCTTGCCTGCACCGCCGTACGACCAGAACTGCACACCGGCCTGCAGACTCAGCGACGCGGCAAGCGTTCGGCCGGTGGCTTGCTCGATCTGCGCTCGGTCGATGACGGTGGTGTCGGCCAGCGTTTCGTCGATGCGGGCGGGCGTGCGCATGCTGGTGACGACGACGGTGTTGAACGGGATCTGAGCGGCCGGCGCGGTTTGCGCCCAGGCCGGCAATGCCAGCGGCAGCCCGGGCAGCAAGCCCTGCATGCGCCCCGAAAGCAGCGCGACCGAGGGTCGAGATTCGGCTGCGCCCAGCGCAGTCAAAATGCAAGCCCGAACGGGGCCGGCGAGCGACGAGGACATGGTTGCAGAGCCACAAAGTTCGTGTGCGCCTGCTTCCCCGCAAGCACCCACCGGACGACGTGCCGTTTGCGCGGGACGTCACTTCGCTGGCCGGTATCCGGGCTGACAGAGACTGCCCGTGACGCCTTCCCAGCCGGCCTCGCTGATCGCGATGCCGAACCCAGTGGCTGTGTGTCACGAACTGGCGAGCCGGGTACCGACTGGCTTGCCGTCTGCTTACCGTTGCGGGGGCAGCTCAGGTCAGGAGCCGACCGAAACGGCCATTTCCCTCCTGATTCCCGTTGAACTGTCGCGGCGGAACGCCTTGACGAGCACCAACCGGCGGATCATACCGCCGCGTCTCCGCCAGCCATGCGATGCGCACAGCGCGGCCGGTGCTCGTTGCGGCAACAGCCGGCTATGGCGCCTGCAAAGAGTGCAGCAACTCCAGTGTCGGATAACCGTCTGCCGGCCAACCAAGGCTGCGCTGATAAAGGCGAATGCCGTCGCGGGTGGCGGGTCCCAACAGGCCGTCGGCCGGGCCGCTGGCAAAGCCGCGCTGGTTCAGCGACGCCTGCAAAGCCTGCACCTGACCGCGGGTCAGGCCTGCCAGTTCACGCGGCCAGGGCGCCTGCACGGCCGGGCCGCCTGCCAGGCGTTGCGCGAGCAGACCGACCGCCAGCGCATAGCTGGTCGAGTTGTTGTAGCGCAGGATGACCCGAAAGTTGGCACCGGTCAGGAAGGCCGGACCCCGCGCGCCGGCCGGCAACAGCACCGACGCGTCGCTCAAGCCCGGCAGCGGCGTGCCATCGATCGATCGCACGCCTTCGGCCGCCCACTGCGCTGACGGCAACCGCACGGCGTCTGCGGCGCGGCCGACATCGAAGCCCGCAGGCAACGCCACTTCGACGCCCCACGGCTGCCCAGCCTGCCAGCCCGAGTGGGCCAGAAAATTCGCGGTTGACGCGAACACGTCGGCCATGCTGCCCCAGAGATCGCGCCGGCCGTCGCCATCTGCATCGACGGCATGGGCCAGATAGACCGACGGCAGAAACTGGGTCTGGCCCATCGCGCCGGCCCACGAGCCGATCATGCGGGCGCGATCGATGTCGCCGCGCTGGAGGATTTGCAGCGCCGCCAGCAACTGGCCGCTGGCCCACTGCTCGCGGCGGCCCTCGAAACCCAGCGTGGCCAGCGCGTCGATGGTCGGGATGTCGCCGTAGTGGCTGCCGTAGTTGCTCTCGATGCCCCAGATGGCCGCCAGCACGAACGGCGACACGCCGTAACGGGCCGCCGCCGTGTCGGCGTCGGTGCGCACTTGCTGCAGCCTTTGCAGGCCCAGCGCGACACGCGCCGGCGACACGGCGCTGTCCAGATAGTCCCAGACCGTGCGGTTCAGTTCGGGCTGCGAACGGTCGAGTTCGACCACGCGAGGCAGGAATTGCACACCGTCGAATGCCAAGCCCAGCGTGACCTCGCTGATGCCCGCAGCGCGCGCGGTGTCCCGGAAGCGGCCGATCCATTCGGCAAAGCGCTGTTCGGATGGGCCGTCGACCGCTGCCGCCGTCGCTTGCGCGGGCGGCGCCGCGGTGGCGGCCGGGGGCCATGACGCTGCCGGCGCGGGCGTCGTCGAAGCGCAGCCCGCCAGGGCCAGCACGGCCAGACCCGCGCTGCACCGGGCTCGCCACGCTGAACGGCACCCGGGAATCGATCGGACCATGGTGAGAGTTTGGCTGCGGAACGCTCGAACGGGCGGCGGCTTCACGGCGCGTCAACTTCACGGCGCGGCCGCCGTCTTTCGCCACGGATCTGATTGGTGCACCGTAGCCGATTCGGACAACCCGACCGCAAAGCCTCGGTCTGGCTCGATCGCGGCCCCGACCTAGCAGCGTGGCGCTCGCCTCCACGGTTGGACCGGGCCGGCGAAGCTATGGCGCCCGCCAAGTCACCGCGCAGGCGTGCGCGCTGCCGGGGGTGGTCGCTCGGTCGCGCCCGAATCGTCTGGACTCACCAGGGTGCCCGCGGCGGCACCGCCCAGTGCGCCGGCAACGGCACCCACCGTGGCACCCACCACCGCCCCCACCGGGCCGGCCACCACGCTGCCGATCGCGACCCCGGCGGCCGCACCGCCCACCATGCCGCCGCCCGCCAGCACCGAGTGAGCCTCGCGCTCCGCTTCGCCGGGTTCCAGCGGCAACTGTGCAGCGAGGCTCGGGTCTTGCGACGGAATGCCATGGCCGGGGCGGGCCTGCTCGGCGAGGTCAGGGTCTGCAGGCTTCGTCGTCGACGGCGGGATGGTGGACGGATTCATGTGTTCTCCTCGAAAGTGGACCGTGGCAAGAGCAGCGGGGTGAAGCCGCCAGAGCATTCGCGGCCGGCAGCAAGTCCGGCTGCAGCGAGTTAAGTTCGGCGCGGCTCGTTGTGAGACGGAATCGGTCGTTGTTTACAGATCCAGCAACGGCTCGAAGCCGCCATAGATCATCCGTTTGCCGTCGAAGGGCATGTCGCCGAAGGCCTTCATGCGCGGGTCGTTCATGAATTTTTCGTTGCCTGCATCGCGCGTCGCCTTCGACGGCCATTCGATCCAGGAGAAGACGACGTTCTCTGCGCCTTCGGCCTTGACCGCACGTTTGAAGTCGGTGACCTTGCCGTCAGGCAAGTCTTCGCCCCAGCATTCGACGATGCGCGTGGCACCGAATTCCTTGAACAGCGCCGCGGCCTTGGTCGCGATGTCGCGATAGGCCTCCTTGTTGGCTGCTGTCACGGGGATCAGAAATCCGTCGATGTAGCTCATTCGAAACCTCCAACGTGGTGGGTGTGAATGGAAGCTACGCCGCCAGCGGGGCCGGGTCCGTGCGCTGGCGAACCCAGCGACCCAGGAAGCGCGGCACAGATTTCCCCGAATCTCGTCGCCGAGCCGCAGCACGGGGTGTGCTTCCGCCCACAGTCGCCACACGCCCGTACCGTCAAATTGCCGCCGAATCGATAAGCGGGCTGTGGCTCAAATATGTGGTCGCCGTGACCGGCAGCGTCGCACGGCGGGTCTGGGCAGCGATGTACCGTGCCGGTGCCGCAGTCGCGCGCCGGTGAGATGCCGCAGCCCGCGCAGCAGTACGGGCCGCCGGGGCACGCCACGGCCAAACCCAAGCGGGTGCGGATCGACGCCGACGCCGCTTGTGGCACGGGCAATCGACGTGACCCCGACTACTGCCTCGCGCTGCTTTCGCTGGCAAGCGTTAGCCAGATCGACACTGCCGGCATTTCGACCGTTTCCGGCATCGTGGCGGCGGGCGAATCGGACCCGGTGATGCGCGCGCCGGGGCAGCAAATCAGATGCGGGCGCGGGACGTCCGGCGTCAGCCGCCCAGCTTGTGTACAAGAGCCGCGGCGCGGCCACGCCGAATGGCCTCGAAGACGGCGGTAACCTGGACGCCCAGGCCGCACTGCGTAAACCTATGCAGCGCGGCACGCCTGCCGTCATGGCGCTGGCGCCGCTGATCAATTTTGCGGCCTTGCTCGCGAAGGAGCCGGCGCTCGCCAGCCGCATCACGCGTGTCATCGCCGTCATGGGCCGTCATGGGCCGTCGGCTGGGCCATCGCTTCCATCCCAGCGAGAACCGCGCCACCGGCCCTTTGCTGTTCGGCCACGAGCCGATCTTTCGCGATCTGAATGCGACCGTGCCCGAGGCCGGCACGACCTCGGTCGTGCTGGCCTCGGGCTTTCCCTTGTGATGCTCGTGCCGTACGCGGTGGCGCTAAAGGCGTTGATGACCAACCGCAATCTCGACCATCTCGCCCGCAACGGTCGCACCAGCCAATGGGTCACCGAGCGCAGCCGCGCGTGGCTCGAGTTCTGGCGCAGCGAAACGGGCCTGGACGGCTTCTATCCCTTCATTCGATGAGGGCCGCCTGCGTGCGCGAAGCGACGCGCTTTGGCTGTGCAAGCGTGAGCTCGCGGGTCGGCGACGGCTCGTTGCTGCCCAGGTTGGGCGGCGGCTGGCACTGCCGGTGGCCCAGCCTGCAAGTCATCCTGCAGGCCGTCGTGCAGGCCGTCGTGCAAGCCAGCCCGCGGCTGCAACCAGCGACGCAGACACGCTCTACTGCGATGTCGCGCGTGTCAAGGTGGAGCAGTTGTTCCGCTCGCTCGAAGCAGACCGAACGAAGGTCGCTCGGTCACTTGACGCGCGGCCACTTCAGTTCCTTGTCGGGCTGGCTCAACCGCCCGGCGCGCAATTCGTTGACGGCCTGCACCACGGCGCGGGCAACGTTGCGCGCCTCCTCCTGCACCGCGGTGTCCTTGTCGAGTGCCTCGTGGCTGTTGTAGTAGGGCTCGTAGTACCCGATGTATCGGTCGAGCTTGGCAGCCGCGCCGGCATCGACCAGCCCCATCCACTCCAGCCAGTCGGTGAGGTTGCGGCGGTGGTCCTCGATGCCCGCCACGTCACCGTGCACCACCACGCCGTAAGCGCGGCCGGCGACGTGCTTCGGGTAGTCCCAGCCCTGCTGCTCGATGTCTTTGGCCTCGGCCACTTTCTTGCCATGGGTCGTCGTCGGGTCGGGGTTGCCGCCATCGGCGCAGACCATGCGGTCGATCATCAGCTTGAGCGGGCTCGGCGACTGGTACCAGTAGGTCGGCGCCAGGATGACCACGGCATGCGCTGCCACCCAGCGCTCGTAGATCTCGGCCATCCAGTCGTCGGCCTGGTTCAGCGCGTGGTTCGGGTAGCAGCTGCAAGGCCAGTGGCACAGCGGCATGGCGCTCGACACGCAACCCTTGCACGGGTGAATGTTGCGACCGTACTCCGACGTGACCAGGCTCAGGTCCAGCACATCAGCCTGCATGCCGGCGGCCTCGACGACTTGCTGTGCCAGCTCGGTCAGCCGCCAGGTCTTGGAAATCTCGCCCGGGCAGGTGCCGTCATTGCGGGCACTGCCGCAGATCAACAGCACCCGCGACGGCGTGGCGCTGTCGCCCCACCGCCGTTGCGCCGCCTTCAGGCGCTGGCGAGTGTCCAGCCACTGCACCGAGATCTTGTAGGTGGGGTCGGCGAACTCGCTGCCGGCGGGCTGGGTGATCGGCGCCTTGCGACCTGCCTGCAAGGCGTCCCATGCGATCGCTTCGAGCCGCGCGATGGCGTCCCGCTCGATGTCGAAGGAAGGGTCGTAGAAGCGGCCGTTGAAGCGCTCGCGAAACTGGTCGCGCGTCAACGGCGCGGGGGCTTGCCCGGTGCGGATGGAGGTCATGGCAGGTTCCTGTTCAGCGTGGTCGGCGTGGGGACGTGGGGACGTAGGGACGTGGTGGCGCGTTTCGCGTAATTCACGTGTTTCGCGGGTTTCGCGGGTTTCGCGTCTTCGGCATGTCCGGCATCTCCGGCGTGCCAGGCCAGACCCATCGGTCCGCGGCCACAACGGCCGCAAACCGCTGCGACAAGGCGCCCTTCGCCAACAGTTCGTCGAACCGAACGCGGTAGCCCGCATCGCTGCGATGCAGACCGTCCGCGGCGTTCGGCGCCGGCCGCTCGACGAACGGGTCGTCGGTGTGCTCACGCTCAACGACCAACGCTTCGTGACGCGACGCGTCCTCGTCGACGAGGGCGTGCAGTCGGCGCGAACTCAAAGTCATCCACCACGACACAAGCGCAAAAAAGAACGGCGCATTGCCGACATTTCCTGCGGGCATCGGCACCGCCAGGTCGGCGCGTCGGCGCGCACGCTGCGCTACGTGGTCGACGTCAGTTTGCATGGATCGCAACCCGCGCAGCCGCACCACGTCATTGCCGCCGGCCATCACCAGCACCCTGTCGAACCGCGCGTCGCCATCGAGCTGCGCCAGCAGCCCGGCAAACGTTGCGCCGTCGCACGACTGGTTGAGAAATGCAGACTTGAAAAGCGTCGGCCAAGCAGGCCCGCCAGGCTGCTTTCGGGCGCCGTGGCGATGGTGCCCTCGGCAGTGCTGTCTCCGACGATGAGCAGCCGCATCGAGGGCTGCGCGGGCAGGCGTTGCAGCGGCGTGCTGAGCCGCGTCAACTCGTCAGGTTCACGCCGGCGCCAACCGGCTCGGGCGCCTACCGCTGTCACAAAGCCCACCGCGCTCCACAACCGCAGGCGTGGCCCGTTTGGGCGAGCCGCTTCAATCATCGGGCTGCGGCCATCGGTCTGCGGTCGTCGAGCCCGGCACTCAGGAGGCCGGTGCGCCATCGATCTGGATAACCTTTCTGGCCACGTA
>ENA-OBIT01000709-OBIT01000709.1-metagenomes-genome-assembly--contig:-NODE-709-length-13754-cov-5.76071_pt1 | contig 13754 bp, 11 predicted proteins | sample MGYA00153386_OBIT01 | MGnify analysis MGYA00153386
TCGGCAGCTCGGCCACGGCGGCCACGCCGCCGGCGCCTTTTTCGCGCGTCCAGAACACGGGCGCAGCGTTGTTCTGCAGGACGTAGGTCTTGCCGCCGACGACCGCCTCAAACCAGTGGCCGTAGACCGCCACCCCGGTGTAGCGGTGGCTGGCGCTGAAGCGTTCGCGTGCGCCTTCTGCCTGGCTCTGGCCATCGCGCGCGCGTTGCATCGGCAAACGCGCGAGTTCGGTGTACTGCAGCAATTCCTGGTTGCCTTCCAGGCGTCGCTTCTCGATCACCAGGCTTAGGCTTTCGACACCCGGCAGCGCGGTGACGGCGTAGTCGATTCGTGTGCCGGCCGGCACCGCGCCGAAGGGCGCCTTGTGCGCAAGCGAGCGCGAGTCGAATTGCAGGCTCAGCGCGACCGGGTCGGCAATGGCCCGAGCGCTGGGGTTGGCGAAAGTCCGGGGGCCGACGCTGAGGCGCGGCTGTCCGCTTTCGAAGACCAGACGCACCGTATGTTCGCCGTCGAAGCCGTGGGCGAAGTTGCCGGTGCTTTCGCCGTAGGTGCTGGCGGCCGTCGAGCCCGCATCGGCGACCTTGAACTCGTGGCGGCCGGTCAGCTTGACGTTCAGGTAATACGCGTCGCAGCTGTACTGAAAGGCGTAGTCGTCAAGCGCGGCCCAGTTGTTGGGCGTGCCGCGCAGGTAGAGCACCGTGTCGCCGAGCGGCGCGGGCGCGGGGCAGGGCTGCACCTGCAGCTGCGCGATGCCGGCATTCATGCTGACGGTGAAGCGCTGCACGCCGTCGAAGCGGCGCTTGATCTCGGGCCCGCGCCGCAGCAGGGTGTCTGCAGGGCCCTGACCGAAGTCGGCGTCGGCGCTCCAGGCCTCGTCGGCGACCTTGAAGTTGTGCTCGCCCTTCAAACTGGTGACGAGTTCCCAGCGGCTGCAGGCCCAGGTGAACTTCTGCGTCTCATCTGCGTTCCAGCTGTTGAAGGTGCCACGAAGGTACAGCGCGCGGCCGCCCAGCGGGTCGGACGTGCAAACCGGTGCGGCGGCCGCCGGTGCGGCGAGCAGCCCGGCCAGCACCAGAGCAAGCCAGGGTCTGGGTTTCACCCCCGGCTTCACCCCCGGCCTCACCGCTCCCACCCCACTCACCCCACTCACCCTTTGACGCCGCCTGCCGTCAGCCCCGAGACGATCCACCGCTGCGCCAGCAGGAACACCAGCGTGATCGGCAGCCCGCTGAGCACCGCGGCCGCGGCGAAGTCGCCCCACAGGTACTTCTGCTCGTAGAGGTAGAACTTGCTTCCGACGGCCAGGGTGAGGTTGGGTTCTTCACGCAGCAGGATGGAGGCCACCGGGTACTCGATGATGGTGCCGATGAAGGCCAGCACGAAGACCACCATCAGGATCGGCACCGCCATGGGCAGCAGCACGAAGCGGAAGGCCTGCCAGTGCGTGGCGCCGTCGACCTTGGCGTTCTCCTCGATCTCGACCGGGATGCTCTCGAAGTAGCCCTTGATGGTCCAGATGTGCATGGCCACACCGCCCAGGTAGGCCACGATGAGGCCGGCGTGTGTCTCGATGCCCAGCCACGGAATCTGCTGCCCCAGGCCTTCGAAGATGGCGTAGATGGCCACCAGTGCGACGGCCACCGGGAACATCTGCAGCAGCATCATGCTGTTGAGCAAGGCCTGCTTGCGCGCGAAGCGCAGCCGCGCGAAAGCATACGCGGCGGTGGTGCTGATGGCCACGATCAGCAGCGACGAGATGGTGGCGATCTTGATGCTGTTCCACAGCCACAGCAGCACCGGAAAGGGTGGCTGCACCACCGTGCCGTCGGCCTGGGTGACGGGGATGCCCAGCGCCAGCTGCCAGTGCTCGAAGCTGATGGTGGTGGGGATGAGCGAGCCGGTGGCGAAATTGCCCGGACGCAGGCTGATGCTGACGACGGCCAACAGCGGGAACAGTGTCAGCGCCAGCAGCACCCACAGTGCGGCGTGCGCGGCCCGGACGCGCCAGCGCTGGCTTTTTCCCGTGACGATGGCCATGGCTTAGCTCCTGCGGTCCTTCTGCTGGCTGACCTTCAACTGCACCAGCGCCATGATGGCCACCAGCATGAATATCAGCGTGCTGATGGCTGCGGCGAGGCCGAAGTTCTGGCCGCTGTCCGTGAACGCGATGCGGTAGGTGTAGCTGACCAGGATGTCGGTGGTGCCGGCCGGCAGCTTCGTGTTCAGGAAGTCGGGCCGGCCATCCGTCAACAACGAAATCAGCACGAAGTTGTTGAAGTTGAAGGCGAAGCTGCCGATTAGCAGCGGCGTCAGCGGCCGGGCGATCAGCGGCACGGTGATTTTGAAGAAGTTGGTCAGCGGCTTGGCGCCGGCGATCGCGCTGGCCTCGTACAGGTCGGCCGGGATGGCCTTGATGAGCCCCGTGCACAAGATCATGATGTACGGATAGCCCAGCCAGGTGTTGACGATGAGGATCATCGTCTTGGCCAGGGTGGGGTCGGCGAACCACGCCGGGCGAATGCCGAACAACGCGTTCAGGATGCCGTTGATCTCACCGAAGTTCTGATTGAACAGTCCCTTGAAGACGAGGATGCTGATAAAGCCGGGCACGGCATAGGGCAGGAACAGCAGCGTGCGGTACAGCGCGCGGTATTTCAGGGCCTGCCACTCCAGCAGCACCGCCAGCGTCATGCCCAGCGCGGTGCTGAGCAGCACGGTCAGGCCCGCGAACATCACGGTCCAGACGAAGATGCTGACGAAGGGGCCGCGGAAGTCGGCGTCCAGCAGCATGCGCGCGTAGTTGGCCAGGCCAATGGACACCTTGAAGCCGGGCTGCAGGCGTTCGATCACTTCGCCGCTGGTGTTCTCAAAAAAGCCGGTCTCGCGGTTGGGCGTGAAGCGCTGACCGGTGGACAACTGCACCACGCTGCCGTCGGCTTGCGCCTTCCACAGCGGCTCGACCGGGCCGAATTCGCGCAGGCCGGCGTAGCGGATGAGCTTGCCGTCGGGCAGCAGCAGTTGCATCGGCTGCAGCAGGCCACGCTGCGGGATCAGTTCGCGCAGCGTCAGCGGCTCGCCCAGCGTCAGGCCGCCCAGCGGTTGCATGGGCACCGGGGCGGACGGCGCCGTGCCGGACGGATTCAATGGCTGCGACACCAGCACCTCGCCACCGCTGCCTTCTTCTGGCATCAGCTTCAGGCGCAGGGCGCTGCCTTCTGCGTGCAGGGTGTAGGGCCGGGCGTGGGCCTCGTCGGCCACCGACTGATCCAACAGGTAGGCACGTGCGCGGTCTTCCTCGAGCAGGTTGCTCGACGAGTAGTTGGTGAAGCCGATCTGCACCGTGTACAGCAGCGGGAAGGCCACGAACACCAGCATGCCCGCCACGCCGGGGAAGAGGTACTTCCAGGCCACCGAGGTCGCCGTGCCGTAGATGCAAATGGCGCTGCCGCCCAGCGCCAGCAGGCCCACCGCCACCAGCGGCTGCCCGGCCACCCACAGGCTGAACACCAGCCACAGCAAGGCCAGCGACAGCGTGCCGACCACCGCCCATTGCAGGCCTGAACTGTGCGCCTTGCTCATCGCGAGAGTGCGCGCGCTGCCGCGCCGTCCAGCGCCTCGCGCGGGGTTTGCCGGCCGTTGGTGAGCGCCTCGAGTGCGGCGTCGAGTGCCGAGAAGAAGCGGCTCATTTCGGGGATGTTGGGGATGGGCACGCCAGCCCGCGCGTTGGCCATGGTGGCGGCGATGCGCGGGTCGGCCGACAGCTCGGCGTAGTAGGCCTTGTTGGCCGGCACGCCCAGCGGCACGTCGGCGGAAATCAGCTTCAGGCTCTCGACCTTCAGCAGGTGGTTCTCGATGAATTCGCGCGCCACGTCCTTGGCCTTCGAAGGTGCGGTGATGGCGCAGCCCAGCACGCCCACGAAAGGCTTGCCGGGCTGGCCGCCCACGCCGGGCAGGGGTGCGACGCTGAAGTCGATGCCCACCTTGCGCACGTTGTCCCAGGCCCACGGGCCGTTGATCATCATCGCGACCTCGCCACGGGCGAAGGCGCCTTCCATCTCGGCGTAGCGCGCGCCGCGCGGCATGTGGCCGTCGCGGATCAGCCGCTGCAGCATCTCGGCGCCGCGCACCGCGCCTTCGTGGTTGATGCCCACTTGGCGCGGGTCGAGCTGACCTTGGGCGTCGCGGCCGAAGACATAGCCGCCCGACGCCGCCAGCAGTGGCCAGCTGAAGAAGCTGGTGTTGTACGCCCACAGGATGGCGCTGACCTTGCCGCCGCTGCGGGCGCGCAGTTGCTTGTCGAGTGCGATGACTTCCTCGAAGCTCGTGGGCGGCGTCGCCACCAGGGCCTTGTTGACGATGAGGCCGATGGCCTCGATGGCCAGCGGATAGCCCCAGGTCTGGCCGCGGTAGCTGAAGGCGGCCCAGGCGGCGTCGTCGATCTCGTCGCGGATGCGCTTGCTGGGCCGCACCGGCACGATCAGGCCGCTCTTGGCCCATTCGCCGACACGGTCGTGCGCCCAGCACATGATGTCCGGGCCCTTTCCCGCGGCCGCGGCCGACTGGAATTTGTCGGGCGCGCCCTCGGGGTGCTGGACCACCACCGGCACGCCGCTGGCTTTGGTGAATGCGTCGCCGACCTTCTGCAGGCCGTTGTAGCCCTTGTCGCCGTTCACCCAGACCAGCAGCCGCAGGGGGGCTTGCGCTGCGGCTGCGCCGCACAGTGCAGCCAGCGCCAGCGCCGCAGCGGCCCGATCAAGCCGCATGCAGTTGCGCCGCGGCACCCAGGCGCCGAAACGCCACGCCCTGCGCGTCGAAGAGGTAGGCCTTCTCGACCGGCACGCCCAGGGGAAGGGTCTGCCCGTCGCTGATGCGGCGGTCGCCTTCGACAGCGCAGGTGATGACGTCGTCCAGCCCGGGGTTGGCGTCGGACCTTGAACAGTAGGCATAGGTCATGCTGCCCAGCGACTCGACGAAAGTCACGGTGGTCTGCAGCGCGTTGTCGGCCACGCCGGCGCGCAGGTGCTCCGGGCGCACGCCCAGCTTGACGGCGTCGCCGGCCTGCGCCCCGCAGGCGTCGACCGCGCAGCGGATGAGCTCGCCACCGCCCAGCCGCACCGAGGCGCTTTGGTCCGAGGCCTGCTCCACCGTGCCATCGATGAAGTTCATGCCCGGGCTGCCGATGAATCCGGCCACGAACAGGTTGCAGGGGTGGTCATAGAGCTCCATCGGCGCGCCGACCTGCTCGATGCGCCCGGCCTGCAGCACGACGATGCGGTCGGCCAGCGTCATGGCTTCGACCTGGTCGTGCGTGACGTAGACCATCGTGGTTTCGAGGCGCTCGTGCAGCTTGGCGAACTCGTAGCGCATCTTTACGCGCAGGGCGGTGTCCAGGTTGGACAGCGGCTCGTCAAACAAAAAGACCTCGGGCTTGCGCACGATGGCGCGGCCGATGGCCACTCGCTGGCGTTGGCCGCCCGACAGGTCCTTGGGCTTGCGCTGCAGCAGGTGTTCGATGTGCAGAATTTTCGCCGCGCCGTTCACGGCGCTTTCGATTGCTGCCTGCGGCAACTTGGCCAGCTTCAAGCCGAAGGCCATGTTGTCGTACAGATTCATGTGCGGGTACAGCGCGTAGCTCTGAAACACCATCGAGATGCCGCGCTCGGCGGGCGGCACGTCGTTCACGACGCGCCCGCCGATCGACAGCGTGCCTTCGGTGATGTCTTCCAGCCCGGCGATGACCCGCAGCAGCGTGCTCTTGCCGCAGCCACTCGGCCCCACGAAGACCATGAACTCGCCGTCGCGGATTTCGAGATCGATGCCGCGCAGGATCTTGACCTCGCCGTAGGCTTTGCCGACCCCGGACAACTTCACATCGGCCACGTCTCGTCTCCGCAGTGCGCGCCGGTCGGGCCGACAGTCCCAAAGAAATCTGAAAGGTCTAACCGGTCTTGCCGCGGCGCCGCAACCAGGCCAGCAGTTCGCCCACGAAGCCACGCCTGAAGCCCACGACACAGACCACGAAGATGGCGCCGATGATCACGTTGACCCAGGCGCCGACGCGGTCGGCCAGAAAGTTCTGCAGGCCGATGATGGTGAAGGCGCCCACCACCGGCCCGGCAAAGGTGCCCATGCCGCCGAGCAAGGCCATCAGCACCACCTCGCCCGAGAGCGACCAGTGGGCGTCGGACAGCGTCGCGAAGCCCAGCACCAGCGTCTTCATCGAGCCCGCCAGCCCGGCCAGGGTGGTGCTCAGCACGAAGGCCAGCAACTTGTAGCGGTCGACGTCGTAGCCCAGCGAGATGGCGCGCGGTTCGTTCTCGCGAATCGCCTTGAGCACCTGGCCGTACGGCGAGTGGACGACGCGGATGATGAAGAGGAACACCGCCACGAAGACCGCCAGCACGACGAAGTACAGCGTGACATCGTTGTCCAGCGGGATCAGGCCAAAAAGTTTTCCGCGAGGCACGCCCTGGAGGCCGTCTTCACCGCCCGTGAAGGGCGCCTGCAGCCAGACGAAATAGATCATCTGCGCCATGGCCAGCGTGATCATCGCGAAGTAGATGCCCTGGCGGCGAATGGCGATCAGGCCCACGACCAGACCGAGCAGCCCGGCGCCCAGCGTGCCTGCCAGCACACCCAGTTCGGGCGAGAAGCCGGCCGAGCGAACCAGCCAGCCAGTGAAGTAGGCCGCCGCACCCAGGTAGGCCGCGTGGCCGAAGGACAGCAGGCCGGTGTAGCCCAGCAGCAGGTTGAAGGCGCACGCGAAGATGGCGTAGCACAGCGCCTTCATCATGAACACCGGGTACAGGCCGATGAAGGGCGCGGCGATCAGCAGCGCCAGGCCGGCCAGCCAGGCCAGTCGCGACAGGCGGGTGACGCGGCTTTCAGAACTCGTCGACATCAGGCTTCCTTGCCGAACAGGCCTGCCGGCCGGAGCACCAGGACGATGGCCATGATGACGAACACGACGATGCTCGACGCCTCGGGGTAGAAGACCTTGGTCAGGCCCTCGATCAAGCCCAGTGCCAGGCCGGTAAGAATGGATCCGAGGATGGACCCCATGCCGCCGATCACCACCACCGCAAAGACGACGATGATGAGGTTGCTGCCCATCAGCGGCGTGATCTGGATGATGGGCGCGGCCAGCACACCGGCAATCGCGGCCAACCCGGCGCCGGCGCCGTAGGTCAGCATCACCATCATCGGCACGTTGACGCCGAAGGCCTGCACCAGCTTCGGGTTCTCGGTGCCGGCGCGCAGATAACTGCCCAGGCGCGTGCGTTCGATCAGCCACCAGGTCGCCAGGCACACCAGCAGAGACGCGAAGACCACGAACGCGCGGTAATTGGGCAACACCATGAAGCCCAGATCGGTGGCACCCTGCAGCAGCTCGGGCACCGCGTACTGCTGGCCCGAGACGCCGAACTGGTCGCGGAAGATGCCCTCGGCAATGAGCGCCAGGCCGAAGGTGAGCAACAACCCGTAGATCGGGTCGATGTTGTACAGGCGCTTGAGCAGCGTGCGCTCGACCACCATGCCCAGCGCACCCACGATCAGCGGTGCCAGCAGCAGCGCCCACCAGAAGCCGATGCCGAACAGCTCCATCGCCAGCCACGCCACGTAGGCGCCCATCATGTACAGCGCCCCGTGTGCGAAGTTGACAATGCCCAGCAGCCCGAAGATGACGGCCAGGCCCAGGCTCAGGATGGCGTAGAACGACCCATTCACCAGGCCGAGCAACAACTGGCCCAGGAAGGCCTGCAAGGGGATGCCGAAGATGTCCATGTCGGGCCCGGTGCTCTCGTCAGCGCATCAAGCGTGTCATTTCCAAAGGGGACACTTCGAGTCGGCCTTGGTCTGCCACGCCGTGTCGCCCTTGAAGGTCTCGACGACGTTGTAGTAGTCCCAGGGCTCGACCGACTTGTCGGGGGTCTTGACCTGCATCAGGTACATGTCATGCACCATGCGGCCGTCCTCACGGATGTAGCCGCCCTTGGCGAACATGTCGTTGATCTTGGTCTTCCTCATGTGTGCCATCACCTTGTCGGCGTCGTCGGTGCCGGTGGCCTTCACGGCCTGCAGGTAGTTCAGCGCGGCGCTGTAGTCGCCGGCTTGCAGGCTGGAGGGCATGCGCTTCATCTTGTCGAAGAACTTGCGGCTCCATGCCCGCGTTTCGGCGTCGCGGTTCCAGTACCAGCTGTCGGTGAGGTACATGCCCTGCGTCGTCTTCAGACCCAGCGAATGGATGTCGTTGATGAACACCAGCAGCCCGGCCAGCTTCATCGTCTTGGTGATGCCGAACTCGTTGGCGGCCTTGATGCTGTTGATGGTGTCGCCGCCGGCGTTGGCCAGGCCCAGGATCTGCGCCTTGCTGCCCTGCGCTTGCAGCAGGAAGGAGCTGAAGTCGCTGGCTGCCAGCGGGTGCTTGACGGTGCCCACCACGGTGCCGCCCGCGGCCTTGACCACCGCCGACGTGTCGCTTTGCAGCTGCGCGCCGAACGCGTAATCGGCCTGCAGGAAGAACCAGCTCTTGCCACCGGACTTCACCACCGCGCTGCCCGTGCCCTTGGCCAGTGCCACGGTGTCGTAGGCCCAGTGCACGGTGTAGGCGTTGCACTGGTCGTTGGTCAGTGCCGAGGTGGCCGCGCCGACGACGAGAAAGGGCCGCTTCTTCTCTGCCGCGACCTTGGCCATGGCCAGTGCGGTGCCTGAATTGGTGCCGCCGATCAGCATGTCCACGCCCTGCGTGTCGAACCACTCACGCGCCTTGGCGGCAGCCACGTCGGCCTTGTTCTGGTGGTCGGCCGACAGCACTTCGATCTTCTTGCCGTTGATGGCGCCGCCCATGTCGGCCACCGCCATGCGGATGGCCTCGACGCCGGCCGGGCCGTCGATGTCGGAGTACAGACCCGACATGTCGGTGATGATGCCGATGCGGATCACGTCGCCGGAGATCTGCGCTTGCGCCGGTGCGCTGGCGCCCAGCATGGCCGCGCAGGCCAGGGTGCACGCGGCTGAAAGTTTCTTGAGTTTCATGGCGGTTTCCATCAGGTTGGTTTGAGTTCGGGTGTCGAGGTACTTGCCGGGGCGCCGTCAGACGCCCAGGTATTCGTGCAGGCGCTCCATGCGCGCCGGCAATTCGGATTGCGTGAAATTCTGGATCACCTGGCCGTGTTCGACGACCAGGAAACGGTCGGCCAGCGGTGCGGCGAAGCGGAAGTTCTGCTCCACCATCAGGATGGTGTAGCCCTTGCCGCGCAGCATCGTCACCATCGCCGACAGCTTTTCGACGATGACCGGCGCCAGACCCTCAGAGATTTCGTCCAGCAGCAGCAGGCGCGCGCCCGTGCGCAGGATGCGCGCCACTGCCAGCATCTGCTGCTCGCCACCCGACAGGCGCGTGCCCTGGCTGCCGGCGCGTTCCTGCAGGTTGGGGAACAGGGCGTAGATCTCGTCCAGCGACATGCCGCCCTCGGCCAGCACCGGCGGCAGCATCAGGTTTTCTTCAGCCGAGAGGCTGGCGAAGATGCCGCGCTCCTCGGGGCAGTAACCGATGCCCATCCGCGCGATGCGGTGCGTGGCCAGGGCGATGGTCTCGGTGCCGTGGATCTTGACGGAGCCCTTGCGCGTGCCGATCAGCCCCATGATCGCGCGCAGCGTGCTCGTGCGGCCGGCGCCGTTGCGGCCGAGCAGCGTGACAACCTCGCCCTCGTCGACATGGAAGTCCACGCCATGCAGCACGTGTGACTCGCCGTACCAGCCATGCAGGGCCTTGACCTCCAGGAAGGGTGCGGCCATTTCAGTGGGCGCCCTGAAGCTGTGTTTGAGTGCTGCCCATGTACGCCTCGATCACCGCCGGGTTGCGGCTGACCTCTTCATAGGGCCCCTCGGCCAGCGTGGCACCGCGCTGCAGCACCGTGATCGTGTCGGCGATGCTGGCCACCACGCTCATGTTGTGCTCCACCATCAGCACCGTGCGATCGGCGGCCACCTTCTTGATGAGCTGGCGGATGCGGTCCACGTCTTCCAGACCCATGCCCTGGGTGGGCTCGTCCAGCAGCATCAGCGTGGGCGCCATCGCCAGGGTGGTGGCGATCTCCAGCGCCCGCTTGCGGCCGTAGCTCAGCTCGACCGCGTCCAGCATCGCGTAGGGCTCGAGATCGACCTCGTGCAGCAGCGCCATCGCGCGGTCGTTCAGGCTGTCCAGGATGCGGTCCGAACGCCAGAAGTGAAAGGAGTTGCTCAGCTTGCTCTGCAGCGCCACGCGCACGTTCTCGAGCACCGTGAGGTGCGGGAACACCGACGAGATTTGAAACGAACGGATGATGCCGCGGCGCGCGATGTGCGGCGGCGTTTCGGCCGTGATGTCCACGCCGTTGAAGATGATCTGCCCTGACGTGGGCTTGTGGAACTTGGTCAGCAGGTTGAAGCAGGTGGTCTTGCCCGCGCCATTGGGGCCGATCAGGGCATGGATGCTGCCGCGCCGTACCTTCAAGTCGACCTGGCTGACTGCCACGAATCCTTTGAACTCCTTGGTCAGGGCGCGCGTTTCTAATATGAAGTCACCGGTCATTCAGAAAGTGCTCAGCGCGAATAGGGAGAAAGCGAAGTGTAGGGGCATCAAGTCCGCAGTCGACCCGTGTCGACCCGCAGTCCATGCCCGCAGTTCATGCCCGTCAATCAGGCGCCGAACAACGCGCCTCGCGCCGCGCTGCTGATGGCGACCACGCAGGGATGGCTGATGCGCCGTTCGACCGAGATGGCAAAGAACTCTTCGACGATTTCGTCGCTGCGGCCAATCACCACGCCGCCGTACTGGGTCGCCGTCTCTTCTTCGAGCAGCGTGGGCGACAGGAACACGCCGCGCCCTTCCTTGCCAAAGGCCTTCATCAATGCCGTGTCGTCGAATTCGCCGACCACGCGCGGGTGCAATTGGTTGCGCGTCAACCAGGCCTCGAGCTGCTTGCCCACCGAGTTGGATGGGTTCGGGACCAGCATCGGTGCGCCGTTCAGGCAGTGGGGGAAAGGGCCCTTGAGCCGCGCCTGCAGGGCTGGTGCACAAAAGAAGCTCATCGGCGACGAACCCAGCGCGTGGTTGAAGGCCTTGACGCTGACCTGCCGCGACAAGGGCTCGTCGGAGATCACCAGGTCCAGCCGGTGCAACGCCAGCGTAGCCAGCAGGTCGGGAAACTTGCCTTCGTGGCAGATCAGGCGCACCGGCTGCTCCATGGTCTGCGCCGGCTCGAGCAGGCGGTAGGCCACCGACTTGGGCACCGAGTCGGCCACGCCGACGCGGAAGTCCAGCACCCGGGTGTTGCCTTCCTGTTGTTCGCGCATGGCGGACTCGAGCGCGCTGCCCAGGGTGAAGATTTCCTCGGCGTATCCCAGCGCCACGCGTCCGTCCTCGGTGAGTTCGAGCTGGCGCCCGCGCTTCTTGAACAACTTGCGGCCGATGCGCTCCTCCAGCAGCTTGATCTGACCCGACAGCGTCTGCGGAGTGGTGTGCAGCTGTTCGCTCGCGCGCATCACGCCGCCGGCTTTGGCCGTGACCCAGAAGTAATGCAGATGTTTGAAGTTCATGCTTCGCGTTTTCCGAAGTTATTTCGATAACTTATCGAATTTACGTTCAGCTCACAAGTCCCTAGATTGCAAGGTGTTGTTGTGTCCTTTCGCACTTTCGCACTTTCGCTCTTCCGCCCTTTCGACCACCCAAGACGCTTCAGGAGACTTCCATGCGCATGAGCACCAAAGGCCGCTTCGCCGTCAACGCCATGATCGACCTCGCCCTGCGAGAGCACGCCGGCCCGGTGGCCCTGGCCACCATCGGCGCGCGCCAGCAGGTCTCGATGTCTTACCTCGAACAGCTCTTCAGCCGGCTGCGCCGCCAGGGTCTGGTCGAAAGCACCCGCGGCCCCGGTGGCGGTTACACACTGGGCCGCTCGGCCGAGACCATCACCGTGGCCGAGATCATCAGCGCCGTCGACGACGCCATGACCGAAGGCGTGGCGGGCAGCGACGACGCATGCTTGTCGCGCGACCTGTGGCAGCGCCTGAATACCGTCGTGCTGAACCACATGGGCACCATCACGTTGCGCACGCTGGTCGACGAACAGACCGCCAAGGGTGTGTCCGTCGAAGTGCGGCCGGTGCGCCGCCCGGCGGTGTCGCCTGTGGCCACCAAGCCGGTGCGCACCAGCGCGCCGAATTCGGTGTTCGCCTTCGGCCGTTCGTTCGCCGGCTGACGCGACTTTTACTTCCGCGAACATTCCGCGAACATTCCGCGACCGTTCCGAGACGTTTCGCAACCTCGCCGCCCCGGCCGCAGCGCTCGCTGCAGCCGGGGCGGTTTTCACTTGTAGAGCACCTCCGGCAACCACAGACCGATGGCCGGGAACTGATACAGCAGGAAGATGGCGAAGACCTGTATGCCCATGAAAGGCAGCATGCCGGCGAAGATCTGGTTCAGCGTCACGTGCGGCGGGCTCACGCCCTTCAGGTAGAAGGCCGCCATCGCCACCGGCGGGCTCAGAAAGGCGGTTTGCAGGTTCAGCGCCACCAGCAGGCCGAAGAACAGCGGGTCGACGCCGAAGTTGTCCAGCAGCGGGATGAAGATCGGCATGAAGATTACGATGATCTCGGTCCATTCCAGCGGCCAGCCCAGGATAAAGATGATCACCTGGCTGAGCAGCAGGAACTCGGTCTTGGTCAGGTTCATCGACATGACCCAGTTCTCGACCAGTTCCTGCCCGCCCAGCAGCGCGAACGCAGCAGAGAAGATGGCACTGCCCACGAACAGCCAGCACACCATGGCGCTGGTCTTCGCGGTGAGAAAGACGCTCTCCTTGAGCATCGTCAGGTTGAACTGCCGGTAAGCCACCGCCAGCAGGAAGCCGCCGAAAGCCCCCACGGCCGCCGCCTCGGTGGGCGTGGCCAGCCCCAGCACGATGCTGCCCAGCACGGCCAGGATCAGCACCACCAGCGGGAAGAAGCTCGACAGCAGCATCTTGAAGATCTCGAGCCGCTGGAAACTCAGCATCGCGTAGAAAGCGACCATCGCCAGCGCGCCCACACCCACCCCGATCCAGAAGCCGCGGGTGGGCTGCGTGCGCTCGGCGGCAGCTGCAGTTGAGGCGGGCGATGCGCTGGTGGCTGCTGCAGCGGGTTCCTGCGGTCCGCTCGGCGCGGGTGCGGAGGTGGCTCCAGGCTCCTGGACGCCGCTGGCGGCGGGTTCTTGCAAACTGGTGCCAGCGGCCGGGGGCTCTTGCAGGCCGCCCCCGGCGGCAGCCGGTTCCTGCAAGCCGCCGCTCGGCGGTTCTTGCAGGCCGCTGCCCGACGACCGCTCGGCCGCCTCCGCGCCGGCAGGCTCGGCCATCTCGCTGCCCATCGGTGCCATCGTCACCACCGGCTCGGCAGGGCGCGTGTTCATGTGCCAGCTGAACGCGGTCACCGCGCCGAACACCAGCAGCGGCAGCAGCGCGACGCCCAGTTGCTGCAACAGGTGCCCGGTCGGCACGGCCTGGTTGGCGGGGCCCTTCAGGCCGCCCGTCAGCGCGCGCAACAGCGCCGGCAGCGCGGTGTTGGAGATCTGCTGCGAGACCTGTGCGGTGCCGCTGGGCAGCGGCACGAAGCGCTCGGCCATCGACAACGGCGGCATCAAGTGCGGCTTGATCTTGGCCAGCAGAATGATGTAGATCACGTACAACCCGGCCAGCATCAAACCGGGAAACAGGGCGCCGGCATAAAGCTGCACCACC
>ENA-OBIT01000710-OBIT01000710.1-metagenomes-genome-assembly--contig:-NODE-710-length-13753-cov-9.9424_pt1 | contig 13753 bp, 11 predicted proteins | sample MGYA00153386_OBIT01 | MGnify analysis MGYA00153386
CTTTAGCAGGCGGTTTGTTGACAGGAAAATACAACACTTCAGAAACCTCTAGTGAGTAGCGCGAATTTCAGAGGAGTTCAAAAGAGATTTTGCATTGCGAATACCAACTTCCACTTGCTCAGCTATTTCACCGTGTTTTGTGGTTGTGTTTCCCAGAATTTTTTCGGGGCTACCTACAAAATAACGAACTTTATCAATCTCCCCGACCGCTGCAAAAAACGCTCGGTCTTGTTTACTGAGTTCCGTTGCAAGCTGTTCTGCATGGCGCAGATTTTCCTCGGCTACTATTGCAGCAACGAATTGAGTTGTCAGATGTCTATCTTCTCTTTTTTCCATGTTTAAAAAATTGCAGCATTACTCCCTAATTGCTAGAGCATAATGCTGCACTCCAAATTATAATTACATTTTCAGGTCTACGGTCTTTTTAAGCGACTCACTCAGGGAATTAATGGAATTGATTAAATTGGCCAGCATTTTTTTGAGAGATGGGCTAAAATCCAGGTAATTCAACGGTGCATTCTGCTTAAAGTCTTGCAGTCCACTTTGAATCAAGTTAGCTAGTTTGACAGTTTCCCCCTCAAGAAGATTGACTTCTTTCTTTGTTATGTTGACTTTAGCTGTGTCACCTTCAATTTCAAGAGCGCGGTTGTTGGCTTCGTCACCAATTTTCTCATTCTCGCTACTTGTCCAAAAAGCACTACCAGCCAAAGCTACACCACCAATCCCCCAGCCAATCGGCCCTGCTAGTGCCAGCAGTGCATTTCCAGCCACCATACCGCCACCACCCACAGTAAGAGCGCCACCTCCTAACCAGGCTAAAGCAGCATTAACGGCGGCTGCACCGGAAAGAGAAGCAATCGCAGTACCTGTTGAGGCTGTTCCAAAAGTTGTGGCAATTGCCATTGCTGCTGCTGGCCCAAAACAGGCAACTCCTGCTCCAGCCATGACTCCTGCACCACCTGCTGCTGCTACATTGCTGTTATGAGCCGAATAAATTAGATCCCAATCTTTGCCAGTAATTTCCTTGAGCTGAAACTTCAGTTTTGTAACGACTTTGCTAAACTCTTTTGGCGAGTTGGCCAACGTGTTAATGTAATTTTCGCATAGTTGGATAATCTCAACCCCACGATTGACTCGCGTTTGATAAAGACTTCCAGCGGCATTTTGTAAATACTCACAATCTCTTTGGTACTTTTCTACTGCACGGCGCAGTCTATCTTGTGCCTCTTTTTTGTATTCGTGGTTAAACATTTACGGGTAAATACCTAATTATGAGGAGTTTGTGTTGATAACTCTGTCGAGCAGAAAACGGTACCTCGGAAGAAGTGAGCCTTGCCCGAATTTCCTGTGTAAAATTAATCACGTTCCTGCTTTCCATGATACTAATCTAACTACCCTTAACAAAGAAACTAATAAGCATTAGGAATTGTGCTAGACTTTAATTATAAAAAATCCAGAAACCTATCCCCTGCAATGGCATCCTCTAACGATCGCTTCCCCGAAGCTGCCCGCGACTGGGACTTAGAAACCCTTTATACAGACCTCGCATCCGCCAAAGGCAAGCGTCTCATGCCCACAGAGAAACAACATCTACGCGGTCTACTCTGCGGCCACAGTCCCACCGAAATTGCCGAAACGCTCAGTAAAAACCCCAAAGGGATTGCCGTAGATTTCTGTAATACTTTATACCAATATGTTAAAAATCTTGTAGGCAAAGGTGATGAAAAGGTAGAAAACTGGAGGAAGATTTGTGAATGGCTAGAGGACGCAGGATATAAAACTCAGTCGTCTCCCGAACCTGAATCAGGCGATTGTTTATCAGCAAAAATTATAATAAAAAAAGCAAATGTAGTTCTTGATAAAAATCAAATCATAGTTGATATAAACTTGCGAATCGTCGCATCCTCACCTTCAGAAATTCCCATCATAGAAAAGTTTGATATTAATGGCAATGGTGCAAACTAACGAAAGTGCGATCGCACTCCTCATAACAAATCACACTTAAATACCTCCTTTATTCTTCAGTCCGCGAAGGCGGACTTTGTTTGTGTAGACGCGGTTTCAACCGCCGAGTATCTTTTTAACATAATTTCCGACTTTAGGTAGGGGCGAATTCTCCAAGTAGAAAGTTATACTCCTAAAATCTATTAAGATCGCCCGCCCGACAAAAATGCACTCCCAAATATTGCTAAAACCAGACGGCCGCCCACTGACACTCTACAGCCGCTACCCAATCCCAGAAGGAATCGCGGCCGTAAGTCCCAGCAATGAACCCGTACAAGCAAACCCGCACTTTCGCTGGCATCCTTTGCGCGGGGAATGGGTAGCATACGCCAGCCACCGTCAGGGAAGAACTTTCATGCCGCCGCCGGAATACAACCCGCTGGCTGCTACAATTAACCCTAAATTTCCGACAGAATTGCCGCCGGGAGATTACGATGTCGCAGTTTTTGACAACCGCTTTCCCTCGATGACTTTGCCGGCAAAAAACGCACCTGCAAATATTGTCGAAACTTTGCCTGCTAAGGGCATTTGCGAAGTGGTAGTTTTCACTCAAGATCCGCTGGCTTCCCTCGGTTCTTTAGAGTTATCTCATTTAGAATTATTGTTAGAAGTATGGGCCGATCGCACTTCAGTTATCGGCAGCAATCCAGAAATTGAATACGTCTTGCCTTTTGAAAATCGCGGCGTCGAAGTAGGCGTGACTTTGCACCATCCCCACGGTCAAATTTACGCTTATCCTTTCGTGCCACCAGTGCCGGCGCGGATGTTAGAATGTCAGTCGGTTTACTATCAAAAAAACAGTTCCGGTTTGCTGCAAGATTTGATTCAAAAAGAGATTGCTGACAAACAGCGAATTCTTTATTTAGACTTCGAGGCGATCGCCTTTGTCCCCGCTTGCGCCCGCTACCCCTACGAAGTTTGGATTGCGCCCATAACTCCCACTGCCACATTTATCGATCTTACCGAAAAACAGCGTCAATCCCTCGCTAAAGCCTTAAAAACAGTCACCCTAAAATATGACGGTTTGTGGCATCGCCAATTCCCTTATTTGATGGCTTGGTTTCAAGGGCCCACTGACGGGAAACCGCACCCCGAAGCGCATTTGCACGCTGAATTTTATCCGCCCTATCGATCGAGCGATCGGCTAAAATATCTAGCAGGAACCGAACTCGCCGCCGGAATGTTTGCCAACGACGCATTACCCGAAGAAAAAGCTAAAGAATTGCAAGCAGTAGCCGTCAATCTAAACTGAAACACAATTAAATCTTACACCAAAGTTTGATGCAATGATTGTGGGGTGGGCGTCTCGCCCGCCTTAAAAATAAATACAATTTAGATGCAAGAATGCAGATGATAAACTCATTAAACCAAGAAGTCGATCGCAAACTTGAATTCATCCGCAAAACCTTAACAGAAACAAAAACGATCGCCCTGCGCTTGCGCGGCACTGACTGGTTTGCTTGGGTCACAGCGGGCGGTTCCAATACAGTATTGCTGACAGCAGAAACCGGAGTTGCAGAAATATTAATTACCGCCGAAAACGCTTTTGTGCTGACAGATGAAATCGAAGCTCAACGCTTGCAAGATGAAGAAATTCCAGCCAACTTTCAAATGCACATCTATTCTTGGGCGGATGTTGCACAGCGCGAAGCTTTTGTCAAACAAATGACTGGTGGCGGTAACGTGATGTGCGATCGACCGAATGCGACAGAAATGCCGATCGCCCCATCCTTAAAATCCCGCAAACAAACCATGATGTCAAGCGAATTAGAGCGATACCGGCGAGTCGGGCGTTTAGCCAGCGAAGCGATGACAGAGGTACTTTCCGCAGCCAAACCGACATGGACAGAATATCAGCTAGCGGGAGCAGGTGCAGAGGCGTTGTGGGCGAGAGGCTTGCATCCGGCGCTGACATTAGTTGCTGGAGAAAGGCGTTTGCCGCTGTATCGCCACGCCACCGCAACCGGCGAACAAATCGGGCGACAAGCAATGTTAGTATTTTGCGCGAGAGGATGGGGTTTGTATGCAAATTTAACCAGGTTTGTCTGTTTCGGTTCCCTTGCAGAAAAGGATGCACATCTGCACCAAAAAGTCAGAGAAATTGAAGCCGCGGCGTTGAATTTTTGCCAGCCCGGAGTATCGCTGAATGCTGTTTACGAGACACTAAAAACTGCTTACGAACAGCACGGATATCCTCAAGCTATTCGGGAACACCATCAAGGCGGAACTACGGGATATTTGGCGCGGGAAATTGTAGCGAATCCCGGTACTTCGGATATTTTAGCAGAAAATACGGCTGTGGCTTGGAATCCGAGTTTGTCTGGAGCTAAAATTGAGGATACGTTTGTAGTTTCCAGCGGTGGAAAGTTGGAAAATTTGACATTCGATCCGAATTGGCCGAGTGTAGAAGTAGATGGCAGATTGCGCCCGGTGCCGCTGGAAATATAGCCGAAGCAAAGCACGACGCGGATTTTGATACGGATACACGAATTAATTATCGAGTTATATCAAATCCGGTACATCGGAATTAATAATTACCCACAATCAGGACACGGCAGTGCCGTTTCCCTACCCCGATTAATTGTAGGGACACGGCAGTGCCGTGTCCTCTGGATTTAGTCTTATACTCTCAATACAAGCCTTTCGGGATTTTCAGGATTGGGAACTACACGCTGATTCTTGCAATCTACCAGCAAATCTAAAGTTTCTAACACCGTTTGACCAATTAACACCATGTCCCCTAAAACCATTGCCGCCTCAATTGTCTCGCGCCCTTCCATTTCAATCAGAATAGGCCCGGTCAATCCCACAGTTTCTTGTCTGCCATCAGCATATTTTGCTATTTCTTGACTCCGAATTCTTAAGCCGAGGTGTTCGCAGACTTCTAGGGGAATTGCTGTGCGTACTGCACCAGTATCTATCAGTGCTTCTGCTTCGTATACGCGCAACAGATTTGGATTGAGCAATCCTCTCTTGACTAACTCTTCATCAATTGCATTGGTTAGCTTGACTTTGACTCGAACTGCACCCATATTTTTGCTGATTTGATTTCGATCGCAATTTATCATAAAAATCGCCTCTCTTTTCGTCTACAAAGTCTACCTTTGATTCTAGCTTTAAATTTTTGCAGCCACAGGTTTTAACCTGTAGGCTGCAACCGCACCCCAAATATCTCTAAAGACTACTCATCTTCAGCATAGATATACCGATACAATTCGCTCGGATCGGGCTCAGGGCTTTTTTCAGCAAAATCTACCGCATCATCGATTATTGCTTCAATCTTTTTCTCGATCGCCTTTAATTCCTCAGCAGTGGCCAAAGTTCGATCGATCAAATCAGCAGCCAACTTCTTAATCGGATCGCGAGGGAACCAATATTCCTTCTCTTCCTTAGAACGCAATTCGTCAGGATCGGCCAAAGAATGCCCTCGAAAGCGATAAGTCAAAGCCTCGATCAAAGTCGGCCCTTCCCCAGCACGAGCGCGAGCTACAGCTTCTTTTGCTACTTCCCGCACTGCCAAAACATCCATCCCGTCAACCTCAACTCCAGCCATGCCAAAAGCATGAGCTTTCTTGTAAATTAGCGGGTCAGAAGTAGCTCGCTCGTGGGCCATGCCGATCGCCCATTTGTTGTTTTCCACAACATAAAGAATCGGCAACTTCCACAAAGCAGCCATGTTCAAACACTCAAAAAATTGACCGTTATTCGCAGCACCATCGCCAAAAAAACAAGCAGTCACTCCGTCGGAAGTCTCATCGCCCAAAGCTTCGCGCCGATACTTCGATTGAAAAGCCGCCCCAGTAGCTACAGGAATCCCCTCAGCCACAAAAGCATATCCTCCCAACAGTCGATGTTCCGCCGAAAACATATGCATCGAACCGCCACGGCCTTTCGAGCAACCAGTTTCCTTTCCGAACAACTCCGCCATCACTTCCCGGGCTGGTACGCCCGCGCTCAAAGCGTGAACGTGATCGCGGTAGGTGCTGCTAACATAATCGGTGTCATCGCGGCGCATCGATCGAATTACCCCGGTAGACACGGCCTCTTGACCGTTGTATAAGTGGACAAAACCAAACATTTTGCCCCGGTAGTACATCTCAGCGCACTTATCCTCAAAGAATCGCCCCAAAACCATATCCTCGTAGAGCATCAAGCCCTCATCCCGAGAAATGTTTACGCTTTGCGCGTCAAAAACTGGTAAAGCCCGTTCCTGAACCATAAATAATTAATACCCGATCGGCGAACTAGACAGGTTAAATCTTCCCATATTCAAATCAATCTAAACCGAGACGGGACACAACCGCAGCAGAAAATAGTCAGGGCTGTTTCATTTTCTTGTAGGGGCGGTGCCCCCGTGCCCGCCCCAATCTCACCAAACACCTACAAAATCCTGGATGGGGAGGGTAGGCACGGGGACACTACCCCTACAAAACGATGATTTGTCTGAGAATGAAACAGCCCTGAGAAAATAGTGGGACACTTTTCCCAGCCTGCGATCGCAAATTGTTAAAATCAGGAAACCCGGGAGCCAAATGCCAGTCCCTGGCAGAACCGACTCCGATCGATCCCAGACTTTAAGTTGTGACTAATGCTTTTGTTACAAACCAACCTTAGCTAAGATAGGCTAATTCAGTTGCTAGCGCTTTGGGGAAGTGGACGTAGTGTTAATTCCACTAGATTACTACCGGATTTTGGGTCTACCGATTCAAGCTACTGCCGAACAGTTGCAGCAGGCTCACCGCGATCGAACTTTACAGCTTCCGCGCCGGGAGTATTCCGAAGTTGCGATCGTCGCCCGGAAACAACTGCTCGATGAAGCCTGCGCCGTTCTGTCAGACTCAGACGGGCGCAAAGCTTATGATGCCAGTTTTTTAGCAAAAACTTACGATCGAGAGTCGGAAGCAGCAATTGCTGCCAAGCAGAGGTCGAAAAGCTCAGCCCAGCAGACTACAGTTTTGCAAGACGACGCAGGAGAAACCGCTCCAGCAGAGTCCAAGGCTTTAGACGCTGTTCCCGACCCCCACACTCCAAGTATTGAAATCGATGACAACCAATTCGTAGGAGCCCTGCTCGTACTGCAAGAACTGGGGGAATACGAACTCGTACAGAAACTGGGTCGCCCGTATCTCAACAATGGCAGCATCGCGGTCGTCGAAGGTCGTTTCGGCGATCCTCAGCTTGTGCGGCCAGATATAGTTTTAACAGTTAGCCTTGCCTGTCTAGAACTCGGCCGCGAACAGTGGCAGCAAGGTCAATACGAAAATGCCGCCAAATCATTAGAAGCAGGGCAAGAACTGCTGCTGCGCGAAAGCTTATTTTCCAGCGTGAGGGGTGAAATGCAAACCGACATATACAAACTACGTCCGTACAACATTTTAGAGTTACTATCCCTCCCCGAAGAAAAAGTAGCAGAGCGACGCGAGGGACTGCAAATCCTGCGAGAAATGCTCCAAGAACGGGGAGGAATAGACGGATCGGAAGACGATCGATCGGGCTTAGGAATAGAAGACTTCCTCCGCTTCATCCAGCAACTGCGCAAACACCTAACCAGCAGCGAGCAACAGACCCTATTTGAGACCGAAGCCGGCCGCCCCTCCGCAGTCGCTACTTACCTCTCGGTCTACACCCTGTTAGCCCAAGGATTTGCCGCCAGACAGCCCTCAATGATCCGCCGCGCTAAGCTGATGCTGATGCAGCTCGGTCGCCGCCAAGACGTTCACCTCGAAAAAGCCGTGTGTTCCCTGCTGCTGGGCCAAACAGAAGAAGCCAGCAGAGCCCTCGAACTCAGTTCGGAAAAAGAGCCCCTCGCCTTCATTCGCGAACATTCCCAAGATTCTCCCGACTTGTTGCCGGGACTGTGCTTGTACGCCGAACACTGGCTGCAAGAAGAAGTGTTTCCGCACTTCCGCGACTTGGCAAACCAGTCAGTCTCCTTGAAAGATTACTTTGCCGACCCGAAAGTACAAGCTTACCTAGAAGCTTTGCCCCAAGATGGAGAAAATGCCAACGAATGGGTTGTTGTGCAGCCCCGATCGGGCAAACCCCAAGGGCGGCTGCAACCAACCGGCGATCGCCCGCCCGCTCCCCCACAGCCTCCGGCAGCCAAACAGGGAGCTAGTAGCGTCACCTTGACCCCCGTACCGACCGATAGCTCCACGGCAGCTTCTGGCCCGAAATACCAGGCAACGGCGGCAGGACTAGGTGCGGCTACTTATAATCCGACAGCAACTGCGGGACGCGAATCCCCCACTGCCAAACAGCGGAGGAACCCAAGTGACCGTCGGCGCAGCCCAGGAAAAGGCAATTTGACCGATCGGGCGCGCACCTTCGCCGCCCAAATTTCCGCACAAGTCAAGTCCATGCCTCGAAACAGGCTGGCTCTGTTTATCATCGCAGGTGTCTTGAGCCTCTTAATTCTGTGGTGGATATTCAGTTTATTTGCAAGCGCTCTACAAGCCCTCTCGGGCCCATCTCTCGAAGGAGAACAAGCTTCCGTCAGCCTGGAAGCAGCGCCCATAGAAATCCCCGCCGTTTCAGCCGCAGCCCCAGAACCTAGCGCCCCCGCCCCAGTGTCAGGAGCAATCACTGACGAAGCAGCGGGACAAATAGTTCAAAGCTGGCTGTCGGCGAAAGCAGCAGCTTTGGGCCCCAACCACGCAGTCGAAGAATTAAAGCAAGTTCTCACAGAACCGGCTTTGTCTCGCTGGCAATTGATGGCAGAGGCTCAAAAGCGAAATAACGCTCATCAGCGTTACGTACACAAGCTACAAGTTAAAGGAGTTAAGACGAATCCGACTAATCCCGATCGCGCCGAAGTAGAAGCCCAAGTCAGCGAAAAGGCCGAAGTGTTCGATCGCGAACAGTTAGTTACTTCCCGCAACGAAAACCTCCGCATTCGCTACGACTTGATCCGCCAAGAGGGACAATGGCGAATTATGGATTGGCAAGTGATGAAGTAGGGAATTGGGAATTGGGGATTTGGAATTGGGAATTGGGAATTGGTGTCAACTTAACGCATAACCCATAGTCCGGCAGGGAATGAATTCCCTGCCTCAAAGCGAAAGTCCTCTCAAAGAGGACTGAAGAACTCATTAGTCCTCTTCGAGAGGACTTTCGCTATTAGTAGATATACAGGTTTCAACCCAGGGCGGACTGACGGACTAACGGGTGGGCGGGAGAACAGGCGGACTAAAAGCTTAAGTTGACACCAATGAGCACTGGCGTGTCCTAATTTTGGGTAATATTAATCCCAATGCCACCGGATTTGACAACCAATAACCAATAACCAATAACCAATAACTTCTGCTATGATTTTAAATTCTTAGATCGGAGTTTTGAATTGCAAATTATTGTTGAAGGCTGGCGTTTTATTTATCATTCCTATTGCGTAGCAAATCAATTTCAACTACTAGAAATGCTCGATCGCCCGCCAGGACAAATTGAGCTTTTCCATCGCGATATGCCCTACGTTGACCCAGCTTGGGAGACAAAAGTTAGTTTGTTCGATCGCCCGAATGACAGATTACTCCGCAGCATTCCGAGTCCTGCGGTAAATCAGTCAGCCGACGTGACGCTGCGAATGCACTGCCCGTGGGACTTTTCAGCATCTAGCAGCGCCGAAACTTGGGTATTTGCTGCGACAGAATGGGGAATTATTACCAGTACAGTATTGCAGGCGATCGGCGTTAGGTCGATCGCCCAAACCCCGGTTAATTCAGAAGTCAAAATTATTACACCTTCGGCGTGGTCAAAAGCCGGCTTAATTCGTAGCGGTGTTGAGGGCGATCGAATTGCCGTTGTACCTTTGGGAGTCGATCCTGAGATTTATTATCCTCTCTCGGGCGATCGGCGTCAATTGCTGCGCGAAAGCTTCGGTTGGTCAAACTATTTTATATTTTTAAACATCGGAGGACAAACCGATCGCAAAGGGATTCGTCCTTTATTAAAAGCCTTCGCGGCGGTAGTTGACAAATATCCAGATGCCAGATTAGTTTTAAAAGGTTCTGAACTACTTTATCCATCCAGAGACGAGATTGCCGAAGCGTGCCGAGTTGTGCTCGACGATGCTGAAAGAGCGAGAGTTTTACCAAGATTAATTTATACTGGGAGCCAGCTATCTTTTGCTCAAATAGCTGAACTTTACCAAGCAGCAGATGTTTATGTTTCTGCTTATTTGGCGGAAGGTTTTAACTTGCCGGTATTGGAAGCTGCGGCTTGCGGTTTACCCGTGATTTGTACGGCGGGCGGGCCTACTGATGATTTTACTCGATCGGACTTTGCGCTGCGAATCGAGAGTAAATTTACGGCTGTGGTAATTGAGGGAGAAACCTTATTTATGTTAGCTCCTGAGTGGGAACATTTGACTGATTTGATGCAGAGGGCGATCGAGCAGCCTGAAATTGCGGCGAGAGCTCGGGTTGCGGGCCCGGGTTTTGTGGCTGATAATTTTACTTGGAGGCGATCGGTCGATCGGCTGCTTGAGGTTATGGGAGGATATCGGAAGAGTGAGGATAAATCTATTTTTGAGCCAATAATTTTGTAGTTTGGGCGTTTCAAGCCCTAGATGGGGAAATAGGTGTTTTCCGGCGTAAAAAAACACATTGCAGCATTACAAAACTCGTTAGTTTCAATCCCTGATAGGGTTTTAGGTGTTTTCCGGCGAATTAGCAGAAGATGTTAATGGAGAAGACGAAGGTTTCAATCCCTGATAGGGTTTTAGGTGTTTTCCGGCTTCTGATCGAAAACAGATAGTAGAGACTCAAAATGTTTCAATCCCTGATAGGGTTTTAGGTGTTTTCCGGCTTTCTTAACATTTGAGAAATAGAAATAAATGAATATGTTTCAATCCCTGATAGGGTTTTAGGTGTTTTCCGGCATTATTTTTAAAGTCAGTGATAACCCTGAAATTACCGTTTCAATCCCTGATAGGGTTTTAGGTGTTTTCCGGCACAATAAAAACCCGGAGATATTAGCTGAGCATCGTTTCAATCCCTGATAGGGTTTTAGGTGTTTTCCGGCAGACATAAGCAAGAATCATCTAACAAATAGGTGATGTTTCAATCCCTGATAGGGTTTTAGGTGTTTTCCGGCATTTAATCTTAGTTACTAGGTTCGATTCCTAGCTAGTTTCAATCCCTGATAGGGTTTTAGGTGTTTTCCGGCGCTAAGGTGATGCGATAAGTTAGCAACTGTTAACTAAGTTTCAATCCCTGATAGGGTTTTAGGTGTTTTCCGGCTATTAATTTACCTCTTAATAGATTTTTACCACTACTTGTTTCAATCCCTGATAGGGTTTTAGGTGTTTTCCGGCAAAAATTGAACTTCTAGCAGCTACAAAATGTAAAAACGTTTCAATCCCTGATAGGGTTTTAGGTGTTTTCCGGCTGAAACTGGAACACGGTTAGGACAGTTAACCTCTGTTTCAATCCCTGATAGGGTTTTAGGTGTTTTCCGGCTTATCAGGAGAATTAAGAGCTACAAAACTACCACCGTTTCAATCCCTGATAGGGTTTTAGGTGTTTTCCGGCTGTGTACTTATCCGATAAGGTAGGGTCTACTGAGTTGTTTCAATCCCTGATAGGGTTTTAGGTGTTTTCCGGCAATGCAAGAAATTTACAAAGATGTAGACTCTGAGTTTCAATCCCTGATAGGGTTTTAGGTGTTTTCCGGCTCTAAAGCACAAATTCTGAGTAAAAACAAGGGAACTATTCGTTTCAATCCCTGATAGGGTTTTAGGTGTTTTCCGGCGGAGACAAAGCTATGGGAGTTGGTGGAACAAATTCTGTTTCAATCCCTGATAGGGTTTTAGGTGTTTTCCGGCTTAAAACTAAAATTTTCAAAGAGGTTGCTAAAGCTAAGTTTCAATCCCTGATAGGGTTTTAGGTGTTTTCCGGCAAGAAGGTGGATTTTCTTGTCATGGTTATCATTTTGTTTCAATCCCTGATAGGGTTTTAGGTGTTTTCCGGCTTCGAGAGTCTAGTACACCAAACATTAAAGAGGATTAAGTTTCAATCCCTGATAGGGTTTTAGGTGTTTTCCGGCTCAAATTGGTCGGATTTTGGCTACTTTTACAATGTTTCAATCCCTGATAGGGTTTTAGGTGTTTTCCGGCACGGCATCCTGTTAAATGTCTTATGTCTCACCATGTTTCAATCCCTGATAGGGTTTTAGGTGTTTTCCGGCTCGATTTAAACTTATCCCACCTACAATCGAGTTGTTTCAATCCCTGATAGGGTTTTAGGTGTTTTCCGGCTGGGAATTTTTCCACCTTCTCCTATGATGTTACAAGTTTCAATCCCTGATAGGGTTTTAGGTGTTTTCCGGCGGTATCCCTAGAACTGCACTAATTCAAATGTTAGTTTCAATCCCTGATAGGGTTTTAGGTGTTTTCCGGCTCAGAGTGAGTCTGGGAGAGCAGTTAAATAGTTTCAATCCCTGATAGGGTTTTAGGTGTTTTCCGGCTTATCTCGCACAAGCTTACATAGAGCTAGTAGATGTTTCAATCCCTGATAGGGTTTTAGGTGTTTTCCGGCCTAAAAGCGTCATCGATTAAATATCGCTTAAAGTTTCGTTTCAATCCCTGATAGGGTTTTAGGTGTTTTCCGGCATGAGTATCTATCCAAAACAACAGGAGAATCCAATGTTTCATCTGTTTCAATCCCTGATAGGGTTTTAGGTGTTTTCCGGCAGTAGTCACTGGACGAAAAATAAAGGCAAAGGAAGTTTCAATCCCTGATAGGGTTTTAGGTGTTTTCCGGAAGAAATAGATCAAGGTCACTATACTGAATGGTACGTTTCAATCCCTGATAGGGTTTTAGGTGTTTTCCGGCCTGGGGTGATTTGATAGAGGTATGGTGGCAACTGTTTCAATCCCTGATAGGGTTTTAGGTGTTTTCCGGCGTTGTAGACTTTATTATGAGCCTCTAACATCATCGAGTTTCAATCCCTGATAGGGTTTTAGGTGTTTTCCGGCTCTATCAATCAAATCAAGTTAGAAACGTTAGAATCCTCTGTTTCAATCCCTGATAGGGTTTTAGGTGTTTTCCGGCGTCCAAGCTTGCCGTTGCTATCCGACCCGCTTACCAGTTTCAATCCCTGATAGGGTTTTAGGTGTTTTCCGGCAACATTGGGAACACGCAAATAGTCGCACAATTAGTTTCAATCCCTGATAGGGTTTTAGGTGTTTTCCGGCCTTAACCGGGTTGCGGAGTAGTGTTTAAGGGTTAGTTTCAATCCCTGATAGGGTTTTAGGTGTTTTCCGGCTTCCGTCACGACCAAGATGGGGGCATTTATAGGATTGTTTCAATCCCTGATAGGGTTTTAGGTGTTTTCCGGCTGCCAAAACTAAGGACGAAGGCAAAGAATTAAGGGTTTCAATCCCTGATAGGGTTTTAGGTGTTTTCCGGCGTAAATGCAGCCAGAGACGAGCAAATTAAACCTTATCTGTTTCAATCCCTGATAGGGTTTTAGGTGTTTTCCGGCTAAAGTGTCGGATGATATTTTTGAGTTAGTAATAGTTTCAATCCCTGATAGGGTTTTAGGTGTTTTCCGGCCGGGTACTATCATAGAGCGTACCGGTAAAGCGTCAGTGCCACTAGTTTCAATCCCTGATAGGGTTTTAGGTGTTTTCCGGCTCATTCAAGTGATACTGCAATCAGAGCATATTAGTTTCAATCCCTGATAGGGTTTTAGGTGTTTTCCGGCCGCCCGCTCCAGAAGCCTTGGTGTATTTGGTTTTCAAGGTGCAGTT
>ENA-OBIT01000711-OBIT01000711.1-metagenomes-genome-assembly--contig:-NODE-711-length-13738-cov-3.95842_pt1 | contig 13738 bp, 7 predicted proteins | sample MGYA00153386_OBIT01 | MGnify analysis MGYA00153386
TGTTGGGAATGAGGTGCTTGTGGTGACGGGTCTTGAACTGCGCCGCGATCAGGTCCGAGAATTCGAACTCGTCGGCCTTCTCCGCGCCCACGCTGACGCCGGGTATGCCTTCGAAGCCGATCGAGAACGTCAGCAGGTCGTCCACATGGTCGGCGAGCATTCCGACCAGCAGACTCGAATCCAGCCCGCCCGACAGCAGCACACCCACCGGCACGTCGGCGGCCAGGCGATGGCGGTCGAGTGCGCGCGCCAGCACCTCGCGCGTCTTTGCAAGCCATTGCGCTTCCGACAGCGGCTCTGCCGGGCGGGTCGCATCCAGGGTCCAGTACACCTTCTGCGCAACGGACCCGTCGATGCCGACCGTCATCGTGCTGGCCGGCGCAAGCTTGCGCACGCCGGCCAATATCGTGCGCGGTGCCGGCACCACGGTATGCAACATGAAGTGGTGGTGCAACGCGACTGGGTCCAGGCGCGTATCGACTCCGCCACCGGCCAGCAGCGCGGGCAAGCTTGATGCAAACCGCAGTCGACTGCCATCCTGGGTCAAGTACAACGGCTTGATGCCGAAGCGGTCGCGCGCCAGAAACAGGCTGGCGCGGCGCATGTCCCAAATGGCAAAAGCAAACATGCCGTAGAACCGCTCCACGCACTGTTCCCCCCACGCGGCATAGGCCTTGAGGATGACCTCGCTGTCGCCTGCCGAGACAAAGGTGTGGCCCATCGAGATCAACTCCGTGCGCAGCTCCCGGTAGTTGTAGATCGTGCCGTTGAAAACCAGGGCCAGGCCCAGCGCGGCGTCGACCATCGGTTGATCGGCGCTTGCAGACAAATCGATGATCGCCAGGCGCCGGTGTCCGAAGGCAATCGGTCCGTCCGTATACGTTCCCGCGTGGTCTGGTCCGCGGCGCGCCAGCGTCTCGGACATGCGTTCAATCACCGCCAAGTCAGGTGACCTGGCGTCGAATCTCAGTTCACCGCAGATGCCACACATGAAAGGCTCCGCGGAGGACGGATGTTCTGTTCATCGGCACGGCTGATCGCAACTTCCGGGGGGCCTGTTCGAGCAATGAGCTTCGGTGATGCCGGTTGGAGTCACTGACGGCAATGCGTTGGAGGTCTGGGCATCCGCAAACAGCAATTCCCGCATTTTGGCCCGTTCTGCCGCGGTGGGCCATGCGGTGTTTTCCACCGCGGGCCCCTGTGTTCGCGCTGCGGAGGGTGCATGCGCCGGATCGACTCGTCCCTGTGCGTCGAAACGCACCAAGCTGTAGGTCTCGTTGACCACAACGTCGGGCGCAGCGCCTTTCAGACGTACAAACCAGTCGGCCAGGCGCAAGGTCTGTCCTGCCATGGCCGCAAGCGTTGCCTCGCCGCGCGCCAAAGCAACGTACAGGGCGTGAGGAATCGCGTGGACACCGCTGCTTTCGTCGAGCAGGAAGACATAGGAGGCATGCGCAGCGTCGTCAGCTCCGGCGGTTCCTGTGCAGGCGTGCTCTGTTCGACCTGACGAACTTCCACCCGATGCAGCAGCGCTGTACACCGGTGCAAAGCCACCGCCCGGCGTGCGGAAGTTGGTGGTCTGCCCCTGATACATCCGGGCGGCCACCCACTGCACCGCGCCGTCGTAGGTGTAAGCGCGAAGGTCGTACTTCATGGCCTTGGTGGCCACTTTGGCAGGCCGTGCCGCCACCGCGTCCGGGTCGCCGATCACCCGTTCCCCTGGCGCCATGATGGCCTGGGCCACGTAATCGCCAGCCAGGATGTCCTGCCAGACGCGCTTCGTCAGCTTGTCTCCCCGATAGGCCGCGCGGCTGCCGAAGCCCGCCACGGGCTTGAAGAACAGGCTTCGGCGCGCGTCCCACAAGCGCTGCGCATCGGCGGCGTTCACCACCTCGGTGCGAGGCACATGCTGGAGCAGGACTTGCTGCGTGGCCTGCGGCACGCCCAAGGCTTGCAGCCGAGCAGCGTCGCTGAACAACGCGAGGTGCCGCTTGTCGGCGTACAGCGCATGGGCCTGCGGGTGCGGCGTCAGCACCACCGCATGCTGCAGGTACGCCTGACGAAGCGCTGCACTGCCCGGCTTCTCCAGGTAGAAGTCGGTCAACCGGTTGTAGACCATGTCGATTGCCAGGTCACCGTGCCACAGCAGGCCGTCTCGCCAATCGAGCGCGGCCGGATCGGCGATGACCGCGCGCAGGCCATGCCGCTCGAACAGCTGCTGGAACAGCAGAAACTCGGGGTAAAGGTACTGGTCTTCCGGTTCGATGTCGACGATGGCAATGCTGGCAAGCGGTCGCGGAATTGCAGACGAGCCGGCCGTCACACCAACCGGCAGTCCATTCGTCAGATCAGCCGCTTCTGCAGCCAACAGCCATTCGTGCCGGAACATGGCGACAATCTGCTGCTCGAACTTCACCACGCTGCCCAGGGTGGGCACCATCAAATCGACCGCTGCGCAGCAAGCATGCTGCGCCCGCGCCAGCACGGCGTTGAGCATCGCTCCGCCCGCGTTGGTGTTGATCTCGATCAGGCCGAGATGACCTTGACTCAGATGGAAGTCATAGCCAAAGAAGGCACCGAGCGGCCCGCGCGTGCCCAGCCTGGCGATGGCTGGCGCGGCACCCAGCACCTGCTCCCGATAGCCCTTAAGAGCCACCACCGATTCAACGGCCTGCATCACCTGTGCCATGCGATGCAGCTGCGGTGCCGCCACGAACACGGGCAGTGCTGCGAAGAGGAATGGACAGCGCTGCCGGACCATGGTCGACAGGCCTGGCTGTCCCAGTTCCGAATCGAGCGCCCGCGCCAACGCCTTTTCGTCGAGGCTGAAACAGAAGCACGCGCTGTTCAGCATGTCGATGGCGCTGCGGGGGGTCTCGACCGGCAGCGGTTGCAGCACAGCGTTCATGGCTTTTGGGTGATCACGATGTGGGGGAAGGTGCGTTCGGCGATTGACTATCGGAATTCGCCACACCGGTCTGGTCTGAAAGGCTATGAGTCGCTTTCTCTGCTACCAGTTCGCAGGACGACCCAGTAGCGAGCAAGACGCCATCCGCTTGGCAGGTCACGTAGACCGGATAACCGTGTGATGTTCAATGCGGCGCCGAACGGACTTTCTCAGTCAGATGTCGGAGTGTATGAAACAAAAATGTTTGTTTGCGTCCCGCACGTCCTGTTTGACAGTTCGGGCGGGGTCGGTCAAGCGGGTGGCGTCCGCCGTGGGCGAAGGATCCGTCGTGATTTCCAAAGTCTGGGAACATCTGGCAGGCAAAGTAAGTTGACCGCAGACAGCAACTTAAACACCGAACAAGTTGCAGCTGTTTTATACGGTGCGCAGTCGGCATTCGTGAATCTGCGGATGCCGACGGCATGTGCAGGCGCAGCCGCGGGGTAAGCGACCGCCACCCTGAGCGGGGCTTCTGGTCTTCGCAACATGGGTGCCCCGTCGTGCAGCCGGGCAGCCCGACTCGCCGGGCATGCACAGCCCCGACGGGTGATCGCGCCTCTATCTGACCGCCGATGCGCAGAAGGGTGTTCCCCTGGAACCGGTTACTTCAGCACTGAACGCGTTGCCGCCCCGATCGTCAAAGGCACTGGGGATGCGTAATCAGCACCCATGGGGCCGATCTTCTTCAGCCTGGGGCGCCTTCACGGGCCGATGCTTCGCGACCGAAGCCGGATGGAAAGCGCGAGCCTTTTCGGGTGTTCCGTCCCGTGTGATCACGGTCTTTTTCCTAGCTGGCCGCTTTTCCGGGCAAGGGAGATCAATGCCGGCATTGACCGCATCTTTCGAACAGGGGCAAACCTCATGAGTCAAGTCGTTCCACGTGCGCGCACCACTGGCTCCCCGCAGATTCGGTTTCGGCTGAGGTAGAACGCCAACAGCCTGGCGGTCCGCACCAGGCCCTGGCGAAGCCGCACAGCAAGGTAACGGTTGACGTCCAGAGGTTGATTCTTGAGCTGGGCGCGCTGGCATTGCAGCAGACCGCGGCCGCGGGGTGCGATCGAGTTGTGCGCTGGTCAGGTCGGGACGAAAGATCAGCAGATTGCGTTTCCGCTCGTCGTGTATCCGCACTCCACCTCACACGGAAGCGTCCCGACAGCCCGATCCGCATCAGGAAGTCCCGAAGCGGCGCGGGGTACAGCACACAAGCGTCATAGACGGCCGTACGGTGGCTGCGTGCGGCTTCGTCGAAGGGAGAAACGGCATACACCGCTTGACCGTGCGCCGCCCGGTGGCCGGCCTTGATGAACTTGGTTCTCACCCTTGACGTCCAGCACCACCACATCGGCTGCAGCCGGCGGCAACAGGCGTGCGGGTGGCTCAGGTTGACACCAGTTGCAGCAGCTCGGCGGCCTGCACTGCCAAGGTATGCCGGCCATACCAGGACCGGGCGTTGTCGACCAGTTCGTGCAGCGACCCGTCCATCGATTCGCAGGCAGCCGAGACCGGCAGATAGTGCGTGCCAGCCGTCAGGCCGTCGGCTGCTGTTGGCAAGGGCAGCATGTGTTCGCGCCGCAGATTGATGACCGCGCAGCCGTGCGCTGCGTAGGCCGCGAACACCGACGACTTGGCCAACAGCCGGGCGGGGTAGTCGATGAGGCTGAAGCGGCAGCGTTGAAGCAGCGCGCTGACATCGGCTTGGTCCAACGAGCCCGCGAAGTGCGTGGCCAACCCGACGATGGGGGCCAGGGTAGGCGCGCCGCTGCCGACCTCGACCAGCCCCGACACCGCCCAGCGCCGCAGCACCGCGCTGTCGCGGCGCAAGGCGATGGCGACCCACCCACGGTGGAAAAAACCGGCCGCACCACCAGCGCCGCGTTGTGTTGGCCGGGCTGGACGGTCCGGCCGGTCAGGCATTCGGCCAGCCAGGCGGCGTGCACGTCGGCGTTGGTCCACAGGGCGTCGGCCTGCGCGGCCATCTGTTGTGCGGCGCGCGCCTGGAATGCGCCCAGCCAGAAGGCCGACCGCCAGGGCGGCCCGCTGGCATGCAGTTCGTGGAAGTACACGGTGATGCGCACGGCGTGCCGGCGCCGCAGTTCGGCCAGTTGCCGTGGCAGCCAGCCGCTCAGGCCACGTGGGTGGTAGCCGTAACCCGAGTAGTGCACCAACACCGGCAGCACGGCCGGGCGTGAGTTCACGTCGGTCTGGGCCAGCAGCGCTTGCACACCATGGTGCAGCGGTTGCGCTGCGGCGGCGCGCTCGGTCAAGGCCCATCGCGGCGACGCGACGCCTTGGTGCTGCCATTGGCGGGCCAGCGCATCGGCAAAGTCGCGCACGCCGCCAACGCCCGGCGGCACCACCTGCAGCACCAGCGCCGGTTTGTTCACCGCAACAATGCCGGCAATGCCTGGCCAACGGCGGCCGAATGCGCCTGCTGGCACTCTTGAACCAGGTGGTACAGCGTGTCGTAGAAGCACCCCAAGGGGTGGCGCGACAGGTTGGGCAGGGCCAGGAAGCCGTGCCCGTGGCGGGCGTAGAAGCGGCGCAGTGCGTCCACATCGGCGGCGGCCACGGGCACCGTGTCGGGCACGGTGGGCAGGCCACCCACCACGCGTGCGCCGCGAGCGTGGGCGGCATCCAGAAAGCGGCCCAGCACCTCCAGTGCGTGCGACTGCGCGGGAATGGTGGTGGGCTCGGCGCGGGCGCTGCGCAGGAAGGCGGCATAGGGGAGAGCGGCGGCGCGGTCGTGGCCGCGCGCATCGCCCTGCGGGGTGTGGGCGATGCTGCCCCCGCGGCGCGACACACCGGCGGCCTGCAAGCCCATTTCAGCCAGGCCCTGGATCAAAAAAGACACATCGAACGACGCCCAAGCCCGCACGATGCGTTCAGGTGGCAACGCCCACAAGCGGCCGGGCCAGTGGTGCACCAGCAATGCGTTCTGCAAGCCGGCCTGCATGTCGGCCCGGGTGCTGCGGTGCTGGCCGTACTCCAGCGGCATGTAGACCAGGTCGCCGGCGTGCAGTTGTTCAAGCCAGGCGTCGAGCTGGAAGTCCAGGCCGATGCCGACGCCGATGGACGCATTCACACACGGCAGCGCCAGCGCCTGGGCCAGCGGCATGCAGGCGTGGCTGTAGCGACCGTTGCTGCCGGCAAAGATCACCAGCTTGGGTGAGCGCAGTTGCTGCGCGAACTGCAAACGGGTGTCGAGCTGGCGTGCGACCTCGCCCACCGTCAGCGGCCGCTGCACCACGCTGAACACCGCCAGGTACAGCAACACCGAACCGGCCAGCAAAGCCAGCAGGGACAGCAGCTTGGGTATGCGCCTGTGCAGGGGCATGGCCTGCCGCTAGAACTGGAAGTACAGGAACGGCGACGGCGGCCCGAACAGCACGCGCTGCAGGGCGAGGGCCGCGCACGGCAGCACCAGGGCGTAGCGCCAGCGCGCCGACAGTTCACGCAGGGTGGGCGCGCACCACACGATGGCCAGGCCCAATGCCAGCATCACCACCATCTCGAGCGCGCCCATCACCGACCCGTCGGCCAGGTAGGGCACCTTGCCCGCCGGGTCGGCCCACGTGGCCAGCCAGGGCGCCAGTGCAAACCACTGTTCCGGCAACAGCGCGCCGTGGGCGCCGGCCATGCCGTGCAGCATCAGGTTGGCTGCGGGCAGGTCGGCCGCGCGAAAGAGCACCCAGGCCAGCACCACCACCGTGAACGTCAGGCCACCCGCCAGCATGCCTGCCGGGCGTTGCAGCAGCGCGGGCAAGGCCAGCCCTGCGCGGGCCTGGCCCGCCTGCCACACATGGCAGGCCACCAGGCACAGGCCGTGTACGCCGCCCCAGGCCACGAAGGTCCAGCCGGCGCCGTGCCACAGGCCGCCCAGCAACATGGTCAGCAGCAGGTTCACATGCCGGCGCAGTGGGCCTTGGCGGTTGCCGCCCAGGGGTATGTACAGGTAGTCGCGCAAGAAGTGCGACAGCGTGATGTGCCAGCGGCGCCAGAACTCGATGAGGTTGCGCGCCTTGTAGGGCGCGTTGAAGTTCATCGGCAGTTGCACACCGATCATGGCGGCCAACCCGATGGCCATGTCGCTGTAGCCCGAGAAGTCGAAGTAGATCTGCAAGGTGTAGCCCAAAGCAGCGCCCCAGGCTTCAAACAGCGTGGGTGCGAGCCCGGCCGCAGCAGCGTTGAATGCCGGGTCGGCATAGGTGGCGAACTGGTCGGCCAGCACCACCTTCTTGAACAAGCCCAAGATGAACAGCACCGTGCCGTCGGCCAGCCGGTCGGCGCTGAAACGGAAGTTGTCGGCGCGCTGGAACTGCGGCATGGTTTGCGCGTGGTGCAGGATCGGCCCGGCCACCAGGTGCGGGTAGTAGGTGACGAACAGCGCGTAGCGCAGCGGGTTCAGGTCGGCCGTGCGGCGGCGGTACACGTCCACCAGAAAGGCCACCTGCGTGAAGGTGAAGAACGAGATGCCCAGCGGCAGGTCGGGCACCGCCGTGGCAGCACTGCCCTGGGCCCAGGCCATGAAGGGTGCTGCGTACTTGAAGTGGAAGAGCCACGCCAGGTTGGCCGCGATGGCCGTGCCCAGCAACAGACCTGACCGGCCCGCCCGGCCCGCCCGGCCCGCCCGGCCCGCCCGGCCCACATTAGCCGGCTGCGGGGGCGGTCGAACCAGCGCGCGCGCCACCAACAGGTTGAAGGTGATGGACACCAGCAACACGGGCAGGGCCGCGGCGTCGTGAAACGTGTAGAACACCAGCGAGGCGGCGGTCAGCCAGCCTATGGCCCACTGCGGCCCGATTCGGGCGCAGGCAAAAAAGCCCAGCAAGGCCAGCGGCAAGAAAAAGAAGATGAAGGCCGGCGAATTGAAGAGCATCAGGCAGGCCGCAGGGCCGCAGGGCGACAAGGTGGCAGGGTAGAAGCCGCGCCGCCAGGCCGCTGGCGTGCCGGCACGGCCCGCGCGTGAACGCCGTCAGGGCGGTGGCGATGCCAGCTTCACGCTGCCCGCAGTGCTGACGTCAAAAGTAAATACGCGCGAGCCCGTGCCTTCCACCGTGTTGCCCACGGCGCGGCCGGCAGCGCCGCCGGCAAAGCTGGCGGGGCCCACCGACACGCTGGCAAACACCACGTTCTGCCCGAAGTCGGCCGTGCCGGGCAGGGTGCCCAAGGACAACGCGGTGCGCGCCGTGCTGTCGTAGCCGATCAACGCGGTGTCAGCGTAGCCGCGCTGCCCGTAGCCGGTGACGAACACAAAGCGGGTGCGGCTTTCGCTGGCGTTGAGGTTGAGCGTGGACGCGCCGGCAATGGCCACGGGGTAGCCCCCAGCGCCAGAGGCATACAGCCGCGCACCGGTTTCGTCGATGAACTCGATGGCGTACCCGGCGTTGGTGCTGCCCAGGTTGGTGACACGGAACAGCTGGTGCACCGTGCCCGCGCTGGCCACCACGTTGGTGAAGGTGTCGACCGGCGTGGTTTCCAGCGTTTGTGCTGCCGCCGCGCCGCTTTTGGCGATGCTGACGAGGCGGTTGTTCTGCACGCCCAGCAGGCTGGCGTACAGCCGGCTTGTGCCCATGCTGGCGTTGCTCAACTGCCCGTCGCCACTGGCCAGCAGCGTGGCCGTGCCGTCGCTGCGTGCCACGCGCAACACACGCCAGTTGCTGGTGTTGGTGGCACTGCTGTTGCGGAAAACGTAGAAGGCATCGCTGTCGAAGCCCATGCCGCGCCAGCCACCGCCGGCCGTGCTGGTGGCGTCCAGCGGGCGCACGGTCAGCGAGGTCTCGGCACGAAATTCCAGCAGCACCAGGCGGCTGCCGTCGTCGGCCAGTGCCAGGCGCGGCGTGGACAGAAGCACCGACGTGAAAGCCGGCTCGACCGTGGTTCGCGTCACCACGGTGGTGGCGCCTGACCCGCCCGCGCCGGTGCCCCAAAACACTACCGAGCGTGGCAGCACCCAGCCGCGCGGGGCCAGCGTTGCGTGGTCGCGTGTCATCGCCAGGGGCGCGTCCCCCAGGCCGGGTGCCACGCGCGGCTGGCCCTGGGGCATCAGGGTGACCTCGGCCCAGCCGTTGTCACCGGCGCTGTCGCAGTTGCCGTCAGCGCCGGCGGTGGACACGACCCAGCGCGAATTCAAGGGCTGGCCATGGTCGTTGCCGTCCACCACAAAGCGGCAGGCGTTGGTGCTGGATGCCCGCAGTACCTTGTCGCGCGGCATGCTGCCATCGGCCGCCAGGGGCACGCTGCGCACGTCGCCACCGGTGACGTACAGCAGCAGCTGCGCCCGCACGGCGGTGACGCGTTGACCCGGCACGTCGTAGCTGCCCGCGGGCACCAGCTTCACGTCGGTGATGGACGCGCTGACAGCTTCCACCACGCGCTCGACCGTCGGCTCCTGCGGGTGCACCAGCGACAGGCCAAAGCGCGGCGACGTGGTGCTGCCCTGCGCCTTGAGCACCCAGCTGTAGGTGCCGCTGTTGGGCAGCGCCGGCCCTGCGGTATCGACGCTGGGGTCGGAGACACCACCACAGCCGGCCAGCACGGCAGACAGTGCGGCCAGAGCGGCCGAAGCGGCCGAAGCGGCCAGGGCGGCGGCGCGGGGACGGGTTGCAAAAGCGTGCATGGGCGGTCTTTCCGGCAAGGGTGGGGCGGCGCGGATGGGGCCGTGGGGGCGACGCCGCAGCGTCAGGTCACCATAGCGGCGCTTCATGACACGGGGATCACCGCCGTCACCTAGCGCGCCAGGCGCGCCAGGTGCGTGCCAGTGTCTGCATGAGGCCGGGCGGTTTGCCCCAGCGGACAGTGGGGTCGTCGGCCGCCTTGGGTTCGTGGGGGTCGTGGGGCTGGGCGCCCGCCAAGGGGCCGGGCGTGTCGGCGCGGGCTTCATGGGTTTGCGGTGACGGCGGGCAAAGAACCGTGCCGATGACGTGAAACGGTGCCAGCAGCTCGCGGCAGCGTTCCAGGTCGGCCAGGGCACTGGTGTGCTCTTCCACCACCACCAGCGTGGCCTGCACATGCGGCAGGAAGGCCACCGCATCGGCGGTGTCCAGGACGGCCGGCAGGTCTACCACGATGAGGCGGTCGGCGTAGCGCTGGCGCAGATCCTGCACCAGCAACTGGGCGGCGCGCGAGGCCAGCAGCTCGGCCGAATTCAGTCCCGAGCCCTGGCCGGCGGGCAGCAGCACCAGGCGGTCCACTCCCGGGTTGACCAGCAGCCCCGGCAGCGGCACGCCGTGGGCCAGGTGCTCGCCCAGGCCCGGCAGGTCGGCCAGGCCGAACAGTTTTTGCAGGCCGCCCCCGCCCAGGTCGGCGTCGACCAGCAATACGGTCAGGTCATGGTCGGCGGCCAGGGTGAGCGCCAGGTTCAGCGCGGTCAGCGACTTGCCCTGCGTGCGCCGCGGGCTGGTCACGGCCAGCAGGTTGTGGCCCTGCGCGTGCAGGCGCTGAAGCACCTGATTGCGCAGCATGCGGAAGGTCTCGGCCAGCTCGGCGCGGTCGTTCTGCACCACACCGGGCAGGCGCGACAGGTGCGCCCGCGCGTCGGCGCGCACGCGCGTGGTGGTGAACTCGATGTGCAGCGGCTGGGCGGCGCCGGCCAGCGGCGGCGCGTCGGCGGGAACCGCAGCCACGGTCGGGCCGGCGACAAGGCGGCGGGGCGACATGTCGTTCATCAGCCCTTCATCCACCCAGGCGCCGCAGCAGGCTGAACCAGGCCACGTCCAGCGGCATGTGGAAAAAGTGCAGCCCTGCCAACGCGGCCAGGCCCAACGTGAGGGTGGCCGCCGCACCGCCTATGAACAGCAGTTTCATGGCCTGCGGGCTGCGTGTGGCGCGCGGTGCGGCCAGCGCCGGCAGCACCGCCAGCACGGGTGCCCGCAGGGCCTGCGCCACGGCGCGCACGCCGTGGGCGTTCTGGTCCAGTGCCTCGGCCAGCGCGGCGGCGGCGGCACCACCGGCCAGGGCCAGCAACAGGCCCATCAGCAAGATGGCGGCGCGGTTGGGGCGGTACGGCTTCTCGGGGTAGATGGGCGGCTCGATGAGGGTGAAGCGCTCCGCCTTGCGGCTGCGTTCGAGCTCTTCGGCAACTTGCGCCTGCATCTGCTTTTCGCGCAATTCACGGAAGCGCGCGCGGGTGCTGTCGAGGTCGCGCGCGAGCTCGAAATACTCGCGTTCCACCTCGGGCGCCTGGCTCAGCCGCAGGTCGATCTGTTCAAGGCGCGCACGCTGCAAGTCACGCTCGGTGCGCAGCGACTGGATCTGCGCCACGGTGGTCTGCACCTGCGCTTGCAGATTCAGGAAGCCCGGGTTGTCGGGCTTGCGCGGCGTGCTGACGGCGGGCTGCGGGGCACCGGCTTCGCCACCGCTGCGCACCACGGCTTCGATGATGGTGTAAGTGCGCTTGAGCTTGACGACATCCGGGTGGTCGTCGGAATAGCGCTGCCGCAGCGTGGCCAGCGCGGTGCGCAGTTCGGCCAGGCGCGCTTCGCGGTCGATGGCGGTGTTCTGCAACCCGGTTTCAAGTTTGAATGCGGCGATCTCGCGCCTCAAGCGCCGCACATCGGGGTGGTCGTCGCTGTACAGGCCGCTCAGGCTGATCAACTGCACCTGCAGCGCGCGCAGCCGTTCTTCAGGCTCGAGCACACCACCGCCGCTAGCGATTGGCGCGTTCGGGCGCGTGTCGGCCAACTGGCTTTGCAAGGCGATGCGGCGTTCATCCAAAAAGCTGATGTCGCGGTCCAGCCGCTGCACTTCAGTCAGCAGGCGTTCGCTGGCGACCTGGTTGCTCAGGCTCATCTCGGGCAGGCGCCCGGGGTTGCGGCGCTTGAAGTCGGCCAGGCCCTGCTCCAGTTCAGACACCCGGGCGCCGATGCGGCCCAGTTCCTCGTCCAGGAAGCTGGTGGTTTCGGCCGCTTTCTGTTGCCGGTTCTTGACGTTCTCGTTCAAGAACAGCGTGACCAGTTCGCTGCTGATCTTCTGCGCATTGGCCGCCACCTCGCTGTCGTAAGACAGGCTGAAGGCGATGGTGGCTTTTACCGGCGCGCCGGTGCGGCGGTCGGTCACTTCGGCGCTGATCGGCGTGATGCGGATGTCGCGGCGCATGCGGTCGATGATCTCCTCGCCGGTTTCGCGCAGCCGGGCTTTGCCGTAGAGCTGGTTGCGTTCCACCATGTCCAGCAGCGTGGCGCGCGTCATCACCTGCTGCGTGATGACCTGGATGCGTTCGTCGGCAAAACTGGTGACGGTGGAACGCACCAGCTCGGGCGGAATCTCTTGCTCCTTGATGAGGATGGTGGCGCTGGAGCGGTACACCGACGGCAGCAACCACGCCACCGCCAGCGCCACGCCCAGCACGGCCGTGAACACCAGTGCCATCAGGCCGCGGCGGCGGCGCAGCATGTCCAGCCACTCGGGCAACGTGCGCGGCTGCTCGACGGTGGCGTCCATGTCATCGCGCGGGTCGGGAGTCCAGCTGGTCATGTGGAAGCGGGTGCGGGGGCGGGTGCGGGGAGCGGGGGCGATCGTGTTCGATCAGCGGGTGGCGTCAAGCCGCCGCCCGTCCAACCTGAGTGTCACGTAGACCTGGTGCGAGCGCGCATTCAACTGCAACGTGGCCTCGCCACTGTGTGTCCATTGCAGCCCGGCGCGCAGGCTCAGGCCTTCCCCCAGCCGACGCGCCAGCGCGGCCTGCAAGACCTGGAGCTGCGGCCGTGGTGAGCCGGCCAAGCCGGTGTAGGCGCTGCGCGCGAACATATAGCTCGCGTCAAGGCCGGCGCGTTCGCTGAAACTGTGCTCCAGGGTCGTCAACAGGCGGTCGCTGCGCAGCACCACGCCGCTGCCACTGGGTGCCTGTTGCCGGTCGGCCTGCAGTCGCAGGCGGGTGGTTTCCAGCCACTGCGCGCTGTACGCCGCGCTGTACTGCAAGCCGCTGTCACGGCGAGTGCCACGCAACTGCACCAGCACGGGGGCCACCAGGCCGAGCTGGCAGAAGTCACCCGGCAAGGGGCACACGCTGATGTTCTGGCTGGACCCGCGCACGCTGCGGTAAGCACCCAGGCTGATGGAGGCGCTGCTGGTCTCGCTCAACGCGTGCGTCGCGCCCAGCGTGAATGTGCTGCTGCGCGACGTGCTGCTGGCCTGCGGCTGCGTGGCGAAATGGCTCTGTCCCAGTTGAGCGTTCCAGGTGTTGCGTTCGGTGCTGCGCCACGACAGCGCCGCCGACGCGTCGACATTGCGGAAATCGACCGCGCCGGGCAGCGCACGGCCGTACTGCGTGCGGCTGGTCTGGGCTTGCAGCTGAGCCGTCAGCACATCATTGAATGCATGGCTGTAGCCTGTGTTCAAACCGATGCTGCGCCGCTGGCCCCGGCCCAGGCCCAGGTCGGCACCCGCTGCGCCTGGGCCGGTGGGCGCGCCTGTGGTTGGCGCGGTCGTCGGCGCGAGCAGGGAAACCCGGTCACTGAACGTGGTTTCCTGTTGCGCTTGCCCGCCCCATCGCCATTCGGCAGTTTCAAGCCGCCACGTGTGGTTCAGGCCCAGCCGCGCGTCGACGCGGTTTTGTGCCAAGCCTTGGCCTGTCCACCAGGCTGTGGCGTCAGCGTCCAGGCGCGTGCTGCGGGTTGGGGTTTGCAGGCTGGTGGCCAACAGGCCGGACAGCGACACGCTGTGCGCCGCCGCGCCGGGCCGGGGCGACAGATCGGGGTTGTCGTCGGCCTGCAGGCGTGTCTCGACGCTGCGGTCCAGCGTCCACAGCGCGGCGCGGGCGGGCGGCGGCAGGCCGGCCAGGCCCGCCAGCCCCGC
>ENA-OBIT01000712-OBIT01000712.1-metagenomes-genome-assembly--contig:-NODE-712-length-13709-cov-2.7526_pt1 | contig 13709 bp, 14 predicted proteins | sample MGYA00153386_OBIT01 | MGnify analysis MGYA00153386
CTGACTGCGGAGCCACGCGGCGACGCCGAGCGGCACGCCCCGGCCGAGGCGCGGCTCGGGCACTTCGGCGCGAGCGAGGCAGAGTTGAACATCCCACAGCAGGTCGAGGCCGGTGTACTGACGCACCCAGTCGCGCAACTGCAGCCAGGCGGTGCCGCCGGGCAGAAAGTTGCGGTACTGCGCGAGCGTCAGCGGGCCGAGCGCAATGCGGAACTTGTACTGCCGATCGCGCAGCTTGTGCCCGGCGGTGGCGGCGCTCCCAAGCGCGGCCGGCGCGCTCGAGACGCGCTCCGGCCGGTTGCGCGCGTGGCCGAGGCGCGTGCGATCGGCCGCGTCAATCGTCATCCAGTGCGCGATGTAGGGCTCGATCCGCACCGGCACCTTGAAAAACTGCGACAGCATCTTCGTCAGCCCCTCGGGGTGCCGGCTGCGCGAGCCGAGCAGCCCGGCCTGGAACAGCCGCGCGGCTTCGGGCAGATGGCCTTGCGTGCGCAGCTCAGTGCCGAGGCCGAGCGTCGCGCCCAGCCACGCGGCAAAGCGGTCGTCGGCCGGGCGGTCGTGTTGCACCGCCGGTTGCGATTGCGCCCAGGCGCGGTAGAACAGCGACAGCAAGCGGTGGTGAAAGATGTCGAGAAAGCGCGCGAGTGTCGGGTCGTTGCGGTAACGCAGTCGCTCGCGCACGTACTCGGTCAGGTGCAGCGGCATCGGCCCCTGCGAGCCGAGCAGGCCGAAGAAGCGCACGCCCAGGCGCGGCGCGGCGCCGCCTTCATGGCCGAAAGTGGCAAGCGCGGCCGGCGCAAAATCGAGTTCGGGCTCCTGGCCCAGCCGCAGCGCTTCTTGCGACGGCCGCGCGGCCTTGCCGATGCGTGGCGATTCGCGCCGCAGCGACTCCACCCGGCGCATCAGCGCGAAGAAGTCGAAGTTGTACGGCGCGGCCTCGACGGCCGCGAACAGCGCTGCCAGCGCGTCTTGCCTCTGCGCAAACGTCATCCCGTGGACGGCAGCGTCGTCGCTTGCAACGTCGATCACACCGTCTCCCGCAGGCCAATGCGCGGCGGCCAGCGCATGACCTCACCGCGCTGCGGCGTGCGCAGGGTCAGTTGCGTGAACGAGTTGATCGCCGCATGCCGCGCGAAGAAGCATTCGAGCACGCTCGCGAACAGGAACGCGCTGCTGCCCTGGTATGCGAGCTCGTCGAGTTCAAGCACGATCTCGACTCCCGTGCCGAAGCTCAACGGCCCCTTGAACGGAAGCCGCCGCACCACCGTGCGCGCCGCCAATGAGCGCACGCCATCGGCCTGGCGCGACCAGCTCACATCCTCGGGAGGCGCATACAGACCGAGCATCGTGCGCAGCGCCGCCGCCGCTCGCTCGGGCGATTCGCCGATCAGCGACAGGTGGTTCAGCGTCAGGTGACTGACCAGGCTCCAGCCCAGCTCGCCGACCGGCCGACGCGAGACCGGCCGCGTCGGCCCGCGCACCGCATCGACGCGCACCACCGGCCCCGGCCCGTCGAGCCGCCACTGCGCCGCCGCGCCTTCGGCCACGCCGTGCGGCAGCAGCGTCGGCAGGTCGCGATTGCTGACCCAGGCCGAGACCGAGAGCTGGCGGATGTCTTCGCGGTACGGCGCGTGTTGCGGGTCGACCAGCGAGAGGTACACCTCCTCGCCGATGTACGACGAGCGCAGACCCTGCTGCTGTTGCCGCTGCGACATCAGCCGCGGCTCGCGCCGCACCGTGTAGAAGCCGTGCGCCTCGCCCTGCGAGTGTTTCGAGCCCTCGTGATACGTCGCATACAGCGGCGCGAAGCCCTGCTGCGCGACGCGACCGGTGCCGAAGCCGGTGACGCCATCGAGGCTGTGCACTTCGTAGTCCATCGGCCGCGTGCGATCGGGCACGACGTGATACTCCCACGCGCCCGGCCCGAGCTGAATGCGATCGAGCCGCTTGCGAAACAGGTTGATCGCCGGTGTGCAGAAGAGGGCGAGGCTTTGCGCATCGACCAGCGCTTCGAGCGCCGCGTCACTGCGCTCGAACAGCACGATCAGCTCGGCCTCGTCACCACTGACCTGCGCGAGCCGCGCGGCCAGGTCGCCGAGCTCGAAGAAGAGCAGGCGCTGCGGCATCGCCGCGGCTTCCTGCAGCAGGCGGTAGCCGGAGAACGCGCGCAGCGAGTCGGGCAGCAGCGCCTCGTCGGCCGCGAAGCCGATAGTCCGCACGCTCTCGGCACCGCGCCATTGCAGCGTGGACGACGAGGCGCCGCTGCGCGGCGTGGGCGCGTCGGCACCGTTGCGCAGCGCGTTCACGAGCGTGCCCATCGCGGCGCCGAGCACGAGCTCGTGCAGGCGGAACGCGACTTCGTCGGGCGCGCTGATGTGGAAGGCGAGCCGGTCGATGCCGAGCTGGCTGAAGGTCTGACCGCCACCGGCGCGAAGGCGGATACGCAGGCCGCCGCGCACGCCTTTCGCACCTTGCAGCTGTGGCAGTTGCGCCAGCGGCAGGTCGGGCGCGTAGCTAAAAAACCGCGCGCTCACCAGGTCGATCGGCCACAGCGTGACCGCGTGCGCGGTGCGGAACTCGCAGTGCGTGTCCTGCCCGCGCGGCAGCTCCGAGATCAGCGCAGTGCCGCGCGGCACGGCGAAGCCGCGCGCGAGGTTCGGGTCGGCGGCATCGACGGCCAGCCGCGCGATCATCATCGACGGCATCGGCGCGAGGAAGTTCGGGTAGGTCGCCTCCAGCAGGTGCGCGATCAGGCGCGGCTGCTCGGCATCGAGCTTGAGCTGCACGCGCGCGGCGAGGAAGGCAAAGCCTTCGAGCAGCCGCTCGACATACGGGTCGGTGACCTCCATGCCCTCCATGCCCAGCCGCGAGGCGATCTTCGGAAACTCGCGCGCGAATTCGCCGCCCACCTCGCGCAGGTGGGTCAGCTCGTCGCTGTAGAGGCGCAGGAGGCGGGGGTCCATGGGTATCTAGGCTCGCCCGTCATACGCCGCCACGGAGACATCGTGGCGAAGCACTTCTTGGGACCGTACCAGTACGAGCTTCACACCCAGCGGTTGCGCCACGAACACTTGGGAATCCTGCGCGGTCAGATCCGAGGCGCCGTGCGCAACGGAACCTACCAAGTATGCGTAACCGGGAAGGAGCCGAAATGTGGAGACGAAGTGAACACCGTTGCCCCAATCGACAATGTTGAACCGAAGTTCGGCCTGGAGCACGGACCGCGGCTTTTCCAGCGCGAAGTAGCCAGTGCCGCACTCAGTACTGCCAACCTGTTGTGTGCGGGCGCCCCAGCACCGGTACAACAGCAGCCCTTGGCCTTCGCTGACTCTGGTAGTGGGCTCACGCGAGAAGCCAAGTGCGGCCCAATCGGTTCTGATCGCAGACATGTTTGCCTTATTTCTTCCGGACCTAATGCTTGGGTTCAGTGGCGTTCTTATGGCGCAGCCGTTTGGACGGCTGCTAGAACGACGGGTTGGGCCACAATATCCGCCCGGTAGTTGCATGCGATTGATCAGACACCAGTGGTTTAAATTCCACTTGCCGTTCGCCAGGCATTTCCTCTACGGAGGTCTGCTCTATCTGCGAAAGTTGGCGGGTAACGCGCCGGCGCAATGATTCGATAGTTGGTGCCGTGGGGCTGGATTGCTGAATCTCGAACACACCATCTTCAGCCTCCTTAAGAAGATGCGTTAGCTTCACAGCTCTACGACGTGCATTCCTGTTCTTTAAGTCCGGACGGAGTTGCTGATGAATAAGCGATGAAACCAAAACAAGGACACGAAGGGGACCAATGGCAGCTTTGTTTAACTGTGATTGGACAAAGGACGTTGCCAAAACACCACCAATGATTACTTGACCGAATATGAGTGGGCCATTCGACCTTCCCGCCCAGCGCGCAACTGACTCATTGAGTTCGAGTGCTTTTCTGACCTCATCGATTCGGGTCATGTCTTCAAGCTTGGCGTGCAGGTCCGCCATGTCGGGTGTCTTTCGACGGAATGTGAGCCACGATGTCACAACCGACGCGACAAGTCCGACCACTGCCACCACAAGCGAAGCAGCAACACCGAACTCCGGTATTTGTTTCACAAGATTTGGAAGGTCAAACATGATCGCTTTTGAGGCCCAACGTTCGCCGTGCCACATTCGATGAAATCAAGCACATAGGCTGTGGATTGATGGAGAGGGTTGAGCAGTGTCGTTCGGTCGGCCCCGATTTAGACGGCATGCTGCGACTTCTGCGCAGCTTCGAATATTCGGGCGTTCATTCCCTCAAGATGAACCACAAGGACGACTAACTCGGCTGCCTTCTTTAAGGCGGAGAGCAGCGTCGTTAGATCGGCGCGAGTCTCAGGGACGATGCATCCGTCACTTCCTTTGGGTCCCACGCCGTGAACGAAGAAGCCTGCCCTGTCAGTCACCGAGACTCCTGTTGTTGAGTAATAGTCTCTGTGAAGAAGCGACGAAAGAGTCTGGATCAGCGCCGCGCATTCTCCCAAGTGTGGATGAGCACCGTAGTAACTTGCCAAGTAAAGCCCAGCCGGCAAAGGGCCGCCTCGATTCTTGTAATCGAACACTTCTGGTGCTTTTTTGGTGGTACTCCAATGTTTGAGATCCTTTCTTTCGGCGCCTGCTGTGCTTCCACGCCCACCACCCGAGAAAGCGCGCATTGCGATTCGTACTCCGGCAACCTCGCCGTAAAGTAGTTCCTCACAAATGCTGTATCGGAGCGAATTCTTTGCCATATGAGTCCCCGGCTGTTTAGCAAGACACGTCTAAAAGATTAAGACACTGCCTGGAAGAGTTCATCCTACGGACTTGATTCAAGTTCCGTGCGAGCTAACGTGTTCTCGGCAGCACAGACGCCGCATCCCTCACCTCCACCTGCCCCGCTTCCAAATCCAGCTCCGTGCGCAACAGGATCTCCAGCGGCACCGGCTGCGACCAGAGGTGGCCGCGGATCTCGAATTCGATGACGTTGTGCGTGTCGAGCACGCTGGTCGCCTCTAACGCGCGCACCTGCAGCGTGTCGGGCAGGATGCGCGGTTCGTAGCGCTGAATCGCCTCGCGGATCATGCGTTCGAGCACGCTCACGTCGAGCCGCGACGCGAGCTGGCCCGAGAGCGGCGGCAGGCCGTAGTTCAGCACGCTCTCGCTGATCATCGGGTAGCCGGCACCCTCGTTGCCGAGCGGCTGCACCGCATTGAACAGCGCCGAGAGATCGCGCAGCACAGCTTGCCGCAATTGCGCCTTCGACATCATGCGGTGTTCGTCGATCTCGCGGCGCTCGCCGCGCGCGTCGTCGGTCAGCCGGTCGAGCAATGCCGGCTGGAGTCGGTTGCGGACATCGGCAGCGACCATCCGGTCAGCCCGTGAGCTTGTCGGCATCAGCCGGCGCTTCCGGCGTTGGTGTCAACACGATCACGCGCGCCTCCAGCAGGCCTAGCTCCGGGCCGCTGGTCGTGAACACGCGCTGACCCAGGCCGCTGAACTGATCCGGCGCCAGTGCCATCCACTCGGTCGCGCGCGCGAGCTGCAACGCGCCCGCGGCGCTCGCACCCGAGCCTGCGTAGCGCGAGGGGATCAGCGCCACCGTCTGCCCACCGTTGTGCAGCTGAAACTGCGCCGGCGCCCAGACCAGATCGCGCAGATCGACCGGCGCCTCGATCACGACCTTGGCGACGGTCGCGAACGGCACCCAGCAGTAGCGGCCCTTGATCACGGCCTCCATGACCGGGCCGAGGCGCGAGTCAGCATCGGCGACCCACTCGAACGCCTCGCCGTTGAGCGTGCCGGGCGTGGCCGGCGCGGCCTCGAAGGCTTCGGTGCGCAGCCGCGCAGCGCCCGCGGCATTGCCGCGAGCCTGCGCCTGCAGCGCCTCGACCAGCCACGAGACCCAAGCCTGCGGCTGGCCGAAGGCAATCGGCGTGGTCTTGCCGGCGAACACGGCGTCGCGGACCAGCTCGCATTTCAGCGCTTCGCGGTAGGTGTCGACCATCGGCAGCGTCGCGGCGTCTAGCTCGCCGCACACCTCGAGCTGCGTCGCCGCGCGCTGCCACTGGCCGAGCACGCACAACAGCTGGAACAGGAAGACGCGCAGCGTCGCGTCGGCCGCTTGTTCGCGCACCCGGCGCTGCAGCAATTCGAGTGCGCCGTGCGGATCGCCGGCAGCGACGAGTTCTTCGGCGGTGATCATCGTCAGACCGGCAGCAGTTCGGCGCTGAAGGTGGAGGAACCCGCTCCGAGCCCCGCCTGCTCCTGCCGCCGGTATTCAATCTCCACCTTGGTGAAGGCGATCGTCACGTGCTCCACCGCAACGCCACTTGCCTGCACCACGATGTCGACGTTCACGATGCGCGCGTTCGCGAGCGTCATGCGGAAGTAGTCGAGCGCTTCGCCGCCGGCCTTGCGCATGGTCAGCGTCGCCTCTTTCACTTCGTGGTTCGACACGAGTGCGCCGAGCAGGCCGGTCGACGCCGAGTCGACACCCTTCGTCATCACGAGGTTGCGGTACGAGTGGCGCGCGGTCGACTGGTTGGAACCGATCGCGGTGTTCGCGGTCACTCCCCAGGTCCAGGTGTGCACGACGATGTCGTCGAGGTGGCCGTCGCTCGCGCTCTCGCCTTTGATCTTGCCGGCGCGTTTGGTCACGACATGCAAGAAAACATCGGCGACGGAGCCGTCGCCCGTCGCCTGCACCTGCAGCTCCTTGATCGGGATCGGCATCGCGAGCCTCCGTCAACGTGTGCCCACGGCGTGGGCGATCAGACTTTCTTGTTGGTCGTCACGTCCCAGCCGCCGATGACCTCGCCGCCGAGCGAGCCGTCGGGTTTTTGCTCCTTGTATTTGAACTCGACCTTACCGAAGGCCAGCGAGACCTGCTCGGTCGGTACGATGTCGGATCCGGCAGAGCCGCCGTGCTGCCAGCTGGTGACCAGCACCGGCGACATCACGATCGTCAGGAACTCCTGCTGGTCGCCGCCGGCCTTGCGGCACACCAGCGTGGCGGTCTTGATGTGCTCGCCGGTGGCGCACGCGGCGTGCAGCTTGGCCGAGGCCTTGTCGACCTTCTTGACGAAGTTGAAGTCCTGCATCTCGACCTTGCCGGCGCCGCCGCCACCGCCGCTCGAGAACGAGCTGCTGTTGGAATGGCCGAGGCTGTACGACTCGAGCTGGATCTCGCCCTTGTGCTTGTCGTCGGTGGACTCACCGTCAACGCCATCAAGCTTCAAAAAATAGTCTACGGTTGCCATGATGTTTCACTCCGAAAGTTGTTGAGCGCCGTTGAAAACTTCAAATGTTGGAAGGCACACACGACGCGAAGTGCCCCGACTTCTCCTGAGCCCTGGTGCTTACGCCACCTTCTGCGAAGGCAGCGTCGAGACCAGCCGCAACGACACGGTCAGGCCTTCGAGCTGGTAGTGCGGGCGCAGGAAAAACTTCGACGAGTAGTAGCCAGGGTTGCCCGGAACCTCTTCGACCGTGATCTCGGCGGCGGCCAGCGGCTTGCGCGACTTGACTTCTTCCGACGAATTGGCGGGGTCGCCGTCGACGTAATTCATGATCCATTTATTGAGCCAGCGCGACATGTCGGCGCGCTCCTTGAAGCTGCCGACCTTGTCGCGTGCGATGCACTTCAGGTAGTGCGCGAAACGGCAGCACGCGAACAGGTAGGGCAGGCGCGTTGAGAGGTTGGCGTTGGCAGTGGCGTCGGCGTCGTCGTACTCGGCTGGCTTCTGCAGCGACTGGGCACCGATGAAGGCCGCAAAGTCGGAGTTCTTGCGGTGCAACAGCGGCATGAAGCCGTTCTTCGCGAGCTCGGCCTCGCGCCGGTCGCTGATCGCGATCTCGGTTGGGCACTTCATCGCGACGCCGCCTTCGTCGGTGGGGAAGGTGTGGGTCGGCAGGCCCTCGACCGCGCCACCCGATTCGATGCCGCGGATGCGCGTGCACCAGCCGTACATCTTGAACGAGCGGTTGATGTTGGCGGCCATCGCGTAGGCCGAGTTGGCCCACGCGTAGGCGGCATGGTCGCCACCGGCGGTCTCTTCCTCGAAGTTGAAGTCTTCGACCGGGCTGGTCTTGGCGCCGTACGGCAAGCGCGCCAGGAAGCGTGGCATCGCCAGACCTACGTAGCGCGAGTCTTCGGAGTCTCGCAGGGACCTCCACGAGGCGTACTCGGGCGTGGTGAAGATCTTCGTCAGGTCGCGCGGGTTGGCCAGCTCCTGCCATGAGCCCATCTGCATCAGGGTCGGGCTCGCGGCCGACAGGAACGGGGTGTGCGCCGCCGCAGCGACCTTGCTCATCTCGCCGAGCAGTTCAACGTCGGGGGGGCTGTGGTCGAAGTAGTAGTCGCCGACCAGGCAGCCGAAGGGTTCGCCGCCAAACTGACCGTACTCCTCTTCGTAGATCTTCTTGAACAGCGGGCTCTGGTCCCAGGCCGTACCCTTGAACTTCTTCAGCGTCTTGCCAAAGTCGAGCTTCGAGATGTTCATCACGCTGATCTTCAGCATCTCGTCGGTTTCGGTGTTGTTGACGAGGTAGTGCAGCCCGCGCCAGGCGCTCTCGAGCTTCTGGAAATCGGGGTGGTGCAGGATCAGGTTGACCTCCTGCGAGAGCTTGCGGTCGAGCTCGGCGATCATGGCTTCGATCGACATCAGCACGTCGCTGCTGATGACGTTGGTGTTCGCCAGCGCCTGCTGCGCGAGCGTCAGCACCGCCTGCTCGACGGCCGACTTGGCATCGTCCGACTTGGGCTTGAACTCCTTGTTGAGCAGCGCTGCGAACTCGCCGCCCTGGTATTCGATGCCCTGCAGCGCTGAGCCCGGGGTGGTGGATGCTTCGGCCATGGTGGTACTCCGCAATGCGTTCAGGATGGTCGGTACAGGTTCAGGCGGAGTCGGCGGCCGGCTTGCGCGCGGCGGCGAGTGACTTCAGCAGCGCTTCGTCCTTGATCACCTTGGCAATCAGTTCCTCGGCGCCAGTCTTGCCGTCCATGTAGGTCACGAGGTTGGCAAGTTGCTGGCGCGCTTCGAGCAACTGCTTCAGGCCGTCGACGCTGCGCGCCACGGCGGCGGGCGAGAAGTCGTCCATGTTCTGGAAGGTGATGTCGACCGCGATGTTGCCCTCGCCGGTGAGCGTGTTGGGCACCTGGAACGCGACGCGCGGCTTCATCGACTTCATGCGTGCGTCGAAGTTGTCGACATCGATCTCGAGGAACTTCCGATCGGCGACCGGCGGTAGCGCTTCGCTGGGCTTGCCCGACAGGTCGGAGAGCACGCCCATGACGAAGGGCAGCTGCACCTTCTTCTCGGCGCCGTAAAGCTCCACGTCGTACTCGATCTGGACCCGCGGCGCGCGGTTGCGGGCGATGAATTTCTGACTGCTGGTGGCCATGAGGGGGCTCCTTGGGTGAGGTCGCTCGGTGAGACGTGACGCTTGCCTACTCGCGGGCCGGGCCTGCGAGCTTCTCGATTTGACCCAACCCGTCGGGCACGAGGTCGCGAATGATCTCGATGAAGTTCTTCTTCATTAGCCGCTGCGCGCGCTGTATCAGCAGCGGTGCGGGGTGGCTGGGTTCGTTGCGCTCGATCCAGTCGCACACGCGCTGCAGAGTGCGGATCGCGTCCTCGCGCGACTGGATCGCACCGCTCGGCTTCGCGGTGCCAGCGGCTGCCGCGACGTGTTCGATGGCGCCGGGCTCGGCGCCATCCTGCGCGGCGCGGCCGGCATTGGCCACGCAGTCGAGCAGCTTGCGCAAGGGCGCGAGGTCGGGCGAATGCGCGGCGCCGAGCTTGGCATCGAGCGATTTCTCGATCGCGACCACCAGGTCGCCGCCCTGCGTCATGCCGGCGGCCAGATTCGCGATCAGCGCCTGCGCGGCTGCGACCGCAGGCGTGGCGCCCTCGCGCGTCGGCACCGGTTCACCGGAGCGCGCTTCGACGTTACCGAAGGCAAGCTCGAGATCGCGCACCGTGATCGAGCCGCGCACCGGCGTGAGCCCTGCGGCTCGCAGGTCGGCGAGGCCGGCGTCGTGCGTCAGCGGGGCGAGCGCGTTCAGGCGCGCGGTCGGGTCGTTGGCGTCGTTCGCGTCGAGCAGCGGGTGCACCTGCGCCCAGTGCCGCTCGACCAGGCCGTGCAGCAACTGCAGGCCCTCCAGCGCGGCGCTAAAGCCTTCGACGCGCGCCCCACTGCGCGTCAGCCACACCGCGACGCGCAGATCGCGGGTGCGCGCCGCCAGGCCGAGCGCAAGTTCGCGAACTGTTGTCCAGTCGGGCGGCTCGGCCGGGTAGACCTTGTCGTACTGGCGCTCGGGTTTACCCGCGGCGGCCTCTTCGAGTGCCTGGAACGCCGGGTCGTACTCGAGGTTCGCACCACAAGGCGCTTCGCCAGGCAGCGGCGCGAGAAGCGATTCGAGATCGAGAGCGGGCATGTGGAGCTGACCTGCCATTCCTGTGTCTGTTAAAGACAACTCTAGAACCGTTGCCTCGCGGCGCACAGTGGTCGAAAGTCACTTCAGGAAGCGAGACCGCGCAGCGCGTCATACAACTTGCGGGGCTGCACCGGTTTGAACAGCACCGGGTGCCCGCTTTCGGTGGCGCGGCGAATCTCCTCGTGCGAGGTGTCGCCGGTGATCAGCATCGCCGCCACATCGCAACCGCACTGGCGGCGGATCGCCTCGATGCCGGCGATACCGTCGGGCCCGTCGCCCAGGTGCAGGTCGGACAGGATCATGTCGGGCGGGCTGTCGAGAAGTGCCACCGCCCGCTCGGCCTGCGCGATCGAGCCGGCGGCGATGGCGTCGTAGCCCCACTCCTGCAGCAGCCCGCACAGGCCTTCGCGGATCTCCTCCTCGTCGTCGAGCACGAGCACGGTGCGCGGTTGCAACAGCGGCATCGGCAAGGTGTCGGCGCCGGCGGTGACGTCTTGAAAGTCGGGCAGCCCGCCGAGCGCGATGCGCACGCGGAACATCGTTCCGCGGCCCGGCTTCGAGGCGACGACCAACTCGTGCCCGAGCAGGCGCACCAGACGCTTGACGATCGCCAACCCCATGCCCAGCCCCTGCGTGCGCACGCGCTCGCCGCGGCCGACCTGAAAGAACTCGTCGAAAACCTTGCGCAGGTCGGCGGCGCGGATGCCGACGCCGGTGTCCCAGACCTCCACGTGGATGTGCGATTCGGTCGACCGCGCCACCACGACGATGCCGCCGCGCTCGGTGTACTTGATCGCGTTCTGCACCAGATTGCCGAGGATGCGTTCGAGCAGCTGCGGGTCGGAACTGATCGACTTGCCGCCCGGCGAGAAGCGCAGCCCCAGGCCCTTCTGTTCGGCCTGCCCGGCGAAGTGCATGTGCAGGCGCCGGAACAGGTCACGCAACGGAAACTGCTGCACGCGCGGCTCGATCGCGCCGGCATCCAGCCGCGAGATGTCGAGCATCACGTTGAACGAGCGGTCGAGCCCGTCGATTGCGCGGCTCAGGTTGCGCACCAGCGGCTCCTCGGCCGAACCCTGCAAGCGCTTCTCGAGCGTTGCCGCGAACAAGCCGATGGCGTGTACCGGCTGGCGCAGGTCGTGGCTCGCGATCGCGAGAAAGCGACTCTTCTCCTGATTGGCCTTGATCGCAACATCGCGCGCCGATTCGAGCCCGCAGATGCGGTCGGCCTGGTCGATTGCGGCGCGGGCCGCAGCGGCCCAGCAGCGGTGCAGCCACAACGCCAGCAAAGCAGCCAATGCACCGGCGAAACCGCACGCGAGCGCGAGCGCCGCGTACGGGGCATTGGGATTGATCAGGTTGGCCAGCGCGGGTGACATCGGCAGCACCGCGGCCGCCGCGGCCATGCGCTTCAGCGGCGCGAAGCAGGCAACGCTGAAGAGCGAAATCGCGACGATCATCAGCGCGATCACGTAACGTGTCTCTAACCTGGAAGCGGCGCCGGCCGTCCACGGCGCCACGGCCAGGAATAAAAAGGCTGCCGCAACAAGTGCGGCGAGGCGCCGATCCGACCGGCGCAAATCGGGGGCACCCCGAGTCTCTTGGCGCACACCGAGCACTGCGGCGATTGCCGCGTCGTGGAGACGGCGGTCGATCGAGCGCCGCTCGGCTTGCCGCGCGGGCTCCGGCTCGATCTCGTCGGCACCCGCCGTTACGGCGACGAACGAGGACGAAGGCGCCGTATTTAGCGCCCGATCATTCACGCGGCTGGCATGCGCGCGGCGCCGTCTCAGCGAAACAGGCTGATCAGGTGCGAGCGCGAGGTCACGTCGAGCGCGAGCAGAAGCGACGAGACGTAGTTTTTGACCGTGCCCAGCGACAGGCCGGTGGCACTGCAGATTTCCTGGTTCGCGCAGCCCGAGAGCACGAGTTCGAGGATCTCAAGGTGGCGCGGCCCGAGCTCGGAGACGCGGTCGAACATTGCTGAGGACGGGAAGCGCGGGAAAAGGCTGCTGCGCGCGGCGAGGCCGCGGTTATCGGGCACGCCAGCCGGCCAGAGCAGGGTCGCGAGGGTTTCGTGCAACTGCGTCAGTAGCGTGCTCTTGGCGACATAACCGGATGCGCCCAACGCACGCGCTTGCCGCACCACGAATTCGTCTTGCGTAGCGCTGAACACCGCGATGCGGGCGCGCGGGTGTATCTGCAGAAACTGACGCAGCCCCTGCAGACCCTTGCAGTCGGGCAGGTTGAGGTCGAGCAGCACGGCATCGACATCGCCTTCGCACCCGTACAACTCGATCGCCTCTTGCAGCGAGCCGGCCTCGACCCACTCGATTGGCACGCCGCCGATCTCAGGGTGCAGTGTTCGGATGCCGAAGCGCACGAGCTCGTGGTCGTCGACTAACAGCAGCTTGCGCGCCGCAGGGGCGCAAGCGATTGCAGCAGGCGGGCTGCTGACGAGCCGTTCCGTTGTGGTGAAGGCCTGGCCCAAGCTGACCGTCGCTTCCATTCGCTGCCCCCATACGTTGTTTGAATGCGGCCCGGCGTGCCTAGCGGGACACCGTACAGGATCTGATAGTAAGTCTTGGGCGCCAGTCGCGCATCATGAAAACTAGGGATAAGAAGGCATGAAATCCCCGGGATCTAAACCGACCCGATCGAAGTGCAGTGACAGGTCGGGAAGTTCTTCAGTGATCCAGGCCAATGGGCTGGGTTTGTACGGCCCGACGTTTGGTGGACGGTCATCAACATCACTTGTTGGCCGCGCCGGTGAACTCGCTTTCTACGCGAGGTACGACAAGGACCGCCCCCGCAACCAGCCGCTTCACTCAGCCTTGAATGGTGTTCAACGGCTACCTGCCCAGAACGCCTCGACCGCCTTCAGCCTTCGCCGCTTCTCTGTCGTGACGTAGATCGTCGTAGTCGCCAGCGATGCGTGCCCTAGGTTCTGTTGTGCGATCTCGATCGGCATGCCGCCGGCGATCGCGTGGCTCGCGTGCAAGTGCCGCATCCAGTGCGTGCTGGCCTTCGCCCCCTGCTTCAGACTAGTTGTCGCCTCCCCCATCACGCGGATGATCCGCGCCGGAGCGCCACGCTATGCAAAGAAATCAACATTCAACAGAGTTCAAAGAGCAGGCACTGAGCAAGGCCAGGACGTGCGGCGTGCGCACGCTGGAATCGGTGGCAAAAGAGCTGAACATGTTTTTGGGAGCACTCAAGGGAGGTGGACACCATGCAGACGGGGACAAGGGCGCCAAGGCGCCGGCACGCAGAT
>ENA-OBIT01000713-OBIT01000713.1-metagenomes-genome-assembly--contig:-NODE-713-length-13688-cov-2.88697_pt1 | contig 13688 bp, 24 predicted proteins | sample MGYA00153386_OBIT01 | MGnify analysis MGYA00153386
CTGATGGTTCCCGTTTTTTATTATTCAAACTGCGACGGTTATCAAAACGTTATCAAAATAAGTTATCAAAACTCGGCCATTTTGATACTTGCCTATTTTACTTGTTGAGTAAGGCCGAGTGGTAGTTTTGAGCTAAAAAAATAAGTTGGAACTTATATGTTAACTAAAAAATGGCTACCGAAGCCATTCCGATTAAAAGCCCTTTAGGGCTGTTATCGTCAGGGGGTAGACCTACCTTCTGGCTTGGTATTAATTGACTCTAAAAATGTAAGAAGGGTTAAAGCGGATTCAATATAGTTATTCAAAGCAATTGAGGATATCTCCCATAAGCTATTGTGCACAGCTTGATTTCTTAAATTCCTCATCGAAATAAATAGCTCAAATTGTTCCTCTGTGATTAAATTATGCTCTAATAGGATTTGCATATGAAAAGTCGGAGTATAAGAACGTCTTTTAAATTCAATTTGAGATCTTTCTAGGGCATCCCTAATTGCCTCATCTATATAATTCCAAGCAGTTATAATTGATGTGAGTGGATCAACTTCTATTAGTTGGGCTCGTAGCATTTGATAACGCTTTTGATTTTTATCGGGATGAGGCAGTAATTCGTCTGCTTTATTGGCTGCCTCAGTGCTCCCTACCTCAAAATCAGCTTGAAACTTGTCATACTTGATTGAGCGTAGTGATGTCAATAAGGTCAGTATCTTGTCTTTACCAAAGTAAATAATAAAGAAAACAACAGCAGGCCAAGATATTTTTGCAATCAAATTAAATAACGAGTCAATAAATTTACTAAGAAATGTTAACCAATCCATGCTTAGCCTTAATTAATCTGTTTAAAAAAAGACACCCTATCATATGAAATTTTTTACTTGATGTGAAGAATTATTCATCTCAATTTAATTTAAAAGCTTCAGACCATTTGTGAAAAACAAAAGCATTGACCTGCTCCACTCTCATACCAGGCGGTGCCAGTGACTTTTTTGTCTTTTATATAATTCCCTTGCCAATTAGGCATAAGCACTTTCCGTTCGATGCTTACTGTACGTCCGAGCTGAGCGAGAAACGGAATTTCGCAATTGCTCTCACAGTTGTTAGTGCCAGGGAGCTGTCAGCTGTCAACTTTCTCTGATGCTTCATGAACTAACCTGTCGGTCTCAATCATTAAAGATTTTAGATGGTCTCGAATATCACCAAAACTGTAACTTTCATGTTCTGGAAATTGTTTTCCATTTACATAGTGACTTGCATAAATTTCCTGTCTTGAAATTGCCGCACTGATTTTTGCAGCAAGAAGTGCATACTTTGCCTGGTCTTTTTGAGAGTTTGCAGCTTCAGTCAGTTGCTCTCTGGTGAGTATTAATTCTTCCCGTTGAATTTTAAGTTCGTTCGACTGGAGAATGATTGTGTAAATCAAAGCTCCAAAAGCTAGACTTGAGAAAAGTGAATTTATTGCTCCAAATGTATCCCCAAAAGCTCCGCTCTTATTCCAATCTTGAAAAAAATAATATATTGCAATTCCGAAAACCATTTGAGCTGTTGCGATTGTACCTAAGAGAATAAAAAGAGAACGATGCTGTTTCACTGTTATATACCTTCACATATCTAATTATTTAGTAAAAAGAGCGTACAGACACTTTGTACCAGGCTCTCACTTTCATCCCGACTGACCCGCTCCCTGTAAACTAACCTACCATGAAGCAAGAAAAATCCGCTCCTGGCACTTAGTAGACTGTTTTCCGGATTGAGATTAGAGCATAAATATAAGCAGGTTAAACGTAAAATAACACTATAATTCAAAGTATTGAATAAAAAATGAGCTGTCAAACTAGCAACTTACTATGATCCACTCTTTCCCTCTGTCATCGTGATATCGGTCTGTCTGCGATTGTGTTTTGTGACCAAGAAGCATTTGTGTGTTTACTCCCTGGGGCTTATATAGCCTTTCAGCAAGCGAGCGTTGCTCATGAAATGTTGCTGGTGTACCGTCACCCCAATCAATATCAGCTTTATCCCTGGCTTTGCTAAAGTTGGTTGTCAGCGTATTTCCTGGCACTTTGGCACCACGTTGGGCCATTGATGTCGAACGGAAGTAATGTACAAGATGCTGGCTCACAGCATAATCCCGGCAGCGCGAGATGACCTCACGTAAGCTCGTGTTTAAAGCATCGCAACGAAGGGAAAGAGGTAATGCCAATTTTGCACCAGTTTTCTCCTGCAAAACATGTAAGTGATCATCCCAGATATCGCTGAATTTCATTGCTGAGATATCACCCAATCGCTGCCCTGTAACTATGGCCAATAGCATCGCATTGCCCATGTAGCGATGCTGTTTATCAGCAATGTCGAAAATCTTCTGCCATTCCTCTAAATTCAGACGCTGCCTAGTAATCTTTCGACGCGGTTGCTTTGTTGCGAGTGCGGGATTGTAACCTGGAGGAACCTCACCAACATGCTGAGCCTCTTTAAATACATCGATCAGCACTGAACGCACAACCTGGGCCATCCGTGGTTGTCTGGCGTCGGTGTACTCATCCAACAACGAAGCGATATCTCTGGCATCAACCTCGGGCAAGGATTTCATTGCAAATTTTTGGCGTAGAAGGTCCACAGGCTTACGTTTTTGTTTAAACGTATTGGGCTTGATATCACCGGCGCTCAGGCGTTCCTCCTGTATTTTCCAATAGCGGTCGAGCCAGGTACTGACAGTTATATCTTTACCCTTAATTTGTGCCACTCGATCGCTAAGTGCCAGGATCTGCCGGCTACGTTGCTCCGCTAGTCGGCTATTGGCTTCTATCGCAATCTCACGAGCTTCCTGCTCATTGTCACCAAGAGCATGGTACTTCCCTGTAACCGGATGACGGTATCGCCAGTAGACCTTATTGGCCTTGCGGCTAAATAGGGGATACAAGTTAGGAATATCAACATTGTTGTTACGCGGTCGGGCTGCCATCGTTCAATATCCTTCGAAGCTTCGGATTGTCGTTGTGCTTAATGACCGGAGTGGTGAGTGGGCCAACTAGCTCAGCATCTTCTCGCACGCGCCATAACTTGCCTTCTTTACGTGCGGGCGGGGCGAAGTGGCCCTCTTTAGCGCAACGCCGCAAGGTATTAAGAGAGGGCGGTTTGCTGCGGTATCGCTCCGCAGCCCATTCTTCAAGTGTCAACATCTGTAACATTAAGTACCTCCACACATCACCCGCCGCATTCGGGCATTAACTCAATCGTGACATATCACACACTGTTAATTTGGTTTCATGCCATCCGTAGGGTTGTCAGCACGCATTGTTTTCAAGGAAATAACAATCTAGTGGGGCTCCTGGTCGCTTCATTTCATTTGCTGGCATCACTGGGTGCTCTTTCATTTGGCCTTCCGCAGCTCTGCAGCGAATGAGCGGGCCAGTCCCGCGTAAGCGCCAGGTGTAGTGCTGTCTGGCTTGACTGAGCACAAAGCCATGGCAGTTTTGTGAAGGTCATCAGCAAACTTTTCCACTCCACGCGCTTCGATAGCTGCAAGAGCGGCGGAGGTGGATGGGATTTCAATGTTGCGAGCTCTGTCGATTTCGAATCCAGCTGGTTCACATTCGGTATAGGCCGAGGCGATAAGGTCAACCGATGACTTCAGTGCCGCATTCTCCACAGCCAGCGCATTAACTCGAACAGTCAGTTCTTTGATGGTTTCAGCCATTGTCAGCTTTACCTGCAGCGTTTGGGCGTTGATCTGCCTGCTGCTGGCGAGTTCTGACACCAAAGCTTCATACTCGGAGAATTTAACGAATTCACCGTGCTCTGCTTCGCGTGCAAACGGCGCAAAGCGCGCCGCATGCATGACGTAATCAGGGTTATATCTCTGAACCATCGGGATTCTCCTTGCTGTTGGTGGAGCGGTATTCATCGAGAATGGCGAGCACATCAAGCTGAGTGCCGGCGGGAAGGATGTAAGCGGTTTGGCCGTCGATTTCGCGGACTTCGGCCTGAGCCAAGAGCGTGACGAGCTTGCGGGACTTTGGCGCACTAAATTGGGGTGCGATAAAGGATTTTGTGACCTTCTTCTTGCCCGCGGCTTTGGCCTTTTCGACGTCACCAGCCAGCACCTTTCCGGCTTGCTCGCCATGCTCTTTCACTCGCTCAACAGCGGCATCAACGGCAACGGCGCCATCTTTGACAAGTGTCTGAACATCGTGATTTGCCTGGGTGAGGGCAAGCAGCTTATCGACTGTGGCGCGGCTCTTGCCGACCAGCGCGGCGATCTCATCTGGTGACAGGTTGAAGCCTGCGAGCTCTTTTACCACCTGCGATTGCTCGTATGGGGTAAGCGCCAGCTGGCTATTACTATTCATGATGCGCGCTATGCGCTCCACGTCGCTACCAGTGAACGGTAGGATGGCCACCCGCAAAGAATCCGACATGGACTGTCAGCCGGCGGTTAAAGAACTCATCGCTAAGCAGGCCCAGAAGTGTTTCAAGGTCGATCCTGAAGTCCCCGGCGCCTTTGTGCTGCGTCCGAAGAAAACCCGCGCAGAAGACAGCAAATATACCCGCTGGGTTAAGACTCGCCCCTGCTGCGGTTGCGGTGCTCGCTCAGACGACCCTCACCACATCATCGGCCACGGGCAGGGCGGAATGGGAACTAAGGCCCATGACTTCTTCACTATCCCGCTGTGCCGTAAATGCCACGACGCATTGCACGAGGATATGGCGGCCTGGGAAGCGGAACATGGTAGCCAGGTTGAACTGCTGTTTGAGTTCCTGGATTTCTCCTTCGGCATAGGGGCGATCGCATGAAAGAGGTGACAATAACACGCCAGCAGTACCGGAGCGTCTGCGATGCGCTGCTGAACACAGCCAATCTGAACGAGCAGCTTTTGCTGCTCTCAACCGCCGACAAACGATCAGAAAGAGTTCATCGCCAAGCCAGCAAGCTATTGCAAAAAATTCGCCAGCAACTTCAGGAAGCCGTGGGAGAAAAAGAATGAGAGACATCCAGCTAGTTTTAGAGCGTTGGGGGCAGTGGGCGAAAGACAATAGCGGCGTTGATTACTCTCCGATCGCTGCGGGATTTAAGGGGCTTCTGCCGAACACGAGCAAGAGTAAACCATCATGCTGCGATAATGGCGGTCTGATTGTTGATAGCGCCGTGGGTAGATTGAAGAAGGTACGCGACGAAAGAGAGCTTGGAGTAATCATGCTGCACTACAGATACGGGGTATCAAAATCGGAGATAGCCCGTAGATGGAAGGTTTCAGAAGGGAACATAAGGCAAAAGCTGATGATGGCAGAAAGCTTTATAGAAGGCTGTATAGCTATGACCGGGGCGACGCTTGAGATGGACGCCTGGACGAGCAGATCAGAAATTTCGGCTGTCGCGTAAATTTCCGCTTTTCGTTACGAATTTTACTGGCTATTGTGATAAGAGTGGTTGCGCAGTGACGTAGCTTATCAACTTTCAAACCTCGCCTCGGCGGGGTTTTATTGTTTTCGGGGTTCTTACCAAAATTGGCAAGATCATTTGGGGAAAAGCATCATTCGTTTCTATGTTCTTGGATTTATAGGGTACTTTTTGATAGAGTATCATTCAAATTAACTATCTATAAAACGTATGAGATGACTAGGTTTCTAGGGTTACATGGTGCCAATGGCATTGTTACTCATGTAGCGAGGTTTGTTTGCGGTGGCAGGGATTACGAGGTCACTTTGAATCCGGTAGCACAGGAAAACGTTTATGATTGCTCTTTTGTTTTTCCTAATGAATTTAGCTTCAGCAAGCAAGGTTGTTATGAGGTAGTCTTTGATTTAGCAAGTAATATTCGTGCTAAAACACCTTTTGCCAGAGCTGGTACTGGTTCTTTTCTAGGACGTGCTGTTCTTCGACATGTTGAAAGCATAATAAATGACCATTATACTCAGTTTAACGTTGGTATGTACTTCTTCTTCCCTGACGATGATAGTTTGGCAAGAGTATATCAACGTATCATAGCGAAACGGTTCTCATCGGACCTTACGCTGGAGATGGGCTTTAATCCGGGTAGGAGGGGTAATGTCTTACGCACGTCAAACTGTTACAGATAAGCAGCCTTCTCTAACTGTTGAGGCTGCAAACAAAAAACGAGCCGCTCTCATGCGAAAGGTTTATGCAGCTCGCTTGGCCGGTGAGTTACAACCAATTAGCTCCTCTCCTGTTGAAACGGCGGCAACAACATTAGCGACATCTGCGGCAACTTTAGCGACATCAGCGGCAAAATTAGCGGCAGAAATATCTACCTCTCATAACTCTTGGCCATTGCATCAACATATCCTATGTTCGCCTGAACGGTATACAACGGATGTGTTGGGTGTGGTAGGTCTTAGGCATAAAGACGTTTTAAAAATTACATTGAAGCCTTATCCGACCATCCCGACAGAAACTTCTCTGGAGAGAGTGATTGCTGTTGAGATACATAATGCGCTTGATGAAAATGAAGCGCGTTTATGGGAGATTAATAATTCATCGCTTCTCACCGCATATCATCACATTAAGCACGAGCCTTTTAATGAATTCCATGTAGATGGATGTTTCTCTAGGTTGGCCATAACTGATAGCAACTTACCAATGGTTCATCGATATGATGCAGTTGGCCTAGGCGATTCTTCTAGATGTAATCTGAAAAAATTGCCGACACCGAGAAAAAACAAAGCCCTCTAAGAGGGTTTTGTTCAGTCATCAGTTAAAATATCAATATAAAACTGTTTATGGTTGCCCTTATTCGTGGCCCTTTTTGCATTTCAGCTACAGCCAACATCCGACACACACCAAGCACACCCCATAAATCCTACTCGTTTACGGCTGGTGGCTGCTCCCCACATCTTGGAGTTAACGATGAAATTTTATGAGCTTCCTGAATCATCTAAAGATCGTGCACGTGAGGTGCTTTTCGCTGTTATCCGTAATGGCGTAAATTCAGCGTCGGCAAAACTGGCTGGTGAAACTGTGGCTGCTGCGTTTATTGCAATGGAGCACCATGATAGTGCTCCTGATGTATGTGAAGACGGTGTTTAGCTAGACTGTTTTCAACCCGCGAATTGCTCGTCCAGCTGATTTCGTTACCATAACTCCTGACTTCGACTTCACCGAGTTTGCAATTGCTTGCACTTCATCGGCAATTGCGGATTCATCCTTAGATGAATGTGAGTAGGTATATTCGGCATCAGGTAGTTGATATTCAACACCGGATGAGCCAGTCACCTCTCTCGAATAACCTTTAGCCTCCATTTTTTCATGCAATGCTTCGTAATCATCTGAATCTGCCTTGTGAAGCTCAACTCGAACAGTAAACGTTGCCATATGTATTCCTTTTGGGCTGTGTGAGAGCTGCCAAGATACCACTACCGCCTGAGGTGGAAAAATAACAGGCAAATAATTCAAAAGCTGAGCTAATGCTCGGCTTTTCTCGTTTTACTACAGCACAGCCCGATAGCCGGGAGGTGGAGTTATGAAGATGCCAACTAATCCTCACAACTGGGCAGAGCTCAGCGACATTCTTGCGGCCTGGTGGCGCGGTGACGTGCCGATTGGTGGCGTCATCATGGCCGTTGTTATGGCCGTTTTGCGGATGGCCTACTCAGGCAGCAGCTTGAGAGAGACGTTATTTGAGGGGCTGATGTGCGGGGCAGTCGCGCTGACGACTTACTCAGCCCTGGATTACTTCGACGTGCCGAAAGCCTTAACGGTTGGCATCGGCGGATTTATTGGCTTTGTCGGCGTGAAGAAGCTCAGCTCGTTTTTGTCCGGTTACGTGGGTAATCGCTTCGGCGGGGGCAATCAGAATGCAGATAAGTAAAGACGGAATTGAGCTGATTAAGCGCTTCGAAGGTCTGCGGTTGAAAGCCTATCAGGATTCGGTTGGCGTCTGGACGATCGGTTACGGATGGACACAGCCTGTTGACGGTAAAAAAGTCGGCCCCGGAATGCAGATTGATCAGGCGACTGCCGATCGGCTGCTGAAATGCGGCGTTGAGCATGTCGAGCAGGGCGTTAATCAACTGGTGAAGGTGAAAATCACCCAGGGCCAATTCGATGCGCTGGTGAGCTTTGCATATAACCTCGGCCTGCGGTCGCTGAGCACATCCACGCTGTTGCAAAAGCTGAACGCTGGCGACACTCAAGGCGCTGCCGACCAATTCGGTCGGTGGGTAAATGCTGGCGGTAAACGGCTTGATGGTCTGGTTGCACGCCGTGCAGCAGAGCGCGAGATGTTTTTGTCATGAACACCTCATTCAGCTTCCGCACGATGGCGATAGGCCTGTTGCTGGTGGCGCTGATTGTTGCCGGCAGACTGGCGTTCTGCTTTCACAGCAACGCAGTAAAGGCTGCGGAGCAGGTTAAGCAGCAGGAAAAGACGCTGGCGCAGCAGTCAGGACTGATCTCAACCCTGCAAGCACAAGACCGGAAGAACAGAGCCTTGGCTGCGGAGCAACAACAAAGAGAGCAGCAACTACGCCAGCGCGAAGAAACCTACCAGAGGAAATTGCGTGATGCACTTAAAGGCAGTAAATGTGGGATTAGTCCTATGCCTGCCGCTGTTGTTGAGCTCCTGCAGCAGAACGCCGCCGGCACCTCTGCAAATCGTCCTGTTACCCCCTGAATCAGTTTTCAAATCATGCGAGCGGCCAAATCTGGAAGGTGACACCTGGGGAGACGCGGTTAGCTACACGCTGAGACTACAAACAGCGCTCGGCATCTGCGCTGGGCAGGTAGAAATACTTCAAAAGTGGAGGCAAGTTATCCACAATGGCGAACGCTTGAAGTAAAACGTATTTTAGATATTATCTAACTGTTAGCCCACGGAATGTTCTTAGGAGGTCATTTTGACCAAACTTTTGAACGTCCCCTTAAGCAACCGCTGATCGCGACATCAGGGTTCCTGAGCCAGGGGTAACAGAACCGAGAGGATAGTGAGCAGGGAGATCGGCCAAGGTGGGTAACCATCTTGAGAGCATTACCACCCGCGTCTGGGACGCTGGAGTCTTCCGCCTTGTTGGTCGCGCGATAGGGTTAATACATGAAAAGCCAAGGGGCTCAGGTGACGCTGCCATTCTCGAACCCCATGCTGGCCACGGTGTCAGTAGGGATAATTTGGAATGACGGTAATCCGCAATTAGCTTGGCCTGCCTTTCACCTACACCAACCGCCTACGGGCGGTTTTTTATTGCCTATCACAGAGCAGCTTTACGAGGCTGCTGCGTGATGAAGAATTCCCCCGACAAGGAGTGAGACGGTGAAGCCCTGCAGTAGGTGATCACGTCTTGGCAGCCGGAAAGACGGAAGTGGCGAGGCAACCCCGCGAGGTGTGGCTGATACTGCGATTTGATAGACGGGTGATTAACTGACTGGGAACAGGTATTGAGAGAAGTGAAGTGCGATTTTGGCCAATGCGGTTAGAAAGACAAAAGCGGATGATATGGCGACATAAAACTCAGGTGGATAGTTCATAAGGCCTCCTTGGCTAGTTGGAACGTGTAGTTGCTATAAGGGTAACTAATCAGGCTTAGCCGGATGGTTATGCTGATTATCTATTGTGTCGGCGATTAGAATCAGAAATGAATTTTAAAATCTGCTGCCCGGTAGCCTTGGGTAATTCTCGGGTTTCACGTAGCGCTTCCGGTTTTTGGCCGTTCAGACGGGTATTGCAGGCCGGGGCGCTTGCCGGTGATTGGGTCTTTCAGCGCCACCGTGGCGCGCCATTTACCGTTAAGGAAACGGGTGGAATGCCGACAGTCTACTCCGAGTAGACTCCGCGAGCGCCTGCAGCATTACCGCAGTTAGAGCCACAAGTTCCCAGGGCCAAACGACCCGCGCTATCAGCCATCTGCTGAGGCCAACGGCAAGAAATGACTGAACCCGCTCCGGCGGGTTTTTTATTGGAGCGAATATGGCAGGTCTGACACCAAAGCAAGAGGCTTTCTGTCAGGCATACATCGAAACCGGTAACGCGTCGGAGGCGTACAGGAAGGCGTATGCCGCTGGCAGGATGAAGCCAGAGAGCGTTAACCGGAAGGCAAAGGAATTGCTCGACAACGGCAAGATCACGGCAAGGATCGCAGCACTGCAAGGAGAACACCGCCAGAGGCATAACATCACTGTAGACGATTTGCTTATTGAGCTGGAGGAGGCAAGACGCGCAGCTCTTGATTCTGAGACGGCTCAAGCATCCGCCGCCGTAGGCGCTACGATGGGCAAGGCTAAGCTACTTGGACTGGATAAGGTGATTATTGATCACCGCTCTGGAGACGGCAGCATGACGCCTAAACCAACAGTCATTCAGCTACTACCAGTCGAGCCGAAAAATGAGTGAAGCTGTTCAACTGCCAATTCCCGCCAAGCTAGCTCCGCTGTTCACCGCCATGGATAAGCGCTATCGCTGCTCACACGGTGGCCGCGGTAGTGCTAAGACTCGCACTTTTGCCATGATGACAGCAGTTAAAGCCTATCAGGCGATGATGAATGGCGAAGCTGGGGTAATCCTTTGTGCTCGTGAGTTCATGAACTCACTGGAAGAGTCAAGCATGCAGGAAGTTAAGCAGGCGATCCTATCGGTGCCATGGTTAGCAGCCAATTTCGATATTGGTGAAAAGTACATTCGAACCATCGATAAGAGCGTGAATTATGTGTTCTGTGGTCTGCGGCATAACCTCGATAGCATCAAGTCGAAGGCGCGGATCTTGCTTTGTTGGGTTGATGAGGCTGAATCAGTCAGCGAAATAGCCTGGCAGAAGCTGAGCCCTACCGTGCGTGAGGAAGGCTCAGAGATTTGGGTAACTTGGAACCCAGAGCGCGACGGTAGCGCCACCGATAAGCGTTTTCGCAAAGAGGCTGGCGATGACTGCATTACCGTTGAGATGAACTACACCGATAATCCCTGGTTCCCCGACGTTCTAGAAGGTGAGCGGCTGAACGATGAGCGCCGTCTTGATCCGGCAACATACGCATGGATATGGGAAGGGGCTTTCGATGACCGAGTTTCAGTTGCTGCTTGCTGCCAAGTACCCAGAACAGAAAGGCTTCACGCGCGAAGAGTACGATCAGGTGATGGACGAAGATGAGAAGCGCTGGCAGGCGATGATGAAAAAATGATAAGGGTTCGTTCTATGGCAAGCATCCATCATTGCAGCGTAACTCCACGCGAAGAAGTGCCTGATGACCATTCTTATATTGATGATTTGACGCCGCTTGATCTAGATGATGAAGCTGTTAAAGGGCGTTTTGATTCCTGTTTCCAATCAAAAATTATAAAACCAAATGAAGTGACCACTCCTAAATGATGTCATATGCTGTTCAATGGTAGCCGCACACATCAGGAGCGATGAATTGTTAGATTATGATTTTAAAACAGCAACCTATAACATAGCCAAACATGAAGCAGGGCACTGGTTGTGCGCTAATAGTCTAGGTTGGTCGCCTAGAGATATAGTTGTTAGAGTGCCTTCGCATCCCAAAGGGCATTATGGCTATGCCTTGAACGCTTACAGAACCTCGCTTGCTGGAATAGAGGATGTGCGTGAGTATTCAATGGGAAGAGTGAAGGTGCTTTACAGCGGAGCTTATGCTGAGAATTTTAACGGTGATGATTTCGACCACGACCAAGTTATGAGCGACCTAATGCGTGGCGGAGGTGCAAACTCTGATTTTTTGAAGGCCGAGGAAATTTACTTTTTTTACTACAATTGTTTATCAAATCCACGCGGATGGGAAATCGAGTTCAACCCTATAATCTGCGATGTTCAGCTTTTAATCGACATGCGATATCATTTTATTGATGCCGTTGGGAGAAAGTTTGAGAAGTTAGCCTATCAAATGGGACAAGAGTTAACCATGACTCGCGATGAGTTGATCAAGATTTATCAGGATAGTCCGATACGGCTGTCTCACGGCACATGATCCATCCTTGTTAAACATAAAAACCAGTTTAATGCAAGTTATGTTTGTGTAAAATAAATTAATGTGATATTATCATTCGGCTTTAGGTTAGCGGTGGTGGGTGCTGGTTCGACTCCGGCAGCTGTGATGCTTTGGCTCCTATATCTTGGTACGGCGTTCATCTTCTTCATGGTGAAGAATTACTTGCTAAACGAGATAACTGAAAATAAGGGGGCTACTATGAATACAAAACGACTAATCGCATCATCATTTTTCGAAGCTTCAGCAACATTCTTGATGGGTATAGGCGTCAATGCATCCAGCGTAGTGGGTACCCCGCTAACCTAAAGCACTTAAATAATCCACCAAAGAGGTGGTTTTTTGTTTTCAGTCAACTACGGTTTTTGTCCCCGTTTTGCTTCCCTTTTTCATGGTCGATCTTTGGTTTGTGGTGCAATCTTGTTGCTCCTTTTTAATCCAAGGAGTTGAAACAATGAAAAAGCTGCTAGCCCTTGTCACTAACCAATACTTCCTGGCATGTGTCGCTGCAACCATGGTGTTTGTAGCAACGGGAGAACAAAGCCACCTTAAGAACAGCATCGACTATGGCCTACAGGCTGTCTTAGAAGCCAAAGGTAGATAGCATCCAAGCCCGCTTAGCCGCGGGTTTTTGCTTTCTAAGGCTTGCTTTACCTTGCAAGTGAGATTAGTTATCATTTGATGAGTTGTTTTTCCTATAAGGATGTAGAGATGCGAAAGTTACTGCTGGTTGCCATAGGTGTGATAGTTCTATCGGGGTGCGCAGGCCAGAACGATGATTATCAATTGAATAGCAAACAATCGTCTGCTCAGAAAGACAGCAAAGAGTGGAAAGAGTTTGTCGCTCCTCTGTCTACCAAAACTCAATCGCCACAAGACAGACTGATGAAGCGTGCCGAGAGAAACTACTGATTGATAAAAGCCCACCTGAGTGGGCTTTTTGCTTTCTGGCCCCTCGTTTTCGTTGCCACCGCCGACGCCTCTGCTACCATGTAACGACTTGTTACTTATTGGAAGAGACGAGGGCATTATGATTTATAAAGTTAGTAGCAAAAAAATTAGCGAATATCAAAAATATTTAATCGAAAAGTCACGGCCGCCAAGTAGAGGTGGGAACGGTAAAGCGCTTCATAGCCACGTAGTTATTATTGATGGTGTAAAATATAGTTTCTTGGCAAATGATTCCAAACAGTGGGTATTCAAATCCGATACTGTTTCATTTGAATATAAAATTGAAAATGGGTTTAACAACATAAGTAGCATAATGGAGATCATTCAAATTGCTTCCCGAGTAGATCATGTCTTTTTTCCGGATGAATATACAAAAAAATAATCATAATTCAGAAAAACAAAAGCTCTTATACATTAACCGAAAATAAGGTGAGTTATATTGACAAGATAGAATCAGTTGGCCATATTATCATGTTAGAAAATCAAGGGCCGAATGGTCAAAGCTCGCCTTATCATTCTATGATATTCGGTAATTCTTATTAGGAAAAATAGGTTTGGTACTGTGCTAGGTCATGTCTGTACTAACTAGTTAGTTATCAAAACCTGATGTTGATACAGCAAATTCAATAAGTTACAAACTAACAAAACTAATCGATAGTAATACTAAGAATGGTTTTATTATCATAATAATCAGCATGTTAGTGCGTATCGTGCAAGCTAAGTTGCGTCACATGGGCTGGTTCGAAGCGGCTGACCTGATTGTTAAGGGCATGGAAGGCGCCATCGCTGCCAAGACCGTGAC
>ENA-OBIT01000715-OBIT01000715.1-metagenomes-genome-assembly--contig:-NODE-715-length-13668-cov-4.51811_pt1 | contig 13668 bp, 9 predicted proteins | sample MGYA00153386_OBIT01 | MGnify analysis MGYA00153386
GCCCCTGGCTCGCGATGGGCACCTGGCAATCCGCCGCCGCCCGCTTGCTGGCGGTGGTAGGCGTCATCGACCGCAGCCAGCCGCCGGCCGGGGGCAGCACGGCCTTCAAGGCGATGCTGCAGCGGTATGCGGACCACAGTGCCAGCGCTATGGCCTTCGTCTGGTTGTCCACGCCCTTTGCCGGCGCTGCCGCCGCTGGCCGCACCGCGTGCTGCAGATTTTCTGCAGCGTCGGTTACTGCGCCGAGCAGCCGCGCACGCCGCAGCGCGCGCTGGCCAGCTTCGTCATTGCCTGAGCGTTTGGCCGCCAGCGCAATCGGCGCCATGGCCAAAGCCTCGAGCCCTGCCCGCGCAGATCCCGCAGATTCCGCAGTCCCTGCAGACCCCTCGCATCCCGCGCCGCCCGATCGGCTGTCACGGCCGGTAGCCGAGCGCTTTGCGCACTTCTTCGAGCATTTCTTCGAGCACTTCATCGACACTTTGCGGGCCTGCCTGCTGACGCCGGAGATCCTGGCCGCCGAAGTCGTGCGGTGCAACCGGCTCACCGCCATTCTGCAAGCCGAGCTTGAGTCCTGGGGTTTCGACGCGCAGCAAGTGATCGGCGGCTCGGATCTGGCCCGCAAACCCTGGCTGCAGGATGTAACCACGCTGCTGGTGGCGCGCGCCATGTCACCCGCACTGATCGTCGCCATGCCAGCGCCCGCGCTGACGCCTCCCAAGAATCACCGGCATAGACTGCGCCGTCAATTGCAGGAGACATGCCATGGGCGCACCCGAAGCCTTTACCCAAACCACCGACGTCGCGCACTGGATTGCAGGCGCACCGCATCACGGCATCGGCGACCCTTCGACACAGCGCAGCCAGACGGTGTGGAACCCCACCACCGGCGCAGCAGCCCGCCGGGTGCTGCTGGCCAACGAGGCCGACGTCAACGCAGCCGTGTCTGCCGCCACCGCTGCGCAGCCAGCCTGGGGCGATCTGCCGCCGCTGCGCCGCGCGCGGGTCATGAACGCCTTTCTGGCGCTGCTCAACCAGCACAAGGACAAGCTGGCGGCCATCATCACCGCAGAGCACGGCAAGGTCTTTACCGACGCGCAAGGCGAGGTCACGCGCGGCATCGACATCGTCGAATTCGCCTGCGGCATTCCGCAGCTGCTCAAGGGCGACTACACCGATCAGGTCTCCACCGGCATGGACAACTGGACGCTCAGGCAGCCGCTGGGCGTGGTGGCGGGCATCACACCCTTCAACTTCCCGGTCATGGTGCCGTGCTGGATGTTCCCCGTGGCGCTGGCCTGCGGCAATGCCTTCATCCTGAAGCCGAGCGAGCGTGACCCGTCGGCAGCGCTGCTGATGGCCGAGCTGCTCCGCAGGGCCGGCCTGCCCGACGGCGTCTTCAGCGTCGTGCAGGGCGACAAGGTGGCGGTGGACGCGCTGCTAAAGCACCCCGACGTGAAGGCGCTGTCCTTCGTCGGCAGCACGCCCATCGCGCGGCACATCTACGAAACCGGCGCGCACTTCGGCAAGCGCGTGCAGGCCCTGGGCGGCGCCAAGAACCACATGGTGGTGATGCCCGACGCCTCCATCGAACAGGCCGTGGACGCGCTCATCGGCAGCGCCTACGGCAGCGCCGGTGAGCGCTGCATGGCCATCAGTGTGGCGGTGCTGGTGGGCGACGTGGCCGACAAGATCGTGCCGTTGCTGGCCGCGCGCACGCGAGCGTTGAAGATCATGGACGGCATGGCGCCGGACGCCGAGATGGGCCCCATCGTCACCCGGGAAGCGCGCGACCGCATTGAGGGCTATGTCGGCACTGGCGTGGAAGAAGGTGCCACGTTGGTGGTGGACGGCCGCGGCCACGTCGTCGAGGGCCTGGAAAACGGCTTCTTTACCGGCGGCACGCTGTTCGACCATGTCACGCCTGCCATGCGCATCTACAAAGAAGAAATCTTCGGCCCGGTGCTGGCCTGCGTGCGCGTGCCTGACATGAGTTCTGCCCTCCAGCTTGTCAACGACCACGAGTTCGGCAACGGCGTGGCCTGCTTCACCAGCGACGGCGGCGTGGCGCGCGAATTCGCGCGGCGCGTGCAGGTGGGCATGGTCGGCATCAATGTGCCGATTCCCGTGCCGATGGCCTGGCACGGTTTTGGCGGCTGGAAGAAGAGCATGTTCGGCGACATGCACGCTTACGGCGAAGAGGGCGTGCGCTTCTACACCAAGCAAAAAAGCGTGATGCAGCGCTGGCCCGCCAGCATTGCCAAAGGGGCCGAGTTCGTGATGCCGACGGCGAAGTAAGGCCAGCCGGGGCGCCGCGTGCCTGGCGTTGAAGGTCGAGTGCGCCGCCCCGACACACGTTTCCGAGTTCCCCCGGGCTGTTTGCGCAACGGCCGGTTCGTCGGCCGGCTCAACCGCCGATTCAACTGCTGATTCAACTGCCGACGAGCCCGCCATCGATGCGGCGGATCGCGAGCGTGGCCGAGCGCGGACGGCCGCCGGGCTCGAAGTCCGGCCAGTTCGACAGCGCCGACGGCGCGGCCGGGTCGCCGCGCTCGCCGGCGATCTCGCCCGGGTGCTGCACGTTGACGAACAGCGTCCGGCCATCGGGCGTCATCGTGGCGCCGGTGATCTCGCAGCCGCGCGGGCCGCTCAGGAAGCGGCGCACCTCGCCCGTCGCGCGGTCGCAGGCCAGCATCTGGTTGTTGCCGATGCGCTTCATTTCGCCCTGATTCAACTGCGCCGGCGCCACGTCGGTCTGGATCCACAGAATGCCGCGCGCGTCGATCATCAGGCCGTCGGGGCAGCCGAAGTAATCGCCTTTGATGTTGCCCCGCGCCTCGGACCGTGAGTTGCCCGGATCGCCCGCCAGCAGCAGGTGGCTCCAGCGCATCGTCGGGCTGTCGAAGTCGGCGTCTTCCTTCCAGCGGATGATCTGGCCCATCACGTTGTTGGCGCGCGGGTTGGCGCCGTCCACGCCGGGCTGGCTTGGCGTGCCGGGCTGGCCGGGCTGGCTTGACGTGCCGCGCGCGCCGCGGTCGGCGTTGTTGGTCAGCGCGCAATAGACCTCGCGCGTCGCCGCATCGATGGCGATCCATTCCGGCCGATCCATCGGGGTCGCGCCGAGCAGGTCGCTGGCCTGGCGTGTCTTGACCAGCACCTCGCCCTGGTCGGCAAAGCCGTTGGCGCGCGTCAGCGGGCCCCGGCCGTGCACCAGCGGCAGCCAGCGCCCCACGCCGGCCGTTTCGAAGCGCGCCACGTGCAGCGTGCCGGTGTCGAGCAGCGTGCGGTTCGCTTGCGCCATCGACACGCCCGCCGCGGCCGGTTGGATGCGATCACGGCTGACGAATTTGTAGAGGTACTCAAAACGCGCATCCTCGCTCCAGTAGACGACGGCGCGCTGGTCTTGCGTCACCGCGACCCAGGCGCCTTCGTGCGCGCCGCGGCCGAGCGCAGTGCGCTTGACCGGCGTGGCGGTCGGGTCCATCGGGTCGATCTCGACCACCCAGCCGAAGCGGTTGAACTCGTTCGGGTGACGGGCCGCATCGAAGCGCCGGTCGTGTTCGGCCCAGCGGTGCAGCGCCGTGCTGCGCAGGCCCCAGCGCAGTTGGTGCGGGTCGGGCTGTGCGCTGCCGGCAAAGTAGTGCGCGAAGTTTTCTTCGCCCGACAGGAACGTGCCCCACGGCGTGCGGCCGGCCCCGCAGTTGGCCAGCGTGCCGAGCACGCTGCGGCCGCCTGGGTCATCGGCAGTGCGCAGCAACGCATGGCCGGCGGCCGGACCGGCCACGGCGAACGCGCTGTACGCCGTGTGGCGGCGCGCATAACGCGACGGCCGCACCAATTGCCAGCCCTGCGCCGAGAGCGCCACCTCGATCACCGACACACCGTGCGCGGCCTGCGCCTTGCGCACCTTTTCGGCCGTCCACGGCAGCAGCCCGTCGGCATGCAGCAGGCCGTCGTCGGTGTATTCGTGGTTGATGACGAGCAGGCCGCGTGGCGCGTCGCCGCCGGCTTCGGCATCGACATCGGTCAGCGGATAGAAATGCAGCCCGTCGTGGTGCATGCCCAGTTGCGCCGCCTGCTCGCTGGCGCTGTTGCCGGCGTCGGCGCGCCAGGCCGGCATGTTGCCCCACAGGCCGACCGGCTCGCCCCAGGGCGCGATCACCTGCGCCTGGTAGCCCGGCGGCACGACCACGCGGTCGGCACTGTCCGGCGCGATGCCCTTGAAGCCGAGCAGCGCGTCGGCCCGGCCCGGCAGCCGCGGCAACGAAGGCAGCCACGCCATCGACGGCATGGCCGGCATCGAAGAACAGCCCTGCAGCAGCGCGCCGCTGGCCAGCGCCGCCAGCCCGCCGTGCAGCCAGACGCGCCGCGCAGGGTCGGACACGGCCTGGATGTCGGGGTTGCCGCTGCGGTTCGCGTCATCGGCAGACGATGGATCGTTGGGCACCGGACTCCTTGCGACTCACACCGCGAATTGTGTGTCGCGCGCAGCGCCCGCCAGCGGCGCATCAGTGGCGTGTCTGCCAGGTTGTTCGACCAATTGTTCGGCTCAGCCCGGCCCGGCCCGGCCAAGCCAAGCCAGGCACGCATGCGCCAGCGGGTCGGCCGTGCAGCGCTCAGGTTCGCAAATCAGACCTGCTCGACGACGTCCGCTTCACCGGCACGCGCATGCCGAAGACGGCGACTGCGGTCAACGTCAGCCGGTCGGGCCGCGCCGACTGCGCGCTGTTCGGCCTGAACGGCCAGACCAGCGGCAACGCGGCGCTGACGGTGGGCCGGCGGTCGATCGACGACGCCACCGCACGCGCGCTCGACGCGGCTGGCGCACAGATGCATGGCGGCCACGCCATGCTCACGGGCGCGGTCGCACGCGCCACGCTGTTGTCGGCCTCACTGACGCCGGCCTCACTGACGCTGACCGCGTCGCTGCGCGCGCAGGTGGTGCTCAACGACACGAGCCTCGACGGCAGCGAGCGCCTGACCGTGGCAGCGGCCAGCGGTGTGGCGGCTTACCCGTCCGGCGAACTGAGCGGCGGCACCGCGCTGCTGGCGCGCATCGAACTGTCGCGCCCGTTGCCGTCGGAGGGCGCGGTGCGCCTGACAGCTGCGGCGTTCGCCGACCACGGTGTCGTCAAACAGAACAATTCGCTCCTTGGCGACGGGCGGCGCGAGTTGTCCGATGTCGGGCTCGGTCTGTCGGCCAGGGCCGTGAGCGCGCTGCTGCGCCTGCAGAGCGCTCACCGCATCAGCGGCGGCGCACCGTTGAGCGAGCCGGCACCGAGGACGCGGTTGCTGGTGCAAGGCGGCTGGGTGTTCTGACAGCCAGAGGGCAACTTCCGGTGTTCCCGGTCCTAGCGAGAAACTCACCGGCCTTGGCTGGAGGGCGGCGCAAAGGCCGCTTCGATCAACCTGAAACCAACGCGGCCAGCGGCACGGCGGCCGGGGCCTGGGCAGCGCCCGTATCCGCTGCAAGTGGACCGGGTGGGCCGAAACCAAGGCGCTGAACGGCGTGACGCCGCTTGCCCGGGCGGCCAGCCAGCGCTGGGCAGTCGCGCCTGGACGACCCCGTCGGGCCAGGCGGCGCGGGCCGATTCACAGCGGGTAGGGTTCTTACAGCGGCGCGTTCGACCTCGGCGCCGAGTCGCAGCCGTCCGTCAACGACTGGTCGTGCTCGACCATCGAGCCTTCCATCAGGCCCGACTCGTCGCTGGCCAATAAGGCGACGGCGCGACGCCACTTCGTCGGGGTCGACCAGCCGGCCGTTCGGCAGCGCGGTGCCGGCCCCGGCCTGCCAGACCGATTCAGCGCCGGGGCACTGCTGCATGACCCGGTCTTCGCCTTCGGACGCCGTCCAGCCGATGTTGAGCCCGGTGACGCGGATGCGGATGGGGTTGCGCAGCCGCGAAACCGCCAGGGTCCTGTGAAAAAACCTTCAAACCTTCAGCATCCATGCATGCGCCGGGTCGTTCTTGAAGACCCAGAACCGGTTCGGGCCAGCCATCACGTTGAGGTAGTACAGGTCGTAGCCGTGCGGCGCCACCACCGGGTGATAGCCGCGCGGCACCATCACGACGTCGTGGTTCTCCACCGCGCAGGCCTCGTCCAGGCTGCGGTCGTCGGTGTAGATGCGCTGGAAGGCGAAGCCCTGCGGCGGGTTCAGCCGGTGGTAGTAGGTCTCTTCGAGCTGCGTCTCGGTGGGCGGCGTCTCGGCGTCGTGCTTGTGCGGCGGATAGCTCGACGAATGGCCGGCGGGCGTGATGACCTCGACCACCAGCAGGTGCGCCGCGGTCGGGTCGTCGTGCGGCAGGATGTCGCAGACATAGCGCGTGTTCGAACCCTGACCGCGCACGCTGCGGCGCATCGATGCCGGGTCGATCACGCGCACATGGCGCGGCGTGGCGTCGCCCGGCGCGCTGCACAGCGCCACTTCGGCGTCCATCGCGGCCTGCACGATGACGTGCTTGCCGGCCGGCACATAGACCGCGGCGGGCGACTGCTCGTCGAACACGCTTTGGCGCGTGCCGAGCGCAGCGTGGGTGACGCCGTCCACCGTGACGTCGACCTTGCCCGTCAGCACCACCAGGCAGAGTTCACGCGTGCCGGTGTCGAGCGACTCGCTGTCACCCGCCGACAGGCGCAGCGCGCGAAAACCGACGTGCGTCCAACCGGCGCGCTCGGGCGTGACCTCGACGATTTCGCGCCCGGTGGGCCGCGCCTTGGCGAGCAGGCGGCTGGTCATGCCGAGGCTCCGGCAGCGGCGTTCAGGCGGTCGACGATGCGCTTGAGCGTCTGGTAGCCTTTCTTGCCGTATTCATAGCTCGGTGCGACCGCCGGGTCCTGCTCGGCTTCGACCACCAGCCAGCCCTCGTAGCCGGCGCCGTGCAGCGTGCTGAGCACGGCATCGAAGTCGATCACGCCGTCGCCGGGCACGGTGAAGGTGCCGTTGATGACGCCGCTCAGAAAGCTCCAGCCTTCGTTGCGAGCGCTGGCCATGACCTGCGCGCGGGCGTCTTTGCAATGCACGTGCACGACGCGTTTGAGGTGCTTGTTCAGCAACGCCACCGGGTCGGCGGCGCCGCCGAAGTAGGCGTGCCCGGTGTCGAACAGCAGACCGACGTTGTCGTCGGTCTCGGCCATCAGGCGGTCGACATCGGCGGGCGATTCCACATAAGCGCCCATGTGGTGGTGGTAGGCCAGCGTCAGGCCGTAGGTCGCCTTCAGGTGCGCGCCGAAGGCATTGAGCTTCTGGCCGTAAGCCTGCCACTGCGCGTCGCTGCCGAAGCGCGGCCGCCGGGCCAGCGGCACGTCGATGCTGCCCTGGACCGAGCCGGCCACTTCGCCATACACGACGACCCGGCAGCCCTGCACCTGCAGCTTGCTCATGTGGCTGACACAACGCTCGATCTCGCCGGCCAGGCTGCCTTCGGCGAGCCGGCCCGAATACCAGCCCGACACGCAGGCCACGCCGTATTCAGCCAGCTTGGCCTTCAGCGCCTGCGGGTCCTGCGGAAACTTGTTGCCGAGCTCGAAGCCCTGGTAGCCGATCTCGGCGCCTTCGGCCAGCGCGGTTTCCAGCGAGGTCTCGCCGCCCAGCGCGGGCAGGTCGTCGTTGCTCCACGAGATCGGGTTGATGCCGATGCGGACGTTCCAGGGTGCGTTGGTTTTCATGCGGGGTTCCTGAGGATCAAAGTCGTTGCAATGCCTGGCCCTGCAGCCAGCGCTCGTGCGCCTGCGTCACCGACTGGCGCGCCGACACTTCGGGGATGCCGACCTGCCACCAGCAGCCGCCTTCGGCCGTGGTGCGGGTGTGCGTGGTGTCGATCACGATCACCTGCGAGGTGGTGGCAGCGCGCGCGGCGACCATCGCTGCCTTCAGTGCGGCCACGTCGGCCACGTGCACCGCGTGCGCGCCCATGCTGCGGGCGTGCATGGCGAAGTCGATGGTCGAGCGGCTGCCGCTCTCGGGCACGCAGTCGTCGAGCATGTTGTTGAAGCTGGCGCCGCCGGCGCTCAGCTGCAAGCGCTCGATGCAGCCATAGCCGCGGTTGTCGAGCACCACCACGATCAGCTTGTGTCCCAGCATCACCGACGTCGCCAGCTCCGAGTTGAGCATCATGTACGAGCCGTCGCCGACCATCACGATCACCTCGGCCTCCGGCTGCGCCATCTTGACGCCCAGGCCGCCGGCGATCTCGTAGCCCATGCACGAGAAGCCGTATTCCATGTGATAGCCGCCGGGCCGCGCCGAGCGCCACAGCTTGTGCAGTTCGGCGGGTAACGTGCCCGAGGCGCCGACCACGATGTCGTGCGCCGGCGAATCAGGCAGCGAATCACGCACCGCACCGATCACCTCGGCGTCGTAGGGCAGCACGTTGCGCGGCACGTTCGTCGTCAGCTCGCCGATGCGTGCCGACCAGCCGGCGGCCAGCACCCGGGCGCGCGCGGTCCAGGCGGCGTCGGCCATCCAGCCGTTGACGGCGGCGTCGAGTTGCGTCAATCCGACGCGGGCATCGGCCACCAGCGCGGCGCCGCTCCACTTGGCCGCGTCGAAACGCTGCACGTTCAGGCTGAGCAGCCGGGCCTGCCCGAACAGCGCGTGCGAGCCGGTCGTGAAATCTTGCAACCGCGTGCCGACGGCCAGCACCAGATCGGCCTCGCGCGCCATCTCGTTGGCAGCCGGGCCGCCGTCGACGCCGATCGCGCCCAGGTTCAGCGCATGGTTCCAGTGCAGGCTGCTCTTGCCGCCGTGCGTCTCGGCCACCGGCACGCCGTGGCGCTCGGCGAAGTCGCGCAGCGCGTCCCAGGCCTGGCTGTACAGCACGCCGCCGCCGGCCACGATCAGTGGCCGGCGCGCGCCCAGCAGCAGCCGGGCCGCCGCGGCCAGTTCGTCGGCGTCGGGCGGCGGCCGGCGGATGCTGATAGGCGCCGGCTGCAGGAAGGCCAGCGGCCAGTCGTGCGCCATTGCCTGCACGTCCTGCGGCAGCGCCAAGGTGACCGGCCCGCACATCGCCGGATCGGTCAGCACCTGGATCGCGCGTGGCAGCGCCGTCAGCAGTTGCTCGGGCCGCGTGATGCGATCGAAATAGCGCGACACCGGACGGAAGCAGTCGTTCGCCGTGACGTCGCCCTGTTGAAAATCTTCGACCTGCTGCAGCACCGGGTCGGGTGCGCGCGTCGCGAAGGTGTCGCCGGGCAGCAGCAGCACCGGCAGGCGGTTGACGTGGGCCATCGCGGCGGCCGTCACCATGTTGGTGGCGCCGGGGCCGATGCTGCTGGTGACAGCCATCATGCGCCGGCGCAGATGGGCCTTGCCGTAGGCGACGGCGGCATGCGCCATGCCCTGTTCGTTGTGGGCGCGAAAGGTCGGCAGCTCGTGCCGCTGCGCCTGCAGCGCCTCGCCCAGGCCAGTCACGTTGCCGTGCCCGAAGATCGCCCAGACGCCGCCGCAATAAGGCACCAGCGTGCCGTCGGGTTCTTCGATGCGCAGGGCGGCCAGGTGGCGCACCAGCGCCTGCGCCATCGTCAATCGGATCGTCGGGGTGGCGCTCGTGGCGCTCGTGGCGCTTGTGGTGGTTGCTGCGGTGGTCGCCGAGGTGGTCATCGGGGTGGTGTTCTGAGTGGTGTTCTGGGTGGTCGCGGTGGTCGTCATGGCGTGCTCCGGGCCGGCGCGCGGCTGGCTCGCCAGGCGTCCACCAGCATTGCAAAGTTATGGGCCACCTGGCGCACCAGTGCGGCGTCGTCGATCTCGTTTTGAAGCCACGCCAGGCTCGGCACGGCCCACAGCGTGCGGCCGACCATGAAGCCCTTGACGATCGGGTGGGTGGCCAGCTTGAAGCCCGCCGCCAGCACCTCGATCGGCTGGCTCAGTCCCAGGATCACGGCGCCGCGGCACAGCGGGTCGCGCTCGGCGATCAGCGCCGCCAACGTTTCCCAGCCGGCGCAGGACAGCGGTGCCAGCTTCCACCACTCGGGCTTGAAGCCGAGGTTGTAGAGGCGCTTGATCGACGCCAGCACGGCCGCGTCCGCACCGCCGGCGGCCACCGCGCCGGGCGGGGCAATGATCTCGAGCAGCAACTCGTGGCCGCTTTCGCGGGTCGCTTCCCACAGCTCGCGGATGCGCGCCTCTTGTTCGAGCCGCAGGTCGACGGCGTCGTGAGGGCGGTAGTACACGAGGCACTTGACGACCTGCTCGCGCGGCCAGTGCGCCAGGGTCGAGCCGACCGAGCGTGTGCCGTCGAAACGCAGCGGCCGCGACCCGGGCAGCTCGACCGGACGGCCCACCCACCAGCCGCGGCCGGTGGCGGCACACAGCGCGTCGGCGCCCAACGGCCCGCCGTCGATCAGCACGCCGACCTTGCCCTGCAGCGCGTGGCTGTGCTCCACCTGCACCGTCGCCTGCACCAGCAATTGCTTGAGCGCCGGAATGCGTGCGTCGCTGGCGCCAGCCTGGCGTGCCAGGTCGAGAAACTGGCTGCGGTGGTCGAAGGCGATCACGTTCAGCTCGGGCCACTGCGGCCGTGCGGCGGTGACCCGGTGAAGGTGCGCCAGCTGCGCGTCGGCATCGACCTTCGGGTTGCGGCTGCCGCCGAACCAGTGCGCCAGCTCGGCCGGTGTCGGCATCGCGGGTGCGCAGGCATGGCGCGACACCACGATGGCGCCGCAGGCGTTCGCCAGTTGGGCCGCTTCGACGAAGTCCTTGCCGGTCAGGAAGCCCGTCATCAGCCCGGCCGCGAAGGCGTCGCCCGCGCCCAGCACGTTCATCACCTCGACCCGCTCGCCGCGCACCGTCAGCGCGTCGTCGATGCGCTGTGGCACGGCGCCGGGAATGTAGGCGCAGCCCATCGCGCCGAGCTTGACGACCAGCGCCGCCGGCGTCACCTCGCGCACCCGCCGCAACGTGGCGATCAGATCGCCCGGCACGCCGCCGGCGATCGCGAATTCTTCCTCGGTGCCGATCAGCAGGTCGAACTGAGGCAGCATCTGCTGCAGCTGGGCCGTCACCGCTTCGTTGGTGACGTAGCGGTTCTCGCCGGCGCCGCGGCCGGTCAGGCCCCACAGCACCGGGCGGTAGTCGATGTCGAGCACACGCGTCACGCCGTGCCGGGCGGCAAAGCCAAGCGCGGCCTGTGATGCGGCGCGCACCGTCGGCGTCGACAGGTGGGTGCCGGTGATCAGCAGCGCGCGGCACTGCGCGATGAAGTCTTCTGAAATCGCCGCGGCGTCGATCGCCATGTCGGCGCAGTTCTCGCGATAGAACAGCAGCGGAAAGGTGTCGCGGTCTTTCAGGCCGAGCAGCACCAACGCGGTGAGGCGCTCGGCGTCGATCTGCACCGCCTGCGTGTCGCAGCCTTCGCGCTGCAAGGTTTGCAACAGAAAGCGGCCCATCTGCTCGTCGCCCACCCGCGAGATCATCGCGCTGCGCAGGCCCAGCCGCGCCGCGCCGAAGGCGATATTGGCCGAACTGCCGCCCAGGTATTTGCTGAAGCTGTGCGCGTCTTCCAGCGCGCAGCCGACCTGCTGTGCATAGAAGTCCACCGCCAGCCGGCCCAGGCAGGCCAGATCGAAGCGGCGACCGGTCGGAAATTGCAGATTGCTCATCTTGAAGCGGTCGGTCGGGGCCGACTTGCGGTTGGTGACGGGGCCGCGCATCGGTGCGAAGCGGGCCGCACGCCTGCGCCGACCGCCGTTGCGAAACACAACCAGATTTTAAGCAAAATACTTCTCTCGCTTCATAATTTTAGAAACTTCTTTTCACTTTAGCAAACCCGTGATGTGGCCTGACTGCCCCAGTGAAATGGCACCTTGAAAACGCTCGCCCTGCCGCGGCACGGGTGCGACAGCAGCAACCAGCGCGACGCTGCAAAGCCAGGACGATGGCGCAACGCGGCGCGTCCCACGTCCCACGTCCCACGTCCCACGTCCCACGTCCCACCGCGCACCGTCAGGTGGCCGCGGCCGGGTTCCTCAGTCGCGCGCCTGCAGCCACGCCGCCAGCGCGCGGCCCAGCGCGACATGCGCCGCGGCATCCATGTGGATGCCCTCGTGCGCACTGACCGCCGCTGCGCTGCCGGCGTCGAAGAAATCGACACCTCGCTGCAATGCCACCTGCCGGTAAAGCGCGGCCAGTTGCACCGCCTTGTCCGCGCCGGCCGCAAACATGCCTGCCAGGCAACCCACCTCGCTGATCGGGGGCGGGGCGACCAGCAGCAGGGCCGGTGCCGGCATGCTGGGCAAGCCGCACGCGACCGTCATGTCGATCACGGTGTGCAGACCGGCGGCAATTTGCAACGGCGTGGCGCCGAAGCAGGCCTTGAGGTCGTTGGTGCCCAGCATGCAGATCATGCGGTCGAGCGGTCGGTGGCTTTGCAGCAAGGCTGGCAACAGGCGAAACGCATTGCGGTTCTCGCCGTCGACCGGGTCGTCGCGGCCGAGCGTTCGTCCGGGCATGCCTTCTTCCACCACGTGCCAGTCGGCGCCGAGCGCCAGACGCATCACGCCGGGCCAGCGTTCCCCGGGGCCGTGGCGGCGCGCATCGTCGCGGCGGGTCAGCGGCATCGTGCCGTAGGTGTTGGAGTCGCCGAAGCAAAGCAGGCTTTTCATGGGGTGCCGATGCGCAGTCGAAGGTTGGCTTGTGGGATCGCACGCAACGGCACGTCACCCGGATGGATGACGCCAGGCCGTCACGGTGCCGGGTTCACCGGAAGACCACCGTCTTGTGGCCGTTCAGCAGCACGCGGTGCTCGGCGTGCCATTTCACGGCGCGCGCCAGCACCTGGCTTTCGGTGTCGCGGCCGACTGCCGTCAGGGCTTCGACCGTCAGCCCGTGGTCGGCGCGCGCCACGTCCTGCTCGATGATCGGCCCTTCGTCGAGGTCGGCCGTCACGTAGTGCGCACTCGCGCCGATGAGCTTCACGCCGCGGTCGTGCGCCTGGTGATACGGCTTGGCGCCCTTGAAGCTGGGCAGGAAGCTGTGGTGGATGTTGATCGCGCGGCCGCTGAGCGCACGGCAGGCGGCGTCCGACAACACCTGCATGTAGCGCGCCAGCACCACCAGTTCGGCGCCCTCGCTGCGAATGATCTCGAGCTGCCGGGCCTCGGCGTCGCCCTTGGTCGCGGCCGTCACCGCAATGTGGTGGAACGGGACGTTGTAGCTCGCGGCCAATTGGTAGAAGTCGCGGTGGTTCGAGATGATCGCGCGCACGTCGATCGGCAGCAGCCCACTCTTCCAGCGGAACAGCAGGTCGTTCAGGCAATGCCCTTGCTGGCTCACCATGAACACCGCCGGCATGCGCTGCGCCGCTTGGTGCAGCTCGAGCGTCATCTGCCACTCCGCGGCCAGCTTGTGCAGCGCCGCGTCGAGATCTTGCGGGCCCGGCTGGCTGCAGGCGAACTGCACGCGCATGAAGAACAGCCCCGTCTGCGGGTCGTTGTATTGCGCGGCTTCCGTGATGTTGCCGCCCTGCTGCAGCAGCACGGTCGACACGCCCTGCACGATACCGGGCTGGTCGGGGCAGGACAGGGTCAGGATGTGCGAGACGGAATTGGTCATGGTGCAGTGAGGGCTAGGACGCGGCCCGCGTCCTGGTGTTTGTCCAGCCAATGCCAATGCCAATGCCAATGGGTAATGGGTAATGGGTAATGGGTAATGGGTAATGGGTAATGGGTAATGGG
>ENA-OBIT01000719-OBIT01000719.1-metagenomes-genome-assembly--contig:-NODE-719-length-13607-cov-9.50731_pt1 | contig 13607 bp, 19 predicted proteins | sample MGYA00153386_OBIT01 | MGnify analysis MGYA00153386
TATTCAATACTCACCCCTAATCTACCTGATTTTGGCTTAACCGAGAAGTATTGGGATGCGATCGTTATCTTCAGCCGAACTTAAATCATTTCAAAATCCCGACTCGCTCGATAATTACTCTGAGCTGCTAGACAATACGATTGAAGTCGAACAACCCGCGCAAAAATTCCAGGAAGAAACTCACAATCGCGCTTTACTCGATAGATTATTATTCATGATGGATGTCGATATACGACACAAAGCTGAGTCGTATATTGCATCTAAAGCTATTTCATCAGGCAATAAAACATTAAATCCCCAAAACTTGCAATTAGCTTCAGATGCAACAGTTGCTAATCTCTACTCCTATTTTCAATCCAAAGATAATTGGCAATATGTATTAAGTTCCTATCCTGCTTGATACTTTTGTGTGTACAACATGGTAGGCATCCATCGATCGGGACTGTCAAACCTGCTGGCAATCGATCGCTAAGGTGGCGATCGAGAGTACAATGCGGGATAGTACAAACGCGATCGTAAGTTAGATATGACGGGCAGACTGACAGTTTTAACTGGCCCTAGTGGGGTAGGCAAAGGGACATTACTCAAAGCTTTATTAGAAAGACATCCAGAACTATATTTATCAGTCTCTGCTACCACCAGATCGCCCCGTGAAGGTGAGGTAGAAGGCGTTCACTACTATTTCCATACCCGCGATCGATTTGACCGGATGATTGCGGCTGGAGCACTGCTGGAATGGGCGGAGTTTGCAGGCAATTATTATGGTACGCCGATCGATCCAGTGCGCTCTCAACTCATGCAGGGTAAATCGATTATTCTCGAAATTGAGCTAGCTGGTGCCAGACAAGTTGCCAAAATTTTTCCTGACGCTGGGAGGATCTTTATCCTGCCGCCCGATCTGACGACGCTCGAAACTCGCATTCGAGAGCGTGGTACCGATAGTGCCGAAGCAATTATGCGTCGTTTAGAGCAAGCACAAGTAGAAATCGCCGCCCAGCATGAATTTGAATATCGGATTGTCAACGATGACTTTGAGACAGCTCTGGATGAATTAGATCGGTTAGTTACCAGTTAATCTTCCCAAGAGTCCAAATCTAGTGCAGGTGAACCACCGCGATCGAGCTGTCTAAATACGACCTTGAGTTGAAACCAGAGTAGGATCGCGATTAATACCGTCAACGGCAGCGCGATACTATACGCCAGCCAAGTGGGAAATCCGAAGATCTCCAATCCAGCCGAGAGAAAGAAAATAATCCCCACGCAAATGCCGAAAAAGGGCAGCCGTAAGCTGATATCGTCGCTATTGGCAAGAATCACATTGTTGCGATCTGCCGACCAAGTTTTGACATTCCGCCGCAGAGTGCTATCGAAAGCTAGACCACAAGTGATACCAGCAAATAAACCAGCAAATAAAATGAAATATGGTGGATCTTGAGGAAAGTAATACATTAAAAGATAGGGGATAGAGTAGACGGGGGAAATATGGGAATAAAATTCAAAGTCCCATTTCAACAATAATCTACGTTTAGACTCTTGGTCTAATTTTTGCGTAGGTTAATAGTCCAAATTTCAAACATCGATCCAGCCAGCGAGAATTTAGCTCATGCCACCCAGGCGTTCTAGCGGCCAGAACCGGAAGCAGGCATGACCAATTATGTTAGTTTTGGGTAAGAAACCCCACACATGGGAATCATTGCTATTGTTGCGGTTGTCACCCATTACAAATAGTTGGTCTGGAGGTACGACCATCGGTGACATGCCATAATTAGGCGGTTCGGCGATATATGCTTCGGTTAATAGTTCTCGATCGACATATACACGACCATTTTTAACTTCGATCGTATTTCCAGGTAAGCCGATAACTCGCTTGATAAAAGCTTGATCCTGTAGGTAGCCTTGCTCTTGCAACTGGAGCGGCGGTGCAAAGACGACAATATCTCCGCGTTGGGGTAGATGGGTGTAGTAGGAGAGCTTTTCGACAATCAATCGATCGCCTACCTCCAATGTTGGTAACATCGATTCTGAGGGGATATAGCGCGGTTCGGCGATAAATGTCCGAATCACGATAGCCAATCCTAATGCCAGGATTAAGATGGTGATATTTTCGCCCCATTTTTGCCACCATTGCACCAGTAGGGGCTGAGGTGCTGTCGATTCAGGGTGGGATTGCTCTGGTGGATTTGTCTTCATGCAGGAGGTTCTCAAGCCAAGCTGAAAGTATTGCTTCTATAGCAATCCTAAATCATTTGCGAAGTTAAGATCGCTCAACTGTCTAAGCCAACGAGTTAGATTTAGACCAACAATCTCCTGCTACAAGCGTATGTGATTGCCAAGTTGGATCGCTCGCTGGAAAATCAGTCCGGTAATGTCCGCCCCGACTTTCTGTTCGCATCAATGCACCAGTTAAGATCGATCGACCGATATCTAATAAATTTCGAGTTTCGCCCCAGATACAGAGGTCTTGCTCGGATATTTGGGCTGGTAAAATCAGCGATTGGGGTGGTACAAGTTGGGTAATTAATTTGCTGATGGGTAAATTATTAAATTCTAATTGGAGCAGTTTAACTCGATCGATCGCCGTCTCCAGACTAGTTTTTTCGCGACAAATTCCGGCAGCTTGCCACATCAATCGCGGTAATTCTTGACGGATAGATTTGACTCGTTCCCAAGCTTCAGGATTTTTAGCTAGTATATCTTCCCAATTTACTTCCACATATTTAGGTGCAGCAGGATCGATCGCTAAATCTACTGCTGACTCAATAGAGATTTTACTCAACTGAGCACCGAATACCACACATTCTAACAGCGAATTACTCGCCAGCCGATTGGCTCCATGTACTCCCGTGCTGGTAGTTTCCCCTACGGCATATACACCAGGAATACTAGTGCGGGTCATCAAATCTGTCTCAATTCCGCCCATCCAATAATGTGCCGCTGGAGCAACCGGAATCAACTCATGTAAGATATCAATTCCCCAATGCTGACAAACTTGAATAATATTGGGGAACCGATGCCGGATTTTTGCTTCAGGAATTGTACTTAAATCGAGCCAGACACACCCTTGAGTCGGGTCGGGGCTGTGTTTTTGCAAATGGCTAAAAATCGCCTGACTGACGACATCTCTAGGGGCGAGTTCTCCCGCTGGATGATAGTCAAAGGTGAATCGATAACCAGTATCATCCACTAAATGGGCACCTTCACCGCGTACCGCTTCACTAATCAGAAATCTGGGCGCACCAGCTTTGGTGAGTGCGGTAGGATGAAACTGCATAAATTCGAGATCTCGCAACATTCCCCCCGCTCGATGCGCCATTGCTACCCCATCTCCAGTACTGACTTCGGGATTGGTAGTCTGAGCATACACCTGTCCGCCACCACCTGTAGCCAAGACGACTGCGGTAGCTGGTACCCAACTAATCTGTCCTTGATACAGGAGACTAATTCCCCGACATGTTCCAGCTTCCAGCCACAAATCTAAGGCAAATGCTTGGGTAAATACAGTAATATTTGGTTGTGCTAATACTCGATCGGTTAAAGTACTCACCAAGGCTCTCCCAGTTGTATCCGCCGCATGAAGCACGCGCGGGCGGGAATGAGCAGCTTCTAAAGTCAAAGCTAATTTCTCATCTACTCGCCCATCGCCTAGCGGTACGCTGACGCGATCGAATCCTACCCCCAAATCCACAAGTGATTCAATACATTTGGCAGCACGAGTAACCAAAAATTCTACCGCAGCTCGATCGCATAGTCCCGCACCCGCCCGTAAAGTATCGGCAATATGTAGATCTACTGAGTCTTGGGGATCTACCACCGCTGCAATCCCTCCCTGCGCCCAATCACTTGCTGATAGGGGTAAACTAGCCTTGCTGACGATCGCCACTCTTAACGAGGCTGGTAAACACAATGCAGAATACAAACCAGCCGCTCCAGCCCCCACAACGATCGCATCAAAGCTATTAGGTAAAGGCATATGGGTATGGGAGGTATGGGAGGTATGAGATGTGTGGGGATACAGTCTAAAGCCTAAAGCCTAAAGCCTAAAGCCTAAAGCCTAAAGCCTAAAGCCTAAAGCCGAACTCTTATTATCGGCGATCGCTTAAATAAAAAATCCCACCCTGAATCTGGGTGGGCGATGAAAATAAACGGAAAGTTATCGCTTACCGATGATTAGTAATAACCATTGTTGTAACGATCGCCACCTTCATTAAAAGTATCATCCGCAGAAGTCAGTGTGAATTTATCGAGGTTGGCGTTGAGCATTTCTTTTTGCTTTTCGCTTAAACCAGGAATATTTAGCACATCTTCTACAGTCTTGTAGGGAGCATTATCCACCACTTTACGTGCGAGGGTTGGATAAAGACCAGGATACTTGCGAAATGACCGCACGTTAGTATTGTTGAGGTCGATTTTCTTACCAAATTCTGTGCCTAATTTACTATCGGCACTATTGCGAATGACTTCTCCAGTTGCTGGGGAGGAAGCCAACATCATAGAGCTATTCCAACTAGCTGCCATTGCTTGTGGAGTGACACCAACCAAACAAGTCAAGCAGAGACTGAAGGCAACGAGCAGATGGGCAAACCGTTTCATAAAATATTTTTTTCCTAACACAGCATCTTATTTTCCATTATTTTACCTCAATCCGCCACCAATTAGGGGATGGGCGATCGACTCGGAGTGAGGGAATTAGACAGTTGAGAGTCGAGTCTGGCGATCCTCAACGAGTAGCTCATTTTCGGGTAGGGTATACTCGGCTGCTGCCGTAACGCAACCTTGGTAACACTAGCCCTATTCCTTAAACTCGTTTCCAATTAACCTTTGGCAAGATTTGCGATCGATCGACGCGATGGCGATACTTGATGGCAAAATTCAGGAGGGAATCTAGGAGGGAATCTGACAGAAAGTGAGGTTGGAGTCCGAGTTTGAGCAGGTTGGTGTTTTTGGGATTGAAGTAGTGTGATTCTGCTTCGACGCGGGGATTTTCCAGCATCTGAATATCCACATCCAATCCCAGCGTAATCGCCGCTTGCTTGACTTTCAATGCGAGATCGTTGATGTTAAATAGCTCGGTAAACTGGTTGAACACCCGAAATTCGCCCTGGTTGGCTGGAGTTTCGATCGCCAGTTCTACACATCTGACTGTATCGCGAATATCTAAAAAGGCGCGAGTTTGTCCACCTTTACCATAAACTGTGAGCGGATGTCCGATCGCGGCTTGGATACAAAAACGATTGAGAGCTGTGCCATAAATCCCATCGTAGTCCAGACGGTTGATCAATAGTTCGTCCATCCCCGTCTCTTCGGTGAGGACTCCATATACCACCCCTTGATTGAGATCCGTCGCACGCAAACCCCAGACTTTGCAAGCAAACTGGATATTGTGGCTATCGTGAACCTTGCTCAAGTGATAAAAACTACCTGGCTGTTTAGGATAGGGTAAAGTATCAGTACGCCCATTATGCTCGATCGTGATGTAGCCTTCTTCAATATCGATATTTGGCGTACCATATTCACCCATCGTCCCCAGTTTGACGAGATGACAATTGGGAAAATCATCTCGCAGGGCATATAACAGGTTGAGATTACCCACCACATTATTGACTTGAGTGAGTACCGCATGTTCTCTATCGATCATCGAAAATGGTGCCGAACGCTGCTCTCCAAAATGGACTATAGCTTCTGGCTCAAATGCTTGCAAGGACTTTTGCAAGAAATCATAATTGTTGATATCACCGATAAATAACTCGATCTCTTTACCAGTTAATTCAAGCCATCTTTTAATCCGTTGATGGATGCTCGATATCGGCGTAAGTGTCTCTACTCCTAATTCTAAATCCCAATGCCGCCTCACCAAACTATCCAAAATGCCGACATCATACCCCCGGTTGGACAGGTACAGCGCAGTTGCCCACCCACAATAACCATCACCGCCAATCACCAGGACTTTCATAAATACAAGTGTAGAGTTATTAGTTGTACGATCTAGTATTCGCTCAATGTATCAGCACAAGGGCAAACAGTAAACCACGATCTCCCAAAATTCAGGTTAAGAACTAGTTAAGTTGTCATGATAGATCGGCGATCTAGCCGAAACTATCATGAGTAATATTGTGTAACTACATCTCGATCGATACGAGCGCAACTTCGCTGTCTTGATTCGCTGTCAACTGTCAACTGTCAACTGTCAACTCTCTAAGATTTTCCCCTCACCCATGACTAAAGTTGCTGACTTACGCAAAAATTATACCCAGGCTGGGTTACTAGAATCAGATCTTGTCGATAATCCTTACCAGCAGTTTCAAATCTGGTTCGAGCAAGCTGTGGCTGCGGAAATACTAGAACCCAACGCGATGACAGTGGCGACGGTGACGGCTGAGGGCAAACCTTCAGCGCGAATTGTACTGCTCAAAGCTTTTGACGATCGAGGCTTTGTATTCTACACTAACTACAATAGCCAAAAAGGTGCCGAATTACAAAACTGTCCTTATGCAGCTCTAGTCTTCCTGTGGGGCGATTTAGAGCGTCAGGTGCGGATTGAGGGTAAAGTAGAGTTTGTCGCCGAATCAGAAGCTACCAGCTATTTTCACAGCCGTCCAGCCAGTAGTCAACTGGGTGCTTGGGCATCAGAGCAGAGTACGATTATTAAAGATCGATCGATCCTCGAACAAAGACTACAACAACTAGAAAATCAATACCAAGATACTACCATTCCCAAACCCCCACATTGGGGTGGTGTTCGCGTTATCCCTCAAGAAATCGAGTTTTGGCAAGGTCGTCCCAGTCGCCTCCACGACAGGTTACGCTATCAACTGGCAGATGGCAAATGGCAAATCGACAGGCTCTCGCCATGAGCTACTCCCGTATCGGCATAGTGTCAACTACTTTCTGCTCCAATCCAAACCCAACTAAATTAATCACCGTAGGTACTTCGCCTGGTTGCGGACGTTGGTAAGTGACGATGGTTCGCAGTCGGGAGGTGGGAGAAATCAGCCGCAACTGGTCAACCGCAACCGATCGACTGTAGTATGTGACTAGCTCCAAAGTTTGCCGACTGGGTAGATAGGTAAATCGCCCAGTAATCGTCCCACTCTCCAAATAGCCTTCATCCCGAAGATACAGTCCTCTGATTACCTCAGTGCTATCGAGAATTTCGGCAGTGAGGGGAGTCGCTGGAGCGAGTGGATCTGTGAGGAGAAGATGAACATCGACAATCGATTTTTCAGGTACAAATAGAGCTTTGAGATTCATCGAAACTCGATCGCCTTTTTCGGATACAGTATCAAAACCGATCCTAAATCCTGGAAATCGATCGATCTCACTCACTGCGGCAATACTACCAACTGGTAAGAAAGCTGAAGAAATCTGATGTTTCTCGGCTGATGCTAATGCTGCTACCTTAAATTCTGTATACGAACGCTCCACTTCGTTTTGCAGTGGATAGTGATAAGTCCGCTCGGTTTTCCACGTACCCACACAATCTGAAAAAAAATCTTGAATTTCTAGCATTTTTTGGCAATTATCCTCTAGAGATTGGTACCCGATCTCTAATTATTAACACTGTAATTCCCAGCAAAAGTTAAATTATTCAGCAATAAGTTAACAAATATTGATTTATTAACTAAAATCGGGTAGGGTTGTTTTAGTTCAGAAAATGGAATCAATCCAACAACAAATCGGTACCTTGACCCGCAAGGTCGAGCGAGTCTATCAAATCGTCGATCGATTGAACCAGCATGTCTTTCAGGATCTAGATCCTCAACTCATTGGTACGGAAACCGATATCGACGATCGCAGTATAGATACTCGGCGACTATCATCAGGCATCACTACTGGCTATGCAGATCTACCTGGTGGAGCTAATTATTGCTATGACACGGCTCAATGGGTAATCGCCCAGCCAGAGATCCTAATTGATGCTAGCGGTGTAGAAATTAGCCACCACCAGCTCAAAGAGCAAGATTTATCTCCTCAAGTTCAAATCCAGCGACTAACCGCACAACTGACGGCGGCATACAATCGCATCGCCGCTTTGGAAGAACAGCTATTAGCCAATCGGTGGAAGTAGGTTTTTCGCGTCACCATATATTTTAGTTAATGCGCCAAATATTTATCTATTTGGGTCAGCCTATTAATTAAGATTACCAACTAGTATAGATCCAGTTACGACCTGATGAAAAAACAAATTTTAGTGACTGGTGGTGCTGGATATATAGGTTCTCACACCGTCAAACAATTAGGTGAAGCTGGATACGACCCGATTGTTTATGACAATCTATCTACTGGTGCTAGTAGTGCCATAACTTATGGTAAGCTAGCATTGGGAGAACTAGCCGATCGACAGCAACTAGCTCAAGTTTTCTCTGAACACAACTTCGATGCAGTTTTACATTTTGCCGCAAGTATTTCCGTCCCTGACTCGATCGTTAAACCGCTAGATTATTACAGCAACAATACTGCCAACACTCTCAATCTGCTTCATTGTTGTCAGCAATTTGGCGTAGATAAATTTATCTTCTCCAGTACTGCTGCCGTATACGGACAACCAGAAGTAAACCCAATTACAGAAGATACTACTCCACAACCGCTCAATCCCTATGGTAGTTCCAAGCTGATGAGCGAGCGGATTATTCAAGATTATGCCGTTGCGTCCGAGTTGAGGTACGTAATTCTGCGTTATTTTAATGTTGCTGGGGCAGAAGTTGGCGGTACGCTGGGACAAACAGGCAAAAAAGCCAGTCATCTGATTAAAGTAGCCTGTGATGCTGCTTTAGGTCAACGTCCGCATGTTGGCATCTTTGGTACTGATTTTGATACCCCCGATGGCACCGGAATTCGTGATTATATCCATGTTGACGATCTCGCCAGAGCGCACGTTGATGCGCTAAGTTATCTCAATAGCGAAGATCGTCCTAGTCAGATTTTAAATTGTGGCTACGGACAGGGCTATAGCGTCCGTGAAGTCATCGAAAAAGTTAAACAGATCTCTGGTGTCGATTTCACAGTTATCGAAGCCGAACGCCGCGCTGGCGACCCCGCTTGTGTGATTGCCGCTAACGAACGCATTACCAAAATTCTCGGATGGCAACCTCGCTTTAACGACCTCGATCCGATCGTGCGAACTGCTCTAGACTGGGAGAAGAAATTAAACAGTTGACAGTTGACAGTTGACAGTTGACAGTTGACAGTTGACAGTTGACAGTTGACAGCGAAGTTGTGAGCATATCGATCGAGGTGTATGAATGAGAAAATTTTTAATTGGTTCTAGGTGGATACTTTGCAGTGGTGTTATAGCTTCATCATTGCAATTGACTATTAGCAACACAGAAGCGATCGCAGCTACTAATTCCGCACATCAGCAGCTCACCCAAAATGCTTCGGCGGAGCCTTTCTCGTGGAGAATCGCATTAGCAGTAAGTAAGGATGCAAAAACGATTTCTACTCCTTCTGGCTTGAAATATACCGTACTCAAAGCAGGGAAAGGAGCTACCGCCAAGTCAGGGCAAACAGTTTTTGTTCACTATACTGGTACCCTCACCAATGGTAAAAAGTTTGATAGTTCTCGCGATAAAGGTCAACCTTTTAGTTTTATTGTCGGTCAAGGACAAGTAATTCCTGGTTGGGACGAAGCCCTAAGTACGATGAAAGTCGGCGAGAGACGCAAGTTAACTATTCCACCAAAATTAGGTTATGGATCTGCGGGTGCGGGGGGAGTAATTCCACCTAATGCAACGCTAATTTTTGATGTCGAATTGCTCAAGATTAGTAATTAGAAATTGGATCTCGATCGGCTCTAGTCGATCGAGCTAAATACCTCGGCATCAATATCGAACTCACCTGTAATTTAGCTAGTGGTTAATGCCCACCCTGCAAATTTTACACATCTACATTTCGATTGAGGGCGATTGAAAAGATATTCTTTAATGCGATTTTGCTCGGTTTGTAACCCAAGGATATCATTAGACATCCCCGCCAGACGTAAATCGATTCTCATTCTGAGAGGCTACGCCAACGTATTAATGCGGCTATCGATAATTTGCACCCGTTCTTCGATCTTTTTTAATTGAGCTGAAATCTGTTGGATGTCGGTGAAAATTTTTTGGTTATCGGTGGAAAGTTGTCTATTATCACTACGGAGATCGTTCAGTTGGCGTTCAAAGCTACCAAACCCTGATTGAATGGCACTAATCAAGCTATCTAGCTTCTGTTCGACTTGCTCTAGGCGTTCTTCTGACATTTGAGGTTCAACCCTAAGTCTTGGTGGTGCGTACTTAAATACTATCACAACGGTTTGCGATCGCGTAGCATATCGTAGGCGATCGAGCGAATGCTTGCTAGCGCGAAAGGCTATGGGTAGCTGCGATCGATGGGCATCAAATTAGATAATTAGATATTGCTGGTATGGGTAGTTTTGCTACTTAATCCAGTTTTTCACAACACGCGATTGAGTCCACCTTTTTGGACTAAGTGAAGTAGTTTAAGTGCTGTACCAGTAGGTCTTTTTTATCCAATTTCCCATTTTTGAACAGTCGATAAACTCGTGTTTAAAATCGCAGCAAATACTGCCTGACTTATATTAGTCGATTCGCGAATTTGCTTGATTTGGTTGGGTTCTAAAGGTTCGATCGCAGGTAAACATAACCTGTCGAATTCACGTAATGTCAGTCGATCCATAACACCCGCTTGATGCAGTCCTGTTGCTGTCTTATGAATGGCTTCTAAAATTGTTGATTTAGTTCTCCGCAGCGCAATTCATCCCCTTTTCCTAATTATATCACTTGGTGCTATGATTGAGAAGGTTGGTTCGATCGAAAGGACATGGATAACTGCGATCGATCGGCACTAAATTAGAGAGTTAGATATTGTTGGAGTGAAGGTGTGGTTGGCTAAGATGATGGTCGATTGATATAATTAGGTCAGCATCAATATTTATAATGCTCATAATCTAGCTGACAAGCAGTATGATTAAAAACAAGGAGTATAAGATAATGGTTTTTCAAGAGATAGTTGATTTTCTCCGAGTCTTATCTGTAGAGGAGCAAGATAATCTAATTGCGTTAATACATAAACAGCGAGAGAAACAGCGTGGTAATAAATTCTGGGAAGGCTTTCAGAAATTTAGAGCGACACTGGAACGAGAGGAAATACTTTTTGATGATGATGACTTTGCAGATCTGAGAGATCGGACACCAGGACGTGAAATAAATCTATGATCCTAAAATATTTGCTCGATACAAATGTTATCTCAGAGTTAATGCGTCCAGTTCCAAACCCGATTGTTTTTGAGCGAGTCAATCTGTATCGAGCGGAAGTAGCAACGGCTAGTATTGTAATTCATGAACTTTTGTACGGCTGTCTTCGACTCCCAGAATCAAGGAAGCGGCAAGCTTTTTTAGATTACATCAATGAGTCTGTTCTTAATTTGCCAGTATTTGATTATGATTCAAAAGCTGCTCAGTGGCACGCCCAGGAAAGATCGAGATTATCCAAAATTGGTAAAACTCTGGCTTTTGCAGATGGGTAAATTGCCAGTATTGCTTCAGCCAATGATTTGATTCTAGTCACCAATAATGTTGCTGACTTTCAATATTTTGAGAACTTGACAATCGACAATTGGTTCGATCGCGAGAATGATTAAACCATCCAGCTCGATCGAAACGATACGAATAAAAGCGATCGATCGGCACCAAATTAGAGAGTTAGATATTGTTAATGTGAGTGGTACAGTTGTTGAAGATAAGGATCGATTTAGCAATATGTATTATTTAGTTTATAATCTATAAATTATTCTCTCTGAGAAGTGTATCCATCACATCCAGATGTTGTACCCAATTGTAGAGGACGAGGGATTGCTACAATTATTTTAAAGGCTTTAGAAAATTTAGCAACGAAATTAAACTACGCAAAAATCATTCTAGAAACATTGATAATTAAAGAAAATGTGATAAAAATGTACTCAAAAAATGGATATATCATCATCCCAAATTATGGTCAATACGATGGTGTGAAAAGTAGCATTTGTATTAGTAAAGAGTTAGGTAATGGCTAGAAAAGATTTTCATAGGAAAGCATGGTATGCAATGCCCAACATTTTAATATATACAGGAGCTTATAGTTACAACTCCATAGAATTGCCCTGAGATTCGATTACACCTTCGGCTTCATTTACCATCAGCCTTACCCGCTTCAAAGTCCCCAACTCCACATCTTCCCACAAACCCCGCTGATTAGCTTCTAGTAACCTTTCTGCCATATCTCAATGAAAATATGTTGGGTATTGCTAACCGTATAAATCTAATTTAGGATTTATCTAGTTTCTTTTCCCAAAATAATGCTTTTCCCATCAGCGGGTTTAACTTGTAGCCACTAAATCCACACGATTTATATGCCGACTGAGCAACATAGTTTCCTTCTAATACCTCTAATGTGAGTTTGCAACAACCCAACTCTACTGCGATCTCATCAGCTTTCTGAAATAACAATTTGGACAAACCTTGACCACGGTAGGGTAAAGAAACCATCACATCAAGGATATTTAGTAATGGCTTGCAAGCAAAAGTTGAAAAGCCTTCTAAGCCGATTAGAAGACCTGCTGGTTTACCGTCGATAAAAGAAAGAATAACATGAGCTGTTTTTCTTTTTGCTAATTCCGATACAAGATTTTGCTTAACATACTCGGACAATCCTTTTCCACCACCCATTGGATCGAGTGCGTATTCATTCATTAATTGAATTATCGCGATTCCGTGAGCAACTATACTAAGATCTGCTTCAATAATTTCAATCATGCTGATTAATTTCAGGAGTTCGCACAAGTTTATGTGTGAATGTTAACACACCCTAGTTTCCCTGAGATTCGATTACGCCTTCAGCTTCATTTACCATCAACCTCAATCGCTCCAACGTCCCCAATTCCACATCTTCCCATAAACCCCGCTGATTAGCTTCCAACAATCTTTCTGCCATATCTCGCTGCACCCAAGGGTTATTTTGTTCGATAAATTCTCGTACTGATTCGTCGAATAAATAAGCATCTGCCACACCTTGATACATGAAGTCTTGGACGCAATTAGCCGTGGCATCGTAGGCAAATAAGAAATCTAATGTTGCTGCCATTTCTGAGGCTCCCTTGTAGCCGTGACGCATGGCTCCGGCGATCCATTTGGGGTTGACGACTCTCGATCGATATACCCTGTCGATCTCTTCTGTTAGTTTGCGAACTTTGGGATTTTCAGTGCGAGAATTGTCGCCGAAATAGGCTTCGGGAGCTTTGCCAGATACTTGTTTGATTGCGGCGGTTAAACCACCTTGAAATTGATAATAATCATCGGAATCGAGCAAGTCATGTTCGCGATTATCTTGATTTTGGAGGACGATTTGCATATTCCCCAATCGTTGATTAAATGCTTCGGGTGCGGCGATGCCTTCTGATTTGTTGGTATAAGCATAGGCACTCCAATTGATATAAGCTTGGGCTAAATCTGCTTCTGTTTCCCAGTTTTGCGATTCGATTAATCCTTGCAATCCGGCACCATAAGCCCCTGGTTTAGATCCAAAAATCCGGTATTGCGATCGAGTCTGAGCTTCATCTAATGTTAATCCCTGCTCTA
>ENA-OBIT01000720-OBIT01000720.1-metagenomes-genome-assembly--contig:-NODE-720-length-13606-cov-4.39768_pt1 | contig 13606 bp, 7 predicted proteins | sample MGYA00153386_OBIT01 | MGnify analysis MGYA00153386
CCTACACCGTTACATTAATAACAAATACAACCAATGGTTGTGCCGATACAAGCACGCAACAAATACTTGTTCAGCCTAAAATAAATGCTGCATTTACTTCTATTAATAATGGTTGTTCGCCACTAAAAGTAACTTTTACCAATAATTCGACAGGTGCTAATAGTTATTTATGGAATTTTGGAGATGGAAATGTTTCTGTTTCTCAAAACCCAACCCATACTTATAATAATATTACCTTAAGCAATCAGATATATACAGTTACCTTAATTTCTACAGCAATATCAGGGTGTAAAGACACTGCTACAAAAATAATAACTGTATATCCTGCATCTGTTGCTGCTTTTACTGTTGATAATATAAGTGGTTGTACTCCTGTAAAAGTTAATTTTACAAATACCTCAACAGGTGCATCTTCTTATTTATGGAATTTTGGAGATGGATCAACCTCTGCTTCGGCTTCAACCTATTTATCGCACACATTTATTAATATACAAACAATTCCAGTAACATTTACCGTTACTTTAATTACCATATCATCCAGAGGGTGTTCAGATACAGCAACACAGCAAATTTTAGTTCAGCCAAAAGTTGTTTCTGGCTTTACGAGTATAAATAATGGATGTTCTCCGTTAAAAGTCAAATTTACCAATTCTTCAACTGGAGCGATAAGTTATTTATGGGATTTTGGTGATGCAACTACTGATGTTAGTGCTAATCCACTACATACGTTTACGAATTCAACCTTAGTAACTCAAAACTATACCGTCACCTTAATTTCTACAGCAATTTCGGGATGTAAGGATACTTCAACAAAAGTTATTACGGTATATCCTGCATCTTTTGCATCATTTACAGTTGATAAAATAGGCGGTTGCGAGCCATTAGATGTTCAATTTACTAATAATTCGGTTGGAGCATCTTCCTATTTTTGGAATTTTGGAGATGGAGCTACTTCATCATCTTCCGCTTCCACTTTATCGCATACATTTGTAAATAATCAAACCACAGCAACTACTTATTTGGTTAGTTTAATTACAATTTCATCCAATGGCTGTGCCGATACTGCTACTCAAAATATTGTTGTTCAACCAAAAATTATAGCAGGCTTCACAAGCATTACAAATGGATGTGCTCCGCTTAAAGTAAAGTTTACTAATTCTTCAACAGGCGCAGTAAGTTATTTATGGGATTTCGGAGATGCTACCACGGATGCAAATGTTAATCCTTCTCATACTTTTATTAATCTAACTCAGGCAACTCAGGTATTTATAGTTACCTTGATTGCTACAGCAAGTTCTGGCTGTAAAGATACTATTACCAGTCAGATAACTGTTTATCCCGCATCTCAATCAATTTTCAGTGCAGATAAAACAAGTGGTTGTCAGCCTTTAGATGTTACTTTTTCAAATAATTCAGTTGGAGCTGGTACAAGCTATTGGAATTTTGGAGATGGAACCACATTAATTTCAACAGCCGGTACAATAAACCATAGTTACACCCATAATTTTACAACGCCTGTAACCTACACCGTTACATTAATAACAAATACAACCAATGGTTGTGCCGATACAAGCACACAGCAAATACTTGTTCAGCCTAAAATAAATGCTGTATTTAGTAGTATTAATGATGGTTGTTCGCCACTTAAAGTTGCATTTACCAACAACTCAACTGGTGCAAACAGTTATTTATGGGATTTTGGAGATGGAAATGTAAATGCAAGTATCAATCCTGTACATACTTTTGTAAATAATTCATTGTTAACCCAAACATATAATGTAATATTAATCAGTACAGCTGCATCTGGATGTAGTGATACCATGCAGAAAATAATTACAGTTTACCCAGAAACGAAACCTGCATTTTCAACAGATTTACAAACTGGATGTCAACCTTTGCTAGTTAATTTTACCAATACAACTCAAAATGCGATTAGCTATTTGTGGGATTTTGGAGATGGAAGTACTTCAACTTCATCTGCATCAACATTCGATCATACGTTTGTTCATAATTCTCCAGTGCCACAAATATTTCAGGTTAAACTTATCACCATATCTTTGAATGGATGTACTGACACGATAAAGCAAGCTATAACAGTTTTTCCAAAAATCGAAGCCAAATTTATTGGAACAGATTCAGGATGTGCACCAATAACAATTGGTTTTACCAATGAATCAACAGGGTACATTAATAGTCAATGGGATTTTGGAGATGGTTTTATTGAAATTACCAACAATCCTTCTCATACATTTACCAACTTTACACAAACTCCTATTGTATACCAAGTTAAATTAATTGTAACCTCTCTATCTGGTTGTCAAGATACAATTTCAAAAAACGTAACTATTTTTCCTAAACCTGATGCTGAATTTATTGCAGCAGAGTTATCAGGTTGCCAACCTTTTAATGCAGAATTCACCAACACTTCAGTTGGCGCAAATCAATCAAGATGGGATTTCGGAGATGGAATAATAGTAAACGATACAGCAAGAATTATCCGACATATGTATGAGCATAACTCAGTTAGTCCGGTTCAGTACAATGTTAAACTACTCATTACCAATATAAACGGGTGTACAGATACGATGAACAGATTAGTTAAGGTAAATCCTAAACTTTCTGCTAGGTTTACAAGCGATAGCATTGGTTGTTCACCTTATAAAGTTGATTTTAACAACTTATCAGAAGGTACAGCAAATTATTTATGGGATTTCGGAGATGGCTTTACAGATGTATTGAAAAACACTAAGCATACTTTTGTTAATAATCGTGACAGTGATACAACCTTTAATGTACGATTAATTTCTAGTTCTGTTTATGGTTGTTATGATACTGCTTATAAAGCAATTACAGTTCATCCATCGCCAAAAATCGACTTTTTATTATCTGGCAATTCTGGTTGCCAACCATATATTGTTACCATCAGAAATAAAACAATAGGCGCAACAAATCAAACCTGGGATTTTGGAGATGGTAATTCAATTCAATCAACAGATTCGATTATTACGCATAGTTACAGCCATAGTTCTTTAGTTCCTATAAATTATAGAATAACAGTAAGAGTAGATAATTTACAAGGATGTTCTGATACATCTTCCAAGTCTATAACTGTTTTGCCAGTGTTGAAAGCAGCTTATTCATATAATAAAAATGACTGCTCGCCAGTAACAGCATCTTTTGTAAATTCAAGTATAGGAGCTACAGGTTTCCAATGGAATTTTGGAGATGGGAAAAATGATGTAGTCGCTAATCCAGTTCATACTTTTTATAATAATGGAATTGCTGATACATTATTTAATGTTCGAATGATTGCTATTTCACCTTTTGGATGTATTGACACTACATTTAAAAGTATAGTTGTAGCTCCTTCTCCAAAAGCTGCATTTAAAATTGATGGTGATGAACTAATGCAACCAAACACAACAGCAATAGTTACAAATAAAAGTAAAGCAGGAAATTGGACTTATAAATGGTCATGGGGCGATGGAACTTTTTCAACTTTAAAAGATCCTGGAACTCATACATATCTTACCTATGGAGATTTTGAAATTGTATTAGTTCAGAAAAGCCAGTATTGCGCAGATACTACAAAACAAACTTTACGAATAAATCCTGCTTTGCCGGTTGCAAGTTTTAAAGGCGAAGCATCGGGTTGTAAGCCAGTTATTGTTCAATTCTCGAATACATCTACTTATGCAACTGAGTTTTTCTGGGAATTTGGTGATGGTGGAACTTCTACTCAATCCGATCCAAGTTATGTGTACTACCGCCCTGGTAAATATGCAGTAAAATTAACAGCAATAGGGCCAGGTGGTAAAAGTGAAAAGGTACAATTGGACAGCATTGAAGTATTTGAATTGCCAACTGCATTGTTTGTTGTAAATCCAACTATCGTATTTCTTCCAGATAAGCCTGCGGTATTTTATAACTTATCAACTGATGATGTGGGAAGTACATATGAATGGGATTTTGGAGATGGAAATACTTCTTTTGAAGAATCTCCAGAACATTATTACAAGAAAGTTGGCTCATTTACCATTACATTAAAGGTAACTAATGCTGCTGGTTGTATTGATACCTACGTTTTAGAAAATGCTGTAGTGGCAGAAAGCAAAGGTGAAGTAAGTGTTCCAAATGCATTTACTCCAAATCCTTCAGGGCCTTCAGGTGGATTAATAAATCCGAATGACATGAGTAATGATATTTTCTATCCAGTAATAATCGGAGCAGAGCAATTTCATTTAACGGTATATAATCGTTGGGGAGAACTCATTTTCGAAAGTTTCGATCAACAAGTAGGATGGGATGGATACTATAGAAATGAAATGTGTATGCAGGATGTGTATGTATGGAAAGTAGATGGAGTATTTGTGGATGGCAGAAAGTTTGCCAAACTAGGGGACGTTACTTTATTGCGCTAATTTTATGCAATGAAGTAACATTTTCCTTTAATAATAGTATACGCTTACAAGTTTAATCTCGCTCTCAGGTAATTGATTCTTTTTGAAAAAATTGCTGTATTTGTTATGAATAATTTACTGATAGCTATGAGGATAAAACTTTTACTCATTATTTATGTACTCCTTTTTTTACAAAACGCAAACGCACAGGATGTACACTTTTCTCAATTTTACTCACAACCTACATATTTAAATCCAGCGTTAACTGGTAGTTCTGAACAAACAAGGTTAGGCATTTCATATAGAAATCAATGGCCAGGCATATCCAATACTTATATTTCGCAAGCAGTTTCTTTCGATCAACATTTGGCCGGTATAAATAGTGGAATAGGTTTAATGGTTATTCGTGATGTTGCAGGTGCTGGCCAATTGGGTTATACAAATTTTGCAGGATCATATGCTTATCAAGCACAATTTAGCGAAAATTTAGGAGCCAGAGCTGGAGTTAGTGTTGGATACACAGATAAAAGTGTTGATTTTTCGCGCTTATTATTTAACGATCAGATTTCGAGAGGAGGAGGAGTAACATTTGAAACTGATCCAGGAATAAAAGTTCAATATCTCGACATTTCCTTTGGATCAATGATTTTCTCAGAAAATTTTTGGGTTGGAGTATCTGGTCACCATCTTAATCAACCCGATCAATCTTTGTTAGATGGTGAAAGCTTACTTCCAATAAAATTTGGTGTTCAAGGTGGTTATAAAGCGAAAGTAAATCAATATCGTGCGGGTAGGGAACAAAGCGTTTCAGCAGCTTTCAGCTATGCCGCTCAAGGTAATTATGATAAACTTTCATTAGGTGCTTATTTCGTAAAAGAACCTTTGGTTACTGGAGTATGGTATTCAGGTATCCCAGTTTTTAAATCTTATGAAAAAGGATACACCAATAATGATGCATTTACAATTTTGATGGGTTATCAAATTAATGAACCTAATTTAAGAATCGGTTATTCGTATGATTTAACAATTTCAAAATTAGTTACTAATTCTGGTGGAGCTCATGAAGTTTCATTGGTTTATGAATTCGCTTTAAGCGATCATATTCGATTAGGAAGCGGTGGTTCAAGAAGGAGATCTAAAGTTTCCTGTCCCAGTTTCTAGTAGTTAAACCTAAATTAGAATAGATATTAAATTCCTTACAAAATTAATATAGATAATTGTCGTTTATTTGTATTCTGATATGCAAATTATTAAACGATTTTTTATTTATCTACTTCTTATTAATTACCTGATTGCCATTATTGGTTTTCCGGTAAGTATTGGGTATTGTGGAAAAAAAATCCAAACAGTTGTAGTTGGTGTTCAAACTCATAAATGCAAATCATGTAAAAAAACTGAAAGTAAATCTTGTTGCAATGATTCAGTAAACTATCTTAAACTTGATTTAAAACAAAATTCCAACAATTTTAAAACAGTTTTAAATTTTTCAACTCCTGTATTTACTGTCATTTCATCTTTTGATAAGTATGTTTTTTCAGATTTTGAATCGTTAGCTTTTCTTTCTAAAATAAAAATTTCTGCACCAGAGAAATTCTTTCAACCACCTATTTATCTTAAAAACCGTAGTTTCTTAATCTGATTTATTTGTTAATTCTTATTAATTTACAAATCACATTTATTTTTTAAACTACAATTAAGATACAATGAAATCAATTATAAAATCAAGTCTGATTGCATTATTTATGGCAATTAGCTTACAGTCATTTGCTCAAATTTCTTCTGCAACTATACAGGTTGCTGGTCTTACATGTTCTATGTGTTCTTTTTCAACTGAAAAAGCTATCCGAACCTTACCGTTTGTAAAAGATGTAAAAACCGATTTGAATACAGCAGAATATGAAATTACCTTTAAATCTGATCAGGAAATAAATCTAGATTTAATTGCTGATAAAGTAAAAGGTGCAGGATTTTCAATTTCTAAACTTCTTGCTGTTGTCGATTTTGACAACATTGAAGTTAAAGAAGATTCTCACATTTCAATTGGAAAAAATAACTTTCATATTATGAATGTAAGCTCAAAAATTTTGAATGGAAGGACTCAAATTCTTTATCTGGACAAAAATTTCATGAGTCCAAAAGAGTTCAAAAAGTTAGCTTCAAAATCAACTTATCCATGTTTTGAATCGGGGAAAAAGGAAGATTGCTGTCAAAATTTGACAGGGTCTAGTTCTCGGATTTTTCACATCAAAGTAGTTTGATAAATGATTTTTTCAAGAAATAAAAAAGCAGGGATTATTTTCCTGCTTTTTTTTCAGTTTAGTTTATTTGCAAACTCGCAGGAGCTCTATATGCAAACTGAACCGGCTAGTAATATGCCGAAAAACTCAATAGGATTACGATTAACCAATAAATTATTTATAGAAAGTGAAACTGATCTCCTAAGAATTTCTCCTGAAATAATGTACGGAATATCTGGCAAGTGGATGGTTCATATAAAGCAAACAGTTATTTTAGGAGAAGAAAATAAATTTTATTCTGGTGCGTCAAGTTTGTATGCAAAATATCGATTTTTATCTATTGATGATGTTCAAAAGCATACTCGAGTTGCATTATTTGGTAGTATTGGTTACAGCAAAATTCAGGATTTAGCAGGAGTGCATGATATTTTGGAAACTAATAGTTCATACTCAACCGGAATAATTATAACTCAACTTTGGCACAAATTGGCTCTTTCTACCACAATCGGAATGTATAAGCCTTTTGCAAATAAAAATTTTGATCAATCAGGTAATCCGGGGAACGTTTACAATTATTCTTTATCAGCAGGATATTTACTATTGCCAGTAACTTATAAAAGTTATAATCAAATTAATTTAAATGCTTATTTGGAGATTTTAGGAACTACCAATCGCATGAAAAATTATGAAGAAACACATATTCATAAATCAGAAGATATTTCTCAAAAATTTAATAGAAATCAAGTAATGATTGCTCCTGGTTTGCAAGCAATTTTCTCTTCCAGAACACGAATGGAAGGTGGCTATTCCTTCCCTTTTATACAATCAAAATATTCCAAAGGTGAAAATATGGTCATGCTGCGTATTGAACATTTATTATTCTTAAAATAATATATTTCTTGAACATTAACCAATAATATTTTGCTTATTAAAACCTATAATTTAAAACCTATAATTTTAAACGTTAAATTTAAACTCAACGATAGAAATTTGTAACTTGCGAGTTAGTTAAATTAATTTACTTTTTGAATTTGCATTTTTTTGATGAAGTTAATTTTTGTGTACTTTGTTATATTTTTTTCTTTCTTCATCTATAAGGCTAAAGCTACACATATCATTGGCGGAGAGCTTAGTTATGCTTGTAAAGGAAACAATAATTATGAGATAACTTTTAAATTTTATAGAGATTGTGACCCAGGTAATGCACTTTTCGATACATTAGTTAGGATTTCTGTTTTCGATCAAATCGGAAATTACATTGACATTGTAGAAATAAAATTTCCAGATACTATCCAAGTTCCAGCTCAAATAATTGATAAGTGCTTTGTCCCTCCACCAGATATCTGTGTTAGTCAAGCAATTTATAAAAAGACAGTAAATCTTCCGCCAATTGCAGGAGGATACGTTTTAACATTTCAACGTTGTTGTAGAAATAATACTATTTCAAATATATTTGATCCAACAATAACAGGATTTACCTGCACAATTAATATTCCTGATAGTGTTATTTCCAGTTGTAATTCAAGTCCGGTTTTCAAAGAGTTTCCTCCAACATTTTTATGCGCAGGCAATCCTATAATTTTTGACCATAGTGCTATTGATGCGGATGGAGATTCTTTGGTTTACGAACTTTGTACTCCATACCTAGGCGCTACACAAAATGATCCAGCCCCGCTTATTGCTCAATCGCCACCTTATTCTGAAGTTGCTTGGGCAAATAATTATTCTGTGAATTATCAAATTGCTGCCAGGGATTCTTTAAAAATTGATTCCAAAACCGGACTATTAACTTGTATGCCAAACAGCGACGGACAATTTGTAGTAGGTATTTGTGTCAAAGAATTCAGAAAGGGTATTTTACTTTCAGAAAATAAAAGAGATTTTCAATTTAATGTAGTTATATGTGATGGGAGCATAAGCGTTAATAAAGAATACGTAGAATTATGCGAAGGCACATCTGTAAATTTAAATGCAAGAGGTTTTACGGACTTTAAATGGTCGCCACCAACTGGTTTAGATACTACAAAAGGAGCAAACGTAATAGCAGCACCATCCAAAAGTATTGTTTACACAGTTGTAGGAACAAACTTTTCGGGCTGCTCAGATACAGTACAAGTTGAAATAAATGTTTTGCCAGTGCCATCAGTTTCTGCATTTGCATATAGCCCTCGAATTTGCATGGGCGATTCCACTATTATTAAACTTAAAGGTGCATCTAACTTTGTCATAAGTCCAGATTCAAGTGCTTTTCAATTAGATGATTCCACATTTATTTTATTTCCCATAGTTACTACTGATTATAAAATTGAAGGAAAAACTGGAATTTGCAGTGATTTCCTAAATGTAAGAATTGGAGTAAATACGTTACCAGGCTTTAACGTTCTTGTTTCTAAAAAGGAAGTTTGTAAAGGCGATACGATAGAATTAGAAGCAAAAGGAAACTATTCATTTACTTGGTTTCCAGCTGCCGGCTTATCAGCTACAACAGGAAATAAATTATTGGCAAACCCAATAGTTACAACTACTTACACTGTTGAAGCAACTGATGGTATTGGCTGTAAACGTCAATTGGTATTTACAATAGAGGTTTTACTTCCGGCTAAAGCAAGGTTTGTAAATACAGTAAGCATAGGCTGCGCGCCATTCAGACCACCGATTACTAACGTTTCACTTAATTCAGATTCGTATGAATGGTTTTTAAATGGCAATCTGGTTTCTGTTGATGAACAACCAAAAATAAATCTTCCAAGTCCAGGAAAGAATTACACGCTAATGCTGATAGCTACGAATAAGCTATTTTGCAATTTTGATACAATATCAATTACGCTTTCAACATTTCCGGAAGTTAGTGCGTTGACTGTCCCGTCAGAATTTAGAACTTGTAATGGCCCTTCGGTAATTAATTTTACCAATACTAGTTTTGGTTATAAAACTTTTTTATGGGATTTTGGAGATGGAACCACTAGTATCGACGATTTTGCACCTAGTCATTTTTATAGTATTCCTGGAACTTACAAAGCCAAGTTTATTGCCAAATCTCCAGACGGCTGTTTAGATTCTATCATTCATATTATAAGAATAGGTACTGATGTTAATGCAACCTTTACCCCTTCCGCTACTATTGGGTGTGGAATTGTGGAAGTTAAATTTAATAATAATGCAACCAATAGCGTTTCTCAAACGTGGGAGTTTGATGATGGTTCAACCTCATCTGATTTTTCACCCAGCCATGTTTTTCCACCAAGAGACGAACCTTACTCTGTCAAACTAACATCCGTAAACGAAGTTGGTTGCGAAAGTGTTTATACATATCCTATTCCTTTGAAAGTTTTTACAATTCCAATTGTTTCGTTCTTAGTTGATGATACAACAAAAACATGGCCGGAGAAAACATTTACTTTCAACAACACCAGTAATTTTAAAGTATCAGCTAGGCGTTGGGATTTTGGAGATGGAACTTTTTCTTTAGATATTGATCCAATTCATGAATATGAATTTGCAGGAACATATATTGTTTCATTAACGGAAACGGATAGCAATGGATGTGATGCAACAGTTAAAGTAAAATTAGTGCTCGATGACTCCAAAGGTGCCTTATGGGTCCCAAGTGCGTTTGCTCCTAGAAGCAGTACTGATAAACTACGAACATTTATTCCATTAGGTTATGGACTAAAAACCTATAAATTAGAAATTTTCACTAGCCAAGGCGATTTGATTTTTACTAGTGATGCAATTGATAAATTGGGTAGCCCCGAAGTAGCTTGGGATGCAACCATAAATGGCATACCTGCAGCTCAAGGAGTTTATATTTGGAAAATTGAGGCAAGTTACTTTAATGGTACATTATGGAAAGGCATGCCAGATTTATATGGAAAATTTAAGCAGATTGGTACAGTAACAATAATAAGGTAGATGAGATTATTTTTACTAACATTTTTTTTGTTTCTCATTAAAGGCTTTGCTTTAGCACAGGATCACGCTTATTCCAATTTCTTGCAATCTCCGATTTATTTAAATCCAGCTTTGGCTGGTACTTCATTAGGCTGCGATCGTTTTGTTTTAAATTATAGAAATCAATATCCAGCTATTAAAGATGCATTTGCATATTATGGTGTTTCCTATGATCGTTATGTAGCAGAAATGAATGGTGGAGTAGCCGGCATGATTCAGAGAACTGTAGAAGGTGAGGGGTTTTATACCAAAAATGCCTTTTCTCTTGCTTATTCTTTTCAAGGGATTAAAAGTGAAAATTTCAGCATAAGTCTGGCATTGCAAGGCGGTTTAACTAATCGAAGTATTAATTATGATAAATTAATTTTTTACGATCAATTAGATAAAGAGTTAGGGTTTGTTCCTGGTTTACCCACAGCAGCTGACAATCCAGTGAATAGCAAAAAGTTTTACCCAGATTTTGGTTCTGGTGTAGCAATAGTTTATCGCAATTCAGTTTTAGGAGCGTCGGTTTCCCATTTGTCCGAACCTGATGAATCATTAATTTCAACAGAAAGTATATTGCCAAGAAAATACCAAGTACATGGATCTATTAATATTGGTATAGAAAATAGGAGAAATTTTGGTGAACCTGCCATAATTCCCGCATTTAGCTACGTGAAACAAGGTAACTTTTCCAATGCTACTTCCAATGCTACCGCTGGTGTTCAATATCGGGCATATTTTTTCAATATTGGAGCATGGTACCGATCTGCTGACATTTTGCAGGGTGGCAATGCAGCAATTGTTACGTGTATGTTTGATAATTATTTAACCGATGATGTAAAACCACGTTTTACCATTGGTTTATCGTATGATTATACATTGGCTAAAATAGCTCAAAGAAATACTGGAGGCGCATTTGAAGTAAGTTTGGTTTACCAAAGTCGCAAATGTTCTTTAAATAGAAATAAAGTAATTTGTCCTGATTTTTAACATCAGGATATGAATTAAACTCCTAGTTGGAAACCGTAATCTTCCTGATCATCTTCTTCGTTAAAGAAAAAGCCTCTCATCATTTCTGTTTTTTGTGGAACTACAAATTCCATAACTACTTCTTTTGTCTGATTATCTGAAACCTCAAAATAGTCGCATTTTGAATAGCAATTGCTTTTGTGATAATTGTTTTCCGCTTCTTTAAATGTTTTAAAAGATTTTTGACCGATCAGGTTTTCGTTGTTAAAATAATGAATAGTATACATGTCTTCGCTGGTTTAAGGTTATTAAACATGCTGATTTCTACGGTAATAGAATTCATAATGTTTCCAATAAAAATTACGAAGCAAAATTGGTTTCAGATTGTATGAAAAATATAGTTTTTTAATTCGTTAAGATTTAGAATTTAAAATTTATTTTGATAAGTTTTTTTTTGGGAATTGTAAAAATTTAATTAAATATTCTGTAAAAACTGATTATCTGTTTTTTATTCTACATAAAATCGTCTTTTATTGATTAATAAAAAATTCGATGATTAATAGTTTACCAAATTAAAACGCATAAAAAAAGCCTGCTAATCTACTGATTTGCAAGCTTTTAATTAATGTGGAGCTGGAGGGATTCGAACCCTCGTCCAAACATGGGACGTGAAGCGCTTTCTTCATGCTTAGCTTTGCTTAATTGTCGGCATAGAGCAGGTGCATTGCTTACCAACCTTACGCTTATCTTTTTTGTTCCACATCAGCTCAAAAGATAAACACCGATATGTTCCCTGTTTTGTGGTATTCCCAGTGGACAGCCAACAAGAAAAAGCCATCCGGGAATAGTCAGTATGCTAAATTTCTAAAATTAAGCTGCTAACGCGTAGTTGTTTTCGCCAGTTAAAGCGGTTGAGAATTCAGATTAAAGCGCTAATATTCACAATGCGCTGCATGCTTACACCCAAATCTTCCACCCTGTCAATTCCGGTCAGCCCCAATTTAGTTTTGCAAATATAAGGTTTTTAATTTAGTAGGATTTAAATTTAGTTTAAACCTCTTTATAATTTAGTCGTTTTAAAAAAACAGTAATTATTTTGTATAAATATAATTAGTATTTACCCGTTTTGCGGTTTAAAACAATATATAAAAATGTAAAATCGGAGTGCTAAGGCTTAGGGATAGTAGCGGTATCTCGTCTGAATTAACGAGACAAGCTCTTTTTTTCCTTTAAAAAACAATTTAATAAAGATTCTTCGTTTCGCTCAGAATGGCAAAAAAGCGGATTGCCCGGTCTCGTCTCATCAGAAATGACGAGACGAGATAAGCCCTTAAATTGTATTTAAAATACTACATACCAATTATTTAAAAAAAAATAAAAAAATAATTAAAAATAAATCAAAGCTCATAACGGGTTAGTATTAATATTTTTAATTCTTTTTGTTTTGTAATAATTAAAAAATTAAAAGGTTTTATTGAAATTTTTAAGTTCGAATTAATTTATATTAAGTAAAATGTTGCTCATTAAAACAATATACTAACAGCGTTTAAATTTTATTATCAATCATTAATAAAAGTAAAAATGAAATATTTTTTTACGTTTATCGGAGATAATCCGGCTTTTCGCTGTATCTTTTTTGCGGTAAGTGTATCTATAGACGGTAATGTAAAGAGCAAAAAAGGATGCCGCTTCAATCCGGGCTAGAGCAAAATTTCCGTAAAAAGAGAGAATTCAAAATATTGAACACTTAAAATAAAATTAAATAAATAATAACAATTCATTTTTTTTAAATCAGATTTCTTAATTCAAAATTAAAAAAGCTTTTGCACTCCATCGGCAAATTTTTGCTCGTGGTCTAATAGCCATTTTTTTCGCCACAAACCGCCAGCATAACCAGTAAGCTTTCCATCAGAGCCAATTACCCGGTGGCAAGGCAAAATTATCGCATGTTGATTACTTCCATTTGCTGTCCCGACTGCACGTATACTACCAACATTATTCATTTTTTTAGCAATATCTAAATACGAGCAGGTTTTACCAAAAGAGATTTTCTCCAATTCTTTC
>ENA-OBIT01000721-OBIT01000721.1-metagenomes-genome-assembly--contig:-NODE-721-length-13605-cov-2.93107_pt1 | contig 13605 bp, 9 predicted proteins | sample MGYA00153386_OBIT01 | MGnify analysis MGYA00153386
ACACGACGCTCTTCCGATCTCCGGTGATCGGCGAAATCGCGCCGCAATCCATCGCCGCCAAGGCCGAAATTTCGTCTGGCATGGAACTAAAGTCGGTTGACGGCATCGAAACGCCTGATTGGGAATCAGTTCGTCTGGCGCTGGTGGCGAAGATTGGCGATGCGCAAACCGAAGTCGGCGTCGCGCCGTTCGGCTCTTCGCAGGTGGTGACCAAAACCCTGGATTTGCGCCAGTGGAACTTTGAACCGGACAAGCAGGATCCCGTTGTCGCGCTGGGCATTATGCCGCGCGGCCCGCAGATCGAATCCGTGTTGGCGGAAGTGCAGCCTAACTCGGCGGCGCAAAAGGCGGGTTTACAAGCGGGGGACAGGATCGTTAAAGTCGATGGTCAGCCGTTGGGTCGTTGGCAGACGCTGGTGAAGCGTATCCACGATGGCCCGGGGCAACCGCTGGCTTTGGAGATTGAAAGAAACGGCGCCCCCTTGTCTTTGACGCTGATACCGGATACAAAGCCGGTGGGAAAAGACAAATCGGTGGGGTTTGCAGGCATCATTCCAAAGGTGCTGCCGCTGCCGGAAGAGTATAAGACGATTCGCCAGTATGGACCGTTCCCGGCGCTGTATCAGGCCGGCGACAAGACCTGGCAGCTGATGCGGCTGACGGTCAACATGCTGGGCAAATTAATAACCGGTGATGTAAAGCTGAACAACCTGAGTGGCCCGATCTCGATTGCACAGGGAGCTGGGGCGTCAGCCGGAGTCGGATTCGTGTATTATCTGATGTTCCTGGCGTTGATTAGCGTCAACCTGGGGATCATCAACCTGTTCCCATTACCGGTGTTAGATGGTGGGCATCTCCTCTTCCTGGCGATAGAAAAGCTGAAGGGTGGGCCGGTTTCCGAGCGAGTACAGGACTACAGCTACCGCATAGGTTCGATCGTGCTGGTGTTGTTGATGGGTCTTGCACTTTTCAATGATTTTTCCCGCCTCTAGGGGCGGGGATAGGTTAGGAAGAACGCATAACAACGATGGCGATGAAAAAGTTGCTCATAGCGTCGCTGCTGTTTGGCAGCGCCACCGTATACGGTGCAGACGGGTTCGTAGTGAAAGACATTCATTTCGAAGGCCTGCAGCGAGTTGCCGTCGGTGCGGCGTTACTCAACATGCCGGTTCGCGTCGGCGATACCGTCACTGACGATGACATCAGTAATACCATTCGTGCCTTGTTTGCCACCGGCAACTTCGAGGACGTGCGCGTACTGCGCGATGGTAATACCTTGATCGTGCAGGTGAAGGAACGTCCTACCATCGCCAGCATCACTTTCTCCGGCAACAAGTCGGTGAAAGATGACATGCTCAAGCAGAACCTGGAAGCCTCCGGCGTCCGGGTGGGCGAGGCGCTCGACCGCACCACGATCTCCAGCATTGAAAAAGGGCTGGAAGACTTCTACTACAGCGTCGGTAAATACAGCGCCTCGGTGAAAGCCGTAGTCACGCCGTTGCCGCGCAACCGTGTCGACCTGAAACTGGTGTTCACGGAAGGGGTCTCCGCCAAGATTCAACAAATCAACATCGTCGGCAACCATGCTTTCACCAACGACGAACTGATCTCACGCTTCCAACTGCGTGACGAAGTGCCGTGGTGGAACCTGGTCGGCGACCGCAAATACCAGAAGCAGAAACTGGCGGGCGATCTCGAAACCCTGCGCAGCTTCTATCTGGATCGCGGCTATGCCCGCTTCAACATCGATTCTACCCAGGTGAGCCTGACGCCGGATAAAAAAGGCATCTACATCACCATCAACATCACCGAAGGCGAGCAGTACAAGCTTTCCGATGTTGTCGTGAACGGCAACCTGGCCGGCCACTCGGCGGAAGTCGCTCAGATCACCAAAATTGAGCCAGGCGAGCTGTACAACGGCAGCAAGGTGACCAAAATGGAAGACAACATCAAAACGATGTTGGGCCGTTATGGTTACGCCTACCCGCGCGTCGGCACTCAGCCTGAGATCAACGACGCGGATAAAACCGTCAAGCTGCACGTCAACGTTGACGCGGGCAACCGCTTCTACGTGCGTCGCATCAAGTTCGAAGGTAACGACACCAGCAAGGATTCCGTACTGCGTCGCGAAATGCGCCAGATGGAAGGCGCCTGGCTCGGCAACGAGCAGGTCGAGCAGGGTAAAGAGCGTCTGAACCGTCTGGGCTATTTCGAAACGGTTGACGTGGAAACCCAGCGCGTGCCGGGCACCGCCGATCAGGTCGACGTGACCTATAAGGTGAAAGAACGCAACACTGGTACCTTTAACTTCGGCGTCGGTTACGGCACCGAGAGCGGCGTCAGCTTCCAGGCCGGCGTGCAGCAGGATAACTGGTTGGGTACCGGCTACTCGGTCGGCATCAGCGGCACCAAGAACGACTACCAGACTTATACCGAACTGTCGGTCACCAACCCGTACTTCACCGTTGACGGTGTGAGCCTGGGCGGCCGCATCTTCTACAACGACTTTAAGGCGGATGACGCGGATCTGTCGGACTATACCAACAAGAGTTACGGTATCGACGGCACGCTGGGCTTCCCGATCAACGAAAACAACTCGTTGCGCACCGGCCTGGGCTACGTCCACAACGGTCTGTCGAACATGCAGCCGCAGATCGCCATGTGGCGTTACCTCGACTCGATGGGCGTGGATGCGAACAAGACCGACCGCGCCAGCTACTCGACGGACGACTTTACGCTGAACCTGGGCTGGACCTATAACAACCTGGACCGCGGCTACTTCCCGACCTCGGGTAACCGTACCACGTTGAACGGCAAGGTCACCATTCCGGGCTCGGACAACGAATACTACAAGGTGACGCTGGACAGCGTACAGTACGTGCCGATCAACGACGACCGCACCTGGGTGCTGTTGGGTCGCGGCCGTCTGGGTTACGCGGATGGGCTGGGCGGCAAGGAAATGCCGTTCTATGAGAACTTCTATGCCGGTGGTTCGAGCACCGTGCGCGGCTTCCAGTCCAACACCATTGGTCCGAAGGCGGTGTACTACAACTCCAACTCGTACCAGTGTCAGTTCAACGCCGGCAGCACGACCGATCGTCAGAGCATCTGTAGCTCGGATGACGCGGTAGGCGGTAACGCCATGGCGGTCGCCAGCCTGGAGCTGATCACCCCGACGCCGTTCATCAGCGAGAAATACGCCAACTCGGTGCGGACGTCGCTGTTCATCGATGCCGGTACCGTGTGGGACACCAAGTGGAAGAATACCAACGAAACGCTGATGTACGGCGTGCCGGACTACAGCAAAGCCAGTAATATTCGTTCTTCCGCCGGTATCGCGCTGCAGTGGATGTCGCCACTGGGGCCGTTGGTGTTCTCTTACGCCAACCCGATCAAGAAATACGAAGGCGACAAGTCCGAACAGTTCCAGTTTAACATCGGTAAGACCTGGTAACGGGTCTCGCCTCTGGGCATAACAGTTATTAAGAATCGCAATGGCCAGGCGCCCGCCGGCAGAGGGAGATGATTCTCATTGTTTGGTGGGACAAGTCTGGCAAATTGTGTACTTCAGTGTCATATGACACAAATGGGTGATGGTAAGGAGTTTATAGTGAAAAAGTGGTTGTGTGCCGCAGGCCTCGGTTTAGCAATGGCTGCTTCAGCTGGCGTTCAGGCAGCAGATAAGATCGCTGTCGTTAACGTCTCCAGCATTTTCCAACAGCTGCCGGCCCGCGAAACGGTCGCTAAACAGCTGGAAAACGAGTTTAAAGGCCGTGCAAGCGAACTCCAGAACATGGAACGTAGCCTGCAGACCAAAATGCAGCGTCTGCAGCGTGACGGCGCTACCATGAAAGCCAGCGATCGCAGCAAGTTGGAAAAAGACGTGATGGCGCAGCGCGAGCAGTTCTCTCAGAAAGCGCAGGCTTTCGAGCAGGACAACCGTCGTCGCCAGATGGAAGAGCGTAACAAGATCCTGAGCCGCATTCAGGACGCGGTGAAATCTGTCGCCAGCAAAGGCGGTTATGACGTGGTGATCGACGCCAACGCCGTTGCCTATGCAGACTCTTCCAAAGATATCACTGCTGACGTGCTGAAACAGGTTAAATAACACATGCTTTCAATTCGACTGGCTGATTTAGCGCAGCAGTTGGATGCACAATTGCACGGTGATGGCGATCTCGTCATCACCGGCATTGCTTCTATGCATTCGGCACAGCCTGGCCAAATCACGTTTTTGTCAAACAGCCGCTATCAAGAGCAGCTGTCTTCCTGCCAGGCAAGCGCCGTGGTGCTTACCGAAGCGGATTTACCACACTGCCGTGCTGCGGCGCTGGTGGTTAAGAACCCTTACCTGACCTATGCGCGCATGGCGCAGCTGATGGACACCACGCCGTCGCCGGCCCAGGATATCGCGCCAAGCGCGGTGATCTCACCTGAAGCGCAGCTGGGGCAGAACGTCGCCATTGGGGCGAACGCGGTGATCGAGTCGGGTGCGGTGCTTGGCGATAACGTGGTTATCGGCCCGGGCTGCTTCATCGGCAAACACGCACGCATCGGCGCGGGAACGCGTCTGTGGGCGAACGTCACGATTTATCATGCGGTCGAAATCGGCCAGCGTTGCCTGATCCAGTCGGGCACCGTGATCGGCGCAGACGGTTTCGGCTATGCGAATGAGCGCGGCGAGTGGATCAAAATCCCTCAGTTGGGCACGGTGATTATCGGCGATCGCGTCGAAATCGGCGCTTGCACCACCATTGACCGCGGCGCTTTGGATAACACCCAAATCGGGAATGGTGTTATCATCGACAACCAATGCCAGATTGCACATAACGTTGTGATTGGCGACAATACCGCCGTCGCCGGCGGTGTGATCATGGCCGGCAGCCTGAAAATCGGCCGCTACTGCCAGATTGGCGGTGCCAGCGTGATCAACGGTCACATGGAAATTGCCGACAAGGTGGTTGTCACCGGAATGGGAATGGTTATGCGACCAATCACCGAACCTGGGGTATACTCTTCGGGCATTCCGTTGCAGCCTAACAAGGTTTGGCGTAAAACCGCTGCGTTGGTGATGAATATCGATGAGATCAGCAAACGCTTGAAAGCTGTCGAACGTAAAGTCGGAAAAGACTAATCATTGCCGCCCGCCCTGGCGGGTACAAAACGAAACGCGTTGGTCGTGAGACCAAAAGCGCAAAGAGATGTTAATTTGCGGCCTGCATGATGATCTCCTTTTGGGGTCAGCGCAGGCCGTGTTGTTGATGCCATCAGTTTTTAGAGACAGGAAGAGTATTTTGACTACTGACACTCATACTCTGGATATTGCAGAAATTTTGGATCTGCTTCCTCACCGTTACCCGTTCTTGTTGGTCGACCGCGTCCTCGAGTTTGAAGAGCACAAATATCTGCGTGCGGTGAAGAACGTATCGGTGAACGAACCGTTTTTCCAGGGCCACTTCCCTGGCAAACCGATTTTCCCAGGCGTATTGATCCTGGAAGCCATGGCGCAGGCCACCGGTATCCTGGCGTTTAAAAGCGTCGGTAAACTGGAGCCGGGCGAGCTGTATTACTTCGCCGGTATCGACGAAGCACGCTTCAAGCGCCCTGTGGTGCCAGGCGATCAGATGGTCATGGAAGTCACCTTCGAGAAAACTCGCCGCGGTCTGACTCGCTTCAAAGGCGTGGCGACCGTTGACGGTAAAATTGTCTGCGAAGCAACCATGATGTGTGCCCGCAGCCGGGAGGCTTAATCCGTGATTGACCAAACCGCCTTTATCCATCCTAGCGCGATAGTCGAAGAGGGCGCCGTGATCGGCGCCAACGTGCATATCGGCCCTTTCTGCTACGTCGGCTCCCAGGTGGAAATCGGCGCCGGCACGGTGCTGAAATCCCACGTGGTGGTGAACGGCATTACCAAGATTGGCTGCGATAACCAGATTTATCAGTTCGCTTCCATCGGTGAAGTGAACCAGGATCTGAAATACGCAGGCGAACCGACGCGCGTTGAAGTGGGCGATCGCAACCGCATCCGCGAAAGCGTCACCATTCACCGCGGCACCGCGCAGGGCACCGGCCTGACCAAAGTGGGCAACGATAACCTGCTGATGGTCAACGTGCACGTTGCTCACGACTGTGTGGTCGGCAATTCTTGCGTGTTGGCCAACAATGCCACGCTGGCGGGGCATGTGGAAATCGACGATCACGCCATCATTGGCGGCATGACGGCGATCCATCAGTTCTGCATTATCGGCGCGCATGTGATGGTAGGCGGTTGTTCCGGCGTCGCTCAGGACGTGCCTCCTTTCGTCATCGCGCAGGGCAACCACGCGACGCCGTTCGGCGTCAACGCGGTCGGCCTGAAGCGTCGCGGTTTTGACAAGGATGAAATGCAGGCGATCCGCAACGCCTACAAAATCCTGTATCGCAGTGAAAAAACGCTGGATGAAGCGAAGGCGGAAATCGAAGCCCTGGCCAAAGAGCAGCCGGTGGTGCAGCAGTACCTCGATTTCTTCACCCGTTCCACCCGCGGCATCATTCGCTGAGCTATGTCGAATCGTCCATTGACTATCGGACTGGTCGCCGGAGAAACCTCCGGTGACATTCTCGGCGCCGGTTTGATCCGCGCGCTCAAGGCGCAGATCCCCGACGCGCGTTTCGTTGGCGTCGCCGGCCCGCTGATGCAGGCCGAAGGCTGCGAAGCCTGGTACGAAATGGAAGAGCTGGCGGTCATGGGCGTGGTGGAAGTGCTCGAGCGCTTGCCACGCCTGTTGAAGATCCGCAAGGATCTCACTCGCCGCTTCGGTGAGCTGCGGCCGGACGTGTTTGTCGGCATCGACGCGCCGGACTTCAACATCACGCTGGAAGGCCGCCTCAAGCAGCGCGGCATTCGCACCATCCACTACGTCAGCCCGTCCGTGTGGGCCTGGCGGCAAAAGCGCGTTTTCAAAATTGGCAAAGCCACCGATTTGGTGCTGGCCTTTCTCCCTTTCGAAAAAGCGTTTTACGATCGTTTCAACGTCCCTTGCCGGTTTATCGGCCACACCATGGCGGACGCCATGCCGCTGCAGCCCGATCGGTTGGCGGCGCGCGCTCAGCTTGGCATCGCTCCGCAGGCGCGCTGTTTGGCTTTGCTGCCGGGCAGCCGCGGCGCCGAAGTCGAGATGCTGAGCGCCGACTTTCTCAAAACCGCGCAGCTGCTGCGCACGCGTTATCCCGAGCTGGAAGTGGTGGTGCCGCTGGTTAACGCCAAACGGCGCGAGCAGTTTGAGCGCATCAAGGCCGAGGTTGCGCCGGATCTGACGGTACATCTGCTGAACGGCCAGGGGCGCGAGGCGATGATCGCCAGCGACGCGGCGCTGCTGGCGTCCGGCACGGCGGCGCTGGAATGCATGCTGGCCAAGTGCCCGATGGTGGTGGGCTATCGCATGAAGCCGTTCACTTTCTGGTTGGCGCAGAAGCTGGTGAAAACGCCTTATGTCTCGCTGCCGAATCTGCTGGCGGGGCGGGAGATCGTCACCGAACTGCTGCAGCATGACTGCGTCCCGGACAAACTGGCCGCCGCCGTGATGCCGCTGCTGGAAGAGAGCCCGGAAACCGACGCGTTGAAACAGACTTTCCTTACCTTGCACCAAAGCATCCGTTGCGGTGCGGACGAACAGGCCGCTCAGGCTGTGTTGGAGCTGGCGAAAGCATGATTGAACCCTTTATCTATCCCGCTGCCACGCTGATTGCCGGTGTGGACGAAGTGGGTCGCGGCCCGTTGGTCGGCGCAGTGGTCACCGCCGCCGTGATCCTCGATCCGGCGCAGCCGATCGTCGGGCTGGCAGACTCCAAGAAACTCAGTGAAAAACGCCGGCTGGCGCTGTATGACGAAATCGTCGCCAAAGCGCTCTCCTGGAGCCTGGGGCGCGCCGAACCGGCGGAAATCGACCAGCTGAACATTTTGCACGCCACCATGTTGGCGATGCAGCGCGCGGTGGCCGGGTTGCATATCGCGCCGGACATGGTTTTAATCGACGGTAACCGTTGCCCGAACCTGCCGATGCGTTCGCAGGCGGTGGTGAAGGGCGACAGCCGTGTGGCGGAGATCAGCGCGGCGTCCATTCTGGCGAAGGTCACGCGCGATCGCGAAATGGCCGAGCTGGACAGCGAGTTCCCGGACTACGGTTTCGCGCAGCATAAAGGCTACCCGACCGCCCTCCACCTGGAGCGGCTGGGCACCACCGAGCATCATCGCCGCAGCTTCGCGCCGGTGAAAAGAGCGCTGGCGCTGTAGTCTGCGGGCCTGACCGGGCTCGACGATAGCATTAACCCGGGCTCAGCCTGCTGAGCCCCTTCAATCAGGTATCTGGAGATGGCCGAACCTCGTTTTATTCACCTGCGCGTCCACAGTGACTACTCCATGATTGATGGATTGGCCAAGACGGCGCCGCTGGTGAAAAGAGCCGCCGCGTTAGCCATGCCTGCTCTGGCAATCACTGATTTCACCAACCTGTGCGGGCTGGTGAAGTTCTACGGCAGCGCGCACGGCGCCGGGATCAAACCGATCATCGGCGCGGATTTCCATGTGCAAAGCGATGAGCTGGGCGACGAACTGGCTCAGCTGACGGTGCTGGCCAGCAACAACGAAGGCTACCAGAACCTGACGCTGCTGATTTCCCGCGCCTATCAGCGTGGCTACGGCGCCGCCGGCCCGACCATTGATCGCGACTGGCTGATTGAACATCGCGAAGGGCTGATCCTGCTTTCCGGCGCGCGTCAGGGCGACGTCGGCAAGTTCCTGCTGCGCGGTAACCAGGCGCAGGTGGATCAATGCCTGGACTTCTACCAACAGTATTTCCCGGACTGTTACTACCTGGAACTGATCCGCACCGGCCGCCCGGACGAAGAGAACTATCTGCATGCGGCGGTGGCGCTGGCCACCGAGCGCGGTTTGCCGGTGGTGGCCACCAACGACGTGCGCTTCCTGGTGGAAGACGATTTTGACGCTCATGAAATTCGCGTCGCCATTCACGACGGTTTTACGCTGGACGATCCCAAGCGGCCACGCAACTACAGCCCGCAGCAATACATGCGCAGCGAAGACGAGATGTGCGAGCTGTTCGCCGACATCCCGGAAGCGCTGCTGAACAGCGTCGAGATCGCCAAGCGCTGTAACGTCACCATTCGCCTCGGCGAATACTTCCTGCCGCAGTTCCCAACCGGCGATATGAGCACCGAGGACTTCCTGGTGCTCAAATCTAAAGAAGGGCTGGAAGAGCGTCTCGAGTTCCTGTTCCCCGATCCTGAAGTGCGCGCGCAGCGCCGCCCGGAATACGACGAGCGTCTGGACGTCGAGCTGAAGGTGATCAACCAGATGGGGTTCCCCGGCTACTTCCTGATCGTGATGGAGTTTATCCAGTGGTCGAAGGACAACAACGTGCCGGTGGGCCCAGGGCGCGGCTCCGGCGCCGGTTCTCTGGTGGCCTATGCGTTGAAAATCACCGACCTCGATCCGCTGGAATTCGACCTGCTGTTCGAACGCTTCCTGAACCCGGAACGTGTTTCGATGCCCGACTTCGACGTCGACTTCTGCATGGAGAAGCGCGACCAGGTGATCGAGCACGTGGCGGAGATGTACGGCCGCGAAGCGGTATCGCAGATCATCACCTTCGGGACCATGGCGGCGAAAGCGGTTATCCGCGACGTAGGCCGGGTGCTGGGGCACCCGTACGGCTTCGTCGATCGCATCTCCAAACTGGTGCCGCCGGATCCGGGCATGACGCTGGAGAAAGCCTTTGCCGCCGAACCGCAGCTGCCGGAGATTTACGAGGCCGATGAAGAGGTCAAGGCGCTGATCGACATGGCGCGCAAGCTGGAAGGGGTAACGCGCAACGCCGGTAAACACGCCGGGGGCGTGGTGATCGCGCCGACCAAGATCACCGACTTCGCGCCGCTGTACTGCGACGCCGAAGGGCACCATCCGGTGACCCAGTTCGACAAGAACGACGTGGAATATGCCGGGCTGGTGAAGTTCGACTTCCTCGGCCTGCGCACCCTGACCATCATCGACTGGGCGCTGGAAATGATCAACGCCCGGCGCGCCAAGACCGGGCTGGAACCGATCGACATCGCCGCCATTCCGCTCGACGACAAGAAAAGCTTCGACATGCTGCAGCGCTCGGAAACCACGGCGGTGTTCCAGCTTGAATCGCGCGGCATGAAAGATTTGATCAAACGCCTGAAGCCCGACTGCTTCGAAGACATGATCGCACTGGTGGCGCTGTTCCGTCCGGGGCCGCTGCAGTCAGGGATGGTGGATAACTTCATCGACCGCAAGCATGGCCGCGAAGAGATCTCCTACCCGGACATTCAGTGGCAGCACGAGTCGCTCAAGCCGGTGCTGGAACCGACCTACGGCATCATCCTGTATCAGGAACAGGTGATGCAGATTGCCCAGGTGTTGGCCGGCTACACCTTGGGTGGCGCGGATATGCTGCGTCGTGCGATGGGTAAAAAGAACCCGGTCGAAATGGCCAAGCAGCGCGGCGGCTTTGAAGACGGCGCGAAATCGCGCGGCATCGACGGTGAACTGTCGGTGAAAATCTTCGACCTGGTGGAGAAATTCGCCGGTTACGGCTTCAACAAATCGCACTCCGCCGCCTATGCGCTGGTGTCGTATCAGACGTTGTGGCTGAAGGCGCACTATCCGGCCGAGTTTATGGCGGCGGTCATGACCGCCGATATGGACAACACCGACAAAGTGGTGGGGCTGGTGGACGAATGTTGGCGCATGGGGCTGAAGATCCTGCCGCCGGACATCAACAGTGGCCTGTATCACTTCCACGTCAACGACGACGGCGAGATCGTTTATGGCATCGGCGCGATCAAGGGCGTGGGGGAAGGGCCGATCGAGGCCATTATCGAGGCGCGCAACAGCGGCGAACAAGGTTACTTCAAAGACCTGTTCGACCTGTGCGCGCGCTCTGACATCAAGAAACTGAACCGCCGCATTCTGGAAAAACTGATCATGTCCGGGGCGTTCGATCGCCTTGGGCCGCACCGCGCTGCGCTGATGAATTCGCTCGGCGACGCGTTGAAAGCGGCGGATCAGCATGCGAAAGCCGAAGCTATTGGCCAGGTGGATATGTTTGGCGTGCTGGCGGAAGCGCCGGAGCAGGTGGAGCAATCCTACGCCAATATCGCGCCCTGGCCGGAGCAGGTGGTGCTGGACGGTGAACGGGAGACGCTGGGGCTGTACCTGACTGGTCACCCGATCACCCAGTACCTGAAGGAAATCGAACGTTACGCCGGTGGCCAGCGTTTGAAAGACATGCACCCGACGGATCGGGGCAAAATGACTACCGCCGTCGGGTTGGTGGTCGCCGCGCGGGTCATGGTGACCAAGCGCGGCAACCGTATCGGCATCTGCACGCTGGATGACCGTTCGGGCCGTCTGGAAGTGATGCTATTCACCGAAGCGCTAGAAAAATACCAGCATTTGTTGGAAAAAGACCGTATCCTTATCGCCAGTGGACAGGTCAGCTTTGATGACTTTAGCGGCGGGCTTAAAATGATGGCCCGCGAGGTAATGGACATCAGTGAAGCCCGGGAAAAATACGCTCGCGGGCTTGCTATCTCGCTGACTGACAGGCAAATTGATGACCAGCTTTTGAACCGTCTCCGTCAGTCGTTGGAACCCCATCGCTCGGGGACGATTCCAGTGCATCTCTACTATCAACGGGAAGATGCACGAGCCAAGCTGCGTTTTGGCGCAACCTGGCGCGTGACGCCCACCGACCGCTTGTTGATCGACTTGCGGACGTTGGTAGGCAATGAGCAGGTGGACTTGGAATTTGACTAAAATAGGAATGCTATGAGTCTGAATTTTCTTGATTTTGAACAGCCGATTGCAGAGCTGGAAGCGAAAATTGACTCGCTGACTGCAGTCAGCCGTCAAGACGAAAAATTAGATATTAATCTGGACGAAGAGGTTCAGCGCCTGCGTGAAAAGAGCGTTGAGCTGACGCGCAAGATTTTTGCCGATCTTGGGGCTTGGCAAATTGCCCAATTGGCACGCCACCCGCGCCGTCCTTATACCCTGGATTATATCAAACACATCTTTACCGACTTCGAAGAGTTGGCGGGCGATCGCGCTTACGCTGACGACAAAGCGATCGTCGGTGGCATTGCGCGCCTGGATGGCCGCCCGGTGATGATCATCGGGCACCAGAAAGGCCGTGAAACCAAAGAGAAGATCCGCCGCAACTTCGGCATGCCGGCGCCGGAAGGTTACCGTAAGGCGCTGCGCCTGATGGAAATGGCCGCACGCTTCAAGATGCCGCTCATCACCTTTATCGATACTCCGGGCGCTTATCCGGGCGTGGGTGCGGAAGAACGCGGCCAGTCAGAAGCCATCGCGCGCAACCTGCGTGAGATGTCGCGTCTGAACATCCCGGTCATCTGCACCGTCATCGGCGAAGGTGGCTCCGGCGGCGCGCTGGCGATCGGCGTGGGCGATAAGGTGAACATGCTGCAGTACAGCACCTACTCGGTGATTTCGCCGGAAGGCTGTGCCTCCATCCTGTGGAAGAGTGCCGACAAGGCGCCGCTGGCCGCAGAAGCGATGGGCATTACCGCACCGCGTCTGAAAGAGTTAAAGCTGATCGATTCGGTAATCCCGGAGCCGCTGGGTTCCGCGCACCGCGACGTGCCGGCGATGGCTGCCGCGCTGAAAGCGCAGCTGCTGGCCGATCTGAAAGATCTGGATGGTCTGAACGACGAAGAGTTGCTCAACCGTCGCTACCAGCGTCTGATGAACTACGGCTACTGCTGAGTTCTGTTCTTCGCTGCAAGAAACCGCCTCCGGGCGGTTTTTTTTTGGCTACACACCGCCGGATTTTCGTGGTGTTATAGAGACTTGGCCGTTAACTGACAGGAGCTGCCGATGAATATCATCGCCATCATGGGCCCGACGGGCGTCTACTACAAAGATGAGCCGATCCGCGAGCTCCACGCTGCGCTGGCCACCATGGGATTCCAACTGGTGTACCCCAAAAACAGCGGTGACCTGCTGAAGCTGATCGAAGCCAATGCCCGTATCTGTGGGGTGATCTTCGACTGGGACGACTACAGCCTGGAGCTGTGCAGCGAGATCAACGAGCTGAACGAATACCTACCGCTGTACGCCTTTATCAATACCCACTCCACCTTCGACGTCAGCCTGCATGAAATGCGCATGGTGCTCTATTTCTTCGAGTATGGCCTGAATGCGGCGGACGATATCGCGCAGCGCATCCAGCAGTACACCGCAGAATATATTGATACCATTACGCCGCCGCTGACCAAGGCGCTGTTCAACTACGTGCGCGAAGGGAAGTACACCTTCTGCACGCCGGGCCACATGGCCGGCACCGCGTTCCAAAAAAGCCCGGTGGGCTGCCTGTTCTATGACTTTTTTGGCGCCAATACTCTGAAGGCCGACATTTCGATTTCAGTCACCGAGCTCGGCTCGCTGTTGGATCACACCGGGCCGCACCTCGAGGCCGAAGAGTATATTGCGCGTACTTTCAACGCCGAGCAGAGCTATCTGGTTACCAACGGCACCTCCACCGCCAACAAGATCGT
>ENA-OBIT01000723-OBIT01000723.1-metagenomes-genome-assembly--contig:-NODE-723-length-13584-cov-12.1767_pt1 | contig 13584 bp, 12 predicted proteins | sample MGYA00153386_OBIT01 | MGnify analysis MGYA00153386
AATGAGGGAGAACTGCCGCGAGAATTAGTTAGAGAATTTGAACAACTATGGCGTGAGTGTGAGGAGTATCTAAATAAATGATTAGAAAAGATATTTTGGCTGCTGCTGAGCAAGAAAGCGCGGGGTTAGTTGATGAAATTAGCGAACTTAAGGAAATCTTGCGCGAGGTTTCTAAGAAATTAACCAGGATTGAGACTCAAGTCAAGCGGGGAGTGCTTTCTGCTAAGTCAAAAACTTCGGAATCACCTACTATTGCTAATGTTAATAAACCTGCTAATTTATTACCAGAAACTGTTCTTGAAGCTTATGAAGAATTGCGTTTACAAGCTAAGAATGGTAATGAAGAAGAGGTGAGTCAAAAATTATTGGCTATGAGTGCAACTGACTTGAACTTGATGTGTTGCGAGTTAGGGATGCCGCCCAGCAGCAAGAATCCGTCCCGCAAAAAAATGTTCGAGCTAATTATTAGTAGAATTAAACAGAGTTTGAGGCTCTCACGGCATATCGATCGACAAGCACTTTAAACAGTTGACAGTTGACAGTTGACAGTTAATAGTTAATAGTTCATAGTTCATAGCGAAAATTAGAGCTGTTTTTTTTGCTTTCTACTTTCCATTGTCAAGAGGATCAACTAACAAAATGCGTTTGAATAAATTATTGCGACTTAGCTCGATCGCCCTGATCTCCCTAACACTCTCGATCGCCTTATTTTTGGGCCTTCAGTCTCGTCCGACAACCGCAGTCCAAAAACCAAGCATACTAGCGTTTGTGGCTCTCCAGAGGGAAGGCAGCGAGGTCAGGAGCAGTTTATTTACCATCAATGCTAACGGTGCGGCTCGCCGGGAACTCACCCCAAAAATAGAGGTGAGTTCTACCTTCGTTTGGTCGCCCAACGGCCAGCAGTTGGCTTTCGTTAGCGGAGACACCGACATTTATACAGTCAACGCTGACGGTTCCAGTTTAACTAAATAGTTTGCTGGGGAATTTTGCAAAGCAGCTAGTTTTGAAATAGCTTGGTTTTCTAACAGCCAGAAACTTGTTTTCGCCCGTTCTTGCGACGGTTATACCTCTGATAGTTCCGGTAGTCAATCACTTTATACAAGCGACACTTCTAGTATTAAAGGAACTAAATTAATTCGGAATTTGGAAGTAGGAGGAGAACCGCCTAAAACAGAAATTTCATCGCAATTTTACGTTTCGCCGGATGGTCAGCAGGTAGCATTTGTCAAGGATAAACACATCTACAAAATGAATGCCGATGGTTCGGGAATGACCAAACTAACTAAAAGTCCCGGCGAATATACATCCGGCGGAAGCGAACTTGCTTGGTCGCCCGATCGCACAAAAATCGCTTTTTGGTTGGGCACGTATCCGAAACAGCAAATTTACACAATTAATGCTGACGGAACCAACCTCAAAAATTTGACGAGCAACTCGCAAAATGAGGTTTACAGCGTCAAGCTGTTTTGGTCGCCCGATAGCAGCCGCATTGCCTACTATCAGGGGAAAGCGGGCGATACAGGCGGCGAACAGCAAGATATTTATGCGATCGATATTAACCGGGGAACCGCCCAGAACCTCACCCAAAAACCTAGAAACTATAATGCAGTTTCGTGGTCGCCGGACGGCAAATTTATCGCCTTCGCCACTGGAGAATCTAACAATCAAAAACTATACACAATGAGTGCTGATGGTTCCAATCTGACTCAGCTAGCTCCTCGGCTAAATCTGTCGGTAATTTATAAATTAGCTTGGTCTTCTGACAGTCAGCAAATTGCTTTTGCTTTTAATAAAAACCCAGGTGATAAAAGTAACTTGTACGTTATTAATCGCGACGGTTCGGGATTGACTAAATTGACAAACAACAAGGATTTAAATGCTAGCAGCCCGGTTTGGCAACCGTAGTAGAATTAGGGGTTATATCAATTCCGTTAGCATCGGAATGATATAAACGGAGGACACGGCACTGACGTGTTTCTACCACGATTAATTGTAGGGACACGGCACTGCCGTGTCCTCTATATCATAAGGAGTGCAGCCGGAATTGATATTAATTAATACAGTTGTGGACGCGAAAAGTTGCTTACTTAATATTAATTCCGAGCCTACCTATTTCTATATTATATCATGTCCATCAATTACCTACAATCAAGGTGTTTGTAGTGAGGACTTTAGTCCTTAGATTTTGTAAGGACTAAAGTCCTCACTACGAACCAATGGGTCTAAAGCTTCTGCATCGAAGACCGTCAAATAGGAGCCGATGCAATAATTTTTTTCTCCTTTAATTGCTGGTGAACTTGCAAATCATTTGACTCAAGTTCCTCGTGTTTTTCATCCTGCACCTGTTTATCAATTTTGGGTAACTTTAAAATCGCCCCAGCCAAAACCCAGTAATAAACTGATACTGGATCTACATCCAGGGGATAGTATTGAGTATTGATCGTAATAAATGCCACAAATACCCAAAAACTAGCTCCATAAGTCCGTAAACTTTTGTCTTTCACAGAACGGTAAGCTCGAAAAGTTAGAAAAGCTAAATGTAAAACCATTAGCTGAAAAGCAATCATTCCTGGATAACCCAGTTCGTAGATCAACTTAGGTTGAAAAGTCTCAATTAGTTGCGTCGCACCAAATATCCGCGTTGAATTAGTCGCTCGTCCTACACCTCTACCCAGATTTCTGTCAATGATAAAATTGTGGCTCTGCTCGAACTGATTAAACAGAAACTGTTGGGGTGGCGCCGCATTCCAGCGGCTAATAAAACTCTCCCGCCGCTGCTCGATAATTCCTGGGTTAATTGCTGCACCGACAAACAGCAAGATAGCAAGTCCGACACCAATGGGAATAAATCGTTTTAAATTGACTACTTGACCCGTCAGAATTAGCAGCACAAAAGTAACAACTGGAACCATTACTAAAGCTGCTCTTTGACCGGAAATCACGGCGTTGGCGAATACTAATGCCATACCAAATAAACCGATGGTTCGCCACCAGAAAGAAGGGTCACAAAAAGCAGAAGTAAAGGTTAAAAAAGCATTACCAATTAAAAACCAAGCCCATTGCCAAGGCGCTACAAAAGTTCCTGGTAAACGGATAAACTTGACTTCTGGACTAAATACAAGAGAACCGCCGACAAAACATCTAGCTTGTAAGGTAGCTTTATATAATTCTACTCCTGACATTCCTCGCGTGCCCGCGCACCTGCCACTTTGTAGTAACAGGTACTGAATTAAACCCAGAATGCAGCAAACGATGGCCAATATTACGTGCATTCGACTAAAAAATACCAAATCTTTCTTAGTGCGGATCAGATAATAAGTACAAGCGATCAGCGGTATGTAACCTATCAATACTTTTAAGCCGAGAATTCCTTGCAGCAAGGGTTTCTCACCCTTCATCGGGTTAAGCTGCATATCCCCATTGACAAAAATTAAAGTCAGCAGCGCCATCATCAATAGGATGCTGAAGGTGGGAATCATTTGTTTGGGAAGGAAGATGGGCAATTGTTTCTTTTTACAGCTTTGAATGAGGGCGATGAGAGCTGGTATGTAGAAAGCATCTTTAGCTATTTGAAATGCAGCATTTCCGCCGCCAATGGCGTAGGTAATTGTACCGCTAAAAGGTAGGTAAATAAGAAAAGACCACAAAGCTTGACGAGGGTATTTGTAGGAAAGCAGTAAGATGGCTACGGCTGCGCCTCCTGCAATCGCAATCTTAGGGCGGGCAATGAACAACAGGGGGATGCTGACGGCAGCGCTGACTAGGCAGCTTATGGCGATCGCCTGTACCAATTCATTGCGCTTTTGTGAAGTTTTGCGTTTTTGTACAGCTACTTCTTTTTTGCTGAGCGTTGTTGTTGTTGTTTTTTCGCTCTGCTTGTGTTTGGATTTCTTGGATTTGCGCTTGGTTTTTAACATAACTTTTAGAAGGCACTTATGTAGAAGGCTGAAGGCATTCTGATGTAGAAGGCTAGGATATAAGATAAAAAATATTTTGGTAAATTTGGTAACTTATTTTTCAAGTCGAGAGCGATCGAGATTGTGGGCGCTCCGCTGGCAAAATTCATGCTCGCGACCTTGTAGAATATAACTGCTGCATCTACAATGTACAAATCTGGGAAAAATAGTTTTAATCGATCGCTAAAACAGAATATGAAATTAACAAAATTTGTATCGATCGGCATTGCCCTACTTTTAGGAGCAAGCGCGAGCATATTATCGACCAGCAGTAGAGCATTCGGGGCCGAGAAAATTATCCTGACATTTGGCCCGATCCGGCAAACCATCAATATCAGCGACTTAGAAGACTTTGCTAAAGACGGCACGACGACGCCAACCCTGCAACAAATTATCCAGTTTTCCAAAATGGACGCCCAAATACTGCGGGGGTTGATCGGTTTAGAAATCGGTTTAAAGCCTGCTAATTTGGCCCGGGTAGTTTACAGCGCCCCGGGAGAAAAAATCACTGACGAAATCGGTCAAGTAATTCGGACTCAGCGCCGCACAGAGAGTGGTAAAGCTTTGCGGGCGGCGGTGATCCTCGCAGCCGGCGACGACGGTAAAGTATCGCTGCTGGAAGTCCTGAAAAAGTATCCTCTACCTGAGCTTTATGTAGATGTTGACAGCATTGGCACCGCTGTTGGGAAAGTTCAGGGTTTAGTCGGAAATCTGCAAACCCTGCTTCAAGATTCGATGCGCGAGACAACTAAAACAACTACCACCGAAAGTCCCGAACGACTTCCTCGCCGCAGCGTGCAGCCAACAACTCCCCCTCCAGTACGTCCCTCCGCACCTTTACCAGCACCCGCACCGCAACCTATGAGGCCGGTCAGAGGACTGTGGTAAGGATACAGCAGATTCCACATTTATGAAGTACACCCGCCATCCTTGGCTCCCCGTAGGGACACGGCACTGCCGTGTCCCTACACTTCACAAACCTCCCAAAGCAATCAATTTTTCTTGAGCAGTTTCTTGAGCAATTTAGGAACTTCCGAAGGCCGAGCGGCCACAGGTATGTCCGCCTCTTCAAAGGCAGCCATTTTGTTCTCGGCGGTAACTCCAAAGGCTTTCTGGGCTGCTGCCCGAGAACTGATCAGGATGCCTGCATGGCCCAAAGACGGGCCCTTGGGAGCGTAGCGGCCGGCTAGATAAGCAACCACGGGTTTGTCGATCGCCGATCCGATATAAGAAGCAGCAGCTTGTTCGCTCCACCCGCCAACTTCCCCAATCAAAACGATCGCCTCGGTACTATCGTCTTCGTCCAAAATTTGCAACCACTGCATAAAAGAAGAACCGACAATCGAATCGCAGCCAATACAAACTGCCATCGACTGTCCCAAGCCCGCCTTAGTGAGTTCTAGGGCAACTTCGTAAGTCAAAGTGCTACTGCGACTGATCACGCCCACTGGGCCGGGAGTGTAGAATTCCTTGGGGTGAGTTCCTAGCAGCAGCTTGTCGGGTACAATAATTCCCGGACTGTTGGGCCCAATTACCAAAGTTTCGGTGACCTCTGCTTTTCTGACTAAACGCACCATATCCAGAGGAGGCACTCCTTCGGTGACGATCGCGATTTGGCGAATTCCGGCGGCGATCGCTTCTAGAGCCGCATCCAGCACCCAATAACGGTCTACCAATATTACCGTAGTGTCAACGTGACCCACTGCTGCCACTGCTTCTTCTACCAAATCAAAAATCGGAATTCCCTCCAAATCCAGCCCCCCCCGACCGGGACTGACACCAGCAACGACATTCGTGCCGTATGCTTTCATCATCAGGGCGGCGCGGGTTGACGCGGGAGATTCTGTAATGCCCTGTATTAGGACTTTGCTTTCAGGAGTTAAATTCATTTTTCACACTTGACACGGATCTTTTGAAAAGCAGAAGGGCTTCGTCTGTCGATAACTTTCGTATTTTGCCGATCGATCCTCGGCTACTTGGCGGAAGATACAGCTTGAGTCGCGGCTTCATCCAAAGTGCTAGCTAGCTGCACCGGCAACTGTCCCAAACGCTTTTTAACAGCATCAGCATCGACCTCTACCAGTCGTAGCACAACTTGGAGGTGGCGGTTGGCGCGAGCTTTTCGTTCCAAATAACCGGCTACTGCGGCGGTGATTTCCTCGCTTTTGGAGGCGCTGCCCAAAATATTTATGAGTATCACCTTAACGCTTTTATCTTGAGCGACTAACTCCAGACCCAACTCCGTGCGATCGCGCAGGGCATTTGCTGTATCGTAGCGGTCTAGGGAACCCATATTCACAAAATTAGCTGGTTTTCCTCCTTGCTGGGCTACAGCATCCAGAGTTGCCATTGTCAGCCCCACGCCGTTGCACAAAATCCCGATATTCCCGTCTAGTTCGATTAATTGCAGGGATTCGGAATTCGAGATTGAGGATTGAATTTTGGGGTCAAATTCCGATCCAGAGTGCTGCACCTTCGAGTGAGAATTCCGGCGATCGCCGGTAGACGGATTTCTCCTTTCCCCTGCCAACCCGCTGCTAGGCTTCTTCTTGCCCGAGAGTGCGGCCAAGTCTGGATGCCGCCCCAAAGCATCGTCGTTGGCGGTGACTTTACCGTCTAAAGCCATGAGTTCTCCGGTCGGACTAATACCGAGAGGATTGATTTCTACTAAATCTAAATCTTTTTGGACAAACAGCCGATACATTTTTTCGACGATCGTGCTCACCGATTGAATTAAGTCTCCCTGCAATCCCATTTTCAGCGTCAGACGCCTCGCGTAGAATGGCGAAAATTCCTGGTCTACGGGAACTTGCTGCATTTCGTCGATCGACCCTTCGACATCCATACCTCCTTGTCTCGAACCCAAAAGTACCGGGCGTCGTGCTACCGGATCTAGGAGTACGGCTAAGTACAATTCTTGGTCGGCATTGTACTTGGCTTCTGCCAGCAGGACTTCGGGATATTCATCTTCGATCGGCAAATTAAAAATTGTTTGAGCCGCAGCTACTGCATCGATCGTATTTTCCACAAACTTGATGCCACCCGCCCGGCCGCGTCCCCCAGCCCGCACTTGCGACTTAAGTACAACTGGGTAGGGAATTTTCAGTCCTTTGAGGTCAGCGGGATTGTCAATCCGCTGCGACGGCAAAATCGGAATTGCCATCTGGCGAAATAAAGATTTAGCTTGGTACTCTAACAAATCCATTATCAATAACGGGTGAGGGGCATTTCGCAACAAGCAATTTGTAACTGGCAATTCATAATTAATAGATACTAATTGGCTTTTTGTCAAGTTAAAAGTTAAGAAATCCAGATTTTATCTTTTAATTTTCCACTTTTGTATTGCGGATTACTTACTCGCTATTACCGATCAATCGCCACTCACTGACTACCGAATCGATTTCGGAGTATTTTTTCGGATAATTTCCAAATTTCATTGGCGATTCTAGCGGGGACACATAACATTTCTCAGTAACATGAGGCATTGAGCATTGGGCATAGCTCACTTTTTTGAGAACCACTATCTAGTCAATTAATTTGAAATTTCAGGCTTATTCCACAGATAAGGAGGTATGCAGGGAGCAATTACCAATTACCAATTGCCAAGCGTACCTCATTTACTTGAAAAAGGCTATATTTCTACTAATTTTTTACTTGATAGTAGCAGTGCCTTGATGGACAGTTTTGACCCATTTTAGTCGCTTGGGACGGAGCGAAATCCGAGCAGTGACACTCCCCACCAGCATCCAGTGCAACATATACACAGTACCCCGCAGGGTTTGCAACAAGGTGACAAAAACTCTTTTAAAGTCAAATTTAGTTTCTTTGCGAGTGCGGCGCAAACCGACAAACATTCCCACTATTGACAAGGTAAGAGTCATAAAAGTTAGGGGACTTGCTAGAGGCATTCGACGCAGCGCAATTGACATCAAAAAGTCTGGTAGCGCTACTGTGGGTAAGAAATATTGAGATGCCCAAAATCCAAATAAATCCCAAGTTTTGCCAGTTCCCATCCGGTTGCGGAAAATTAGCCGCCAGTAGTCAAGATAGCGCTGATAGCCGCCTTCTGCCCAGCGATTGCGTTGATGCCACAGAGCTCTAGCGTTAGTCACTCCTTCTTCTGACACGGGTGGGAAAGCCAGAAATTCAATATCCCACTGGTCTAGGTGTAGCCTCACGGTCAAATCTAGGTCGTCGGTAATTGTTTCCTCGTTCCAGCCGCCGCAGCGTTCTAAGGCGGTGCGACGCATAAATTGGCCGTTACCGCGCAATTCTCCTATGCCGCCGATCGCAATTCGCTGCTGTTGGAAAAAACTGTCGAGGGCCATTTCTGCTTCTTGGCCGCGAGTCCACACATTTACCGCAGCATTGGCGATCGCTTTTCTGACTTGCACAGCCCCTACCTGTTCTGAATCGAACATCGGCAATACGCGGCGCAGCAAATCCGGCGTTACTGTCGCGTCGGCGTCAAATATGCCGACAAATTCGCCGCGAGTCAGCGGCAAAACTTGATTCAGGGCTCCCGACTTGCCGCCGCTGGCATTCTCTTCTCTGCGAAATACTTTGAGCTGCGGGTACTGTTTGGTTAGCTGTTCCAATATTAGGGGCGTGCTGTCGCTGCTGCGATCGTCGATCGCCCAAAGTTCGTAACGGTCGATCGGATAATCTAAATTGCAGATTGATTGTACCAATCGAGCAATCACCGCTTCCTCATTTTTCGCAGCCACCAGCAACGACACGTAGGGCCAATCTGCTCGACTTTCATCCGAAAGAGGCGGCAGTGCGGGCTTGGGTTCGGCAAACAAAACTCGAAATGCTTGCATCCACAGGAGTCCCATTACTCCCCACACTATCCACGCACCCCATGAAATCAAGTGTAGGGCGATCGTGCCGCCCCAAATCGCAGTCAGCACTACGGCGGCTTTTCCCCGCCGTCCCCGGTACAGATTTTGAGGAAAAGAGGGAGAACCCGGCATAGACACCGCAATCGGGAGCTCTGATGAAGTTTCCGTGTCAAACACCCTGTCGCCACTGTCTGGTATGGCAAATATTTTGCTTACCTTCTTGTTCGAGGTCAAATTCTTGAACTCTTCTTGAGCTAAATCAGGGATGTCCAAGTTAAGCTCGCTGCGATCGTCGTTTTCTGGCCAAGAACTCTCCTGCATAGGTTACTTGATTCAATTACCAATAGTTTTTGATTTTAGAGATAAGTATCCATTGTATCAGTATCTGGACTTTTGTCGAAAACCGATGGCAGCTAATTTCAGGGGCTCGGTGCTTGTAGTGCTGAGGTAAACTGGCATTGCTTGCGAGTCTTTGAATTGAGTCGCGACTTGCGATCGACCAAGAATATCTGCTAGTTTTTGCAGATGATCTCAACAATTAACTCTCAGGATGTGGAAATATGTCTCTTCCTCAACTGAAGCCAGCCGATGACAAAGAAGTGAAAGTTTACGCGCCTTTCTGTCAAGAACCCAGGCGCAAGTTTTTACCGCACGCTATTGGTCTCTACAAGCTCAAAAGCTTGGAGGGAGCAAGAAAAATTGATGGCGGCGAGGACATACCGTTTGTCGCTAGTTGGAATACCTCGTCATTGCCGATCGATCTAACCCGCTGTCGGGTACTGTTTGAAGGCAATGCTGAACTCAGCTACGAAGTGACTATGCAAAGCTCTGATTTTGTTAGTTGCTTAATTGAGGTACTTTTGACTTTTCAGCGGACTCGTAGCGTCGATTTTTCTAAAACGTTTTACCGGAAGCTGATGCGTATGGATGATTAACTTGTCTATCGCACCTGCAATCTCTGAAAGTCCGCAATTGATTAGTGGACTGTTTCTATTTTTAAAAGGCTTCGCGCGCTGATTTCAGAAACCCGGTTTATTCGTATATTTCTGATTTCTCGTCGCGAAATATTACGAATAAACCGGATTTTCAGCCCCATGCGCTGACCTCAGAAACCCGGTTTATTCGTATATTTTTGGTTCTTTGTTCCAAAATTTCGTAAAAACCGGGTTTCTAGCCTCCGATATGTAATACCAGTTTCAAAAATAGAAATTACTATCTCTAAATAGTTCTCAAAAACTGCCAGCAAAAAAAATAATATGAGCAAAAGACCTTGAAAAAAAAATGCAAATAAAACGGTTGCGAATAGGTGAATAAAAGTTTCAACTAAAAAAACGCTCTGCGCAAAAGCGACAAAATCGAGTATAATCGGATTGCGAAATTGAATCGCAGTGCAGAAATACGGTTGAAAAACTAAATTTATTTAAATAGACAGGTGCAAATTGAGGAGTGAAAGCGTAGCCAAATTGACTAAATATCTACTGATTGGTTCTACAAAAGCTTACAGCGGCAAGTCCGCGATCGCCCTGGGGATGGCACTCGGACTCCGGGCAAAAGGACTAGCCATCGCCTACGGCAAACCTCTGGGAACCTGTTTCAGCTCGCCAGGAGCTGGAGCCGAGGAGGAAGATGTACGGTTCGCGATCGAGACGCTGAAGCTCTCAGAAAGTCAGGTGCCGTCAACACTGCTGTCTTTGGACGAAGAGACGGTTCACAAGCGTTTGCGCGGAGAGGACAAGACAGATTACCGTCAGTCTCTAGCGCAATATTTGCAAGCCCCCAGCGGAGACTTGGTGCTGTTAGAAGGCCCCGCTAATTTGGAGGAAGGCAGTTTGTTTGACTTGTCTTTGCCTCAAGTCGCTGAGACCGTTGATGCTTCTGTGTTGCTGGTAGCGCGCCCGATCGACCTTTATGTAGACGATTTGCTGTCGGCTAAGCGGCGTTTGGGTTCGCGTTTGCTGGGTGTCGTACTCAATGACGTTCCCTCGGACAAACTCGAATCTATCACGGCGACTGTGCGACCTTTTCTGGAGGCTACGGGCATTCCAGTTTTGGGAATGCTGCCGAGAAGCGCTTTGCTGCGTAGTGTCAGCGTCAAAGAATTGGTGCACCAATTGAAAGCTGAGGTGCTCTGTCGTCCAGATCGTTTGGACTTGATGGTCGAAACCTTGACAATTGGCGCAATGAATGTTAGCTCGGCTCTTAAGTATTTCCGCAAAGCTAGAAATATGGCGGTGGTAACGGGGGGCGATCGTACGGACATTCAACTGGCGGCTCTGGAAAGCTCGACTCAGTGCTTAATTCTGACAGGTCACTTGCCTCCTTCTCCCCTGGTAATCGGCAGAGCAGAAGAAATGGAAATTCCAGTTTTGTCTGTTGATTTGGATACCTTAACCACGGTGGAAATTATCGACAGCACCTTTGGTAATGTACGTTTGCACGAACGCATCAAGGTGGAATGTGTTACTCAGCTAATGGCAGAACACTTTGACCTTGACGGCATGATGGCATCATTGGGGTTGGGCGATCGAGTCCATTAAGCAAGCAGCCGGAGCAGAGGGAAGAAGGCACTGAGAATTTTTTGTTGTTTAAAATAAAAGCCCAAAATTCTTAAATTCTCAATTTTTCTTCAATTCTACCCGAAGAGCTCCGGCCGCCGAATGCTTTCAGACATTCTGCCTTCTGGTTTCCTCAAATCTCCCGCTCAAAGAGTCAGATATCGTAAATCAGTAATTCTTAACTTTTTTTGGCTGCAATTGCTAGTGAGTCTGCTAGAATCCACAACGTAGTTTTATTTAATTTAATAAATTCTTTGAGTCAATCAATTGAGTTACCCAGAGTTGATGATTTTTTACAAGAACTTGCGGCAATCCAGCAAACAAGCTCCAAGCGGGTTGCTCTTTTGGGTTCTCGCCACGTTCCTATTACCCACCAGCAGCTAATTGAGATGCTGAGCTACGCCTTAGTTCTGGGAGGCAACCAGCTCATCACATCGGGGGCTACAGGCACCAATTCAGCCGCGATTCGGGGGGCAATGCGAGCAGATCCTAATCTGCTGACAGTGATTTTGCCACAAAGCATGGGCCGCCAGCCTCGGGAGTCTCGCGAGCAACTCGAACAAGTCATACATTTGGTAGAAAATCCCAAAAATGACAGTTTGTCTCTCCCCGAAGCAAGCGCTATGTGTAATCAGGAGATTATTTCTCGCTGTCAGCAACTGATCTGTTTTGCTTTTCACGAAAGCCACACTTTGCTGAAAACTTGCCAGGATGCCGAGGAACAGCGCAAGGTGGTGACTCTGTTCTATTTTGATTGAAATGCGAGGCGAATGATGGTGTTGGGATTGCCTGTGTCGGTTATTTTGCTTGATTCTATTGCTGCGGCGGCGGCGCTGGTTTACGCACCGTTTTTGGTGGTTGCCCTCGCCCGCTTGCAGCTAGGCTACGACCAAGCAGCCCCTCGCGCTATGTTTGAGAGGTTGCCTGCTTACGCTCAACGGGCTACTTGGGCTCACCAAAATTCGTTTGAGACGTTTATGCTGTTTTCAGCGGCGGCTTTGATGGCTTTTGTGACGGGGGTTGATTCGGAGGCGGCGGGTTGGGCTGCGATCGCCTTTCCGATCGCCCGGTTGTTGTTTTCGGTTTTCTATATCCTGAATATACCGCTGGGGCGATCGCTCATGTTTGCGATTAGTTCTTCTTGCACTGTTTCTTTATTCTATTTCAGTTTGATGGCTATTAATTAATAGTTATTGGTTATTGGTTATTGGTTATTGGTTAGTTGTTAATGCCCAATGCCAATGCCCAATACCCAATACCCGATGCCCAATTACCAATTACTAATTTATGGCAGCTAGTTATTCATTTGATATTGTCAGCGATTTCGATCGCCAAGAATTAGTCAATGCTGTTGACCAAACAACGCGAGAAATTCAAAGCCGCTACGACTTGAAAGATACCAAAACCACTGTAGAATTGGGCGCTGAAGCAATTACTGTCAATACCGACAGTGAATTTACTCTCGACGCAATTCACACGGTTTTGCAAACTAAAGCCGCCAAGCGCAATTTGTCTCTGAAAATTTTTGATTATGGGAAAATTGAAGCTGCTAGTGGTACTAGAGTACGCCAAGAAATCAAACTAAAAAAAGGGATCGATCAGGAAATTGCTAAGAAAATTACTAAATTAATTCGAGATGAGTTTAAAAAGATTCAAGGCTCGATTCAAGGTGATGCAGTGCGCGTTTCGGCCAAGGATAAGGATGATTTGCAGTTCGTAATTCAACGATTGAAGCAAGAAGATTATCCGATGGCTTTGCAATTTACCAATTACAGGTAAATTTTTGAAAGCTAAGTATTGGATTCCCATTTGTGCGATCGCATCTTTGAGCGCGATCGAACTTGCCTTACGCTTGCTGGGATTCGGAAATCCTGCATTGCTGCAAGCTGATGAAAATGCTGGCTATATATTTTCACCTAATCAACTTGTATATCGCTTTGGCAATAGAATTGAGTACAATCAATTTTCTCAACGTTCCGAACCAATCGATTCCGCAAAGCCTGAAGCTACTATCAGAATCTTGATGATCGGAGATTCGGTTCTCAACGGTAATAATACCACGGATCAGAATGAAACTATTCCAGAATTGTTGGAAGCGCGTTTGTTGGGCATAAAAAAGCAAGTTGAGGTGCTGAATGCTTCTGCCGGTTCTTGGGGAATTGGCAATCAATTGGGATATATTCGCAAGTTTGGCACTTTTGAAAGCGATGCTGTGATTTTGCAAATTGG
>ENA-OBIT01000725-OBIT01000725.1-metagenomes-genome-assembly--contig:-NODE-725-length-13565-cov-4.95144_pt1 | contig 13565 bp, 11 predicted proteins | sample MGYA00153386_OBIT01 | MGnify analysis MGYA00153386
GGAGGTGCGCGCGCGGCTGGCGCCCAAGGCCCCGCCGCCGAATGTCGACGCGCTGCTGGTCACCGCCCTGGCCTTGCTGTGGCCGGGTGAGCCACCACCCTACGCCGAGCACACGCTGGTCGACCAGGCCGTCGGCGCCGCGCGCTTGCGCGTGCCGGCTGCCGCTGCGTTCATCAACGCCGTGCTGCGGCGCTTCTTGCGCGAACGCGACGCGCTGGTGGCGGCCGTGGCGCACAGCCCGCTGGGCGCATACAACCACCCGCCCTGGTGGGTGGACCGGTTGAAGCACGACTGGCCGGCCGACTGGCAGCGCCTGTTGACAGGGGCCAACCGGCGCCCACCCATGACCCTGCGCGTCAACGCCCGCCGTGGCACCGCGGCGGCCTACGTGCAGCGGCTGGCCGAGGCAGGACGCACGGCTTGGTTGCTGCCCGACCCGGCCTTCGGTGGCCACGCCGTGGTGCTGGACGCCCCGTGCCCCGTGCCGCAATTGCCGGGCTTCGCCGAGGGCGAGGTCTCGGTGCAGGACGCGTCGGCCCAGCGCGCCGCGTCGCTGCTGCTGGGCCCCTTGCAAGGCGACACGGCCGGGCTGCCCGCTGGCGCGCGGGTGCTGGACGCCTGCGCCGCGCCGGGCGGCAAAACGGCCCACCTGCTGGAGCTTGCCGACCTCGACCTGCTGGCGCTGGACAGCGACCCGCTGCGCCTGGCAAGGGTGCAGGAGACGCTGAACCGGCTGCGCCTGCCGTCCGGTGCGCAAGCCGACCCGCAGGGCGAATCGCGTGTCGACATGCGTGCCGGCGACGCCCGCCTGCCCGTCACCTGGTGGGACGGGCGGCCGTTCGACGCCATCCTGCTGGACGCGCCCTGCACCGCCTCGGGCATCGTGCGCCGCCACCCCGACGTGCGCTGGCTGCGCCGCGCCGACGACGCCGGCGCGCTGGCACGCATCCAGGCCGAATTGCTGACCGCGCTGTGGCCGCTGTTGAAACCCGGCGGCCGGCTGCTGTACGCCACCTGTTCGATCTTCAAGGCCGAGGGCCAGACCCAGATCGATGCATTTTTGCAACGCCTGCCCCCGGGCTCGGCCCGATGGCAGCCCCACTCTCCTGGCCACCTCCTGCCCAGCCCCGACAATCAAGCTGCCGACATGACGGGCCGCCCCGCGACCGTCCACGACGGCTTTTTCTACGCCTTGATCCAGAAAACCTGACCCGCGCCTCACCACCCCACGCCATGCACCCGCCGCTGGTCCGCCGACGCTTCCTGCAGGGCCTGGTGCTTCTGTGGGCGGTGTCACGGCTGGGTATCGGCCCCGCGCTGGCGCAGGGACAGGGTCCCGGCGTGGAGCTTGCCAATCTCAGCACCAGCCGGCAGGACGGGTTGCTGACGCTGGACTTCGCGGCCCGCGTCACGCTGACCAAGTCGGTGGAAGACGCCTTGCAGCGCGGCGTGCCCGTGTACTTCGTCGCCCAGGCCGAGCTCAAGCGCAGCCGCTGGTACTGGCGCGACGAACGCGTCGCCCGGGTCACGCGGTCCTGGCGCGTGGCCTACCAGCCGCTGACCAGCACCTGGCGGGTCGGCTTGGCCGGGCTGCAACAGACCCTGGGCTCGCTGGCCGAAGCAATGAACACGGCCTCGCGCAGCGCGGGCTGGCGCCTGGCCGACCTGAGCCAGCTCGACCCCGACAGCCGCTACACGGTGGAATTCAGTTACCGGCTGGACACCGCCCAATTGCCCGGGCCGATGCAGTTCGGCCTCGTCGGGCAGAGCGACTGGGCGCTCAGCGTGGAGCGCACCCTGCGGGTGGATTGATGAGCACGCGGGGCCGCCCCAAGTGCGAATGCGCCCGCTCGGCGGGCCGACGCGCAGCGTCTGGGGTGCGCTGATGAGCACGTCGGCGGCGTCCCGCTGGACCTGGATCGTCTCGACCGTGGCGGCTACGGGGGCAGCGCTGGTGCTGGCTTTCGTGCTGTCGCTCAGCACCAAGGGCGGCGGCTTCCTGGAGCGCCACTTCGTCTGGCTGTTCTGGGTCAACGTGGCGGTGGCCGGGCTGCTGGTGCTGGTCATCGGCTTGGCCGCGCTGCGCCTGGCCGTGCGCGCGCGCCGTGGCAAGTTCGGCAGCCGGCTGCTCATCAAGCTGGTGGGCATCTTCTCGCTGGTGGGGCTGCTGCCCGGGCTGGTGATCTACACCGTGTCCTACCAGTTCGTGTCGCGCAGCATCGAGGCCTGGTTCGACGTGCGCGTGGCCGGCGCGCTCGACTCGGGGCTTGCCTTGGGCAAAAACACCCTCGAAACGTTGAAGCAGGAACTGGGCAGCAAGACCCGGGTGGCCGCCGAACGGCTGGCCGAGCGCGACGTCGGCCCGTTGCCGCTGGCGCTCGAGCGGCTGCGCGAGCAACTCGGCGCCAGCGAAGTCACCGTGCTGGGCCCGCTGGGCCAGCTGCTGGCCATGGCTGGCGGCACGGCGGGCACCGGCCCGCCCGACGAGCGCCCGGCTGCGGCGTTGCTGCGCCAGGCGCGGCTGGGCGGTGTCGGCAGCCAGGTGGACGGGCTGGACGACGAATCCCTGGCCGTGGGCGCCGCCGGGGCCAGCGTGCGTGCGCTGGCGCGGCTGCCGAGCAGCCTGGTCAGCCTGACGGGTGGCGAGGACCGCTTTCTCATGGTGGTGCAGCCGGTGCCTCGGTCGCTGGCGCTGAATGCCCTGGCCGTGCAGGCCGCCTACAGCGAATACCAGCAGCGCGCGCTGGCCCGCGACAGCCTGCGCCGCATGTACGTGGGCAAGGTAGCCGCCGGCGACCTGACGGCCAAGCCCGTGTTTGCGTCGGGCGACGAGTTGGGCGGCCTGACGCGGTCCTTCGCCGACATGACGGCCCAGGTGGCCGACGCGCGTGAACAGGTGCAGCGCGGTGTGCAGCAGCTCGAAACCGCCCGCACCCGACTGCAGACCATCCTGGACACCCTTAGCGCCGGCGTCATCGTGTTCGACCACGAGGGCCGCATCGACACCGTCAATCCCGGCGCCACGCGCATTTTGCAGCGGCCCTTGTTGGCCTGGCGTGGCCGCAGGCTGTCGGAACTGCCTGAATTGCAGACCCTGTCGCGCAGCGTCGAGCAACATTTCGAACTGCTGGCCACCAGCCCCGAGGCCGGTGAGCGCGACCAGTGGCAGGATTCCTACGAACTGGCGCGCGGCGACGGCACCCAGCTGACCTTGCTGATGCGCGGCGCGACCCTGTCCGACGATCAGGCCGCCGCCCCCAGCGGCCCGCACGGCCCCGCGAGCGCGCAACAGGCCCGCTTGCTGGTGTTCGACGACATCACCGAGGTCGTCTCGGCGCAGCGCTCGGCCGCCTGGGCCGAAGTGGCGCGGCGCCTGGCGCACGAGATCAAGAACCCGCTCACGCCCATTCAACTGTCGGCCGAGCGGCTGCGCTACAAGCTCGAATCGAGGCTGGAAGGCGCCGACCAGTCGCTGCTGCTGCGCTCGGTGGCCACCATCGTCAACCAGGTGCAGGCGATGCAGAGGCTCGTCAACGAGTTCCGCGACTACGCCCGCCTGCCCGCTGCGCAATTAAAGCCGCTGGACCTGAACGCGATTGCGCTAGAGGTGCTGGCGCTGTACGGCCAGGCCACCGACAGTGGCCTGCTGCAGGCCCGCCCCGAGCCCGGCCTGCCGCGCATCATGGGCGATGCGACGCAGCTGCGCCAGGTCATCCACAACCTGGTGCAAAACGCGCTCGACGCCGTGCTCGACCGTCCGGGCGCCCGCGTGGAACTGCGCACCTCGGCCGCGCGTGGCGAGCATGGCGAACTGCTGGCCGTGCGCCTGGCCGTCGTCGACAACGGCCCCGGCTTTGCCGACAAGGTGCTCAAGCGGGCCTTCGAGCCCTACGTCACCACCAAGAGCAAAGGCACCGGCCTGGGCCTGGCCGTGGTGAAGAAGATCGCCGACGAACACGGGGCCCGTTTGCGCGTGGCCAATCTCCATGAGGGCGACGCTCAGGAAGGCCCCGTGGCGGGGGCCAGGGTTTCGTTATCATTTTCGACTTTCGCTCCCCCGCCCGGTGGCGCCGGTGATTCGGGCGCCCCTGGCCCGGCACCGGCCCTCCGGTGACACAACGCAGGTGCACTAGGCCCCCTTCCGAATGGCAACCATCCTGGTAGTGGACGACGAGCTGGGCATCCGCGCCCTGCTCGCGGAGATCCTCACCGACGAGGGTCACACCGTCGAACTCGCCGAAAACGCCGCCCAGGCGCGCAGCGTGCGCGAAGCGCTGCGGCTGGACCTGGTGCTGCTGGACATCTGGATGCCCGACGTCGACGGCGTCACCCTGCTCAAGGAATGGTCCGCAGGCGGCCAGCTGTCCATGCCCGTGATCATGATGAGCGGCCACGGCACCATCGACACCGCGGTTGAGGCCACCAAATTTGGCGCCAGTGCCTTTCTGGAAAAGCCCATCACCCTGCAGAAGTTGCTGCGGGCAGTCGAGCAGGCACTGGTCAAGCCCATGGCGGGCCCGCGCAACCCGTCGCAGCCCTGGCGTGGCGACAGCCACGCGGTGGGCGAAACGGCTCCGGTGTCGCTCCTGGCACAACAGCATGCCCCGCCGCTGGTTAACGGCCCGCAGGCTCAGCAGAGCTTCGACTTGGACCGCCCGCTGCGCGAGGCCCGCGACGCCTTCGAGAAGAGCTACTTTGAGTTCCACTTGACCAAGGAAGGCGGCTCGATGACCCGCGTGGCCGAGAAGACCGGACTGGAGCGCACGCACCTGTACCGCAAGCTCAAGCAACTCGGCGTGGACCTCACCCGCAACAAGCGCGGTTTGTCCTGACGCCGGGCGCCGTGCACCGTCCGCCCGCGCAGCGGGTTGTCTATACTCGCGTGTTCCCAAGGCCTGGTAGCTCAGTTGGTAGAGCAGCGGATTGAAAATCCGCGTGTCGGTGGTTCGATTCCGCCCCAGGCCACCATCCTCCTTCTGACTCTCCGCGCAAGCCCGTCCATCGTGATGGGCTTTGTTGTTTCTGGGTCGTCTTCACTCTGTTTGTAGGCCGTGATGCAAGCTGATGCGTCACGCGATCGGACTCGCCGGTGGCACGTGCGCTCGTCAGCCAGACGTGTCAGGTGCTTATGCAACTCAACCCTGCACGCGAGTGATGTTCGGAAGCAGTCTTTTGAACTTTGGGTTCCGAACTGACTTCCAATGACCGTTTGGCATTCGCTCTCACATTGGCTAATGCACTTGCCTTCGTAGCTGCGTTCGCCTGCGATCCTTGCGCGAGTCCAGTCGGCGGGCGGTGCGTGGAGTGACACGCAAATGCCTGATGAGATTTGCATTGCATGGAATGCGCTTGGTGCGCCATCGCACTGTTCGTTTACTTGGTTTGCAGGCTAATGCACCACCGCGCCAGCACCGGGCGTTGTGCAGCCCACCCCGATCCGGGGCCGATCCAGCCAACCACGTGACGGAACATCACATGTACACAACCGCCTCTCTGCAACCTTCAACCATCGGTACATTGACTGTCATCGCCACGGCCGCCATTGCTGTCATTGCCACGACCATCGCAGTGCCAGCCCAGGCATCCAGCCACCGCGAAGCGCCGAGCATTTCCGAACGTCCCAAGGTCGACAGCACCGATTTTTACCTCTTCAGCAGCTACGAAACCGGTCGCGACGGTTTTGTCACGCTGATCGCCAACTACCAGCCATTTCAAGAACCGAACGGCGGCCCAAATTTCTACAAGATGGACCCGAAGGCGCTGTACGAGATTCACATCGACAATAACGGTGATGCACGTGAAGATATTACCTTCCAGTTTCAGTTCAGAAACAACTTCAAGAACACCAAGGTGCCAGTTGGCAACCAGATGATCGGCATCCCGCTGACGCAGTCCGGTCCCGTCAGCCAACCGAACGACCCGGCTTTGAACGTCAACGAGCAGTACACCGTCAACATAGTGCGAGGCGATCGCCGCACCGGCATTTCGGCGCCGTTGACCAAGACCAGCGGCGGCGACGTCTTCGATAAACCCAGCGACTATCTCGGCACCAAGACCCTCGGCAACAAGGCGGCCTATGAAACATATGCCGGCAAGCATCTGTACAACGTGAACATACCCGGGTGCGCAATGCCCGGGCGCCTCTTCGTCGGTCAGCGGCAGGAGGCCTTTGCAGTCAATATCGGCCCCATCTTTGACCTTGTGAATGTGCCGTTGAGCGTAATCACCAATCCTGCTCTGATCAACGCGGCAGCGGCGAATTCAATTCAAGACCACAACGTCACGTCACTGGCTTTGGAGGTGCACAAGAGTTGCCTGACGCAAGGCAGCGAGACCGTGATTGGCGGCTGGCAGACCGCCAGCATTCGCCAGAGTCAGTTGACCAACCCGAACCCGCCCCCCGGGCATGGCACCGCCTTCAGCGTAGGCGGTGGCTGGGTGCAGGTTTCCCGCTTGGGCATGCCACTGGTCAACGAGGTGGTGATCGGTATGGTCGACAAAGACCGGTTCAACGCCTCGCTGCCTCGCAACGACGTGCATTTCGCGACCTACGTCACGCACCCCACTCTGCCGTTTCTGATCGACCTGGTCTTTAACGGTGATCCGAACTACCCCGGAGTCAACATCGCTCCCAATAATTTTCCCCGCACGGACTTGGTCAGCACTTTTTTGACCGGCATTAAAACCAACCTTGGGCCCAACGGAACGCCGTTCAACTTGAACCAGCCTGCCAACGTGGTGGCCTCGGAGATGATGCGTTTGAACACCGCTGTGGCGGCAGTGCCCTTTGCGCAGCAGAACCGGCTCGGCGTGGTGGGCAACATTCTGGTCAATGGTTCAGACCTGGCCGGTTATCCCAACGGCCGGCGTCCGAAGGACGACGTGGTGGACATTTCGTTGGTGGTGATGATGGGCGGGCTGTGCGTGGCCAACGGCAACAACGACGCGCTGGGCCTTGGCCTTGCATGCAACCCATCCGTAGTGCCACTCGGGGCTACCGCCCTGAAGTTGCATGACGGTGTCGATCAGGCCGCAGTGCCTTTTCTGCCGGGATTTCCGTATCTGAACACTCCGCTCCCGGGAGCCCAGTGATGAATACGCAAACCGCCGTCCCAACACCCGGATCAAGGATCTACATCATGACGTTTCATGCTCTGCCCCGGGCCTTTGCCGCGGGTGTACTGGCCCTGGGGCTGACCGCCCAGGCAGCACCGGTGTACCTGATCGACGCCACCACCAATGGGCTGGCGCCGGCCGCCGACTTCACCAACGTCGCCTTTTCCCTCACCTTTGAAGACCTCAACCTTGACACGCTGTTTTCTCTGGGCGAGTTGCTGGCTTTCACGGGTGTCTACGATGCTGCTAGCAACTACTTCGACGTCATCGCGGGATTGCCAACCGTCGCCGGTATCTTGGGTAACGGGGCCGTTTACCGCTTTCAGGACAGCGCGGGTTTGCTGGCCGATTTCAGCGTGGCGGCTAACACTTACACGATTTTTAGCGCGGCGCTGCTTCCAAATTTGGCAGTGCCCGAGCCAGGGGCGCTGGCACTGTGCCTCACAGCCCTCGCGGCCATGGTGTTGACGCGACGCAGCGCTTCTTCGCAGGTCGCCGTTTAGGGCGGGCATGTGCCTCGGCGATCCCGGTTGCCGGGATCAGCCGCACGGGCGGCCGTTCCCGGGCGACTGTTAAGAAAGCGCTTCAATGTGTTGCGGCACCAAAGATGCCGGCGTAGTCGCGCCTGATCCCGATGTCGCACTTCACCACCCCTCGCTCCCCGGCGCGCCCTTGAACGGCCCGACCAGTTCGGGTGTGATCCAGCCGCCATAGAACCCGCCCGGCTGGGGCCGCACCGGCTCGCCGCCCACCGTGCATTGCAGATGCGTCGGGTAGAAGGCCACCGTGTCGGCCAGCGCCTCGGCGCCGGCCAGGGGCTGGGGGTAGCTCCAGGCCACAGCGGGAAGGCGGCGGGTGCCGTCCACCAGCGACCAGTAGCGCGCCGGGCCTTTCCATTCGCAGAACGACCCGCCCGGGGCGGATTGCAGCAGCGCGCGCTGCACGTCGGCCCAGGGCAGGTAAACGCTGGGCGGGTGGGACGTTTCCAGCACGAGCAGCGCGCGCCGTGTGCGCGCCACCTCGATGCCGTCCCAGGCGAGGACGACCTCGCGCGGTTCGGCGGCCAGCCGGGGCGGGCGCGGAAAGTCCCACACCGACACCTGCCCCAGGCCCTGTGCGGTGGCAAAGGGCGGCCGGGCCTGGCCGCGCCAGGACCAATGTTTGCGGGCGGCCTTCAACCAGTCGGGGGGATTTGCCATGGCGGGTCCGTGGGTACGTGGGTGGGTGGGTGGTTGCGTGGGCGGGTGGGTCGGCTTCAGGCCGCCGCAGCCAGCGCCGGGTAGTCGGTGTAGCCCTCGGCGCCGCCGCCGTAGTACGTCGCGCGGTGGCTCTCGGCCCAGGCGGCGTCCGTGCGCAGACGGTGCACGAGGTCGGGGTTGGAGATGAAGGGGCGGCCGAAGGCGACCAGGTCAGCACGGCCGCCGGCCACGGCGTCAAGCGCCATGGCACGGGTGTAGCCGTTGTTGACCATCCACGGGCCGCCGAAGGCCGCGCGCATGGCGGCGTAGTCGAAAGGGGCCGTGTCGCGCGTGCCGCCGGTGACGCCTTCGACCACGTGCATGTAGGCCAGTTTCAGCGGTGCCATTTGAGCCGCCGCAGCGGTGTAGACGGCCAGCGGGTCGCTGTCGGCGGGCGACGCCGTGCCGGCAGATGCCGGCGAGAAGCGCACGCCCGTGCGGCCGCCGCCGATTTCGGCCACCACGGCGTGCATCACCTCGCGCAGCAGGCGCGTGCGGTTTTCGATCGGGCCGCCGTAGGCATCGTGGCGGTCGTTGACGCTGTTGCGCATGAACTGCTCCAGCAGGTAGCCGTTGGCGCTGTGCACTTCCACGCCGTCGAAGCCGGCATCGATGGCGCGGCGGGCCGATGCGCGGTAGCTGTCCACCACGGCGGGCATCTCGTCGATGCGCAGTGCGCGGGGCGTGGAACAGTCGGCCAGCACGATGCTGCCGTCGGGCCCGGCCACCTGGGTGCGCGAGCCCGACGAGCGTGCCGTGCTCGACACCGGCACTTCGCCCGGCGGCAGCAGCGACATGTGCGAGATGCGGCCCACATGCCACAGCTGCACCACGATGCGCCCGCCCTCGGCGTGCACGGCCTGCGTCACGCGTTGCCAGGCGGTTACCTGTTCGTCGCTGTACATCCCGGGCGTGTCGACGTAGCCCTGCGCGGTGGGCGAGATGTGCGTCGCCTCGGTGATGAGCAGGCCGGCGCTGGCGCGCTGGCGGTAGTACGCCACGGTGAGCGGCCCGGGCACGCGCCCGGCGCCGGGAGATCGGTTGCGGGTCAGTGGCGCCATGGCGACGCGGTTGGACAGGGCGATGTCGCCCATCTGCAAGGGGTCGAAGAGCGAGGGCATGAAGCAGCAGCTGAATAGAGGAGCGGAGACAGTGGACGGGAGCGGCCCGCGCGTCGACCGCAGCCGGGACGCTGGTCAGCGGGCCGGCAGGCAGCCAGCAGTGAGCCGGCAGTGAGCCAGCGGTGAGCCGGCAGCAGGCCGGCCATGGCAGATCAGCCCGGCGGGCCGATGTCGATGGGGGCGTCGGGCGACACGTCGGCCACGCCGGCCACCTTGCGCAGCACGGCGGCCTGGGCGGGGGTGCACCGGCCGGTGACGACGCCGATCTCGGCCAGCAGATTGCCGACGACCAGGCCCGCCTTGCGCAGGTCGGTGACGACTTCGGCCACCGGGCGATCTCCGGTGGCCGTGATGATCCAGGTGGGGGTGATTGGCTTGACGGGCTTGTCGGGCATGGCGGACCTTTCGTGGCGTTCAGGCTAGCACGGGGTCCGCCACGGTCGACTCAGGGTGCCTGCACCAGCCCGCGGCCGACCCGTGCCGCAGCAAAGGGCAGCGGCCGGGCGCTGGCCTGCAGCCGCGCCCACAGGCTGGCGCCGCGCAGGTTGGGACTGGTCTCGGCCCACAGGGCGGCGCACCCGGCCACGTGCGGCGTGGCCATGCTGGTGCCGCTCTTGATGCCGTAGCGCGCCGGCCGCGGCACCGACGAGAACACGTCGCGTCCGGGTGCGGCGATCTCGATCTTGCCGGAGCATGAAAACGCCGACGGCACCAGCGTGGTGTCTAGCGAGGCGACGGCGAAGATGGTCGGCGAGTTGGCCGGCGCGCCCGTGAAGACGCCCGACCCGGCGTTGCCGGCCGCTGCCACGATGAGGCAGCCGTTGTTCAGCGCCGCCTGCCCCGCGGCGGTGTAGGCCGCCTGCACCGGAGCCTGCGAGCCCAGCGACATCGAGATCACCGCGCAGCGGTTGGCAATGGCCCAGTTCATGCCGGCCAGCACGCTGGCGGTGGTGCCCGAGCCGGAATTCGTCAGCACCTTGCCGACGAAGATCTGCGCCCGGTGCGCCACGCCATAGCGCGGCGTGCTGCCCGCCGGCGCGAACGGGCCGCAGGCCGTGCCGACGCAGTGGGTGCCGTGGCTGTGCAGGTCCTGCACCGGCTGGCCGACGAAGCTGTTGGTGGCGAAGGCGCGGCCGACGAAGTCGGGGTGACCCAGGTCCATGCCGGTGTCCAGCACGGCCACGCGGATGCCGGCGCCGGTGCGCACGCCAGGCGGCACGCGGCAGGCGAGCAAGCCCCAGGTGGAGCCCAGCACCTGGGCGTCGACCTCGTCGGCGGCCTGGTCGTCACCGGCCCGGCCCAGGTCGCGCGAGATCGTTTCGGCGGCGCTGAGAAAGCCGCGCAGGTAGTCGTTGACCACCGCGTCGGCAGCGCCGTCGGCGAAGACAAAGTATTCGGGCTCCACGGTCTGCATGGGGCTGTCGGCGGCGATCTCGTCTTGCACGCTCATGCCGCGGCTGGCGAAAGCCGGGCCGCTGACCAGGGCCACGCCGATCTCGGGGAACATCAGTGCGTCGGCGTCGCCGATGTCGGCCACGTCGACGGCCTGGCTGCTGAAGTCGCGCGCGTCGGCCGAGCGCATGCCCTGCGACTTCATCGCCTTCATGCCGGCTTCCTGGGCGCCTTCCTTGTAGGTGACGAGGAAGCGACCGGTCTGCAGGCTGTCGCCGCCCTGGGCCTGCGAGGCCAGCAGCATCGCTTCGATGCCGTTGATGGCGGCAGGCGCTTGCGCGGGGCGGGTGGTGGTGGGTTTCCTGGTGGCCATGGGGTGCTCCTGAAAGTGGTTGAACGGGGGGTGCGAACATAGCCCCGCGCCGCGGCGAACCACATCCCCAGTTCAGCACCCGCGCCACCCGGACAGGGACCCGCAGGCCCTGCGATCTAGGGATGCGCTCTCGGCGTGGCAGCGCGCGGAGGCCCCCCGCATAAGGTCACACCATGTTGGACAAAGCCCCGTGAACCGGGGATGGTCAGGCAAAGGTGCTGTGACAGACTAACCAGATGGTCGGTAATCTGGGGGGCGTGACCTCCCGAATTCAATTGAAAGGTAAAAAATGTTCTTCAGGTACTTCAGTTGCGCAGCGATCGCAGCGTTTTCGTTTGCAGGCACTGTGAGGGCGGACACCGTTGCTTTCGACTTTGTCGCGAGCCCGTTTACGGGGCCGAGTGCTCCGTATTCTTCGTTTAGCGGCAGGATCGGCTACACCTATGACTTCGTCACTAAACCGACAATCACAAACCAGCTCGTTGACTTCATCAACCTGACCATTGGCGGGTACACCTATGTTGCCTCTGACGTCAAGTTTTCGACGCAGGTTCAACAGGGTGTCCGCTACATCTCGTTCGGGATGGTGGGATCTGGGTTCTCGGCCATGACAGGCTTCAAGAACAATTTCAACCTCGTACTCGAGGGCGACCAATTCAAGACCTTTTCGTTTGCGTCCTACGCAACGCCCTCCGTCGGCGTCCAAACCACTGGCTTCCCTTCGACAGGCAGCGTGACCTATCTGCCGCCTGCAGTTCCCGAACCGAGCAGCCGTGCGCTGATGCTTCTGGGGGCTGCGGCCGCAGCGGTTTTGACGCACCGTGCTCGACGCGCTCGCAGCCTGCTCGCACAGGGCGCCTGAGAGACTTTCGCTTCGACCCAGTGCCTCGTGCATGGCCTGACCATGCAACGAGCGTCTTGACCAGAGCCGGTGCGTTTGTGTCGTTTGTGCAGCTGTCTGTCAGCCCACTAGTCGCTCTTGGCAACGAGGTGGAAGTGTTCCACCACGGGCGGCGCGGCGAAGAAAGGCCCGACGATGGCTCGCCATTCAGGAAACAGCGGCCCCTGGCGAAAGGCCACGGTGTGGTCTTCCAGGGTGGCCCAGCAGATCATCAGTAGATAGCGCTCGGGGCTCTCGAGGCTGTGGTTGACCTTGAAGCTCATGAAGCCTTGCGCGCGGGTCACGACCGAAGCGATGCCGCGCTGGATGGCTTCTTCGAAGGCAGCCTGCTGGCCGGGCTGGATGCGGATGTCGGCGATTTCGAGGATCACGGTGGGGCTCCTGGGGTAGTGGGGTGACGGCGGTGCGCCGTAGGGGTCCGCTGTGGCGCGGTCCCCGACATTCTCAGTCCGCTCGGGACCGGCAGTCGCATCGAGAGGAGTCAGGCCGATACGCGCGGCCTCAAGCCGCCGCACCCAACAGCCGATAACCAGGAAGCCATGCGGTTTCGCCTGGACCCGCTGTCCCCCCAGTCCGAGGCAACCCCCCCCATGTCCAGCACGATTGCTGTCGAAGACCTGCGCATCGGCATTTATGTCCAGCTCGAAGGGGGCTGGCTGTCGCATCCGTTTCCGCTGTCCGGCTTTCGTATCGCCAGCGAAGAACAGCTGGTCACGCTGCGCGGCCTGGGGCTGAGGCAGGTGCGGTGGGTGCCCGAGAAGAGCGATCCGCCGGAATCCGTAGTGTCGGTGCTGCATGCCGCAGCCCCGCGGCCGGCGCCGAGCCCGGCCGAGACGGCAGCGGCTCAGCGCCGCCAAGCCATGGCCGACCAGCGCGAGGCCCAGCAACGCTGCGAGCGCCAGTACGGCGAAGCCGCGCGGGCCTGGCGCGAGGCCAGCGACGCCGTGTCGCTGTGCCCCGAGGACGCCCGGCGCCAGTCCGAGGCCCTGGCCGCGGCGATGCTGGACAAGCTGCTGGTCGACTCGGACATCGGCATCCGCCTGGTCAACTTCGCCGGCGCCGACCGCTCGGCCGCCCATGCGCTGAACGTGGCGGTGATCTCGCTGCTGATCGGCCGCACCCTGGGCCTGCAGGGCGACGAATTGCACGATCTGGGCGTGGGCGCCTTGCTGCACGACGTGGGCAAGATCGACCTGGCCGAGCGGCTGCGCCATGCCGACGACGGCCTGAACTGGGTCGACATGGCCGCCTACCGCGAACACGTGGTGCGCGGCGTGGCCCATGGCAAGCGCATGGCACTGGCGCCCGGCGCCCTGACCGTGCTGGCCCAGCACCATGAACACGCCGACGGCAGCGGCTTCCCGCAGCAGCTGTCGGTCGACCGCATGAGCCTGGCGTCGCGCATCGTGGCCATCGTCAACCGC
>ENA-OBIT01000727-OBIT01000727.1-metagenomes-genome-assembly--contig:-NODE-727-length-13561-cov-2.97527_pt1 | contig 13561 bp, 12 predicted proteins | sample MGYA00153386_OBIT01 | MGnify analysis MGYA00153386
AGAACGCATCAGGAAGAGAATATACAAAACCCGGGGCCTGGCCCGGGCGGATATCTTCGATTACATTGAGGTGTTCTATAACCGGGCCCGGCGCCACAGTCATCTCGGCGGCGTCAGTCCGGAGGACTTCGAACAGGCCTCGTCGTGAGGACAGAATTTGTCTACGGGCATGGGGTCAGTCCAGAACTGCAAATTTACTTAATCATATTGCATGTCGCGATTGCAGTCAGTGGTCAAGGTGCACCACATCAAAACGCTACCTAGATCGCTAAAGAAGCAGCTACCTACCGAGATATTGATTCCACTCAAGCTGTTGATAATGACAGCTTTAGCCAATGCATATTTAGTGGTATCTTGAATCTCTACATTCCATGAGGAAAGCCAACTGACAAGTTGGGCAGGCCTCTAAATAATGAGACCTCCATGCATATATCTAAGCTCAGTCTGCTCAACTATAGAAACTTTGCTAATACAAAGCTGTTGTTCAATAAAGGTACCAACACGATTATTGGTGAAAACGGCGCAGGAAAAACAAATCTCTTCAGAGCCATCAGACTCTTGCTTGATGACAATATGATTCGTTCGGCTTATCGGTTGGATAAAAGTGACTTCCATCGCGGTTTGGGGCGATGGCAGGGACACTGGATCATCATTAGTCTGGAGTTCGAAGAGATTTCTGCAGATGAAGCAGTCCAAGCTTTATTTCTACACGGTACGGGGCTTGCTGAAAAAGAAAATGTTGGCAAGGCCACCTATAACCTTATTTTTCGCCCGAAGAAGGAAATCAGGTTGCGCCTTTCCCAACTGGATGAAGGTGATCATATTGGTCTGGAAGCTATTCTCGACCCTGTGACTATTGACGACTACGAGACTATTTTCACGGGACGCAGCGAAGCGGACTTCAATGATGAAGCCTTCTACAGGCAGGTTGTCGGTGACTTCCAGAACGTGATATTTAACGAGGAAACTGAGTTTCGGTGCATTGGTGCCAAAATCCCAAGTGTGCTTTCTGTTTCCAAAGAAATCTCGTTTACCTTCATCCAGGCGTTACGGGACGTTGTAGCGGAGTTTCACAACAACAGAACAAACCCTCTATTGACCTTGCTGAAGAGCAAGAGTGGAGATATTGACCCCGTGTTGTTTACCGCTATCACCGATAAGGTAAAAGAGCTCAACGATTCAATCGAGGCACTTCCTGATGTGCAGAATGTGCGCACCGACATCAGCAGCACCATTAAGGATGCTGCAGGCGAGGCGTACTCTCCCTCCTCTCTGTCGATTAAATCTGATCTTCCTGAAGAGGCCGATGAGTTATTTCAGTCTCTCAAGCTGTTCGTCGGCGAGTCAGGCGAAGATCATGAAGGTCCCATTCAGGATTTAAGCCTGGGGGGCGCTAATCTTATCTTCCTTACTCTCAAGTTGCTGGAGTTCAAGTACCGGAAAGCTAGGCAGTCAATCGCCAACTTTCTATTGATCGAGGAACCAGAAGCTCACATCCACACACATATTCAGAAAACGCTATTCGACAGGCTCAATTACGACGACACACAGATAATCTTTTCGACGCATTCGACCCACATTTCTGAAATCAGCAATGTTCAGAATGTAAACATTCTCGGAAGGGACGGAGGGCGGTGCGAAGCTTATCAACCTGCTTCTGGGCTGCTGCCTGAGGAGATCGGTAATATTCAGCGTTACCTTGATGCCGTGCGCAGCAACCTGCTGTTTGCCAAGAGCGTCATCTTGGTGGAAGGCGATGCAGAAGAAATTCTGATCCCAATTTTGGTCAAGAAAGTGTTAGGTATCAGCTTGGATGAACTTGGCATTAGCCTCATTAACATCCGCAGCACCGGTTTTCAGAACGTGGCTGTCCTGTTTCATGATGACCGTATTCGCAAGCGGTGCAGCATTGTCACCGATCTGGACAAATCTATTATTGACACTGCAGCGGTGGACGGTGAGAGCAAGGCGATAGCGAAGCGCAAGGCAAAGTATCAGGCATCAGAGAAAAAAGGCCTGGCGCGAAAAGTGCAACTGGAAGCTTTTTGCAATGGCAATGACTGGATAGCGCCGTTCTTCGCTCCTCACACGTTTGAAGTTGATTTCGTAACAGCTGGGAACGCTCGTAAAGTCATAGAGGTACTTCCCAGCGTTTACACCGACGAGCCAACTATCTTAAAGGCTAAGGCAAGTCTTAATTCCGGGGATATCACCCGATACGGTCAACGTGTTCTGACTATGGCGGAAAATCAGGGTAAAGGCTGGTTTGCCATTTTGATCGGAAAAAAAGTTGATCCATATACTGCTATTCCTCGATACGTACTCGACGCTATTGCTTTTGCCCATCCGGTAGTAAAAAAAGAAGTCTGGTTCAACATCCTTAGCTATCGAATGAACGTCATAGAAGAGAACGATCCATTTGTAACCCCTGAGACCTTGGCTGAATTTAGAACCAAGTTACAGCTGTTTAAAAATGGCGACATCGACTTCATCGGTATTAAAAATGAAATGTTCGCGGGTTTTCCTGATGATCGTCTTAACGATGTACTTGAGGTCTTCTAGCTATGTTCACATGGGATGATGGGGATCTGAATCCTGAGCAAGAGGCCGCCATCCGCGAGCCTGGCAGCGTTTTTCTTATTGCATGTCCTGGCAGCGGAAAAACACGCACGCTCACCTACAAAATTGCCTATGAATTGTCGCAGTTGGAGTCGAATAAGCAGTTCATCGTCGCGATCACCTATACCCATCGCGCCGCAGACGAAATCCATGAACGTATCGAAAACCTCGGGGTAGATACATCCAGGCTCTGGATAGGCACGATCCATTCATTTTGTCTCGAATGGATACTGAAGCCTTATGGCATCTACCACGAAGCGCTGGACCGCGGTTTTCGAGTCATTGATCTGCATGAGCGCGAAAAGGTGTTGGAGAACCTGTGCCAACCCTATCAGAAGCCCAGAATCACCCTCTGGGACTGCGAGTATTTCTTTACTGATAAGGGCTACGTAATTTCGTGCCCGCAAGACTGGAAACACACAGGTCTCGCTGAAATCCTGGAGAAATACTTCGACTATCTCCGGGAAACCCGGCAGATCGACTTTGAAATGATTCTCTACTACGCCTATCAGTTGATCGCTGCGCAGCCTCAGATCAGCGCCATTCTCGGGCAGCTATTTTCCTTCATGCTGGTCGATGAGTATCAGGATACGAAGCGCATTCAGTATTTTATCATCGCGTCCATTCTGAAAGCGGGTCAGGGAACGAAAGCTTTCATTGTCGGTGACCCAAATCAAGCCATCTATGAATCACTCGGTGGATACCCAATCGCCTTTGAGGAGTTTCAGTCAATGGCTGGCATCAAGCTCGAGGAGCTTGCACTTTCCCAGAACTATCGTTCTTCCGAACGCATCATTAACTACTTCGGAAACTACAACGTATACGACACGCGTATCGAGGCCGCATCCAACGACAAGGCATATCCAAGCCTGATTTCGTTCAATGATTCGGTGAGCAAAGACGGCCTTGAAGATGAGTTGATCCGGCTCATCCGCTTCAATATCGAGACCGTTGGCATTCCCCCTCATGAGGTTTGTATTCTCGCGCCTCAGTGGATGCACCTGGCGAGCATGACGCGTCGTTTGGTCGCAAGCATGCCCGAGTATACGTTTGACGGCCCCGGTATGGTACCGTTCGCGCGTGATCTTGATAATTTTTGGTACAAGCTATCAAGGATCGCACTTACACAGGCGTCTCCAGGCATGTACGTGCGAAGACTGCGTTGGGCTGGCGAGGTTCTTAGTGATCTTGAGGGAGTAGGCGCAAATGTATCCATGCTCACAAGGCAGAGCTTGTTGAGAGAGTGTAATGCCATCACCATTGACGCAACGGATGGGCTGGTTTATCTCAGGTTCTTCTTCGATAAGCTGTTTTCGAATCTAGCTTTCGACATTCAGGCATTCACGCAGCTTCACGAGCATTACGAGGCATTCTTCGAAAGCTCGCAGGCAAGGATCGACAGACTGAAGAAGGAAGGCACTGAAATGATTGGAGACATTGCCACCTTCAGGAAGGTTTTCCAGAGTCGAACCGGCATCACGATATCAACAATCCACGGTATCAAAGGGGCGGAGTTCGATGCCGTCATTGCCTATGCACTGCTGGAGAACATGCTGCCAAACAGAAATGACCGGAACGGGCAAGATAGCGCGATGAAACTGCTGTATGTCATTGGTTCTCGTGCACGGAAAAACTTGCATCTTATCTCTGAGTGTGGGCGCATCGACAAATTCACTCGTACGGAATACCAAGCGACTAAAAAGCTTTATGCATGCCGCTTTGAGTATGATCAAATACCATAATTAAAAATAACTGACGCTCCCATGCTTATCTGACCGGGTGAGATTATAGAGCCAACGCGTCTTTTCACACAGGCCCGACGATTGTTATGCGCAGACGCTGGGCTTGGTTCATTTATTCACCAGGTTTTCATCCAGGCAAAGCGGAAAACTCAAACAGCGCTTACCCGCTCTTATGTGCGAGGTACGGATGAGTAAGTGTCCCTAGTGTACGAACCATGACAGAATTTTTTTACTAAGGTGAATGCGTGGCAATCTTTGACATTGAAAAGGATGAATTACTTCGGCTCTCCGATACTCAGCTAGAAGAGCTGATAGCTCGGCTAGCAGAAGCTGAAGTGGCAATACATGGTCATAGCCCTGCATGTGTAAATTGGTCTGGCTCAATTACAGCCCCTGACGGAGGAATTGATATCCATGTTCAGGTTCCAGTTGATCAACTGAAACCAGGCTTTCTTATAAGGCCTAATACGGTCTTTCAGGCAAAGAAACATAAAATGCCAAAGGCTACAATTGAGAAGGAAATGGGCACCGGCAACGCGCTTTCACCCATAATCTCTGAACAAGCCAGAAAAAAAGGCAGCTACATCATTGTCAGCCTGGGTGATGATTGCTCGCCGTCAGGAAAGGCGGATCGTCTCAAAGCGATGAGGGATGCAGTAAAAGATGATCCTAACAAAAGCAATCTTCATCTCGATTTCTACGACCGTTCCAAACTCATTCAATGGCTGCGCCAACATTCATCAGTCATGCTGTGGGTAAAAGGGAAGCTTGGGCAAGGGTATTCCGGTTGGCAACCCTATGGAGCCTGGAGCAATCCACCCCAAGGTGTTACAGACACTTTAATCTCAGCCCCAGGTGTAACCATTACTTTACCGTCGGGAAAGGGGCAAAAACTTAAAATTGATGAAGCAATTAGCCCAATGCGAGCCCTTATTCGTTCGACGAATAAGGCGGTTCGTATTACTGGATTGTCTGGTGTTGGGAAGACTCGGATCGTTCAGGCGCTATTTGATGAATCTGTTGGAACAGATGCGCTTGACCGAACAGTAGCTATGTATGTTGATACTGGCTGTGAGCCAGTACCGTCGGCTACCGCAATGCTTGATAAGCTGATCGCTGAGGGCCGACGAGCAATTATGATCCTTGATAATTGCCCATCAGAACTCCATGCTTCGCTTGCCAGCAAAGTATCAGCAGCAGGAAGAGAAGTAAGCCTTCTCACTATCGAGTACGACATCAGGGATGACAAACCACAGACAACTGAAGTCATTCACATAGAGACAGATGGTCCAGAGGTGGCAGAGCAACTTCTTATCCGTCGCTTCCCTTCTATTGGCCAGAATAATGCTCGTCGGATTGCTGAGTTTTCAGATGGAAATGCAAGAGTTGCATTGGCTATAGCGGAGAGAGGGGAGGAAGGTGAGAATTTGGCTCTGCTTTCTGATACTCAGTTGTTTAATCGCTTGTTTGAACAGCGTAATAATCCCGACAGTAATTTACGGGAGCAAGCTGAAACATTGTCACTGGTTTACTCTTTCTCGGTAGCGAGTACAGATGCCTCTACCGATGAACTGGAAATATTGGGTGAGCTCTTTGGGTATTCCAAAATCCAATTATTCAAAGCTGTTACAAAGTTGATGGAACGCCACGTTGTTCAGAAAAGATCCCACTGGAGAGCGATCCTTCCCCAAGCAATTGCTAACAAGCTAGCAGTATCTGCACTTAATAGTATCCCGGTTGATCAACTCAGGAAGACCTTTGAAACCTCGGGGCGGCAACGTTTATTGATGTCGTTCGCACACAGGTTGGGACTGCTACACGACCATGCTGTGGCTAAAGAGATCGTTAAAGCTTGGTTGCACCCTGAAGGGCTGCTTGGGCAGATAGTAAACCTAGATGATGTATCGACACGAATACTTAATTATGTCGCACCAGTTTCCCCTGGAGCTTTGCTTGAGCGGATTGAAGAAACGCTTATCTCGTCTAATTTTGAGAATATTAAATCACGCTACAACCCACATCGAACAGCAATTATCAACTTGCTGCAGTTACTTGCGTATGAATCCAGATACTTTGAACGATGTATTAAGATCTTAATCTGCATCGCAGACCAGGAAATTGCGAGTAATAATTACGATTCGGCTCGAAATAAGATAACACGGTTTTTCCAACCTTATCTATCCGGCACTCATGCTTCTCTAGAGCAACGTATTGCTAGCATAAATGAATGCATTGAGTCAGATATGACCGGACGTAGAGAGTTGGGCATTAAAATGCTTGAAACGGCTATCGGCGCACCACCGTGGACAGGATTCGGGATTAATGAGTTTGGTGCCCGGCCAAGAGATTATGGATTTCGGCCCAGTTATGGTGAACTTGTTGAGTGGCTAATCGCCTTCATCGACATTGTGGTTAGATTAGGTACTTCAGGAGTCCCTGAGCTTGAAGAGGATGCTCGGCGGATCTTGGCAGATAAGTTTCGCTGGATTTGGCGTCATGAAGGAATAAGAGAAAAATTAATTGATGCGGCCCGCATATTCCATGCCTACCGTCCTTGGGGGGAAGGTTGGAAAGCTGTCCGCTCAACAATTTACTTTTTCCATACAAAAAGAAAAGATGAAGAAGATATAGAACCATTGCCTGAAATACTTGCGAAATTGGAACAAGAATTGGAGCCTAAAGACTTAGTTCCGAAAGTCATGGCTTATGTATTCAGTAAAGGACGCGACTTTTTGGCGCTAGATGCTGGTTTTGAGCATGAGGGACCTAATAAGTTTAAAAAAAATAGGGAAATACTCGATGCTAAAGCTTTCGAATTAGGGCAAGAATTTTCAGTATCTACCTATGCTCTTGATGAGTTGGGCCCTGATATATTTTCACAAGGGGGGATGCCCTATCGCATCGAGTTCGGTAAAGGATTAGCCAGAGGGGCTTGTGACCTGCGAGTCGACTGGCAGCAACTAATCATTCAATTGGATCTACAACACAAATCTCAAAGTGATTTTTCGGTCATTCAAGGTTTCATTGAAGAGACTAATTCTATCGATTCGGCATTAGCGCAGGAACTGCTCGATCAGTGCGCACAACATTCTGCTCTTCGAACCGAGTTAGTCAACCTACATCCTTGGCGGGAGTTTACTGAAATCGACTTGGATCGCTGTATGCTGCTTCTGGATGAACCTGACGTCAGGCCTCACATGTATGGAGCGATTCTGTGGGGAACGCAGTTTTCTAATTTGCCAGAAAGTCGTGTTCTCGAGCTTGCACAGAAGCTTTTGAGTAAACCGGATGGTGATGAAGTCGTTTTGGAAGCACTGAATATGAAAATAGCTCATGAAGACCAAATTACAGACACATTAGGTCCTGAGCTACGTAAGATCGGGCTATCTGCTGCAATCCAAAGATTCCGAAGAGATAACAATGATCCCGGCGGAGGACTAGATTATGCCATGAAATGTGTTATCGGAGTCGCATTGCGCTTCGATGGCAACGAGGCTGAAAAGTTAGAGTGGTTGAATACAATCTTCGCTGTCGTTGATGAGCAGTTTGGCAATGTTTATTCTTTCGAAGAAGCTATAGGTATTACCGCTGCATTGATGCCAAAAGAATTTCTCAGTCGCGTTTTTGATGGTACCGAGGAACAACAAAGGCGGCTGCATTTTATCAATCATGATGATTCATATCCGTCTCCTCTTACGAAAATAGATGTAGGCACGTTGATTGAATGGTGCGAAACCAATAATGATCCTCACGTATGGGCTTCAGTCGCTTCAGGATTAAACCCATGGTCGAAGGACGATGAGCAAGGCCGTATTTACTTGCAGGATGATGCACTGAGTTTTCTAGAAGCCTCACCCGAGCCAGGAGCAATCCTTGAGATTTTTGCCGAACACGTAACTCCTTCATCATGGTCCGGTAGTCGTGCGAACGTGATGCAACCTAGGGTTGAAGCCATAGGCAAATTGGTCACCCACGAGAGTACAGACATATCTAAGTCAGCTAAAGCTGTGTATGAAAAACTGACTCGTTGGGTTGAAAACGAAAAAGAACGCGAACAACGGGAAGATAGTGAAAGGGAACAGCGGTTTGAATAACGGCTAAGAACCTAGCAAGGAGAAAGTAATGGAATCTGCACGTGATAAACGTACCCGTGACATTGTAGAGGCAGAGGATCTGTGGCTACTTGATAGCGTTGATACTGAAGGTTACGTGTGCTGGGGATGTGGTATAACCATGCATCCTGGACTGACCCCACGACCGTAGACATATCCTGTCCTCACGACGAGGCCCGTTCAAAGGCCTCCGGACTGACGCCGCCAAGGTGACTGTGATGCCGGGCCCGGTTGTAGAACACTTCAATGTAATCGAAGATATCCGCCCGGGCCAGATCCCGGGTTTTGTATATTCCCTTCCTGATGCGTTCTTTTTTCAGTGAACTGAAGAACGATTCGGCCACCGCATTATCCCAACAGTTGCCACGCCGGCTCATACTGGGTGCCAGGTTATTGGCCCGACAGAACCGTTGCCAGTCGTCGCTGCCGTACTGGCTGCCCTGGTCTGAGTGCACGATGACCTCGCGGTCCGGTTTACGTCGCCAGACCGCCATCATCAGCGCATCCAGAGCCAGTTCGCGTGAGAGGGTCGGCTTCATCGACCAACCCACCACGTTACGGGCAAAGAGGTCGATAACCACCGCCAGATACAACCAGCCCTGCCAGGTGCGGATGTAAGTGATGTCGGTGACCCAGACCTGATTGGCCCGGACAACGGTAAACTGCCGCTGTACGCGATTAGGGGCAACCACCGAAGGTCGGCCGGCGATACGCCGTGGTGCTTTATAGCCCCGCACGGCTTTAATCCGGTTCAGTTGCATAATACGGCCCACCCGGTTTTTGCCGCAGGTTTCCCCGATTTCGTTCAGATCGCCATGAACCCGCCGATAACCGTATACGCCTCCGCTCAGTGAATATGAATCACGGATAAGCGTCAGCAGACGCTGGTTATCTTTATCACGCGCCGAGACCGGGTTGTGCAGCCACGCGTAGAACCCGGCCCGGGCGACATGCAGTACCCGACACATCGTCATCACACCCCATACAGTGCGGTGCTCATTGATAAAGCGGTACTTCAGTCGGGCTCCCTTGCAAAGTACCGCGCGGCCTTTTTCAGGATATCCCGTTCTTCTTCAGTACGTTTTAGCTGTGCCCGTAGTTTCAGGATCTCGCTTTTGGCTTCCAGTAAATCCCTAGCATGCTGTTCGCTGTTACCAGGTTTGATAGCCCGTAGCCACTTATAGAGGCTGTGTGCAGAAACACCCAAACGCTCGGATACTTCGGCAACGGAATAACCGCGTTCCGTTATCTGACGGACAGCTTCTTCCTTAAATTCAGGTGTAAATCGTGGTGTGCCCATACGCTCCTCCTATGCTCAAACTATAGGGCAGGATCGTCTACCGGGGTGGGGTCAGTCCAGTGGCTTTCTTCACTTTCCACCAACGTTCTGCCACGAGTTGGAAAGTATTAGTTTTAGCTTCAAGCGAACTGCGCAGTTGTTCTTGCTGATGTTCCTGGGGATCGATTTGTTTCGCAAGGAGAGAACGTGATTCTGCCCGATAGCTTCGAGCATCGGCAAGCGTAACTGACGGGTAGGGGCCAATGCTCTTTTTCGCTCGCTTCTTGGTGACGGGGCGAATGTAGCGAAATTGCCATATTTTACTCCCGCTGGATTTGAGCAGTAGCTCAAGGCCATCGCCATCATAGAGCACATAGTCCGCTTCCTTGGGTTTGGCAGATTCGATTTCCTTAACGGAGAGAGGTTTAGTTTGTCTTGCCATTGCCGGGTTTCCATAGTTTTAGGCACCTCAAAAACAATATAGATTTATGAGGTGCCTAACAATGTGCCTAAAAGGTTCGGATTTAATTAGTTTTCTTCGGACTTTGCAGGGCAAATTGAGGGCACAAAAAAGCCCGCAGGGCTTGCGCCATGCGGGCTCTTAGGACTTCATCGGATGACTCTGGTAATCACCGATGGAGAATTTTGGTGGAGCTGGGGGGATTTGAACCCCCGTCCGAAATTACTACACCGTCGGCACTACATGCTTAGTCCAATCTTTACATTCGCCGGCCAGCTGCGGATGGACACGCTACTGACAGACTAGCCTGATTGAGTTTAACGCTTCAGCCCCAGGCAGGACATCCACGCGATCTCTTTTGGGTTTGACCTCTCTTGATCCCCGTCCTAAGAGCGGAGGCTAGGGAGAGAGGGCTCTAAGCAGGGTATTAAGCTGCTAAAGCGTAGTTTTCGTCGTTTGCGACTATTTTTTTGCGGCTTTTTACGAGGCCAACCGCCCCTCGGCATGCTCCTAGGGCTTCGCAAATCCCGTCGAATCCAGAATCAGCCCCAAGTAACTTTGTGCAGTATACCAGAAGTTTACCTCGATAAGCCAGCGGCTTAACGATTGGCGTGCTTCATGATACGGGCTTTCGCCGTCTGCCATTCGCGATCTTTGATGTCATCGCGTTTGTCGTGCTCTTTCTTGCCTTTGGCTACGCCGATCTTGATCTTGCTCCAGGCATTTTTCCAATACAGGGACAAGGCCACCACAGTGTAACCCTCGCGGTTGACGCGGCCGAGCAGGGTATCCAGCTCGCGTCGGTTCAGCAGCAGTTTACGGGTACGCGTCGGATCGCACACCACATGCGACGAAGCCACGTTGAGTGGGGTGATGGTGGCGCCAAACAGGTAGGCTTCACCGTCACGGAACGTCACGTAGCTGTCGCTGAGGTTGGCTTTGCCTGCACGCAGCGATTTAACTTCCCACCCTTGCAGCGACAGGCCCGCCTCGAACTCTTCTTCAATGAAGTATTCGAAACGCGCGCGCTTGTTTTGGGCAATGGTGGCGGAACCGGGTTTGTGTGCTTTTTTCTTTGTCATAGTGCGTTCATTATACTGGATGCTCCAGCGAAAGAAATCCTTTCCCGTTCAGCACCTGCGCAATTTTTCGCATTTTTGGTTCCCTCATCCCGTAGCAGATTTTTTGTTTGCCGCCAGATAAATGGTATTATCTGTACGTTTTATGTCTCTCAGGAAATGATATGCCCCAGATCAGTCGTTCTGCATTAGTGCCGTTCAGCGCCGAGCAGATGTATCAGTTGGTTAACGATGTTCATTCTTACCCCGATTTTCTGCCAGGCTGCACCGGCAGCCGGGTGCTTAATGCTACCTCCAACGAGATGACCGCCGCGGTGGACGTCGCCAAGGCCGGTATCAGCAAGACTTTCACCACGCGCAATACGCTACTGGATAACCAGAGCATCAATATGCAGCTGGTCGATGGCCCGTTCCGCAAGCTGATGGGCGGCTGGCAGTTCACGCCGCTGAGCGAAGAGGCCTGCAAGGTGGAGCTGCACCTGGACTTCGAGTTCACCAACAAACTGATTGAGTTGGCGTTCGGCAAGGTATTCAAAGAGCTGGCGGGCAACATGGTGCAGGCATTCACCCAGCGGGCGAAAGAGGTCTACAGTGTCTGACATCCAGGTCGAGGTGGTGTACGCCTTGCCGGAGCGGCAGTACCTGCGCAAGGTGAAGCTGGCCGAAGGCAGCAGCGTCGAGCAGGCCAAGCTGGGCGATACGCTGAACGACGGCGACCGGGTGGAGATCTACCGGCCGCTGATAGCCGATCCGAAAGAGCTGCGCCGGCAACGGGCAGAAAAGGCAAAAAAATAAGGCGCTATGAGCGCCTTATTTTTTTATCTGAAACTGATTTTTTCTTCCGCGTTGCAGCCTGCGACTGTCATGAGGAACATCGTGCCCCCTCATGGGCCGGAAGAGCGGGCGGCGCCGATTACTTGGTCAGCGCCGGTTTGTTCTGGATATCGGTCAACACGCCTGCGCTGTCGAAGGTCAGCGTCAGCGTCTGCTGGGTGATGTCTTCATGGCCAGGTTGCTGGCGGAACACATAGAACCACGTCTGAGTCCCGAACGGGTCTTGCAGCATTGGGGTGCCCAATGTGTAAGCGACCTGTTGTTGGGTCATCCCTTTCTGAATTTTCGCCACGTCGGTCGACGTCAGGTAGTTCCCCTGGTTGATGTCAGGACGATAAACCACCTTTTCAAAAGTAGAACAGCCTGCAGTCAGCATCACAAGAACTACAGCGGCGGCAGTCAGCGTTTTACAGCGCATAGTAATCACATTCCTTTAGGGCATAGGATGCCGATGATAATAGACCTTGCGGCAGTTGGAAACCTTTATACCCTTCATCTTTCACGTTGCGACGCATTGGCTTTCCTTTAGCACCTCAAGCGCTTGGCCTGTTTCGGGCCGTTGAGGAGGCTTAAGATCACCGCCGCGCCGCACTTTAGATATATTTCGGGTCAACAGCGTCACTGTCAGACCGCAGGAAAGTGAAAAAGTTGAGCTTTTTTATGCCGCCAGCAGTTCTTTGGCGTTCGCCAACGTATTGCGGGTGACTTCGCTGCCACCGAGCAGGCGCGCCAGCTCCTGCAGCCGGGCGCGTTTATCCAGCGGCGCCATCTGGGTTTCGGTGACCGTGCCGTCGGTCTGCTTGCTGACGAACAGGTGCTGATGCCCGCATCCGGCCACCTGCGGCAAGTGAGTCACGCACATCACCTGGGTGGATTCGCCGAGCTGGCGCAGCAGACGGCCGATGATGGCGGCAGTCGGGCCGCTGATGCCCACGTCCACCTCATCGAAGATCAGCGCCGGGGTTTCCATCTTGCGGGCGGTGATCACCTGAATGGCCAGCGCGATACGCGACAGCTCACCGCCGGAGGCGACCTTCGCCAGCGGTTGCAGCGGCTGCCCTGGGTTGGTGGAGACGCAGAACTCGGTGCGGCTGGCCCCTTCGGCGCTCAGATGCTGCGGTTCGAAGCGCACGTCGATGTTGAATTTGCCGTGCGGCATGGAGAGCGCCTGCATGCTGTCGGTGATGAGCGTGGTCAGCTCGGCCGCGTAGTGCAGGCGTTTCTGGTGCAGCTCTTCCGCCAGCGCCAGCGCCTGCTGATGATGCTGGGTGACCGCCTCGTTCAGGTGCTCATGATCGCTTTCCTGCTGCGACAGCAACTGCTGTTCATCCAGCAACTGCTGATGCAGCTGCGGCAGCTCTTCCGGCGCAACCTGGTGTTTGCGCGCCAGGCTGATTTGGCGTGACAGGCGCTGTTCCAGCTCGTGCAGGCGGTTG
>ENA-OBIT01000731-OBIT01000731.1-metagenomes-genome-assembly--contig:-NODE-731-length-13549-cov-12.3075_pt1 | contig 13549 bp, 10 predicted proteins | sample MGYA00153386_OBIT01 | MGnify analysis MGYA00153386
TGCTGACAGAACAGTCAGGTTATGGAACCTTGATGGGACACTCTTGAGAACCCTAGAAGGACATAGCGATCCGGTCTGGGGAGTAAGTTTTAGCCCCAAGGGTCAAATCATTGCTTCTGCTAGTGGTGAGAGAACAGTAAGGTTATGGAACCTTGATGGAACACTCTTAAGAACGCTAGAAGGACATAGCGATCAGGTTTATGGAGTAAGTTTTAGCCCCGATGGTGAAATTATTGCTTCTGCTAGTTTTGACAGAACAGTAAGACTATGGCGTATCGATCGTGAAGATTTAATCTTAGACCTAGATGTTAAACTGAATAACTTACTCAAAAAAGGTTGTAATTGGATTAAGGATTATCTCAAAACTAATCCTAATGTGAGTGAAAACGATCGACATCTTTGTGACGGTATTTGTATTTATCCGACAGAATCAATATAACTTTTTAATTCAGTTAACTCACATCTTCAACCTTTGTCAATAACCTGTCAATAACCGGATTTAGTCAAAAGCAAATTTCATCGCTTGCCCTTATTTAATGTCTGCTTCCCAAACCCGAGACAAAGCATTCGATCGCCCTCAGCAACATTTGGATCATTCTGCAAATAATCTTCCACCCATTCGCAACTCCTAGCAATAATATTATTCAATTCCAAATTCTCCAAAGGCCACAGAATTACAGTCCGATCCCTGCTAGCAAAAGCTAGAGTTTTGCTATCAGAACTAAAAGTAACACTCAACACGCGATCGCTCGATTCCAAAGTTTTAGATAGCAGCGCCCTCTTACCGTCAAAATTCCACAGTTTAACAGTATTTCCCGCACTCGCCGCCGCAATCAACTTGCCGTCTGGACTGAAACTCACGCTTTCCACAGTATCGGTATGGTCGAGTTTTTCAGTTAAATTTGCCACCTTGCCATCAAACCCCCACAAGTAAACTTTTTTGTCAGCACAAGCAGCAGCAATAGTCTTACCATCTGGACTGAAAATCACATTTTTTACGCTATCCTCGTGGTCGATAGTTTTCAAAATTTTCGCCGATGAACCGTTAAATTGCCAGAGGTAAACTCTCTTTTCTCCAGTATCAACAGCATTTTTCTTCCCGCTTTCCTTGTTGTCAGCAGCGGTAGCAGTCGCAATAGTTTTGCCGTCTGGACTGAAACTCACGCTAATTACAGGATTGCTGTGATCGAGTTTTGCCAGCAATGTTGCTTTAGAACCATTCCAGCGCCAGAGGTACAATTTGCGATCGCCACTTGCAGCGACAATTGTCTTACCATCTGGACTAAAACTCACACTTCTAATAAACCCATTATGCTTCAGAGTATCTAACAGTTTTCCATCTAGATTCCAGAGTTTCACCGTTTTGTCATTGCTGGCAGAAGCAACAGTTTTATCATCGGGCGAAATGCTCACCCAGGTAACAGAATCCTTGTGACCTATTAAGGTTTTGAATAAACTGCCATCAGGGCGCCAAAGTCTCACCGTTTTGTCACCACTAGCAGAAGCAATTGTTTTGCCGTCCGCACTAAAACTAACTTTGTAAACCCAGTCTCCGTGTCCCGACAAAATCTTGTTCAGCGGAGTGCTTTCTGGTTGCCAAAGTTTCACCATTTTGTCCTTGCTTGCGGAAACAATAGTACCATCAGGGCTGAAATTTACTGCCCTCACGTCGTCTTGATGTCCTCGAAAAGTGCTCAATAAAGTGCCGCTGGGACTCCAAACTTTCACCGTATCGTCAGCGCTACCGGTGACAATTTTTGCGCCGTCGCGACTGAAACTCGCGCTAATAACTTGATCGTTATGTCCTTTAAGAGTTTTGATTTTTTTACCGTTTCGGTTCCATATTTGGGCGGTGGTATCGGCACTGGCTGAGACGATTTGTTCACCGTTAGGACTGAATTTAACGCTGTAAACAAGGTCAGAATGTTTGGTTAATGTTTTGGGATTAATTGCAAATTTCTGGGTTTTACCTTCTCGGTTCCAAAGTTTGATAGTTTTGTCAGCACTTGCTGAGGCTATTGTTTTGCCGTCGGGACTGAAACTGAGGCCGAGCACCCAGTCTTTGTGCCCCGTTAAGGTTTGCAGCAATTTTTTGCTTGTCAGGTTCCAGATTTTGATGCTGTTGTCGTTACTCGCAGAAGCGAGGGTTTTGCCGTCTGGGCTGAAGCTGACGCTGCTAACAATATCGGTGTGGCCGGATAAAGTGACGATCGCACTTTCGTCATTATCTACTTGCCAAATTCTAATTGTACGATCGGCAGAACCAGTAGCGATCGTTTTCCCATCCAAGCTAAAACTAACACTCGTCACAATATCGGCGTGCTTAAAAGTCTTTAATAACTTACCTTCTTTGCTCCACAACTTAACAGTTTTGTCAGCACTTGCCGAAGCAACAGAATTGCCATCTGGACTCACACTCAAATCCAAAACAGACTTGCCATGCTGCTCAAAACGGTTGCGTTCTTGCACCCCAGAAACTGCTTGTCTGAGTCTCTCAGTAATTTGATTTCTAGTATCGACAGGTAGCGCTGTACTTTTCAGAGAATCGCGACCGATTTTGATACTATTTTCCAACACTCCCAATTGATTTTTCTCATTAGAAAGCACCAAAGCTTCGGATGCCGAATTTAGGGCGTCAGTCCGATTTTTTTCTGCTTCTTGGCGCGCTGTTTCTGCTAACTTTGCTTGCTCGAATCCCATCCACGAAACGCCTCCGAGTACCAGCAATCCTAGAATCGCCGCCCGCAATTGCCATCTCCGATTTTGGTAAAGTTGAGCTTCCGCTTCGTGCTGTTTGTCTCTGGCTTGACGCTGTTTGTCTCTAGCTTCCGACAGCAAAGCATCTCGCTCTCTGTCTTTGCGAATTTGGTCAATTTCATCTCGGTTAATTTTGTTTTGCTTTCGCAGTTCGTCGAATTCTGCCTTTTGATCTGATTCCTGTTGCTGGCGAATAAAGGTAACTAAATAATCGTGAACGAGCTGATAAAGCTCTGCCGGTAGTTCCGTCCATCGAAAAACTAAACCGGATTTTACTAACAGTTCTAAGACTAAATCTAACTTATCAGATTCGGCAAATGTTGCTAAATCTGAGGCTAATTCGGCGCGGGTTTTTAGGGGACGGATATCATCTTCATCAGTCAGGAAGTACAAAACTCGGCGCGCCACTCCTTCATTTTCCGGGCCACAGTCTTTGATGACTTCTTCGAGAAATCTTTCCACTAATTTTTGTTGCGGATTGTTGCCAAGTTCCTGATATTCAGTTAAAGTTCTAATGTCCTCTTGTTGCAGTTGATCGCCGACGAGTTGTAGTTCGATCGGGCGGACTTCTCCCAATTCTCCAGCTAAATCCTTGACTAATTCTTCGATCAGCTCTGGTTCTAGGTAAAACTGCGATCGTTCAGTTAATGTATGAATTACCGATCGCGCATCCTCCATCGAAAAATTTCCCAAATAAAACAGAATATCTTTGCTGAGAATGTCCGCCAAAATATCATTGTTGATAAATTCTGCCTGATTTTTGGGTCGTGAAAATTCCAGCAAATGGTGCAGATAATCTTCCCGCAAAGACAGGACGACTTTTAAATATTTGATTTTCAAGCATTCCCGCAAAAAGTCAAAAAATATCTGTCTTTCTGCTGGCTCTTTCCACACAAAAAAGAATTCTTCAAATTGGTCAAATACCAGAATAGTTACGAGATGTTCTGAATTTATTTGCAACTCGTGGATGATTTTTTCGTATTCGATCACCTGTTTTGCTACGATTACTTCTACAGGCTGCGATTGCTCAATCTTATCCTCATTTTTTCCAGATTCAACGCCGTTAAATCCCGCAATAAGACTTTCCTTGACTGCGCCTGCTGCTTCGGAAATTTCGCTATCGAATATTTCAGCTTTTCCAACAGATAACTGTCTAGTTAATTCCAGTGGCCAGTTGTTATAAACTTGCAGAACTACAGGCAAAACAGTCCGCATTTCGATCTTTTTTTGTTTGAGAGCCGGCACTAATCCCCCGGTGACAATTGAACTTTTACCAACTCCAGATTGACCGTAAATTACTGTTAGTTTGTCTGGGGTATTGTTCATCCTATAGATCAATCGGTTGAGGTCTTGTTCTCTACCGGAAGCAGTAATTTCGTCAGCAATAGTATCAGTGGCGGCAACAGTTTCGGCGGGATTAATCGTTTCTCTGTGCGGCTGCAACTTTCCGGCTCCAATAAAAGCTCGGAACCGATATGTATGTTCTACCGATCGATAATCTTGCTTAATTTGAAATGCTGCGAGATATTCTCCACGCTGAAAATAAACTCCTCGCAAAACTTCTAAAACGCGCAAATACAGTTGCGGGTTGTAACAAGGTTCGGTTTCGGAGCGAGCAATCTCCAAATGGACGATCGCCTCTTCTATCTCGCCCAACTCGCTCTGGGCCTCTGCTAAAATCAACAGATACAAGCCTTGATGCTGCGACTTTACAGGCGTTCCGTGTGTCGCTTCTAAATTTGAGTTGAGAACGTCGAGAGCGACTAAAGCCCATTCTTTCGCCCCTTGCCAGTTCTGTTGCTCCAAGGCTACTCTCGCCAAAAAGCCATAATCTTGAGCCAAATTAACTGCTGAATTTTCCATGTTTTGATGTAATCTCCGAGCTTTGATCGCTAAATTCCACAGTGCATCCCAATCTTCTAAATGCTGCAATACTTCGCCGAGTTGATTGACGAATAGACCAACGGCATCCGACTTTCCGGCACGTTCTAAAACATCAATACATTCCTGAAAATAATTCTTAGCTTCCGTCCAGTAAGGGCGGTTGTTGCTGCGATGCTGTTCTGCTTGGAAGCGGTAGCAAAGCCCGATTTGGAATAGCAGAATTCCCTCTAACACTGGTGCAGAATGAACGGTAAATAATAAGTGACTAAATTCGGTTTCTTCTCTAATCAATGCTACTCGATTTTGCCAAAAATAGAGACTTTTTTGATATAGCTCAAGCGCCGCCGGGATGCGGTGACAAGCATATTCGTGTCGGGCGCGAATAAATTGCAAACTCGCTTCGATAGCTGGTTCTAAGGTAATGTCGTAAGTTTGCAAGTCTTGGCTGGCTGACTCTAATTCAGTCAAAGAATTGGCTCCGAGAATAGCAGAATTACTTAAACTCCAATTGCCAGTTTCTAAAATGTTGGAAAAAATGCGATCGGCACTTTTGCCCATAAAATCCACTAATTCGTCTGGGCCAAGCACAAATTCAACAGTTGTTGTCCAAGTCTCGATATCTGTTACTAACCGAATCAGTTTTTTTAAGATTTTGTCTGTCACCCACAGCACCACCGGAAACGGAAAATTATTCCGAAATTCTTCCCTCACGTAGTTGGTAGAAGTCAGCAGGCGATCGATCGCACTTACCGACTCCAATCCAAACACCATTAAAGCTGGTGGCTGGTTATCCGCAACTTCGGTTTCTATCGTCGTGTAAAGAGTTTTAACAGATGTGGGGAGGACAATTTCTCGAATCTCGATCCCAGAATTCTCCCGTAATTGCTGGACAATTTCTTCTCTCATCGCACTGTAGTTGCACCTGACCAAAATCAGCGAAAATTGCCCCTGAGACATTCTCAAAGTCCGGGAGAGGGTTTGCAGCGAACTTTGGTTTTGCTGTGCTGCGGTGTCTTGCTGGCAATGCGAATCAATCATGATTAATATTTGAAATTATGCTCGGGATAGATGCTGGAAAGAGAAGATTAGCAACGGATTATTTAACGGATTTAACGGATGGAAGATTGGCAACGGATTTTGTAACGGATTTAGCGGATGGAAGATTGGCAGCGGATTTTGTAACGGATGTAATCGAAATTAAACCATACCCAAAAAATACATACTCTGTTATTCGTATATTCTCAGCAAGATTAACCGAATTTTACTGATTTATTTTTTACTCTGACAGCGAGACAAAATCCGATTTGGTTATTCGCAGATTCCCGAAATCCGGCATTCTCGGGTTGACTGGCCCCTGGCCGCACTCAGATAAACTACGGCGGTTGGTTGCTCAATTACAGCTTGAAAATTTGCTGTCATAAACTTATTAATCTCCATGTCTAAGTTAGCCGAAAAATCTGGTTCATCCCAATCCTCGCTTTCTTCAATGGCGATTATTGTTGAGCTGGGAATAGCTAAATTAAGTTGTTCGCTCAAGTCATAAACTTTCACTTTGTTAGTAGAATCTATTGGCTGAATTGTATCAGCGGCAAAAGCTTGATTTGTATTCGCCGCTATTAGTGCGATCGGCAGTGCTACCATTGCACTTATCGTTTGTTTCGCCGTAATTTTCCTCATGCTATTCTCCGTGTATAAACTAAATTATCGTTGGTTCTTCGACAACACATAACCCGATTTTTGATACTTACCCTAAAGTTTGCTTGACTGAGGGTATCCGGTTAACGGTTCCCACTTCTATTTACTACGTGAAAACTCTTAAACAGTCCGGTTTTCTACTTAAGTAATTCCCGAACTTTTGTGAGTATAAATCCCAGACTCAAAGCAAAGTGGGTGAGAAGTAGGCGCGTGCGTAGCTATCCCGTAGAGAGATTAAGACCAAAAAATGGTCTAGTCTGCCCCAAGTAATGGTAAGGTGCGCACTGCGCACCCTACAGACAAGCTGTTCGATATCTAAATTGCATTTTTTGTGCGGGCGAGATGCCCATCCCACAAGAACTTTATCAAATTTTGACTGTGGAGTTTAAATGCAGAACAGCTTAGAGTGTGCGCGATCGCGAACCGCCAGCAAAGTCGAGAGAAATATTACTTAGTTAACCCATGTTCGAGAGCGAAGCGAACTAACTCAGTACGGCTGTTAGTACCCGTTTTGGTAAATAAGCGGCTGACGTACTTTTCCACATTGCGCACGCTAGTTTCCAAGCGACGAGCAATTTCTTTATTCATCAAACCTTGAGCAACCAAATCTAAAACACTTTGTTCTCGGGGAGTCAAATCTATTTTAATTGGCGAAGCACTTTGGACGATCGAACTTCGCCCGCTCAGCAAAGACTCAATTCTCGCCATTTGGCTTGCCAAAGCAGCAATATCGGGACTTTCAGCATTTTCGCCTGTCTGCTTAGCAGCCGCGCGACGGGCCAGCAAATTGGTGACAATTGCTACCAACTCATCAGGATCGAAGGGCTTAGAAAGATAAGCATCGCAGCCAGCTTGATAGCCTTGAATACGATCGCTCGTCATCCCCTTAGCAGTCAAAAACACCACCGGCAAAGCCTTGTAGCGAGGATCTTCTCGCACTTGCTTCAGAAACTGATAACCATCCACCTGTGGCATCATAATATCTGAAATCACCAAATCAGGATTGGACTGCTGCAAAAGTTCCCAGCCATCCCGAGCATTACTGGCAACCTCAACCGTAAAGTTGCTATCTTCCAAATAAGCTTGTACCGCTTCCCGCAAGCCCGGTTCATCATCTACCAATAATAATCGTGCTAACATATTTGTTACCTTTGCCTTTTACTATAATAATAAGGTGTGCAGTGCGCACCCTACAAATTTACCACTATCTTTTGATTTAGCTGAATTTAACTATTATTGTCGTTAGTAAGGTGCGCAGTGTCCACCTTACAACTGAATTCAACTATTATTGTCATTAATATATAGCAGTTTAATGGTTGCAGGAAACGAAAGTAGTTTTGAGTTCATTTTTGATTTATTAATGAACCAAAAACTGGGTAATAATTTAACTCAAACTCAAAACTATTCTTTTCCCGCAATCATTAAACTTTGGTTCGATCGGTCAAAATTTCATAGCCAGTGTCCGTCACCAACACAGTATGCTCAAACTGAGCGGACATAGCATTATCAACCGTGACAGCAGTCCACTTGTCAGAAAGTGTCCGAGTGTATTTAGAACCTGCATTCAGTATTGGTTCGATCGCCAATGTCATACCCGATCGCAATTTCACGTTCGGCATTTCCCGGGTGCGGAAATTAAAAACCGACGGTTCCTCGTGCAAATTCCGCCCGACACCGTGGCCCGTAAACTCCTCAACAATACTAAAACCGTTGCTTTTGACATGATCTTCGATCGCACCGGCCAGATCCAACAAATAAGCTCCAGCCTTCACCTGTTCGATACCTTTATAGAGAGCTTCTTCTGCTACCCTAATTAATTTTGCCGATTCGGGAGTCACTTCCACAACTGCGATCGTGATGCAAGAATCGCCGTGAAAACCTTGGTAATATGCTCCCGTATCTACTTTAAGAACATCTCCGGCCCGAATTACCTTTTTGCGACTGGGGATGCCGTGAACAACTTCGTTATTAATGCTAGAGCAAATCGAGCCCGTGAAACCGTGATAACCTTTAAAACTCGGAGTTGCGCCCATTTCGCGGATGCGTCTTTCGGCATAAGCATCCAAATCAGCAGTAGTCATTCCCGGTTTCACCAGTTGGGAAATTTCTTTCAGTACCGTGGCGACAATTTTCGCTGCTTGCCGCATAATTTCGATTTCACGTTCCGACTTAATTTCAATGCCTCGACGCTGTTTTGTGGCTTGCGGTGCTTTAGGTGGCCCAGAAAGCAGACTACTAAAAATATTCATGTATTGATTGGCTGGTAATTTTGGACTGTGAGGGCAGGTAGAATAGTCCTAAAGCCCTTTATGGGCGGGCTCTCCGGCCTACCCCACAAGGAATTCACTCTTTGTGGAACAGGCCGGAGAGCCTGTGCGAGCGAGAATCGTCAAACGTTTCAGGATCGATCGCCCTTTAACCTAGCTTAATATTTTTCTCAGAAATTCGCACGATCGATCGTTAATCCGTCTATCCGCGTCGAAACCCGTGTCGTGCATTTCTCATATCAATTCCGGCTGCGCCAGATTAATTGTAGGGACACGGCACTGCCGTGTCCTGATTTCGGGTAATATTAATTCTGATGCAACCGGAGTTGATATCACTTCCAATTTTGCCAAGAAGAATTGAAGATAGAAGTACCCGGAAAGGCGATCGGATTCTTGTTTTGCTGCAACCGCAACTGCAACGCTTCCAAATTCGGCTCGCGGGATGGCAATTCGTCCACCAATTCATCAGGTAAAATCCCATTTTCCAGGGAAAAAGCAGCCGTAACTCCCGCCGCCGAACCAGCAGACCATTCAAAAGAATGCACTCGATAAGCAGCAGCAGCCGTGTGGCTAACAGCAATACTTTTGCCAGCTACTAACATATTGTCAATTTTCTGAGGAATCATTGCCCGCAGTGGAATTTGGAACGGATAAGCTTGTCCTTGACCTTTGCGAGTGCCTTCGCGTTCAGTATTTCCCGGTGCTTCCGGCGGGCTGTTGGTCATGCAGGGGTGAAAGTCGATCGCATAATGACCGATACCAACACTGTCAGGATAAATCGTCGCGCGCGATCGAGATTTTGTATCTTCAACAGATTGACTACCCACAGCCAAAGCCGGCGCATTCAAACCGCCCACAGCCAACCACAAATTCCGATACTCTTTCTCCGACAAATTCTGGCGGTAAAAATCTGTATTAAAGTCAGTCCGAGACATATCAACTTCCCAGATTGTAAAACCTTGAGGCTGATTGAAACTCGGTCGCCCAATCATCCGCCTACCCTCCCGCATATAAGGATACTTAGAAAGTCCGTGCACCGTCCCCATCGGCGAATCCAACCCGCTCAAAAAACGATTATTTGGATTAGGCTTTTTGACATTATTTCCGAGCTGCGAGTCAGTAGTTCCTGCTACCAACCAGTAGAAAAATCCTTTAGCATTTTCTTCGCCGCGCCGCAAAGTTTCTGTGCGCAAACCGCCCATCCATCCGCCCGGTTGCAGTTGACCTGCTGCTTCTAACTGCGCGCGGGAATAAATTAAATTATCCTGGGCAGAACCAGGACGATAGTCATTCCCCCAAGTCCAGTTTTGCATCGAAATATCTCCCGGATAAATCGGGAATAGTTTCGGGTCAGAAGGGCGCGGTTCATCCGGTCTCATACTCCTAATTTGGCGATAGCTGAAAACGAGCGGAAAACTAGCTAACCTTTGCAATTCGTAACTGTAATAAGGAGCATATTGTTGATAGAAAGATGGTAGTTGATGCTGCTGCGCTTCCTTCGTTGCCTCCATCGCAAAAGTGTAGGTAAAACCTTGAGTACAATAGGTATCACCGGCAGGAGTTGCAGCAGAAGGTTCGAGAGGAGATCGAGGGTCAATTCCGAGACGGTAGGGAACATCCGCAAGTCCGAGTAATTCCCCGGTTTCAGTCGCATCTACAACGAACCAATCAGCACCCCGAGGTTTTGAATTTGACTGGTTAGGTGGTTTGGGAGTAAACCGAATAATAGTTTTGTTAAATCGCGCCGAATTTTCGTAGCGATAGGCATCTTCGATAGTCTGAGAAAGAGTTTCGGTGTTAATTGGCGGAGTGTTTGCGGCTGGTTTGTGTTGAATTGCGATCGCACTTTTAATTTGTTGACCCCCCACCGCATTCCCCGCCACAGCCGGAGTAATTGCTAATTCTTTAATCACCGTATTGGGAAACCATTTCAGCTTACCTTTGCCTGTTTGAGCCGCATCCTGCAAGATGTCAAATAAAATTTTGTGGCCGTTGTAGGGCATGAAGCACGAATAGCTAACCCAACAGCCACCGGGATTTAGGCGGCCGTAATGTTCCTTGATTCGCCGCCGCAATTCTAGGTAGCCGCGCGGATAAAATAAGAGCGATCGTTGAGTGTCTCTTTCATCGAGTGCGGAAGTTCCCTGAGCGGAAATCTGACCGCCTACCCAGTCAGTAATTTCAGTCATGCAAACTGTGCGCCCCGCCAGCAAACCTTCATAAGCCGTAGCAGCACCTGCGAGTCCGCCGCCTGCTACTAGAATGTCGCAAGTTTCTTCCTTCTCTGGATTACCCCGAGGTGCAGCAAATACTGGCGAAATGCTCGCAATCGCGCCAATTATGCCGAGACTGAGGCAAAATAGCGATCGACCTTTGAGCGAAAGTAGATACAGTCGAAGTTTCATCGGAGATTTTAGAATTAATTTAGACATAGGGCGAAAAATACTCATCACATCCAAATGTTTATTGTGCAGTATACTGGTATTTCGCATACGGCTAGGGGAAACTTTTTTAGATAAGAGGTATTAATGCCAACAACAACTATTGAACAACCAGATAAAGCTTATGCTCAACATAATCAAATTTTTTAAGTCATCGATCCCTTTTGAGAATTTAACAATTACCACAAGTCTAACTTTTTCGGAAGTCTTGCGGAGGTTGGACGAAGTTGTCACTACTCCCAAACCTTTTAGAATAACTCTACCCTTTGGCCCGCCACCTGTCAAACCTTATGAAGGAACAATTTCTGGGAACACATTCAGAATCAATCGCATCATCATCGGCCGGAATTCATTTATCCCAATTATCAAAGGAGATATCTATTCTCAACCGTTCGGTTGTTCCATCAAAATTAGGATGAGTTTACATGAATTAGTCATAGGATTTATGCTTCTTTGGCTGTGGACAACTGGCAGTATTGGAATGTTTGCTTTATTTGCTTGGTTCGTCGAACCCTCGGTGGGGCCAATATTTTTACCTATCCTAGGAATGTTTCTGTTCGGCTGGCTTTTGTGCTTAATTCCTTTTAAAATTGAAGCTAAAGCAGCTACAAAATTTTTATCAATTTTGTTAACATAAAGTAATTAAAAGCGGCAATTTGCAAGCTGTAGTATTAAAAATAATCTGGGTTAATCGACATTCATCAGCAGTCAAAAAAAATTAACTTTCCGGTATTATCCATGCGCCAAAACCAACTCAAACAAAAAATCAAACAAGGCGAAACAGTCCTCGGTTTATTTATGAACTGCGCCTATCCCGCATTCATGGAAATTTGCGGTCACGCCGGCTTTGACTTCGCCGTTATCGACATGGAACACGGCCCCTTGCACCCGCTGGCTGCTGAGGATTTGTGCCGCGCCGCTGACTGTACCGGAATTGCACCCATTGTCCGTGTCCGCAAAAACGACGGCCCGCAAATTCAACGAGCTCTCGACATCGGCAGTGGAGGCGTTCAAGTACCTCAAATCGAAAGCAAAATCGATGCTGAAACCGCTGTCAAAAGTGCTAAGTACAGTCCTCTGGGTACGCGCGGCCTTTCCTTTGCTACGCGGGCGGGACTTTACACCGCCGCAGGTACAAATATTACCGATCGACTTAACGAAGAATCCTTAGTTGTGATTCATGTTGAAGGCAAAGGCGGCATCGACAACCTGGCAGAAATTGTGACAGTGCAACACATTGACGTGATTTTTTTAGGGCCTTACGATCTCTCACAGTCGATCGGCATTCCCGGCCAAGTCCGCGATCCCCGAGTCATCGACATGATGCAAGACGCCGTGCAAACCATCCGCAGTGCAGGCAAAGCGGCCGGTACTTTTGCCGAAAACCCCGAAATCGCCAAGCAGTGGATTGATGCTGGCGTTCAGTACGTCGCACTTGGGGCCGATGTTGCTGTCTTCCTGCGCGCCTGTCAGTCGCTGGTGAAAGCAGTGCGGAATTAATAGCTATCTTCACGATATCTTTGCAATTTTTGTATGATTTTTTACGACATCTCCAAAAAACCTGAGCTAGACTAGAAATATACACCTCTCTTAATGCAAAAATAAAGAGGGGAGCAAGGCTTCATGGAGAAAAATTTATGAAAACAGTATTAGAATCCATTCAATTGGACTATGCTTTCATGTTTACTTTCAAAAAAGTAAACTCGATCAAGCTAGAAGGATTCAAGCAGTTTTTTGACGATATGCCGATCGATCCTTATGTCAAAGGAAAGTATCGTTCTCGGAGATTGTCGCGGTTTGTCGTCAACGGGAACGAGTTAGTTAAGTTACCTCACGGCTACTTGTTTCAAAGCAAAACATACAATCCCATAGCGGGTGATATCAGGCGGGAATTTGCCGAATTGGACGATCGGCTAATCGCCCTAGATAATTTCAAACAACTAATTTTTGCTTTTTTCGATTCCTGCAAAATTCACCCCGAAGCAGAAATCGGCATCCATCAAATCAGGACTACTTGTTCGCCCCACAATTTCGGCAACCCCGCACCAGAAGGAATTCACAGAGATGGTACAGATTTTATCGGCATCTTCTCGGTTGATAGAACCAATATAGTTGGCGGGGAAACGCAGTTGTACCTGGCTAAAAAAGAGAAACCTGTGTTTAATAAAATTCTGCATCCGGGAGACTTGCTATTAGTTAACGACCACGAGTTTTTCCACTTTACTACTCCAATTAAGCCAGAATCTGAAGGGATGGGAACCAGGGATGTTTTCGTGCTGACTTCTCCCAGTTTACTTTGCGACTAAAAATATAGTCATATCAAATCCTCTCTTCATCGGAATGATATAAGCTGTTCTACATCTAAATTGCATTTTTTGTATGGGCGAGACGCCCACCCCACAAGAATTTTATCAAATTTTGATTGTGCATTTTAAATGCAGAACAGCTTAAACGGAGGAGACGGAGGAGACGGCAGTGCCGTGTCCCTACAATTAATCGCGGTAG
>ENA-OBIT01000733-OBIT01000733.1-metagenomes-genome-assembly--contig:-NODE-733-length-13539-cov-4.3496_pt1 | contig 13539 bp, 11 predicted proteins | sample MGYA00153386_OBIT01 | MGnify analysis MGYA00153386
GTGTCCGAAGCGAAGCAAGTCATCCAGGCCCAAAGTGCAGATTTCGGCGCCTTCCGCCAACGGTTGGCCGGCGCCGTGCCCGAGGCGCGCGCCGAGGGCAATGCCCGTCAGGCCAGCGGCAAGGTCGAGGCCGCCGTGGACGACCGCAAGCAGTCGGCCATGCCAGCGCCCGACAAGCTGACGCTAAGCAAAGGCGAGGTGGCCGCCAATTCGACCGCGCCGGACACCCTGATTTCCAAAGAGCGCGAGAGAAAAGATGTCGACACGCGTGTTGCCGAGTTGTCCAAAAACGTCGACGAACTGAAGAAATTGTCCGGCGCGACGGCGGCCGTCAAGGAGTCGCCCGCGCTGGCCCCGGTGTCGGCATCGGCGCCCGAGGCAACGTCCTCGTTGGTGGTGCCGATCGCAACCGTGTCTGAATCGGGCGCGCCGTCCGCGCCCGCCTCCGCTGCGGCAATTGCAGACAACGCAGCGAGCGTCCCGGTGGCACTGCAAACTCCCGAGAGGGGGGTCGTCTCGGCGCTGCTGGACGACAATCCGCTGGCGCTCGGGCTGGGTGCCGGGCTGGTGGCCTTGCTGGCAGGTTTCGGCATCTATCGTTACGTCAAACGTGGCCGCAAGGAAAGCGGCGAGACCTCGTTCCTCGAAAGCCGTTTGCAGCCCGACTCATTCTTCGGGGCCAGCGGTGGCCAGCGCATCGACACGCGCGAGGTCGGTGGTGCCTCGTCGTCCTCGATGAGTTATTCACTCAGTCAGCTCGATGCGATTGGCGATGTCGATCCGGTCGCCGAGGCCGATGTGTACCTTGCCTACGGTCGCGACCTGCAGGCCGAAGAAATTCTCAAGGAGGCGATGCGCAGCAATCCCGAGCGCATGACGATCCGCACCAAATTGCTCGAGGTGTACGCCAAGCGTCGCGACACCAAGGGCTTCGAACTGCTGGCGATACAGCTCCGCACGCTGACGCATGGTGAAGGCGAGGATTGGGCACGCGCACAGGAACTCGGATCGCAAATCGATCCGGACAATGCGCTCTACGCGCCCGGCGGAATACCCGTCGACAAGTCCGATGCCGGCGAACTGCGCGGATCGCTCGGGGCGAGCACCATGCCGCAGTCCATCTTCCCAGCCACTTCGCGCTTCGAAGAGCCGCCGCTCGCGGTTCATGCCGACGCGACGCCTGGTCGCGGCACGGACCTCGATCTGGACCTGGATCTGGACATCGGGCACGCCGACACCGTGATCAACACCGCACCGTCGCCGCTGGAGGCCACGCAGGCCTTCGCGCCCCGGGAAGCCATCGACAACGGGGCGATGACGCTCGACTTTTCGACACCGGAGCTGAGCCTGCCACGTGCCGAGGCGCCGGCCTCGCGCCCGGCTGCGCAGCCGCTTGAATTCGACCTGTCCGGCATCTCGCTCGACCTGGACGTTCCTGCCACCGCCGGGAAAGTAGCCGATCTGCCGGAATCCACCAACTTCGGCGACACCGATCTGCCGCTGATCGATGACGACGGCAGCGTCGACCCGTTCGAGCGCAAGCTCGAACTGGCCGAGGAATTCCGTCAGATCGGCGACATGGAAGGAGCTCGCGACCTGCTGCAGGAAGTCGTCGCCAAGGCCGGTGGAGCCCTCAAGGCCAAAGCGCAGGTCATGCTTGACGAACTGGCCTGACGCGGCCAGCGCGCCGCCTCGCGTGCAACCGCCGATTGGCGGGCGGGGCAGGGTGGTTCTCGGTCTGAGCTATCGCGGCGCGAGCTACCACGGCTGGCAAAGCCAGGCCCACGGCAACACCGTCCAGGACCGCCTCGAACTCGCGCTGTCGACGTTCGCTGCGGCGCCGATCCGCACCCTGTGCGCTGGCCGCACCGACGCGGGCGTGCATGCGTTGAACCAAGTCGTCCATCTGGACCCGCCCGTGCAACGCGAACCGGAATCCTGGATGCGCGGCACCAACCGCTACCTGCCATCCGACATCGCGGTGCAGTGGTGCCAACCCATGCCCGACCGTTTTCACGCGCGCTACAGTGCGGTCGGCCGGCGTTACGTCTACGTGCTGCTCGAATCGAGGGTGCGCCCGGCGATAGAGTCTGGCGCTGCCGGATGGACGTTCCGCGAGCTTCACCTCGAACCGATGCAGGCGGCCGCGCTCGCCCTCATCGGCGAGCACGACTTCAGCGCCTTCCGTTCGGCCGAGTGCCAGGCGTTGTCGCCCGTCAAGACGCTGCGGTCGATCCACATCCACCAGCGCGGCGCCTATTGGCGGTTCGAATTCGACGCCAGTGCCTTTCTGCACCACATGGTGCGCAACATCATGGGTTGCCTGGTCGCGGTCGGGGCGGGCGGGCGCGATGCCGAGTGGCTCGAGCAGGTGCTTCATTCGCGTGATCGCCGGCAGGCAGCGCCGACTTTTGCCCCCGACGGGTTGTACTTCGTTGGGCCGTACTACGATCCAACTCATGCAATTCCCGAGCACGTACCGTCAAAGGATTGGCTGCCCTGAACTGGTGGTCGGGGCGACTGCGTGTCGGACTTGAATGCACGCACGCGCGTCAAGGTTTGCGGCATCACGCGCGCGCAGGACCTCGAGGCGGCAGCGGAGGCCGGCGTCGATGCGATCGGCCTCGTTTTCTACGAGCGCAGTCCGCGCCACGTCACGCTCGCCAAGGCAGTTGAACTGGCACTGAGACTGCCTGCCTTCATGGCGCCGGTCGGCTTGTTCGTCAACGCGTCACCGGCCGACGTCGACGCTGCGGTGCGCGAGATTCCGCAGCTGTTGCTGCAGTTTCATGGCGACGAGACGGCCGCCGATTGCAGGCGCCACCGCAGGCCGTTCCTGCGCGCGGCACGCATCGCCGCCGGGTTTGATTTGCTAGACTTCGCGGCTCAATTTGCTGACGCGCAAGCTTTGTTGCTGGACGCCCACGTGGAGGGCTTCGGTGGTGGCGGAAAGGTTTTCGATTGGTCCCTGATACCTGCCAACGTGCACCGTCACCTCGTTTTGTCTGGTGGGTTGCATGCCGGAAATGTGGTCGAAGGCATCCTTCGAGTCCGGCCTTGGGCCGTTGACGTCAGTTCCGGCGTGGAATCAGCCAAAGGCATCAAGGATGCCGCGGCGATCCGGAGCTTTTGCCAGGCGGTGCGCGAGGCCGATGCCCGAAGCGCCGAGACCTCCATCCGATGAGACCAGACCTTCATGTCGAACTACCAGCAACCCGACCCGAGCGGTCATTTCGGGCCGTACGGCGGCACCTTCGTCGCCGAGACGCTGATTCATGCGCTCGATGAACTGAAGCAGGCTTATGCCGAGGTCCAGAACGATCCGGCCTTCATGGCCGAGTACCGCTCGGAACTGGCCCACTTCGTCGGCCGGCCCAGTCCGATCTACCACGCAGCGCGCATCAGTCGCGAACTGGGTGGAGCGCAGATCCACCTGAAGCGCGAAGACCTGAACCACACCGGTGCGCACAAGATCAACAACACGATCGGACAGGCGATGCTGGCCCGGCGCATGGGCAAGCCGCGCGTGATTGCCGAAACCGGCGCCGGCCAGCACGGTGTGGCCACCGCGACGATCTGCGCGCGTTACGGCCTGGAGTGCGTCGTCTACATGGGCAGCGAGGACGTGCTGCGGCAGTCGCCCAACGTCTACCGCATGAAACTGTTGGGTGCGACCGTGGTGCCCGTCGACAGCGGCTCGCGAACCCTGAAAGACGCGCTCAACGAAGCGCTGCGCGACTGGGTGGCCAACGTCGAAAACACCTTCTACATCATCGGCACCGTGGCTGGCCCGCACCCGTATCCGATGATGGTGCGCGATTTCCAGCGCGTGATCGGCGATGAATGTCTGGTGCAGATGCCGCAGATGATCGGCCGCCAACCCGACGCCGTGATCGCCTGCGTGGGTGGTGGCAGCAACGCGATGGGCATGTTCTACCCCTACATCGACCATGCCGGCACGCGGTTGATCGGTGTCGAAGCCGCGGGCATGGGCCTGGGCTCCGGCCGCCACGCCGCTTCGTTGAGCGCCGGCACACCGGGCGTGCTGCACGGCAACCGCACTTACCTGCTGCAGGACGCCAACGGCCAGATCACCGAAACCCATTCGATCTCGGCCGGCCTCGACTACCCCGGCGTCGGCCCCGAACATGCGTACCTGAAGGACATCGGGCGGGCCGAGTACGTGGGCATCACCGACGACGAGGCACTGGCGGCATTCCACCGGCTCTGCCGCACCGAAGGCATCATCGCTGCGCTGGAATCGGCCCATGCGCTCGCGCACGCCATGAAGATGGCACCGACCATGCGCCCCGACCAGCACCTGCTGGTCAACCTGTCCGGCCGCGGCGACAAGGACATCGGCACCGTGGCCGACCTCTCCGGCGCGGAGTTCTATTGCCGGCCGTCGTGCCGCGGCCAGAGCGTCAAGGGCGCGCCGCTGTCGATCAAGGTGCACCCATGAGTCGCATTAAAGGGGTGTTCGAAGCCCTCAAGGCGCAGGGCAGACAGGCGCTGATTCCGTACATCACTTGCGGTGATCCCTACGCCGATGCAACGGTCGACATCATGTTGGCGCTGGCGGCGGCGGGCGCCGACGTGATCGAGCTCGGCGTGCCGTTTTCCGACCCGATGGCCGATGGCCCGGTGATTCAGAAGGCCGGGGAGCGGGCCCTGGCGCGCGGCATCGGCATGCCCCAGGTGCTGGCAAACGTGCGCGACTTCCGCGTCGGCAATCAAGGCACACCGGTGGTGCTGATGGGCTACGCGAATCCGATCGAGCGCTACGGTGTTGATCGCTTCGTGACGGACGCTGCCGCGGCGGGCGTCGACGGCGTGCTGGTGGTGGACTACCCGCCCGAGGAGTGCGAGGCGTTCGCGAGGTTGCTGCGTTCGCGCCAGATCGACCCGATTTTCCTGCTGGCGCCGACGTCGACCGAAGCGCGCATGAAAAATGTAGGTCGCATCGCCACCGGCTATGTTTACTACGTGTCGCTCAAGGGCGTGACCGGCGCCGGCAACCTCGACGTGGCGGCCGTGGCCGCCATGATTCCGCGAATCAGGTTGCATGTGCACGTGCCAGTGGGTGTGGGCTTCGGTATCCGCGATGCCGCCACGGCCCGCGCGGTGGCCGCGGTGTGCGACGGCGTGGTGATCGGCTCGGCACTCGTGCAATTGCTGGCGCCGCAGTCGCGCGACAATGTGGCTGCAGCGGCCGGCGCGTTCATCGCGACGATGCGTTCCGCGCTCGACCATCCCAAGGAGCCGACATGAGCTGGTTTGACAAGTTGTTGCCGCCGAAGATGCAGCAGACCGACCCCAGCGAGCGCCGCCCGGTGCCCGAAGGTCTGTGGGTCAAGTGCCCGGCCTGCGAGACGGTGCTTTATAAAGCCGACCTGCAGCACAACATCAACGTCTGCCCGAAGTGCAGCCACCATCACCGCATCGGCGCGCGTGCCCGGCTGGACGCCTTCCTCGACCCCGAGGGGCGTTTCGAGCTCGGACAGGAGGTGCTGCCGGTCGACGCCCTGAAATTCAAAGACAGCAAGAAATACTCGGAACGTCTGAAGGACGCCCTGGAAAACACCGGCGAGACCGACGCGCTGGTGGTGATGGGCGGCGCGGTCTGCAGCATCCCGATCGTCGCTGCGTGCTTCGAATTCGGGTTCATGGGCGGCTCGATGGGCTCGGTGGTGGGCGAGCGTTTCGTGCGCGGCGTCGAGAGCGCCATTGAACAGAAAATCCCGTTCGTCAGCTTCACGGCCACTGGCGGAGCGCGCATGCAGGAAGGGCTGCTCAGCCTGCTGCAAATGGCAAAGACCAATGCGGCGCTGACACACCTCGCCAAGGCCAGACTGCCGTACATCAGCGTGCTGACAGATCCGACGATGGGCGGCGTGTCCGCCAGTTTCGCCTTCATGGGCGACGTGGTGATTGCCGAGCCGAAGGCGCTGATCGGTTTCGCCGGTCCGCGGGTGATCGAAAACACGGTGCGCGAGAAACTGCCCGAAGGCTTCCAGCGTTCCGAATTCCTGCTGCAAACCGGCGCCATCGACATGATCCTGGACCGCCGCGAATTGCGTGCGCAGGTGGCGAGTTCGATCGCCATGCTCCAGCGCCTGAGCGCAGACGCCGTCGCCTGACGGCTTGCGGCTTGCGGCCGGTGCGTTGTGCGTTGAGGCGAAACCGGCCCTGCCTGAACAGGGCCCATTGAAAACACCTGTCCTTGCTTTCGACGCTGGGTAGCACTGCCGACCACGCCCACGCCCACGCCCACGCTCACGCCCATGCCCATGCAGATGCCGACCACGCTCGGCGAATGGCTCGCCCGCTGCGAGCGCCTGCATCCGGTGGAGATCGACATGTCGCTGGACCGCGTGCTGCACGTCAAGCAGCGCCTCGGGCTGACATTCAATGCGCCCGTCATCACGGTGGCCGGCACCAATGGCAAGGGCTCGACCTGCGCGATGCTCGAGGCGATCGCGCTGCAAGCCGGCTACCGGGTCGGTTTGTATTCGAAGCCGCACCTTGTGCATTTCGAGGAACGCTGTCGCATCGGTGGCGAAAGCGTCGCAGCGGCTGAACTGCTGCCGCATTTCGAGGCGGTCGAATCGGCGCGTGGTGACCTCAGCCTGACCTATTTCGAGTTCACCACGCTGGCGATCATGCGCAAGCTGTCGCTGGCGCCGCTCGATCTGGTGATCCTGGAAGTCGGGCTGGGTGGCCGGCTTGACGCCGTCAACGTGATCGACACCGACTGCGCGGTCATCACCAGCATCGATATCGACCACACCGAGTTCCTGGGACCCGACCGCGAGTCGATCGGTTTCGAGAAAGCCGGCATTCTGCGTGCGGGAAAGCCGGCGATCGTCTGCGACCCCGTGCCGCCGAACAGTCTGATTGAACATGCGCGCCGGATTGGTGCCGAGTTGTCGTGCTTCGGTCAGGATTTCAATTATTCGGGTGACCGGCAACAGTGGAACTGGACCGGCAGGGTCAAGCGTTTCAACGCGCTGGCTTACCCGGCGCTGCGCGGTGCCAATCAGTTGTTGAATGCGTCTGGCGCGCTGGCCGCCTTCGAAGCGCTGCGCGATGTCTTGCCAATCACCGCGCAGGCGGTGCGCAGCGGGCTGGCAACGGTCGACCTTCCCGGGCGCTTCCAGGTGATCGCCGGCCAGCCGACGTTGGTGCTGGATGTCGCGCACAACCCGCACGCCGTGGCAGCGCTGCTGCAAAACCTCGATCACATGGGCTTCCACCCGCGCACCCAGGCGGTGTTTGGAGCGATGCGTGACAAGGACCTGGCCGGCATGCTGACGCGCATGTCCGCAGTGGTCGACCATTGGCATTTCTGTGATCTGCCCAGCGCCCGCGCGGCCAACGCGGCCGAGCTGGCCGATCTGTGCTCGTCACTGCATCTCAAGGGGCCGGGTCCGGTATCGATGTCGAGGCACGCCAACCCCCGTATTGCCCTGGAAGCCGCCCTGGCCGTGGCCGACCCCGCTGATAGAATCGTGGTGTTCGGATCCTTTTTGACGGTGGGGGGTGTCTTGAAAAAGGGCCTGCCACGACGCACCGGCAAACACGCCGGCTGACGACATATCAGCCCGACTCCTCGTGGTTTTGCCGGCCAGCGGCAACCTTCCATGCTGTCTCGAACAGGGGCATTACCGGAATACGCACCGCATGGCCTGGCTGTCTACGTTGAAACGAAATCGAGAGGCGGCGCAGGCACAGGTGCTTTCTCGGGACCCGGCAGCGTTGGTCGAGGAGATTCGCACGCGAGCGCGCCGACGGCTGATCGGCGCGGTGGTGTTGGTGGCGATCGGCATCGTCGGTTTTCCGCTCGTGTTCGAGACCAAACCCAGGCCGATCCCGGTGGACATCGTCATCGAGCTCGCCCGCAACGACTCGGCGTCGGTGCAGCCAGCCGTCGTCCGCCCGACAAGCAGCACGCCTCCAGCATCTTCCACCACCGGCACACCTGCCGGCACGCCCATCATCACAGATACACGGACGGAGCCCGTGCGCGACCTGACGGTGCCATCGCAGGCCGCATCCACGGCACCGACACCCACGCTCGGGGTCGCTTCGGACGGCGGCAGCGCCACCCCGGCGCAGGTGGTCAATGCCAGACCGACCGCTGCCGCTGACAGCTTTGCCTCGGTGGCTGTGGCCAGGGCGCCGGCGAACAATAAGCCGGCATCGACGGCCGAGGCCGCGCGGGCGCTGGCTCTGCTCGACGGTGTGCAGGCGTCGAAACCGGCGGCCGGTCGCTTCGTCGTGCAGGTCGGCGCCTTCGCCGAGTCGGCAGCCGCCAACGACACCCGCCAGCGGGTCGAAAAGCTCGGCCTGAAAACGTACACGCAGGTGGCGCTGACGCCGTCGGGCAGTCGCATCCGGGTCCGTGTCGGACCTTTTGCCACGCGTGACGAGGCAGACCGCGCGCAGGCCCGTGCAAAATCGGCCGGGCTTGCCGCGGTCGTGTTGACGCTGTGACGCGGCAATGGTCGACGGGATCGGTTGGATCGATGCAGCTTTTGCCGCCGTCCTGGTGATTTCCATCATCGTCGGACTCGTGCGCGGGCTGGTGTTCGAAATGCTGTCGGTGCTGGCCTGGGTCGCCGCGTACTTTGCGGCGCAATGGCTCGCGCCAATGCTGCGCCCCCACCTGCCGGTTGGCGAGGCGGGCTCCGGGCTCAACCATGCGGCCGCCTTCGGAATCGCTTTCGTGGTCGCGCTGATCGTCTGGAGCCTTGTTGCGCGACTGTTGCGGCACTTGATTCGCGCCACGCCGCTGAGCGTGATCGATCGGGTGCTCGGTGGGGGTTTCGGTCTGGCGCGCGGCGTGTTCGTTCTGCTCGCGTTCGTGACAGTCACCAGTTACACGCCGGCATGGCGTTCGGACGCGTGGCAACAGTCTCAGGCGGTCGAGTGGCTGATCCCGGTGCTGCGCGGCCTGAAGCCAATGCTGCCGGACGAGATTTCTCAACACTTGCCGGCCTAGGCCGCGCAACACATCGAATCGGGGTTGTAGACATGTGCGGCATCGTCGGAGTGATATCCAGGGGCCCGGTCAACCAGTTGATCTACGACGCTTTGCTGCTGCTGCAGCATCGTGGGCAGGACGCTGCCGGCATCGTGACGATGCAGGGCACCAAGTGCTTCATGCACAAGGCGCGTGGCATGGTGCGCGACGTGTTTCGCACCCGCAACATGCGCAGCCTGCCAGGCAACGTGGGCCTGGGGCAGGTGCGTTATCCGACCGCCGGCAATGCCTACAGCGAGGAAGAGGCGCAGCCTTTCTACGTCAACGCACCGTTCGGCATCGTGCTGGTGCACAACGGCAACCTGACCAATGCGCCGGCGCTGAAAAAGGAATTGTTCGACATCGACCGTCGGCACATCAACACGCAAAGCGACACCGAAGTTCTGATCAACGTGCTGGCGCACGAACTGGGCAACGCGGCGCGCGACCTGCCGCTGACGCCACAGGAAGTGTTCAAGGCGGTGGCGGCCGTGCACAAGCGGCTGAAGGGTTCGTACGCGGTGGTGGCGCTGATCGCCGGCCACGGACTGCTGGCGTTTCGCGACCCGTACGGCATCCGCCCGCTGTGCTTCGGCGAAACGTCGTCAACCGGTGGCGGCGCCGTGATGGTGGCCAGCGAATCGGTCGCCATCGAAGGCACCGGTCACAAGGTGACGCGCGACGTGGCGCCGGGAGAAGCGATCTTCGTCGACCTCGCGGGCTGCCTGCATGCGCAGCAATGCGCCGAACGTCCGAGCCTGAATCCGTGCATGTTCGAGTTCGTCTATCTGGCCCGGCCCGATTCGATCATGGACGGCATCTCGGTCTACCAAGCACGCCTGAACATGGGCGAGACGCTGGCGCAACGGCTGATCTCCACCATGCCGCCGAGCGACATCGATGTGGTGATACCGATTCCCGAATCGAGCCGCCCGTCGGCCATGCAGCTGGCGCAAAAGATCGGCAAGCCTTACCGTGAAGGTTTCGTGAAGAACCGCTATGTCGGGCGCACCTTCATCATGCCGGGGCAAGGCGTGCGCAAGAAGTCGGTGCGACAGAAGCTCAATGCGATCGGTGTCGAATTCAAGGGGCGCAACGTGTTGCTGGTCGACGACTCGATCGTGCGCGGCACCACGTCCAAGGAGATCGTGCAGATGGCGCGCGACGCCGGGGCCCGCCGCGTCTACATGGCGTCGGCGGCACCGCCGGTGCGGTTTCCCAATGTGTACGGCATCGATATGCCGACCACGGGTGAACTGATCGCGCACAACCGCACCATCGAGGAAATACGCCAGTTCATCGGCGCCGATGCCTTGATTTATCAGGACGTCGATGCGATGAAGCGCGTGGTCGGTGCGCTCAACCCGTTGATCAGGGGCTTCGAGGCCTCCTGCTTCGACGGCGTCTACATCACAGGCGACGTGACGGCGGCCGATTTCGACGCGATGGCGCTGCAGCGCAGATCGCAGGGCGACGACGAGGAAGGCAGCGACGATCGGTCGCGGCTGGCGCTGCAAAGCGCGTTGGAGCAAGGCTGAACATGGGCAAGAAGATTCCGCGCGTCGACCTGCCGGCTGGTCTGCGGCGCGACACGCTGGCCGTGCGCGAAGGGCTGCCGCCCAGCGCCTGGGGTGAAAACTCGGAAGCGCTGTTTCTGACCAGCAGCTTCGTGCAACCCGACGCGGCCACTGCCGCCCTGCGTTTTGCCAACGAGGAAGAAGCCTTCATCTATTCGCGCTTCACCAACCCGACCGTGACGATGTTCGAGCGCCGCCTGGCGGCCCTGGAAGGCACCGAGGCGTGCATCGCCACGGCCAGCGGCATGAGTGCGATCCTGCTGCTGGGCATGGGCTTGCTGAAAGCCGGCGACCACGTCATTTGTTCGCAAAGCGTGTTCGGCGCCACCATCATGCTGTTCGGTCGCGAGTTCGCCAAGTTCGGAGTCGAGACCAGTTTCGTGTCGCAGACCGATCTGTCGGCGTGGCGGGACGCGGTGCGGCCCAACACACGGCTGCTGTTCGCTGAGTCGCCGACCAACCCGCTCACCGACGTGTGCGACATCAGGGCCCTTGCCGGCATCGCCCGCCAAGCCGGCGCCTGGCTGGCGGTCGACAACTGCTTTTGTTCGCCGGCATTGCAAAGGCCCGTCGAATACGGCGCCGACCTGATCATTCACTCGGGCACCAAGTACCTGGACGGCCAGGGCCGCGTGATTGCCGGGGCGCTTTGCGCGAGCGAGCAGCTGATCAACGAGAAGTTCGTCCCGGTGATGCGCAGTGCCGGCATGGCGCTGTCGCCGTTCAACGCCTGGGTGGTGCTGAAGGGGCTGGAAACCTTGTCGATCCGCATGGAGGCGCAGAGCGCGCGCGCGCTGACGCTGGCAGGCTGGCTCGAGTCGCAGCCGCACGTGGAGCGCGTCTTCTATCCCGGCCTCGAGTCGCATCCGCAACACCGGCTTGCGATGGAACAACAATCGAACTGCGGAGGTGCCGTGGTGTCGTTCACCGTCAAGGGCCAGGCCGAGCACGGGCCGGAGCAGGCGCGAAAAAACGCATTTCACGTGGTCGACCAGACGCGCGTGTGTTCCATCACTGCCAACCTCGGCGACACCAAGACCACCATCACCCATCCGGCCAGCACCTCGCACGGACGGCTCAGCGAAGTGCAACGCCTGGCCGCGGGCATCACCCAAGGCATGCTTCGGGTGGCCGTGGGCCTGGACGACGTGCGCGACATCCAGGACGATTTGCTGCGCGGCTTGTCCACATTGTGATCATGAACCGACCTGTTCGCACCCGCATCGCCCCGTCCCCCACCGGTTTCCTGCACCTGGGAACGGCCCGCACGGCCCTGTATTCATGGGCGTATGCGCGCCACCACGGTGGGCAGTTCGTCCTGCGTATCGAAGACACCGACGTGGCGCGTTCAACTCAGGAAGCGGTCGACCAGATCCTCGAAGCGATGACATGGCTGCAACTCGACTGGGACGAGGGACCGTATTTCCAGATGCAGCGCCTCGACCGGTATCGCGAAGTGATCGCGCAGATGCTCGAGCAGAGCAGTGCGTACCGTTGTTATTGCAGTCCGGCAGAACTCGACGCAATGCGCGAGGTGCAGCGCGCCAAGGGTGAGAAGCCTCGCTACGACGGGCGCTGGCGTCCCGAGCTTGGCAAGTTGCTGCCTGCCGTTCCGATCGGCGTCGTGCCGGTAATCCGTTTCAGGAATCCGGTCGACGGCGTGGTGAGCTGGCACGACATGGTGAAAGGCACGATCTCGATCGCCAACCGCGAGCTTGACGATCTCATCATCGCGCGACCGGCCGACGCGGGTCACGCGATCGGCACGCCAACCTACAACTTCTGCGTCGTGGTGGACGACTGGGACATGCAGATCAGCCACGTGATCCGCGGCGACGACCACGTCAACAACACGCCGCGGCAAATCAACATCCTGCAGGCCCTTGGCGCGCCGTTGCCGGAATATGGCCACCTGCCGATGATCCTCGGACCGGACGGCGACAAGCTGTCCAAGCGTCACGGCGCCGTCAGCGTGACGCAATATGCCGACGCGGGTTACCTCCCGGAGGCGATGGTGAATTACCTGGCGCGGCTCGGTTGGAGTCACGGTGACGAAGAATTGTTCGATCGCGCTCAGATGGTGCAGTGGTTCGATGGCAAGCACCTGTCCAAAAGCCCGGCCCAATGGGATCCGGTCAAGCTTGCGTGGGTGAATGGAAACGTGCTGAAGCACATGGACGAGACCGAGTTGGCCCGCTTGGTCGCGATCGAATTGCAGCGCAAGGGCATGCAGGGCTTCGAGGCTGGCGAAAATTTGCGACGGCAGTGTGCGCTGTTCAAGGATCGCTGCGCCACGATCGTTGAGCTTGCGGATTGGTTGGGTATGTACTTCATCGACGTCTCGCTCGACGCCACGGAACTGGATGCGCTCATGACCGGCGCAGTCCGGGCTGCACTGCAATCTTTGCGCGACAGCTTCGCCGTCATCGAATGGAACAAGGCTTCGATCGCAGCCGCTTTGAAGGAAAGCCTGTCGCGACATGCGCTGAAGATGGGGCAACTGGCGCCTGCCTTGCGGGTGGCGGTGTGCGGTCGAGCCCAGACCCCATCGATCGATGCCGTACTGGAACTATTCCCTCGCGAGAAGGTGATGGCTCGGCTGCAGATCGCTTAAATTCTTGTTTATACTCATGAGCTTGTTTTAGATCGATACGTTGGGGGTATAGCTCAGCTGGGAGAGCGCTTGCATGGCATGCAAGAGGTCAGCGGTTCGATCCCGCTTACCTCCACCAAAAAAAGAATTTATTACGAAGTCCCCTTCGTCTAGAGGCCTAGGACACCACCCTTTCACGGTGATTACAGGGGTTCGAATCCCCTAGGGGACGCCAGATCTGTATGTAATTTCATGGCGTGTTGACAGAGAAAGATTTGCAGTGCGAGTTTGGAGTGGTAGTTCAGTTGGTTAGAATACCGGCCTGTCACGCCGGGGGTCGCGGG
>ENA-OBIT01000734-OBIT01000734.1-metagenomes-genome-assembly--contig:-NODE-734-length-13522-cov-6.85357_pt1 | contig 13522 bp, 16 predicted proteins | sample MGYA00153386_OBIT01 | MGnify analysis MGYA00153386
CTGGGCACACTGGTCAAGCGGCGCGCCCGGGCCGCGAGCTGACGCGCGGTCTGCCGATGGCCACCGCCCCCGGAAGTCGCATTGCGGGCTACCGGCTCGGGCGGCTGCTGGGCAACGGCAACCACGGCGCGGTGTATCTGGCCGAGGAACTGGCCAATGGGGGGGCGGTGGCCCTGAAGCTGGTGCCGCTGCCGGCTGGCGACCGTGCCGCCAGCCAGCAATTTCTACACCATGCCGCCACGGTCCAGGGCCTGAAGCATCCCGGCATCGTTGTCCTGCATGCCGCAGGCGTCCATCGCGCCACCACAGGCTGGCTGGCGATGGAGCCCGTGCCCGGCAGCGACCTGCAGCGCTACACCGCTCCGGCCCGGCTGCTGCCCGAAGCGCTGGTGCTGCGCGTCGGTGCGCGCCTGGCCGAGGCGCTGGCCCACGCCCATGCCCTGGGCGTGGTGCACCGCGACATCAAGCCGGCCAACGTGCTGGTTCACTGGCCCGACGACATCGTCAAGCTGGCCGACTTCGGCCTGGCCCGCACGGCCGATGCCCAGGCCACGCGCACGGGGCTGCTGCTCGGCTCGCCGGGCTACATGGCGCCCGAGCAACTGGCCGGCGCCATGCCCGATGCACGCAGCGATTTCTACGCCCTGGGGGTGACGCTGTTCCAACTGCTGTCGGGCCGGTTGCCCTTCGAAGGCGACACCCTGGGGGCGCTGCTGCGGCAGGTCGCCTCGTCGGCCGCGCCCGACCTGCGCCAGATGCACCCGCGCCTGCCCGCCCACGTGGCCCGGCTGGTAGCCCGGCTGCTGTCGCGTCAGGCCGACCGGCGGGCCGAAACCGCCGCCACTCTGGCCCAGGAGCTGCACGCCGCCATGCGAGACCTGACGCGCTGAACCGACCAGCCGATATCACGTGCGCAGCGTGGCCAGGCGGCAGTCGGCCAACCGAACGGATGCACAATCGCGCTCCAAGCCAAATTGCAATGCCCACCCCAGTGCCCACGACGATAGAGATCCATGCCGCGGTGGACCCGGGCCGCGCGCGCAGCAACAACGAGGACTCCGTCGCCTCCGATGCCAGCGTCAGGCTGGCTGTGCTGGCCGACGGCATGGGCGGCTACAACGCCGGTGAAGTGGCCAGCCAGATGGCCACCTCGTTCATCGCCACCGAACTCGGCCGCTGGCTGCGCGAGGCCCACGCCCAGGCCAGCGACAGCGAAGTGCGCCGTGCCATGGACATCTGCGTGGACAACGCCAACCGCGCGATCTTCAACGCCGCCAACACCAATCCGCAGTACGCCGGCATGGGCACCACGCTGGTGGTGGCGGTGTTCCGCGACGACTGCCTGATGCTCGGACACGTCGGCGATTCGCGCTGTTACCGGCTGCGCGCCGGGCGTTTGCAGCAGATCACGCGCGACCATTCGTTGTTGCAGGAGCAGATCGACGCCGGCCTGATCACGCCCGAGCAGGCCGCGTTCTCGGCCCACAAGAACCTGGTCACCCGGGCCGTGGGCGTCGAAGACACCGTGCTGCTGGAGACTCACCCGCACGACATCCTGCAGGACGACCTGTACCTGTTGTGTTCCGACGGCTTGTCCGACATGCTCGACGACACCCGCATCCTCCAGGTGTTGCTGGCTCACGATTCCTTGCCCGCCTGCACGCAAGCCTTGATTGCAGCGGCCAATGACGCGGGGGGAAAGGATAATATCTCCGTGGTGTTGGTGCGGACCATGGGTCCTGTGGCGTGGAGAACAGGCTCGTGGTGGCCTTTCAAGCGCTGAGACCCCACCACGCACCCTGAACCGGCGCCACTGGGCGCTTTACCCGTTGCCCGGCAACGGTTCGATCGAGGACATGAATGGGCAAGCTGGTCGTTTCGCTCGACGGTGTGGTGATCAAGGAAGTCCAGATCACCAAGGACAAGACGACGCTTGGTCGCCGGCCCTACAACGACATCGTCATCGACAACCTGGCAGTCAGCGGCGAGCATGCCGTGCTGCAGATGGTGGGCGCCGACGTCTTCATCGAAGACCTCAACAGCACCAACGGCACCTACATCAACGGCCGTGCCGTCAAGAAGCAGCTGCTCAACCACAACGACACGGTCGAGATCGGCAAGTACAAGATCAAGTACCTGGTCGACGAGTCCAGCGACTACGAACGGACCATGATCGTGCGCCCCGGCAGCAATGCCCTGGGTGGCGGGCAGGCGCCGGCCCCGGTGGGCCCCCAGTCCGGCTTCACGGGCAATCCCGTGGTCGGTGCCCCGGCGGCCAGCGCCCCGGCGCAGGCCAGCCAGTCGGCACTGATCAAGGTCCTGAACGGTGTGGCGGCGGGGCGCGAGGTGGTGTTGACCAAAGTCGTTACCACGGTCGGCAAGCCCGGCGTGCAGGTGGCCAGCATCACCCGGCGGCCGACCGGCTACAACCTGGCCCACGTCGAAGGCGCAGTCCGGCCGCACATCAACGGCGTGGCCCTGGTGGGCGATTCAGTGCCGCTGCGCAATGGCGATGTCATCGAACTCGCCGGCACGCAGATGCAATTTATCTTCCGCTAGACGGCCGGGCGCCCACCCGGCGTGTGGCTTGTGGCGTGCGGCGTGCGGCGTGCGGCGTGACGAGAGTCACGGTTGGCCTCAGGTCGGACCCGAGCCCCGTCAGTCATCACGGCAATCCAGCCATACCCGGCTTGCCATCCGGCCCCGCTGCGTCCACCATCGCGCTCCCGCTGGCGCATCGACGCCAGCCCCCACTAGCTGACCCGCGTCCCCGCAATGCAGATCCGTGTGCTCGGTTGTTCCGGGTCGATTGCCGCAGGCAGCCGAACCACCTCGTTCCTCGTCGACGACGACATCCTCATCGATGCAGGCACCGGCGTCGGCGACCTGACGTTGGACGAGATGGTCGCCGTCGACCACATCTTCATCACCCATTCGCACCTGGACCACGTGCTGTCCATCGGCCTGCTGGCCGACAGCGTCACCCGCAAGCGCAGCGCGCAGCACCGGCCCCCGGTGCAGGTGCATGCCCTGGCCGCCACCATCGAAGCCTTGCGCAAGCACATTTTCAACGGGGTGATCTGGCCCGACTTCACCCGCCTGCCCAGCGCCGAGCACCCCGTGCTGAGCCTGGTGCCGCTCGAGGTCGGCCAAGTGGTGCAGGCCGGCGCCCGGCAAATCGAGGTGCTGCCCGCCCGCCACACCGTGCCGGCCGTCGGCTACGCCGTGTTGGGCAGCCCGGGCGCGTGGGTCTTCAGCGGCGACACGGGGCCCAACCCCGCGCTGTGGCAGCGCCTGGCCACGATGTCCGTGGCCGCCCTGGTCATCGAAACCGCCTTCCCCGACGAAGAGCACGCCCTGGCCACCATCAGCAAGCACCTGTGCCCGGCGCAGCTGCAGCGCGAACTGGCGCATCTGCAAGCCCCCGCCGACGTGTACATCACCCACATCAAGCCCGGCGACGTCGACGCCGTGATGTCCGAGATCGGCGCCCACGGCAGCCGCCACCGCATCAGCGCGCTGGTATCGGGGCAGGTGATGGTGGTGGGGTAGGCGGCCGGCCGACGCCCGCCCCGACCCTTTGCGGACAAAGGCGCCCCCGCGCGCGATGGGGCAGGCCAAGGCCAGGCCAGAACGGTTGAAGGCTTCAGGCGCCAGCACACCACACTTCGCGCCTCACGCCTTACAGTACCGCCATGTTCACGGTCCGCCAGACCGAAGAGTTCGTCGCGTGGCTTGACGCCTTGAAGGATTGAAGCTGGTGGCCTTCGATGCGGCGCGCTACCTCGATGACGACGAAGCCATCGCCGAGTACATGACCGCAGCACTTGAAGCCAACGATCCAGACTTGTTGCTGCTCGCTCTAAGCGATGTGGCTAGAGCCAAAGGCATGGCGCAGGTGGCCAAAGACGCAGGCTTGGGCCGCGAAAGCCTTTACAAGGCGCTGGCGCCTGGCGCAAAGCCGCGCTTTGAGACGGTGATGAAGGTGGCACGCGCTCTGGGCGTCAGGTTCACGGCCCAGCCCACCTGAAGTGCAGGCGCGGGAACACTCTCAATCGATCAGCGTCGTCACCCGGGCCAGTACCTCGGCCGTCAATTCGGCGGGCGCCGCTTCGATGAACTGGGCGTGGCGGGCTTTCAGGTCCACCGTGCGCACCTGGTTGCACAGCACCACGCCATCGGTCAGCAAACCAGCGCCGACCAGGGGCACCGTCCAGGCCTGCCCACGGGCGAAGGCGCCACCGCGCGTGATGGGGCACGCCAGGGCCAGGCCAAAACGGTTGAAGGCTTCGGGCGACAGCACCAGCGCGGGCCGCGACCCCTGCTGTTCGTGGCCGGCGCTCGGGTCGAAATCAAGTCGGACGATGTCGCCACGCCTGGGCACCCAGGGCGCGCGACGGGTCACCACGCCTCACGCCCCACCGGTGGCGCATCGGCCCAGCCCGGCGCCGTGGGCATGTCGCCTGCCTTCATGCCGGCCAGCAGTTCGTCCAGGGTGTAGCGCGGCCGCGCGGGCGACAACACCAGCCGGCCGTTTTCCAGCGTCACCGCCACCGACGCGCCGGCCGCAAGGCCCAGCGTGCGCAGCATCTGGCGCGGCAGCGTGACTGAAACTGATCCGCCGACGGCGCGAAGGGTGGCGGTGTGCATGGCGGTGGTCTCCACTCGGACAGGCTGGTGCCGGGGCCGCAGTGTCACACAAAAGTGTGATTGCAACTGCCCACGCCTTTCTTCATGCTGCGGACCTTGAGTGACACCGCACGACTACAGAACCGCAGTGCGTTGACTTGTTCCTGCTTGAACAACTCACGGGATGCCAGTTGGTCAGATTCGAACGGAAAATGCGCGTTGAATTTCGTTGGACGGCACACGTCGCCTGTCCAAGCCGCAAGCCCGAAGTCGCAAACCCCAAGCCCCAAGCCCCTGTTCTGGACCCCACGCCCTGCGATGCCCAACTTTCTCTCGCGCCTTCGGTACATGTTGCGGGCCGTCCCTGGACGAGCGGGCTCGGCAACATCGTCTTGGTGCTGCACAAGGCACCGCGTGCACGTGCAAAGCGTCACCAAGGTCGGCAACCAGGCACGGCACTTTGCAGAGATCCTGCAGGTGCAGGAATACATCCGGTCGCGCCACCCGCTGTCGGCAGACACCACCCACCAGATCGAGGCCATGCGCAAATTCACTTTTGATTACCTCAAGCTCGACACGACCGATTTCCCCGTGAATGGCCTGCACCCAGCAGCGCTGGCCGCGCTGGCGTTGGCGCCCCGCAGTCACAAGGCACTGCTGCCTGACGCGGCGTTGCCGACATGAACTGCGTGGTCATCGGTGGCGGCGGTTTCATCGGCCAGTGGCTGACCCGTCGCCTGCTGGACAGCGGCCGCAGTGTGGTGGTGCTCGGCCGCCGGCCAACTGCGCCGCAGGGACTGGACGCGCGCGCCCGCTACGTGGCCGGCGACTATGGCGACCCCGCGCTGGCGTCGTCGCTGCTCGCCGCGGCGGATGAAGTCGTCGACCTGGCCTATGCCACCGTGCCCAAGAGCAGCTTCGACGACCCGGTGTTCGACTTAAACATGAACCTGCAGCCGGCGGTGAACCTGCTGCAGGCTGCCGTGAACAAGCCGCACATCCGCAAGCTGGTATTGGTGTCTTCAGGCGGCACCGTGTACGGACACGCGGTCACCACGCCCATCGCCGAGACCCACCCCACCGACCCGGTGTCGCCGTATGGCATCACGAAATTGGCCATCGAGAAGTACGGGCTGATGTTTCACCGGCTGTACGGCGTGCCCGTGGTGGTGGTGCGGCCTGGCAATGCCTATGGCGAAGGCCAGGCCCCGTTTCGCGGCCAGGGCTTCGTGGCGACGGCCATCGCATCAATGCTCGAGGGCCGGCCGTTGACGGTGTTCGGGGGCGATGAGGTGATCCGCGACTACGTGCACGTCGATGACATCGCGTCCGCCATCGTGGCGGCGCTCGATCGCGGCGAAGCCGGCACTTGCTACAACGCGGGCTCGGGCCGGGGGCACAGCACCCAGGAGGTGCTAGACCTGATTGAGGGTCATGCGCGACACCAGCGCGTCGAGACAGAAGTTATTTATATGCCGGCCAGGCCATTTGACGTGAAGGTCAACGTGTTGGATTGCACGCGGTTGCAGCTGGCCAGCGGCTGGCGCGCCCACATTGCGCTGGCCGACGGCGTGAAGCGGGCCTGGGGTTGTTTGAGTCCCGTCAAGTGCGCCGCGGATCAAGGCGCACCACACGCATCACCTGCCTCTACGCGCGGTATCAATCATTGAACCGCGGCATGGTGCAGCAACTGCATGGCGCGCAGCCCTGCTGGTCACCGCCGTGGGCGTTAGCGCCAGCATCAGCCTGGCTATGGCCGCCGTGCTGCTGCAAAGCGCCGTGCGGGTGCAGACGGGGCTGACTCTGCGCGCCCTGTGCCAGCGGCTGGGCTTCGGCACCTGTCGGCTGCTGCGCGCGCAGAGGCCGTCAATCGGCGTGGCGCCGGCCGCCGGCTTGCTGGCGGCAGGGGCTGCCTGGGCCTGCCGGCAGGCCGGCGCGCCGGCGGTGGTGACGCCGGGGTGTGGGGCCGTCGTGGTGGGCGCTGCCGCGCTGAGGGCCGCCATCGCCATCGGGCACCGGTTTGGGCAGGAAGTGCGGCTGGTTATGACGGGACGCGGGCGCCACACCGGCAGCGCCTGAGATCGGTCCATGCAGCGGGTGTTGCCAGTAGTTCGCCCAGGGTGTGACGCGGCCGCGCGGGCGATAAAGCCGGCCGGCCGTTTTCCAGCGGCACCGCCACCGACGCGTCGGCCGCGACTCCCAGCATGCGCAGTATCTGACGCGCCAGCGAGACGGAAACTGATCCGCCGACGGCGCCAAGGGTTGTGGTGTGCATGGTGGCGGTCTCCATTCGGATGGGTTGTTGCAGGGGAATCGCCCGTTTTGCGTTACAAGTTGGCGCGCCCTAAAACGAGCTCATGCGTCACCGACGCCACAATCTCGCGATTCGTCGATTTGCCTTCCGATGCCCACCATGTCGCTTCGCTCACACCCGTGACCGCCCAAACACTCGTCATCGAAGCCGGCCTGGCCGAACGCCACTACTGGCGCGACCTGTGGCGCTACCGCGAACTGTTCCTGGTGCTGGCCTGGCGTGACGTGTCGGTGCGCTACAAGCAAACCGTCATCGGCCTGGCCTGGGTGATGCTTCAGCCGCTGGCGTCAGCCGCAGTGTTCACCATCATCTTCGGCAAGGTGGCCAAGTTGCCGTCGCTGGCCGGCGTGCCCTATGCGGTGATGGTCTTCGCCGCTTTGCTGCCCTGGCAACTGATGTCGGGCGCCGTCAACAACGCTGCCAACAGCCTGGTGGGCAATTCGGGGCTGATCAGCAAGGTGTACTTTCCCCGCCTCATCGTGCCCGGCTCGGCGGTGGTGGTGTGCCTGGTGGACTTTTGCGTGGCACTGGCGGTGATGGCCGGGCTGATGGCCTGGTACCAGTACGCGCCCGATGCACGAATCCTGCTGCTGCCCGGCTTCATGTTGATGGCGATGTTGGTGGCCATCGGGCCGGGCTTGTGGATTGCATCGTTGAACGTGCGCTACCGCGACTTCCGCCAAGTGCTGCCCTTTCTCGTCCAGTTCGGCATGTACCTCAGCCCCGTGGCGTATGCCAGCGCCGTGGTGCCCGAACAGTGGAAGCTGCTATACCACCTGAACCCTGCAGTGGCCGTGATCGACGGTTTCCGCTGGTGTCTGCTGAACGGGGCCGTGCCCATCTACTGGCCCGGCTTCGCGCTCAGCTGGGCAGTCATTTTGCTGATGCTGTTCATCGGCGTGCGCCAATTCCGCAAAACCGAGCGCACCTTTGCCGACATGGTCTGACCCGCCGCCACTTCCGTTTCAACCCCTACCCGCCCCCAATGTCCAGCGACATCGCCATTTCCGTCGAGGGCCTGAGCAAGTGCTACCTTGTCGGCCACAACGCCAAGCAAGAAACCCACCCCACCCTGCGCGATCAGATCGTGCGCCAGGCGCGCAACCTGGCTCGCAAAACAGCCGACATGGCCCGCGGCCGCGCCATCGTGCAGGGCGATACGGTGGAGGAGTTCTGGGCCCTGCGCGACGTTAGCTTCGAGATTCCGCGCGGCTCGCGTGTGGGCATCCTGGGGCGCAACGGGGCGGGCAAGAGCACGCTGCTGAAGCTGTTGAGTCGCATTACCGAGCCTACTAGTGGGCGCATCAAGATCAATGGCCGGGTGGCCAGCTTGCTGGAGGTAGGTACTGGGTTCCACCCAGAGTTGAGTGGGCGGGAAAATATTTCTCTGAATGGCGCGATCTTGGGGATGTCGCGGGGGGAAATTCAGAACAAGTTCGACGAGATTGTGGACTTTGCCGAAGTAGAGCGCTTCCTCGATACGCCGGTGAAGCGATATTCTTCTGGTATGTATGTTCGCTTAGCCTTCGCCGTCGCTGCACATCTTGAATCCGAAATACTAATTGTTGACGAAGTTCTCGCGGTTGGAGATTCTGAGTTCCAAAAAAAGTGCTTGGGAAAAATGGATGCGGTTTCTCAAAGCGGTCGAACCGTACTGTTTGTTAGTCATAACATGTTAGCCGTTCAAAAGCTGTGCCGTAGCGCTATATTGCTCGGCGCTGGTCGACTTGAACTGTCCGGAACTGTGGATGAGTGCATTCGCAGATATCAGACAACGACGGGTTCTACAGACTATGTGTCGGAAATCAACACGTCTCGACCCACAATCACTGCAATCAGACAGCTGACTCTTGAGCCAAGGATTGATCACGAGATTGCGATAGGCGTGAGTTGGTATCTCCCAACCGCAGTGCCTGGCGTCAAAGTAGGAATTGGTTTTAATACATTGGAAGGTCAACGCGTTTTTGATACGACTCCTGAGGACTATGGTCTGCAGACACCATGGGCGGCGGGCCTTCACGAGGCTACTATACGAATTCCAGCGGAGGCTCTAGCCGCGCGGACCTACTGCGTTTCGGCGGGGATATGGCGCGAGCACAACTCGCTTGATCACATTGCAGCTGCCTTCAACCTCACAATGGTTGCAGCGCCGATCCGGCGATACATGCACCAATCTAGCTATGATGGCTTGGTTTCAGTCCGCGCAGAGTGGCATATTTAGCGTGAAATGCGACATCCTTAAGCCGATAAGGTGCCTCTTGAGAGACGAGAGTCATGGCTTCCCGTCGAGATGGAGCGCTTTTAGAATTCTTGAATAGAAATATTTAATCAACACAGTGTACGGGTTCTTCGGCTAGAGTCAATGATACAACCACATACTCAGTATTAACTGGTTTCCGCTACGGGTGGACTCACAAACTTAAGTGCCAGTTTGATGTTCGCTAATCTCAACACGTGAGGAAAATCTTTTGCACCGGCTAATTCAGCTTTTTAGGTCGATTTCTGATCCAAATGTGGTTCGCATGGTTTGGTTCCTACTGAAGTTAGCGGCCTCAGAGGCCGCACAACGGCTCGCCATCGGCGATGCGAATCCATTTAAATCACTTCATAAGACGCCCACTAAAAGACACCAACGAACTCGAGTATGCCTGCTTATCGACGAATATTTCGGCGGTTGGGATACTGCATATGGTGGTTATGGCTTCTTGGCTCGCCGGCTAGTTGCAAAGTATCTTCCTAGCGACGAAATACTAGTTGAGGTTTTGCTTCACCGACAACGAGTTGATGGATTAGTGCAGGAGCGGATGATCGACGGAGTGAAGGTCTTCAGGCTCTCGACATCCAACCGATTCTCAAGATATTGGTTATTATTGAAGCGATACGACGTCTTTCTTTCAATTGAATTGACCAGTATAGACGCTATCCGATTAGCGCCACCAAGAACACCGCATATTCTCTGGATCCAAGATCCCAGACCGAAACGGGAATGGGATGAAATAGAAACCGTCACTCTTTTTCCTGAACCCAGCTATTATGACCAAGAGATCTACGATTTTGTAGCAAAAAGTCAAAGCAGCATTAAATTCGTTACGCAAGGATTATTTTTGAATGATCTCGCCCGGGACCTATACGCTCTCCGGCCATCAGTTGAAATTGACTATCTTGCTAATCCAGTTGAGATTCCAGCCGAAAATGATAAGGGTCTTGTCGATAAGGAGGACTTAATCATTTTTCTAGGCAGAATCGATTCTGTCAAGCGTGGCTGGATTTTCTGCGAGATCGCCAAGCGAATGCCAGCACACCAGTTTTATGTGCTTGGCGCGATTAGCAAAGACGTCGATCGCAACAAAGAAGCCCTTGCCCCTTACATTGATGACGCGGGGCGCTCCAGAGTACCGAATTTGCACTTTGAGGGGCATGTTGATGGCGAGCAAAAGGAAGCGTTTTTGCGTCGCGCGAAGATTCTCGTAAACACGTCTATTCACGAGGCTTTGCCTGTCTCGTTCCTTGAGGCTCTTGCAGCGCGCACACTTATCGTGAGCTGTCGAAATCCAGAAGACCTAACAGAAAAGTTTGGGTTTTATACCGGACCGGTGCTTGGAAATGGTTTTGATCGAATCGACGATTTCGTTAAAGGTATAAGCCACATTCTCGGTAATGATGATTACCGAAAAAAGATTGCTGATGATGGATATCGATATGTTCGTGAGAAGCATTCGATTCAAGCTTTTCAGGTCGCGATGCGCAATGTTATTGCTAATGAGGTAAATAAGCACAAGGCTGGCCCGAATCATTAAGAAGATCTTTAATGCCTGCGAGTGACGTCAAACAACTGACACTTCCGTGAAAACTTTTTCCTTATCCGCAATCTAGGTACTTTCCGCTTCCAATTTAAATCATTAAGTCATGAACATTCTAAAACTTAGCGAAAAAATACGGCGCTACGCTAAAGACATTTTCTTGCTGCCGACTAATATGCATCGATTAATCGAGCGGCAATCTAGTGCTCAGGCTGAGGGTGTGTCTAAAAGTGCGCATCGTGCAATTATAAACAATCTGTCCACAGTGAAGGCGCAATACTCTGAAGGGTTTGTGAGACTGGACGGGGCGAACTATATTATTGATCCAGCGCGTACCATTGAAACACTCAATGAAGTAATCTTACGCCGAGATTATGACTTTAATTGGACGGGTGGCAACTACGTTGTAATCGACATTGGAATGAATGTTGGGTTTGCGACCGTATGTAAAGCGAGAGACCCCAACGTAGTGCACGTCTATGGTTTTGAACCTCTGCTTCCGACATATAGGTTGGCCCGCCGGAATATTGAAGTCAACCCCGAACTAGTACATAAAATTACCACCTTTAACATCGGTCTATCTAATGCGGAGGAGATGCTAGAAATAAAGTATTGCGAAAACGAGATAATGTCAATTAGTTCCGAGGGCACTTTTGACACGTGTTTCCGCGGTAACATTAATATTGAAACAATTGCTATTAAGCCGGCAGCGGCGGTTCTGGGCGAAATTTTCGAACGGCACCCGAATGTACCTATATTCTTGAAATGTGACTGCGAAGGCGCAGAGTTCAAGATTTTTAGGAGTCTGCGCGATGCGGGGCTTATGGAGAAAATTTCTATAGTAATCGTTGAATGGCATGGGGCGCCACCAGATGAATTAATTACTATTTTGACTACCTGCGGCTTTTCCTGCTTCAGTCAAGTAATAAACGTTGAATGGAACGTCGGTATGATTCGCGCTGTACGTACGTCATGGGCGTCAACTGTGCAAAAGTAATCGTTGGCGGTTGTTCGGCATGCGGGATATATAAGTTAGTATGTCAAATTTTACGTTCTTATTCTCGTAATGGAAGCGCGTAGGCGCGAAAATTTTGGGTGCATTAGGTTGGGCAAACCCACTAATTGTGATCGCGGCCTTTGTTAGCCAAAGTAAAGCCAGCTACTGCTTGCTCTTTCCAGCTTTGACTGTTAACGCACGGTTTGTTCGCCAGGCAGCTGTACGGGGGGCACCTAAATTGCGGGTCTTGTTTATTTCACACGATGCCCATCGCGCGGGTGCAACAATATTTCTTCTGAACTTGCTAAAATGGTTTAGTGAAAACACCGATATTAAATTTTCTATCTTGCTGCGCGCGGACGGCGAGATGCGGCCTGAGTTCGAGGCGCTAGGTGTTACGTATGTGTTAGGTAAAACGCCTACAGCTATCGAGAAAATATTTCGCATGCTTCTTCGCCGGCCCGGTAGGAAATATCTTCCTGAACGGATTGACTTACAGACATTAATTAATACGCGCGAATTCGACCTGCTCTATTTCAATACCATTACACATGGCGACCTGCTGGCGGTGACTTCGACGGGTACCGTTCCGGTTTTAACGCATGTCCATGAGCTGGCTCACTCTATTCGCACTTTTGCGCGTGGCCAAGAGGCACTTGTCTTGGCGCGTTCAATGGCCGTTTTAGCAGTATCTAATGCAGTTTCTCTTCACTTGGCGAAGGTGCTGCACTGTCCGACGGAAAAATTGCACCGTATATACGGCTTTGTGCCGACAAAGAATAAACCCTCGGCAAACCCACCTACTTTGCATGCCGAACTTTTCGGTCCACTCGGTTTCGCTCGCAACGACATAGTAATCGGGCTTTGTGGAACGGCAGATTTCCGTAAGGGCGTTGACCTTCTGGTGCCACTTGCTCTCCAACTGCCAACGTTCATCGGCGGGCGTGCCATTCGGTTTGTATGGATTGGATCGCATAGCCGTGAATATCCGCCGGAAATGGCAACGGCGGACATTACCCAGGCTGGGCTCACAGGAAGAGTCCATTTTATTGGGCCAACGACACGGCCCGTCGACTGGATTTCTCGATTCGATTTACACCTATTATTGGCACGGGAAGATCCCTTCCCGCTAGTGGTGTTGGAAGCCGCTGCATTGGGAATACCCACTGTTTGCTTTGACGGCGCCGGTGGCGCTGTGGAATTTGTTCGCGGCGATGCCGGCGCTATTGCGCCATATCTAGATCTGGCCGCCATGGCCGCTTGCGTCCTGCAGCTTCTCGACAACGAGGCGAAATTGAAAGCGGCAGGTGCAACCGCAAAAGCTCGTGTTTGCGCAGAACATGACGTGTCGGTTGCAGTACCGCGCATCTTTGAACTAATGAAAACTGTGGTTGAAACGCGCCGTACTACCGGTTAGGAGTGACTGACGCCAATCTACATGCACATGAATGCGATTGGGAGCGGTGGGCGCTCCTGCCGGACTTCACGTCAGCCAGAAGCGCAGCGCTTTCTGGTGGCTTTTTACAGTGAATGCCAAGCGCCTGCCGACACGATTTATGTCGGGTGAAATTTCCCGAATTCGAGCTTGGTTTCCTCCGGGTAAAGAATGGGTTCCAAATTTTGAGCCCATCGCCGCCATTCGATGGCAAGGGTCGCGTTGGTGAATTAGACGAATCAACGATACGCCTAGTCCTTGCCAATCTTCGCTCACCAGCGTGACGTCAATGGGCTCTTCGTCGTTTCGTGTGGAACCCAACATTCTTAGTTTGCCTGGGCAGATGC